>Ga0209061_1002297_pt1 | contig 25167 bp, 17 predicted proteins | sample Coa_R1_10_FD_187157 | JGI IMG/M metagenome (GOLD analysis project Ga0209061, IMG submission 187157) | Surface soil microbial communities from Centralia Pennsylvania, which are recovering from an underground coalmine fire - Coalmine... | ecosystem: Environmental > Terrestrial > Soil >...
GATGGCCTGGTGGAAGCTCACAATCCCGCACGAGAGATGTTTGGCTTCCCCCGGCTCCAGACGTTACTCGCGCGACAGCACACCAATGAAACACCGACCATCGATTTCGTACTCAGCGAGCTAAAAAGCTTCACCGGCGAGGGATGGGAACAGGAGGATGACGTAACGCTCCTGGCTCTACAGAGGCTCGCGGAGTGAATTATGTGAGCTCTATCACATACGGATAGTCTCTTTATCCATTGTTTTTTCCTCCCTGAACGCTCATACTCTCATTACATCTGCTTTTTTCGCACAAATAAAGGGTCTGTTTTATGCATAGAAATACAAATGATCGTTGGCAAGCCATCTACGATATGCCTACCCAACCACTCAAAAAGCGTAGATCGAGAAAAACCATCGTGCTTACATTCATAACCACAAGTATCTTGCTGGCGAGTACGCTGGTTGTCATCTTTTATACTCCGCTCGCCGGTTCTCGGCAGCTTATCTACAGCAAACAGGGAAACACGCCAACTCCAACTCCCAAGCCTTTTGATCCCAACGTTGGAGCCATCCTGCCAACCCATCGCATCGTCGCTTTCTACGGCATCCCCAACGCAGAGCCAACCGGCCCCGCCTATGAACTCAATGCAGCCATGTTGCATAACCTCAAGGCTCAGGGAGCTGCCTACCAGCAGCTCGATCCCAAACATCCTGTGCAGCTTGCCATCGACCTGGTCGCGAGCGTGCCCGATAGTTCTCCTGGTCCAGAGGGGTACTATAGCCACCATCTGGACCCCGCGACGATCCAGTCGTACATCAATTTCTGCCAGCAAAACGGCCTCGTCCTGTTCCTGGATCTCGACTTTGGCTGGGCTCCTATTCAGAACGAAGTCAATTTCTTCCTACCATACCTGGAACGCTACTCTTTTGTGGAGATGGCCATTGACCCTGAATGGATGTTTCCTCGTCACGACGGCATTCCCGGCATCAACCTGAGCAATGTCCGGGCCGCTGACCTCAACCCGATCATTGAGACATTGGCAGGAATTCCCCTCAAATATCATGTGCCGCGCAAAGTTCTGGTGATTCATCAATATCGAGGTGACGGAGATGGCCTGAGCAATCCATATAACCCTGGACAGGCAGAGATTGCCGATAAGCGGGACCTCCTGTATGATCCACGTGTCGATGTTGTCATCAGCGTTGATGGCGTGGGCGGTTATACCGGCGACCAGGCCGATAAAACATGGGAATACGAGCACTGGGTTAGCCAGGACATGCACAGGTACCACAACTTCCGCTACGGCGGTTTTAAACTGTTCTATCACATCGAAGCCAGAACCCTGATGACCCCACAGCAGGTGCTCGCCCTTACCCCTCCTCCCATGTTTATCTCGTATGGAAACTGACGCAAAAGGCGGGGCTGGCGAAACCGCAAAGGGTTCCTATGCCATCCACGGTCACTCTAGCTGGTATGACCTGGAGCTGACAGACCATCAGCGGAGCCACGCTTTCCAGCGGACAGCAGGTCGAGATGGGATTGCCTTCTGCATCTTCATCTACCCTGTCGGAGTGTCCAGGATTCCCAGGGCCTGGTATAGTCAAATCTCTGGCGTCAACGACTCGAACAGATCCTGGCGCATTTTGATAGCCCGTGCGCTTAGCTCATCAACCGCGATCTTCTCTGTTTCGGTAGCGCCACGCAGTTTGATTTCAGTCTGGTTGAGAGCGAGTCCTTTGGAGCCAATGATCGCCTGAATCGGCGCTCCGATCAGATCGGCGTCATTGAACTTGATACCGGCGCTCACCTGACGGTCGTCAAACAGCACACTCACGCCTCTATTCGACAACTCTCTGTAGACGTGATCCGCTGTCTCCCGAACCGCTTGATCTTTGTGATAATCGAGGGCAAGCAAATGAACCTCGTAAGGGGCCACGGAGATTGGAAGATTCAATCCGCGCGCATCGCTGAATTTCTCCGCGAGAGATGCGAGAATTCGTCCAATCCCAATGCCGTAGCATCCCATGAGTGCCACTGCCCGCTCGCCGTGCTCGTCGATGAAAGTGCAGCCCATGGCCGCCGTATATTTCGTACCTAGCTTAAAAATATTCCCTACTTCAATGGCCCGAACGATCTGCAACGGGGCATGACAACTTACGCATGGCTCGCCCTCAACGACCGTCACTACATCGGCTACCTGTCCATGAACATCGCGATCCCAGTTGATATTGATAAAAAACGAATCTTTCTGGTTTGCCTCATGGATAAGATTATGTTGCAGAGCTATCGCTTGATCGATAATGACTCGAACGTTGGAGTCTGGTTCAAGACCTATGGGCGACAAATGGTCGGCGACCAACCCATGAGCATTGAGTTCGCGCGCTGTTGCAGGATACACCTCAGCACCCACGAAATTCGCTAGCTTGGTTTCGTTGACGTGCCGGTCAGCGCCCAGAACTACCAGGATGAGATCATTATTCGTGGTGTGATACGCCACTGTCTTTGTCATCCGGCGTGACACGGCATCCAGGTTCATGCCGATCAGGTCGCCTAACCCGTCGCCTGTCACCTGCACATGCTGCAATACCTTAACCGATTCTTGCGACGGCTCGTGGTGCGCTACCGCGACCTCGCAATTGGCGGCATAACCACAAGCAGGGCATAGGATGAGCGTATCCTCGCCTGCCGGCGTGATTGCCATAAATTCATGGGCTACTTTTCCCCCCATCATCCCGGGATCAGAATGGACCACGACTACTGGCAGCCCGCACCGTTGATAAATGCGCAAATACGAGTTGTATACCTGCTGGTAGCAGCGATCCAGGTCCTCTGCGTCGACATGGAACGAGTAGGCATCTTTCATCATGAATTCACGTAACCTGATGAGGCCGGCGCGTGGCCGAGCTTCATCGCGGTACTTCGTCTGGATTTGGTACAGCATTACGGGCAACTGCCGATAAGAGTTGAGATAGCGACGCATAATGTCCGTGATGACCTCTTCATGGGTCATAGACAAGACCATTTCTCTGTCGTTGCGGTCCTTGAAGCGTAGCAATTCTTCTTTTATCGTGTAATAGCGCCCGGTTTCCTTCCAGAGATCTGCTGTGACCACTACTGGCATAAGGATTTCCTGGCCACCGATCCGATCCATCTCCTCGCGGATGAGTTGGGATATTTTATGTATGCTGCGCAGCCCTAGTGGAAGCAGAGAGTAGATACCCGCGGAATGCTGTTTGATGTATCCCGCTCTGACCAGCAGCGCATGGCTGGTCACTTCCGCATCTGCGGGTGTTTCGCGCAATGTATATGTTGCTAAATGCGTCATTCGCATGGAAATAGCCCTCCAATGTTGAGTGCGCTGAATCTCTTCAGACGCTATTTGCTACTTACCTGATCAATCTTGAGAGCGCTAACAGCCGAAGGCAGACCTGGAAGATACACCTGCGGACGATTTATGTGCTCCCTCATAGGCAACGTCAATGTGTTTCGCAAGAGAATCCATCGCCTCTATGGCAGTGTTAAAGTCCGCGGTAGCGAACATGATATGGCCCAGGCGTGTATCCCCCCATGTTTCGGGAGACGTAATGCGATCACCTACCTTGAAATAGAGGCTTGTCTCCAGTATCTCGCACTCTTCCATTGACGGTACAGAAATACCCTGAAAGATAGCGCCATACGCTTCTGGCGGACTCGAAATGAAGAAAATAGCGGCAATCCGGTGTGGAGCGGTGTGGCCGGAGAAGGAGGATAAGCTTACTTCTTCGGGCTGCAACTGGCCGCATGCACAGCGCGCGGCCAGGCCGACGGTATCTGTCGCAAGTGCGTAGTCGACCAGGCGTGGAATATGGTCGCCCCCCATGCGAGCTCCCAGCTCCATCATGACAGGGCGTCCGTCACTCATACGAAACTCGGCATGGGTGAAAGCGTTGCAAATGCCCAGAGCCTGGTGTGCCTTTGTCAGTACTTTGTTAATCACTTCGTAATGGGAAGCGTCGATGTCGAGAGCGGGAAAGATATGCCCTGCTTCATCGAAAAATGGCTCATCAACGGTAAACTTTTTCGTGATGCCTAACAAGATATATTGCCCATCGATTGTCACCCCCTCCGCGCTATACTCAGGACCAGCAATGTATTCCTCTGCTAGCACCGTGGTTGGTAAGCCATAGACTTCGCTCAGCGAAAAAATCATGCCCCCAAAGTCCAGATCTAGATCGGCATCGAAGGGGATGCGAATCTTATTGGCCAGCTCTTCGAATCGCTCGACCTTAATGACCCCGTTGCTTCCCATCAAGGCCGCCGGTTTGAGCACCAGGGGATACTTCCAGGAACTTAGGAAATACATATCGCGGCGGTCGTGAAGAATCCGGTAGCGCGGGATATCGACACCAGCAGTCTCCCAGGCAACGCACATTCTATCTTTATAGCGAAATGTCTCGCCATCAAAGTTGGAGACCGCAGGCAAACCAAGCTGGCGAGCAATTAAATTGGCAAGGGGGACACCCCCTTCGTTGTAACAAAACACTCCTTGGAATGGGTCGCGAGCGTGTTCTGTTTCCACAATCTGGAGGATATGCGGCCAACTTCTGAGGCGAGTATGTATGATCTGTTCAAACAAGTCCTGGCTCCAAACAGATGGGAATTCGGTGAGGAGAGTAAGCCGGTATTCTAGTTCCACCAGATGCTTGATGATATATTGGCGAAAACCAGGTGCTCCTTGTTCTACAATGAGTAGCCTTGACATGCTTGTCCTACCTTCTCTTCAATACGGCGAAAGATCTTCTCACCCAGAGCAATGATGCCGTCAGTGGAGGCAATTTGTTCCAACCCTTCAAGGCGATTCCAGAAACGGAGCTGCGCGTTAGCCTCACTCTGCCCGGCATCAATAATGTAAGGAACCCCTCGTTCCTCCCACTCTTTAAACTTCTTGCTGTATGGCAAGTCTCTATCGTCCAGGATAACGCTCTGGCGAAGAAATACAGGCACCTTGCTGCATTCGCTAGACGTCTGTAACGCGTGGTAGACGCGCTCCAGTTCTTCCTGCTTATCAGCCAGCGTTTTGAACGTCGGCGTGATCACCGCGATGAGTACTGGAGTTGCTAACTCTGGCCAGATGACCGCCGGACCGTCGAAAAGTTGGCCCAGAATGCCCATAATCACGCGAATCGGGCCAACACCGACACAGCCCATATTGAGCGGGGTCCCATTACTCGTAACGTTGAAGGTGCGCGAAAAATGAGCTCCTAGAGGGCTGTAGCGCGCCACTTCCATAACCTGGCGTATGCGAACGTGAATACCTGTCTGACAGTATGGACACCGAGCGCCTTTCCCTGTTTCTTCCCCGCTTTGTTCCTCAAGAACCCTATCGCAATCAGCACATACAGAGATATGGTTACCTGTTCCAATTTTTGTGGGAATGAAGAGATCATGAGAGCGATATCCTGTGTACTCCGTCGCCACCGAAGGTTTGCTGATTGCTTGATAGTGAGGTATATTCAAGAGATCAAGCACGTGACTAAGACGAATCATTATCGTGTGACCAATCTGATGCACCTGCTCAAGGGAGGGATGCCAGATATAACAATCATACATGAAGAACTGGCGTGTACGCGTGATCGATCCTGCGCCTGGTTCGTCGCGGAACTTATGATTTTTTTGATACAGGATCAAAGGAAAAGTTGATTTCGCGAAAGGCCTCACCTGGTCCAACCAGTCTGAGATCTGTTCTTCGGAGGTTGGCGACAGCAGCAATGATCGACCCTTGCGATCTTGCAGCGTGAACAAAGTAGACTGAAAGAGCTCGTAGCGCCTGCTATTTTCCCAGAGATGTAGCGGCTGCAAAATAGGCAACTGGATCTCTACAGCCCCCGCTGACTGCAAAGCGAGGTCAATGAGAGCTTGAACTTTGGCGAGCAGATTGACAAAAAGCGGGCCATACGCATAGGTTCCTGACACAAGCGGGTAAATCAAACGCACTTTGCGCAGATATTGCTCAATAGCATGACATTGTGTAGGAGGCGTGCGAAGTCCAAGAAAGGACTCAATTGTTGAGGCCCTCATCGAGTTAACACCTCTTATTCTCTTATTGCTCAGTTCTGGAAATAGGCTGATCTGAATGTGCTCAGCCCTGTGAATTACCTGATATGCTGTTGACAATCAACCAGCAAATGGTAACATGCGTGGGCACAAGTGTATCATATTCCCGTGAGATACGCAACAACCCTCACTGGGGCCAGGTCATTTACTTGAAGCCTGGTCCAGTAGGAGCACCATCTGGCCGGGGCATATCTGCGACCAGGCTTCCTGGTTTATGATCAGACCTCAATGACATAGCCCCGATATGCTCTGCAAATTGACGCTGGTCATCGCTCATGCTATAATCGCGCATAAGTCAGATAGGTGACAAAACGATAATCCAGGGTTTCTACGACAGGGAGGGAAAATGGGCCAATGCAAATACCAGGCATTTTCACAAGCAAGGATGCGGAACGCTTCTTTCCAGAAGATTCCTGGGAGCTCTCTGCTTTACAGTCCATCCGCCGGATCATGACAAACAGAGGTTTCCCTTGTCACTTCGCGCGCATCGCAGAAGCAACAGGGTGCGCCTACTTCGCATTCGCCACCTCGCCACACGATGAAACGCAGTTGCAGCATATAGTAACGTGCCTCTCTGAGTTCACGAATATGACGAAGGCATCACGTAAAAGACGGCGGCACACGCTACTGGTGACATTTAAGCCGGAAACTAACCCGCAAGACAACGAGTATTATGCTAAGGCATTCTGGGGCCTGCTTAATTACCTGCACCAGCACGATCAAGAGGCCTGGCCAACCCAGATTGCAACTACTCCTGATGACCCGAATTTTGAGTTTTGTTTCAATGGCGTGCCGATGTTTACGTTTGCCAATACTCCGGCCTATTCTAAGCGGCGCAGCCGAAATCTGGGAGACAGTTTTGTCGTTGTCTTCAATCCTTATTCGTCGTTTTCGGGAGTCCAGTTATTGACACCTGGAGGCAAAGGCGCGCGAACGCAGATTCGCAAGCGTCTTGAGAGCTACGATCGTGTCGCTTGCTATGGAGAATTTGGACAGATCGACGGTGACATTCCGCTGGCCTGGAAGTCGTACTTCATCCCCGATGACAATGTGCCGATGTCAACGCCATGCCCGTTCCACTACCGCGGCAAGCCTGACCAGGAATAGCGAACAGGGCGAAATGGAAATGGTCAGGGTATGAGGGATCTTCCGCCATACGGGCAATCCTGGCAGACCTGTAGTCCAGTCCTTTCCCAACCCCTATATGAGTACCCTTCATCTGGTGCCGGTGAGAGTAATCTCTTACCAGATTTTCAGTTTTCCGCGGGAAAATGCGAGTTATGCGTTCTGACGCATAAGTCGTAGCATGTTTGGCAGTGGAAACATTACCATAGTTAACAATACGAGCATGATTGGCACAGTGATACTCAGTGATCCGGTATTGACTGGATATGGTAGCAGAATCATGACGCTGGCAAGCCCCAGCGCCAGGATTGTTTCAATCACCACCCGCTGACTCGTCACCTGGCCTATCATATCGGCATCAAAGCAGATCTGTGGAATAGAACGGAGAACACCACCAATGCCTCCATTGGCCAATCCGAGCAAGAGACATACAACCACTGCCAGAGTAGGCGTATTTGACAGCAACAGCAGCGAGAATAGCGCGGCGGTGAGGAGCGTCAGCGGAAGGAATCTCCCAATCTTCTCACGGCTCCATTTCGGCTGTGAGAGGAGAGTACCACCAGTTGCCGCCCCGATTGCGTAGCACGCGCTCATCAACGCAAAGAGCGATGGGGCCCCCGTCAGCCGCCGAGAGACAATTGGCATCAGTAAGTTGAACCAGGTGACGACGGTAGCGGTAATTGCTCCCATCAGTGAGACTGAGATTGTTGTTCTCGTAAACGGCGACCTGGATGATTCGCGCGTTGTCGCTTGTGCCTGCCCATTGCGCGCCTCTATATCAAGGGGTGCTTTTACGAGGTCGTAGAAAGCAATTGTCATCAAAATACCAGAAAGGATGTAAGAAAGCGCGTCAACAAGCAAGAGATGCGGAGGGCTGACATGTTGTAACAACCATGCTGCGCCGAGCGAGCCCAGGATATCGCCTCCTTGGACCATCGTTACGCTGAGGCTGTTGAACCGGACAATTTTGCTAGGTGTGGCCTGAAACTTGATTGCTACAGACGTAAAGTAGGCGGGCAGAAATATTGCGCTCAGTGAGTTCAAACAAAAAGTCATGCACCATGCCGTGATGCTGCTGGGGCCGTAGAATAGAAAGGCGAAGTAGCCAAGAAACACGATGACAGCGCGGAGAAACTCTGTCCCGATCAGAATGCGAACAACCATGCGTGAGCGTGAAAAAACTGCCCCTGGCTTCGCCATAACCAGATACGGAACGTACATTGTCAAACCGAGAATCCCCAGGCCAGCTACCCCTGCGGGCGACTCGAGCGTTAGCCAGGACAAAGCTGTATAGTGCATTCCATTGCCGATATATGTACCAAATGTAGCGATGAGTAGCCACCACATGGCAAAATCCTCCCTATCAGTTTTGATTCGCCTCGGCGGGCATGCAGGCGAGCGAGGCATGAGAGCAGGAAAAAGGAAACGCTCCACGTCGAGGGTAGGTCTGCTGTGACTACGTGTCAGATTCCCTCGACGGGAATGCTACTTGAGATATCGATCCTGACCGCTCAATAATCCCGCCTGATTGCCTTGACGGCTTCGATATCCATCTGCTCTAGGAGTTTTCTTCCAAAGAAGGCCAGTACTGCGGTCCAGTCAAGTTCCATATGTCTATTGCGTCTGCTGGCAGGAATAACTCCTGCTGCTCCTCAGTATACCCTTTGCGTAACAGGACAAGCATGTAGGCCAGATAGCGGTGATTCTCGTTGAACGCCTGCATGATCTCGAACCACCTTTGAGCGTATTTCTCGCGGACCTCGTCCGGTGCCTCTTGGAGCATTGGACTATCGGCGATAAGGCGGCTCACGTAACGCTCCAGTACGTCGAGCGGGCGAGCCTGGAGCATGTGCTCTTCATAGTGGTACAGTTCACACTTACCACTGAGTATCAACGCGAGCCAGTAATTCCTCGTCCATGGACGTATAGAAAAGCCGAGGATGGAAGAAACGCGCTCTAACACCCTCTTCGGCACAGATGAGTGATAGAAGAGGTTGGCAACTGCGAGTTTCCCGTATGGTTTGAGGACGCGACTGTATTCAGCAAACGCTCTGGCGCGATTCTGCTCATCGATGAAGGTGTTCGCTCCCCCTGTAACAATGAGGTCGAAAGTATCGTCAGGAAATGGAATTTGCAAGGCAGACGCTACTTGAAATGACACCCGCTTCTGAATGATTGGTGACTCCCGACGCAGGAGCTCAGAAGCCATAGCGACTGCTTGCTCGTTGATGTCAATGCCGATGACGTGGCAATCCAGGAGCTTTGCGATCTCCATGGACGTAAATCCGGTATTGGAGCCGATCTCAAGGATGCGAGCCCCTGGATATATGTGTGAGTGCAGAAGGATCTGACTTATTGTTCGCTTGCCACCGGGGCACCGATTGGTTTCCCCAATGTAAGACAATAAATCCACATACGACAGAGTAAGAGGATCAGGATATGTTGTCTCACGCAGCACGTTGGACTCCTTTTATTTCTCTCGTCTTTTTCCTTGCGAAAGAGCACGACTTCATTGGATTGCTGACCAGCCGCCAGGACTGTACCAAACCAGTCCTGGCTGTACAGCGCACTGCATCAGTCGGCGCATCCATTCACAACAGGGGATAAGTTCAGATTGAGTTTGACAGAATGAATCTCTGTGCAATATCTCATTTCTATGAGACTCTTACGCCGGACCGCCAGTGCGCATGATAACACGCGGATTCTCTACTTGCTGCATATCAGCTACACTGATTGTTGCCGTCGCTGCCACTGACCCAGCCGTTGCCATATTGTTGAAGCGAATCATCGCCGTGCGGGCAGCATCAAAGTCGCCACTATCGAGCGACTGGTCAACAGTCCAGAATGTATCGTTGAGCACCTGGATGAAAGGCTCCAGGGCCTCTGTGTACTGAAATTCTCGCTTATAACCCCGAACACCGGCACAGATACGGTCTAACTCAGCCCGAAAGCGCACATTGTCGTAATAGATATCCCGATATGTCTTTCCGCCGTTTATGAGGAGCAATCCATTGAGAACCTCGCTTGTCACCATTGGTGGAAGCACATGGTTCTTGACCTCCTCTATTCCGAATTGAGTCACATCAATGAACGATTCGCGGTCCAGCCATTGAATGTGAGGACTGTCCATCCAGGGTGTGCGCGGTTGGATGAGGGGGGGATAGATCACGATATGCCCGTGTCCGACCTCACGGACGAACTCAATGGTATCTGCGGTCGTAGCCTCTGACTCGCCGAGAGATGGATAGATGAGGCTCATGATGTAACCAATGCGTGCGTCGTTAAGGAAGGCGCAAACTTCCCGTGTTCGCTCCATACTACGCTTCTTATGATAGGAAACGTTCAACAGGTCTTGCGAGGCTGTCTCGACGCCAACCCAGAACAGTGGAATGTGCGACCGTCTCATAATATCGGCCCTCTCGATACGAAAGTCACGCAGGGATTGGAAGAAGTTGACCGCGACATCTAACCCGCGCGCATGTAGCTCTTTATATATCGAGCAGGCATGATGGAAAGGGGTGTTCGATCCACTGCCGGTGAAGTGGATGAAGCCGTATCGTTCATTGAGGAAGGCGATCTCTTCTACAACACGCTGAGGTTCTCGCAGGCGGAGTTTATTTCCACTCTTAATGGGGTGAGCACAGAAATCACAACTGTACTGGCAGCCTCGGCTATCCTCGAACGGAATAGTCTTCATCTTCTGCGATTCGCTTGCCATCGCTGGATATGTTTCAGGGTCGAACAAAGGATAGACGTCGCTCGTGCGAAAAGTTGGATTCTCCTGCACGCGATTCGTGTGGATAGTACCTGCCAGATCGCGGTAGATTAAATTCGGCACCTCTTCCATGCGCGTTTCGCCGTTCAGCGCGCGCAGGTATCCGACGAATCCGACCTCTCCGTCAGCGTAGGCAGCTGCATCCAGGCTGCTGATAGTCTTGAGCGTGCCTTCGAGGAAGTAATCGACATGCCCACCCCCGGCGATCATCTTCAGTGACGGGAATCGTGCTTTCAGATAGTCAAGGATAAAGATAACGTCGTGCAACGATGGCTGCGACCATAGCTTGATACCAAGTACGTCTGCCTGAAATTTCATGATCTCGGCCTCAATCTCGCACGCAATATCCTGCACGATGCCCCGGCTATGCTGGTCAATCTCGGCCTCCAGACTGCGCACCTCCTGAAGTACCGAGTCCTCGACGCGACCTGCATTCAGGATTTGTGATCGGGTCAGCGCGCGATACTTCCGCAAATCGGCGGCATGCTCATACGGAAAGAGACGCTCGGCTGTGTCGATTGTGACATAATCACGAATAGAAACCTTGAAACCTTCCTTGCTCAATATCGCAGCAAGATAGGCAAGACCATTTTCGACAAGGAAGTAACTTGTGTACTCAGGAAACCCTGAATAATTGAGTAAGATAACGTTAGTGAACTTGCGCATCATTAGCACTCCTTTGCTATCTCGCAGCAATCCACACAAACATAGCGTCTGTGCGACTTTTGCCAAAGGTGTTGTCCAGGTAAGGTCGTCTGCTCATATCTTGTCGACAGAAGATATCTGTAGCCCGTTCCCCCAGCGCATCCTCTTTCTCAAAATTCTATTGGAAGCAATGACCCACAAACGGCAGGCTGTCTAGTACCAACCCGACGAACGCAAGTTATCAGAATATGAGAGGGTATGAAAGCACCCATGTTCATTCGACCTGTAACGCTTCCAGAAGTATACAGGCTCCTCCACAAAAATGCAAGAATCTCTATTCCTCGCCTATGGCTTTTTAATGTTCTTCCAGTGATTTTAAGGATTAAACAAAAAGGTGGCAACTTATAAAACGAAACACCATGAAAACGATAGATAACTATATATAATATATTACAGCAAAATATATGAAAACAATTATTATATTATAAATAGATAAACTATATTTATGACTGGTAAATGGAAGAGATCAGGTGTAAATGTAAGATAACCGCTGATTGGGAAGTATCTGTTTAGTACCTGATTACTGATGTATCTCAATTCATACAAACACTTGACACAAAGCTAGAAAATAGCTATACTTAGCCCACGCTATGTACCTGTTCCCTCACACCATGAGATCACTGAGAACGCGCTGATCCTGATTTGCGCTTCTACTTGCATATCTTAAGGGATATGCTGGATTGAAAGAACCTGACCGGCGAGACAGCTATTGTGGTAGTATAGCTCGCCTCTAGAATCTAGAGACTCTAATCATTTGTTGTATATTAAGGAAGGTATACTATGGCAAAACATTACATAGATTCCTCGATAGTGCCGAATAGAGTAGCAGCGAGGGTGAGCGCTCCACAAAGTTGGAAGGATCCGAAGACACACTGGCAAATCGTCCTGACGCACCCCTGGTATCGGCACCTGGCTCGGATTCAGCATGAATTGCATATGGCTATCCACGACTACTTCACCTCACGAAACATGATCACCGTTTCGATGCCCGTAACCACAGCGAGCGTCTCCAGTCCAATGGGGCTGGGGAGCGATAGTCTGCCTGTCGAGGTAGAGCTGTTTGGTATCAAAACGTATCTTGCAGACTCTATGCAGTTTATGCTTGAATTTGGCTGCCGCTTGCACAACGCTGGCGTCTATTACGTTATGCCATGCTTTCGTGGAGAGAGGACTGATCAATATCACCTCGCTCAATTTTATCATGCCGAAGCAGAAATTCCAGGACAACTCGGAGATGTTATAACGCTTGCCAGTGGGCTGGTACACCGTCTCTCCGAGATTATGCTTGCACGCTGTGCCGACAGCGTGCTGGCATTAGCAGGAACCGTGGCTCACATCGAACAGCTTCTCGCTTTGCAAGGTCGCTATGTGCAGTGTAGCTTCGACGAAGCTGTTAGCCTGCTTACTGACGATCCCACTTTCATACGACACCATAGTCTGGGCTTCGATACGCTCACGCGCGCCGGGGAGGCAGAGTTGATACGCCAGCTCGGACACGGAGGGCCGGTGTGGCTAACCCACTTTGATCAACTGGCTGTGCCATTTTATCAGGCTGTCGACGAATCGTCACAGAAGGCGCTCAACGCAGATCTGCTTCTTGGCACATGTGAAACGATTGGCTCCGGTCAGCGCCATGCAACGAGCACCGAGGTCCGCAATGCACTCAAGAAGCACCAGGTCGCCGAGTCCCCATATGCGTGGTATCTCACAATGAGGGACGACACGCCAATGCAAACATCAGGATTTGGTATGGGGATTGAGCGATACCTGCTGTGGCTACTTCAGCATGATGACATTCGCGACCTCACCATCCTCTACCGAGACAATCATGTGGCCGTACTTCCATGATGCAATTGCCCCCAGCATTGAGGCCCGGAGATAAGATCGGCGTCTTTGCCCCCTCCTCACCCGGAGCGGCTCTCTATCCAGATCGCTTCAAGCGGGGTTTGGCAGCGCTTGAAAAATCTCTGGGCTGTGATGTGTACCTTCCTCGTGGATTCGAGCATGCTGGCGTATATACCGCTGGTACAGCACAAGAACGCGCTCAGGACTTTCTCGAACTGGTTACGGAGCCGGCGGTTCGAGCTATCATTACCACGTTTGGTGGCTACAACTCGTCGGATCTCCTGTCACTATTGTCACCGCAAGAGTTGCGAGCTAATCCAAAGATACTCATCGGCTATAGCGATACGACGGCTCTATTGCTGGGATACCAGGCTATGACTGGCTTGGTATCCTATTACGGCCCGGCGGTGTTGCCGCAATTCGGAGAGTACCCTGAACCATTCGACTATACCGTTACCTCCCTGAAACGGAGCATTGTGCAGGGCAAAGGCGGATTCATCGATGATCCGTTGTTTTGGACAGATGAGATCATTGATTGGGCACGACCCGAACTAACACGGCCAAGACATCTCAAGCGGGGCGCTGCGAGACGTCATTGGCGATTGGGGTGTGGCGAGGGAACGTTGTTTGGCGGCAATGTAGCCACTCTTAACTTTCTCGTGGGTACACCCTATTTCGCGGTGCCCGAACACGGGATTGTGCTGTTTTTAGAGGCAACGGGTGAAGAGGCGCGACTTCCAGTCTTTCGTCGGGCGCTCGTCCAGTTGCGCCATTGCGGCCTGTTTGATCAAGTGAGAGCACTTCTTGTTGGACGATTTCCGCGGTGTTCAGAGGAACAGGTCGCTGATATACGCGAACTCCTGCTCGAGATCGGCTCTGCATATGATTTCCCGATTCTTGGCGAGCTAGCCTTTGGGCATACTGACCCAATGATGACACTGCCGATTGGTTGTCATGCGCGTGTCCAGGTGAAGAGTGATACGAGTACCATCGAGATTATCGGGCCGACTGTGAGCTGTTCTTGACCAGTGGAAATGGTTCTCTGGATTTCTTTCAGTCTCGTGGAGTCGAAGAACACGGAGGACTTATCAGTTACTGCTTGTCGGTGGTTCGTTTGCTTTCCCGCCTGCGGAAAGGCGTGTGTGCAGGGGTCGTTCTGGTCAGCGGTAGAGAGCTTCCACTAAGTGGTATAGTCATCTTGACATATAGATAGCTCTTGCCATATGCTTTCTGTCAGAAACCTGTGAAGCCTTCCCTGACTTGTTCGGAGTGGTTCTCGTTTGCAAAAAATATCCTGGCGGTCAGGGAAGGAGTAGTTCAAGCATCAGGGAGGATGTACAGATGAGCATATCCTGGAAACAGAACGTGTGGCGCTCGCTTTTGGGATTAAGCGTTCTCGTGCTGGCGCTGGTCCTGGCCGCGTGCGAGAGTTCTGGGAAGAACAAGAGCTTCGCCTCTCAGGGACTTACTCCATCCGCTGCGCCCGTCTTTCAGACGTATACTGGCCCTGGCTTTTCCATCATCTATCCCGAATCCTGGGTAATCAGGACCTCGGAGTTCGCGGTCACTTTCTCCGATCTGTCTGGAGCGTACAACCTGGAGGTCAGCTTTACGCCCAATCCTCAGGGCGCTGCGACTCCCGGCCAGTTAGTCACGCAGAGCATCACAACCACGAGGGCGAGACTGGCGAAGCCGCAAACGGTTCCGATGCCCTCCACGGTTACTCTGGCCAGCGTGACCTGGAGCCAGCAAGCTGTCAGCGGGGCCACGCTTTCCAACGGGCAACAGGTCGAGATCGAGGTGGTCACTCTGGCTACCGACTATCCCGCACACGCTGCTAATACAAAAGGGGTCGTCCTGACATATCTGGGAGCCAAAGCTTTATTCGAGCGGGCTCAGAACACCTATTTTGCGCCCATGCTCCAGAGCTTCAAATTCATCGTTTAGTCTGTAACTTGTTTTGCCATCTGGTACACCAAAGTGCTATTCGAGCATCTCACTGTACCAGATAGCAAAACGCTCTTCATCTCAGCTCAGAGAGACATCATCAACATAGACGTTACCCTGAACATACCAGCCATGCACATAGATCGTGATGCTGGTCTGGGAGGAACTGGTAGTAAAGCTTACCGTGAGCTGCGTATAGGTGGCGCTGCTGGTCCAGGTAGAGGCACCGCCACTGACTCCCAGGAAGGCATAAGGGCCGTCAACGTAGGCTGTGAGCGTGTAGGTGTGGTTCGCCTGTACGGTGATGGTCTGGTCACACTCGCCCGTCGTCGAATTACTGGGCGCAACTTCCAGGGCATAGGAGCCGCTATGCACCGGCGAAGTGACGACTGTATCGCCTGCCTCACAGGTCCAGCCACTGAGATTGCCGGCCTCGAAGCCGCCGTTCGTCACCAGGTTTCCACCAGTTGGCGTGCTGGTTGGAGTGGGCGTTGGTGTCGGTGTATTCGTTGGAGTGGGCGTTGGTGTTGGCGTATTGCCCGGCGTCGGCGTTGGTGTCGGCGTCTGAGTGGGTGTTGGAGTGGGCGTTGGCGTATTGCCTGGCGTCGGTGTCGGTGTCGGTGTTCCGCCGCCACCGCCTATGGTGCCCGTCAGGCCGCCGGCAATGGCGTTGAGCAGTGTATCGCCTGAGTCCTCTGCGTCGAGCGAGAACATCATCGCTCCGGCCAGACCGTTACTTTTAATATAGGCGGTTTTGGCCGCGATGGATTGCGGCGTGTCTCCGGTGTAGAAGTTGGTTCCATCGTAGATCCACGATGCCTGCGTGGTTGGGTCGAAGAAGTTATCGCTGGCATTACCAGTCAAGCCTGCCGCGGCCAGCTCTTTGTAGTCCGCAACCCCTGCCGTTTGGCTGTACGAGAAAGCAGCGCTGGGACCGCTGGCCGGCTGATAGAGGCCGTGATCGCTGCCAGCCGCAACCCCTGTCCAACCGCGATAATAAAACGGGAAGCCCATGACGAGCTTGTTGGCCGGAAAACCTCCCGGAATATTGTAGTCAGGCAGGCCACTTGTCCAGGCTTTGATCGCCGTATCAATAGTATACTTCTCGTTACCGGGAGGAATGGCCGCTGAGGGGTCGTTAGGCGAGTTGTAGAGCGGGTCCTGGAAATTGGTCGGGCCGGTCGTTTCCCATCCACCATGCATGTCATAGGTCATCACGTCGGCATAATCCAGGTAGTTCCCGATCTGATTCGTCTGGATCATGGCTATCTTGTCCTGCCCCGATGGCACCGCCGCGGTCAGGAGAAAATGTTTGCCAATGCTTGCGCCGTAGCTATCCAGCTCGTTGCGGAACTCCTGCAGCAGCAGCGTATAGTTGGCGGTATCCTGCGGTCCGTAGTGGTTGCCCACGTGCCCCAGGACGCCAGGATATTCCCAGTCGATGTCAAACCCATCGAAGATGCCAGCAGCCGAGGCTGTGCCACCCGAAGGATCGCCATCAATTCCCGTGGGCAGGTTGCCCTTGAGGAACATATTAATACAGGAACTCACGAACGTCTGCCGTGAGGAGGCTGTGGCTGCCGCGTCCGAAAAGTACTTGGAATATGTCCAGCCGCCTATGGAGAGCAGGATCTTGAGATTGGGATACTTCACTTTGAGCTCACGCAACTGATTGAAGTTTCCCTTGATCGGCTGGCTATACGAGTCCGAGGTGCCATCGACACTGATCGAAGAATCGTAGCTCTTCTGGTAATCCGCGAAAGCATCGCCCGCGCCGTCGCCCGCGTTCGGATCATTTTCGTTGGTCGAATCCGCCGCTTTGATCGCCTCAAAGCAGGTGAGATTGTTCGGATCAATGTTCTCAAAGTCGTAAATGATCATGGTCAACTGCGAAGCAGCCCCGGAGTTGGCCACGCTGGATGGATAATAAGCGTTGCCATAGATACCCCATTGATCAAAATAGGCTATCTTCTGGTAAGGAGTTGGCCCGGCCGCTTGAGTTGTGGCTGTCACTGACGAACTCTGACCGGAGGTGTTTCCGTCCTTGTCATACGCCTGAACAGTAAACGTGTAGCTGGTAGAGGGCAGCAGCGAACTGACTGTCACTGAGGTACCCATCGAGGTAGCTACGATATTCGAGCCATTGTAGACGTAGTAGGCCGGGACATCGCCCGTCCCGGAACTATCGGTGGAAGCGGACCACGAAAGGGTGATAGACTGCGGCCCCGTGGCCGTCACCTGGACATTGGTAGGTGTGGTAATGCTTGAGGCATTGGTAGCGCCATGAACAATTACAGGGGTATACACGATGCCTACAAGCGATAGGAGCAGCAAGGTAAATACTGCCCCCAATTGCAACAGCTTCGTTTTTGACATGCAACACTCCTTGCGTTCCTTTTTGCCAGCAGTCCTCGCCGGCAGCCTTTGCCCGCCGCCGGTCAATCTCGTCCGCTTGAACCGGTCACAGGACGCTGGCTATGTCATGTCGTGGAAATATCTGGCCTTTCCTATGCCCGGTTGCCATAGGAGAAGAGAAAGGCGCTGACCGGCTACCCTGCGCGGCCAGAGCGTTACCGGGCGAAATTCGTTGCGGTTCGCTCCTTTCTGCCCTCTCGATGAGAGCCAGTGTGACAAGCCGAGTAAGAGGAAAATACGGGCTTATGCAAAAGAGTACCCTGAATCTGGCCTATATGTCAAGATGTCTAGACCAGATATCCTGATCAAAAATTGGGAGCAGAGATAGAGAGGGGACCGATAGAAACGGGCCATTTGACGCGGGAAACAGGCTATGTTACCATTCGTCTAGAATAGAGATAGACTGCCAAGAACCAGGGGGAGAAGTATACGTATGAACCTGTACCAGCAATTGCAGTATGTGCGCGAGCGCCTGGAAGGAATTGGGGCGCATGAAGACAGTATAGATCTCGTTGATAAGCTTTTGAAGCGGGCGGAGCCTGCAATGCACGATAAGACGAATACATCGCAGATCCAGGTGCTTCGCCATATGCTACGTATGAATGAAGTGATCGATAACTATAACATCTATAACGATCTGCAGGAGCTGATCAGCGAGCGGGATGAATCGGAGCTGCGCGAGCGCGAAGACGCGGCGCCCGAAGCCTATCTCAACACCGAGCGCCATCCAAAACCCAAATCGTTTTATAAGGCCAAAAAAGAGAGAGAAAAGAAGAAGAGTTAGCCGGTCGCCAATCAGGAGGCCGGCCCTTCAATTTGTTTCTGGCTCGCGTCTGGACCGCTGAGTTGCATTTCCTGCTTCATCGCCTGGAGCTGAGCTTCAATGTTCTGCTCTGCAGAGATTTTTCGCAGCTCGCGATCTAACGTGCTCTCTCCTCCGGCCGGCAGCGCCTGCAAAGTTAGATCGTCGGCTTCGATCAACGTTTCCATGGCGTTGGCCCGCGCCTGCATGTTCAAGACTTTATCCTGGGCACGCTGCATCGCCAGGTTCATCTCACCCATCTCTTCCGACATACCGGTCAGCGTCTCGTTGATCTTCACTTGAGCCTGGGCAGCGTTGTACTGGGCCTTGACCATTTCCTTCTGGGTGCGGAACGCCTCCACACGCGCCGTGACCGCCCGTTGCATCGCCAGCAATTTCTCCTCTTGCTCGCGTAACTGTGCAAGCTGCTGCTCATAGCTATTGACCTGAACAATCCCGTTCTCCTTCTCCTGCAAGGCCATACGCGCCAGGTCCTCACGTCCGGCCGCCAACGCCTGCCTGGCCTGCTGATCTCGCTGGTTGACCTTGCTGAGTATCTGCGCTTGCTGCTGCTCAAGCCGTTTCTCAGCAGTCACAACATCTGCGATAGAACGTTTGATCTGCTGCAACTGTTCCAGTTGCTTGCTGTAAGAATAATCCATCACCTGTCCAGGATCTTCAGCTTTATCCAGGGCCGCGTTGGCGCGAACCTTAAAAAACATTGAAATTCGTGAGAAGATGCCCATGCCGTCCTCCTGATGCGCCACTCCGGCGCTGTCTGTCTAAATGTTTTATCTCTTCCCTTTAGTATCTTCAACGTGTTGTCAGGCGAAATATCAAGCACTTCAGTCATATATCATACCATAAATGACTTCTGAAGGAAGCCAGAAGATCCGCTTGACTTTTTCGCCGGTGTTAGCTATAATCCCTCATGTCAGATACGCGGGTTTGGTGTAGTGGCAACATGCGACTTTCCCAAAGTTGAGATCACGGGTTCGAATCCCGTAACCCGCTCCCAGGAGCAAAGAGCTTCTCGCATGCGCGAGAAGCTCTTTTTATGTCTGCTGCATGTTCTCTCTCATACGCCGCATATCGCGCGCGACGCTGCGCAGGCCCAGCAGGCAGACAAGGCCCGCGATAAACAGGCTGGTTGGAGCGGTTGTGGTCAGGGCCAGCCCCAGCGGAATTCTGCCGGCCAGCGCGCCGATAGTAAAAGGGGCGGCGGCATCACCCAGTAGGTGGGCTAACAGCAGGGAGAGGCCAAGAGCTGTGGCGCGCATCTCAGGCACGATAATGTCCTGCAGCACGGCATTCAGCGGTCCCGTACAGAAGTTCAGAGCGATGCCCGCCAGAATGAAGATCACGATGAAGAGCCAGAGCATGTGGATAAAGAGAGCCAGTAAGACCAGAGGTGCGCCCGCGAGCAAACCGAGCGTCGCTACCAGCAGGCGACCCTGGGGTCGGCGCTTCTGAAAGAAATCGGCCAGCCAGCCGCCAACCACCGTGCCGACCAGACCGCTTGTCACCAGCACGATGCCGGAAAGAAGCCCGGCGGTCGCCAGGTTTAGCTGAAAGCTCGCGACAATGTAGCTGGGTAGCCAGTATGAAGTGCCGCCGATGGTGAAGAAGCTGAAGATAAGGGCGGCCACCAGAACCCAATATGTAGGAATCGCGCGCAGCCTGTTAAGCGTTTCCCAGAAATCTTTACCGATTCCTCCATGCAGGGCACTCTCAGCATCGGCAACTTCTGAGTCAGCGGCTGCTTCCTTGCCTTCGTCCTCGGCTCCCCGTCTGGGTTCAATCATTCGCCAGGCCAGGAAGGCGCAGATCAGACCGGGAATACCCACAACGTAGAAAGCCCACCGCCAGCCAAGCCGCTCAGCAATTAGCCCACCCATAGTAAAGCCGACCGCTGCCCCAAGCAGCGTGCCCATTGACCAGTACGAAAGGATACGTCCTCGCTGTGCTCTGGGGAAGAGGTCGCCGAGCAGCGAGAGCGAGGCGGGAGCGTACCCTGCCTCGCCGAAACCGAGCACCGAACGGACCACAAAGAGCTGTATGAAGTTGCGCGCCATGCCGGCCAGCAGTGTCGCAAAGCTCCAGACCCCTACGCACAGGCTGACAATGTTTTTACGGATGCCGCGGTCTGCCCAGACACCAAGAGGGAGCGTGGCAATGGCATAAACCAGAAGAAAAGAGGAACCGAGCAGGCCCTCCTCCGGCAAAGTCAAACCTAGATCGCTATGAATCTTGGGGAGAACAGCGGACAATACATAGCGGTCGGCGTAGTTCAAGATATTGATGATCAGGAGAACAGTAAAGGCGAAGCGTGCCTGTCCTCTGCTCAGCCGGTCCTGGCGCTGCGTTCCCATTTTTGCCCGTGCAGGTGTTGTTGCTGACATTGCTGTATCCTTCACACAAACTATGCATGATAGCACGCTTTTGAGCCGATCACTCATCGAGCAGGCGCGCTTTGAGCTGGCCGGTTGCTATCTACTACGTTTACAAGCTTGCTCTAGTTACATGGTTGATCCGTGCGAAAGCGAAGTCTTTTCCAGTTTTAGGATACGCTGCCTTTGAAGCACACGCAACAATTGAGTATCAATTTAATGTCCCTCCGCCCGCTTCCTTCCCTTTCTCCCGTGCGAAATCTGCCTGGGAGATGTATAATGGAAGCACAATAGCGATTGGCCTGAATAACCTGGGTGCATACAGAAGGGAAAGGCAACGAAGACGATGCGAGTCATTACCACACTCCAGGATATGCTCGATGCACGGGCCGGCTGTGCAAGCTCGCGTGCGGTCGGTCTGGTACCAACGATGGGATATCTGCACGAGGGCCATCTCTCGCTGGTTCGCCAGGCACGTAGGGAGAGCGATATTCTGGCGGTCAGTATCTTTGTGAATCCGACCCAGTTTGGCCCGCACGAGGACCTGGAGCGCTATCCGCGTGACCTGCCGCGCGACCTGCGGATGCTGGAAAGCTGCGGAGTCGATCTCGTTTTTACCCCCACCACCGCCGATATCTACCCTCCTGGTTTCGCAACGTATGTCGATCCAAGCGGGCCGCTCGTGGAGGCCGCTGAGGGAGCCAGTCGCCCTGGCCATTTTCGCGGCGTGGCCACGGTTGTACTCAAGCTTTTCCAGATTCTCCGACCTCACCGGGCTTATTTTGGCCAGAAAGACGCCCAGCAGGTTGCAGTTATTTCGCGCATGGTCGCAGATCTCAATCTTTCGGTGGTTCTGCGTATCCTTCCCACAATTCGCGAGGCCGATGGATTAGCTATGAGCAGCCGGAACGCTTACCTGGCACCAGAAGAACGAGCCGCCGCGACCGTTCTACACAGAGCGCTTGAGGCCGGTAAGCAGGTATTTGAAGGTTCCACGCCGGAAGGCCCGGCAGGTGTGATCGAGGCTATGCAGGAGGTCGTGGCCGGCGAACCACGAGCCAGACTCGATTACGCCGAGGTGCGCGATCCGAAGACGTTCCTTCCCCTGGAAAGCCTGCGGGCGCCAGCTCTGCTGCTCATCGCTGCCTTCGTCGGCCCCACCCGGCTGATTGATAATTTTTTACTGCGTCCCGATGGCACGTGGGATACCGGCGTGGAACTGACCGGGCCGGCCACGTAGAAAGGCGCTTGCTGGCGCGCCAGCGCCGTCTCCCATGTTTGCCGGAATCGATACAAAGCGGCTTAACTATCACACAAGCGGAAAGGAACTCATCCACGATGACGCGGGATAAAATCACAATCAACGACATCCAGGCTCGCAAGGCTGGCCCCAAACTCACGATGATTACTGCATATGACGCGCCTATGGCCAGGATTGCCGACCAGGCCGGCGCGGATATTATCCTGGTTGGGGATACCCTGGCCGATAACGTGCTTGGTTTCCCGGATACGCTCGCGGCCACGGTCGATATAATGGTCCACCACACTTCCGCCGTGACGCGCGCTCAGCCACGCTCGCTGGTCATTGGCGATATGCCCTGGCTGAGCTATCATGTCTCCGTTGAAGAGACAGTGCGCAACGCTGGCCGCCTGATCCGTGAAGGGCGGGCTGACGCAGTGAAGCTGGAGGGGGGGCGTAAGCGCCTTCCCATGGTTGAGGCCATTCTGGCGGCAGAAATACCTGTGATGGGGCATCTGGGCCTGACTCCCCAGTCCGTGCGCGCGATGGGGGGCTATCGCGTCCAGGGCAGGCAGGTGAATCCGGCGCGTGAACTGCTGGAAGATGCTCGTGCGCTGGCTGCGGCGGGCATCTTCGCCCTTGTCCTCGAAGGAGTGCCAGACATCCTGGCTAAAGCCATTACCGAGGCTGTTCCTGTGCCGACTATCGGTATCGGCGCTGGTCCTCATTGCAATGGCCAGGTGCTGGTCTTTCACGATGTGCTGGGCCTTCATCTCAACGCGCATACTGCTAAATTTGTACGCCAGTACGCGCATCTGGCCGAAACTGCGGTCGCCGCTCTACAAGCATTTTTCGCCGATGTCCAGTCCGGCGAGTTTCCCAGCGACGCCGAGAGCTACCATATGGATGCGGAGACCGCTCGCCTGTTCCAGGACATGACCGGCGGTATAGAGGATTAAAATGGCCCGGTATCCCCGCCTTTTCACTACAGTTGCCGATTGTCTGGTATGGTGTAAAAAGCGTCTTACGCTTTTTCTACACCATACCAGACAGCCTTTTGCGTGGCGGAGTCGCGCAGAATCTCGCCAGAGGAGAGAGGCTATCAGGCTATTTCCATTCCCTTGTGCGGCTATCTGGATATAATATCTTTGGTGGTCTTAATTATTCGTGTATACGTGTTATCATTCGGGCACCTGCAAAAGATGCCCGGTAGAGGGAACTTGTTATGACTCTACCTGTATCCTCTGGACCCTCTCTACCATCTTACCGGGTCGCTGCTATTCAGTTTAATCCGATGCTGGGCAAGAAAGAAGAGAATGTGGAGCGTCTGCTTCAACTGGTTGAGGAGGCCGCGCGTCAGGAGGCCCGTCTGATTGTGCTTCCTGAGATGGCAACGACGGGCTATTGCTGGGCATCACGAGAAGAGATTGCTCCCTATGTTGAACCCATTCCAGGCCCGACGACCGAGCGCTTTCAAGAACTGGCTGCTCGCTACAATTGTTACATCGCGCTTGGCCTGCCGGAGCTTGATCCTACCACCGGCGTTTACTACAATTCCCTGGCTTTGCTGGGTCCCGCAGGTCTGGTTGGCGCCTATCGCAAAATTCACTCGTATATTGCCGAACCCCGCTGGGCGCGCGACGGCGACCAGGGTTTCCCCGTGTGGGAAACGCCGCTGGGACGGCTAGGTGCCGTGATCTGTATGGACGCGATGTACTTTGAATCGACGCGCATCGCTGCTCTGCGAGGGGCCGATGTGATCCTTTTTCCCACCAACTGGCTGGAAGAGCACTGTCCGAGTAGCTGGTGGATGGCCCGCGCTCTGGAGAACGGTGTCTATCTGATCGTGGCCAACCGCAGCGATGTCGAGCGCGGCGTGGAATTTAGCGGAGGTAGCTGTATTCTTAATCCCGACGGTACTATCCAGGCTGCGCTCGACGACGGCGAGGGCATCGTTTATGGCGAGGTTGATCTGGAGCGCGCGCGCGTGAAAACCTGGGGCAAAGCTGAGCCGCTTGGAGACCGCCTGGCTGATCGCCGGCCTGAGCTATATATTCCTCTGGTACACAACACATATCTCTGGGAGCCGTTGCGCTATCACGGTCTCTATGAGCTTGGTGAACTACCTCCCGGCCAGCTCTCCTGCGTGGGCCTGATCCAGACCAACCTGGGTACGCTGATGGGTGATTCTGTTTCCTCCATCACGCCTGCTGCGCTGCGCGATATGCTTGGCGCACTCCTGCGAGACCAGGCACCGACGCTGCCCGATGTGCTGGTTCTGCCAGAGTTGATGCTGCCCGGCCCTTTGACTGATACCACTCCCGAAGCAGTTGCCCGCTTGCAGGCTGGCGCGATCACTGTGCCCGGCCCGGAAACTTCCGCTCTGGTGGCCCTGGCGACAGAATTTCAGATTACTCTGGTTCTGGGCGTGGCGGAACGCGTAGATGCGCCTGGCGCTCCGCCGGTCTTCTACAACACCGTTCTGCTGATCGATCCCGAAGGTATCTACGGTACCTATCGCAAATTGCACCTGACGCGGAATGATCGCCTCTGGGCCAGCCCCGGAGATCGCGGCCTGCCGGTTTTTGACACACCCGCCGGGCGCGTTGGTCTGACTACAGGTTATGATGTACTTTTCCCAGAAACTCTGCGCGTCCTGGCTGGTCAGGGCACTGATCTGGTTTGTGCTCCTACCTGTCTGGATTTTCCAGAGCCTATCGGTCTGGCGCCTTCCAGGATTCGCTTCAGCCGTCCGATTGCTCCCACCGAGTATGATCCCACGCACTCGCTGATCTGGCGCGTGCGCGCAGCCGAGCATCACGTCTACCTGGCTCTGGCCAACTGGCA
>Ga0209061_1002299_pt1 | contig 25085 bp, 23 predicted proteins | sample Coa_R1_10_FD_187157 | JGI IMG/M metagenome (GOLD analysis project Ga0209061, IMG submission 187157) | Surface soil microbial communities from Centralia Pennsylvania, which are recovering from an underground coalmine fire - Coalmine... | ecosystem: Environmental > Terrestrial > Soil >...
GCGTAGGGTCAGTCTCCACGGGGGCTCTCCGATCAGTCGATGTCAGAACTCGCTGATTATGAGAGCCCCCGCCTCGCGACTGGTGGACCCTGCTACACGCTCAGACCCCGCTCAGATCCGAAGTACCGCGAAAGCCCGCTGGCTTGGGCTCGCACAAAGGAACAGTGTCATCGACGAGCGCAGCTTCATTGCGTCGAGCGCCCCGAAGACCTCCTCGGCGGAGCGGCCCTCACCGCTGGCCGCGGCCGCAGTCGCCGCCTCCACGAGCCGGGGGCCGAGCACGGGGTGGGCCAAATAAGCCCGTGCTTCCTCTAAAGAGCTGATCGCGTAGCGCCGCGCCATGTCGCTTTGGCCGAGACCGCTCACCTGGGGGAAAACGAACCAAATCCAGTGGCTTTGCTTGCGGCCACGCCGCAGTTCTGTGAGCGCGCGCTCGTAGGCGCCGCCGGCGTCTTGCGCTGAGACGAAGCGCTCCAGTTCGAACCCGGCTTCTTCGCTCACCTTGCTCACCCTCTCACCTGTCGGGGGCTCACCCTCTCACCTGTCGGGGCGTAACGTGGACGCCCGAGGATGACCAGCGAGCATGACTAGTACAGGAACTCCAGTAGCAGCGTCGCCGCAGGAGGCTGAGCAAGCTAAGACCACCCGCACTGGGCTGGCCCTCCTAGTGATCATGATCGGGGTGCTGATGGCGGCTGTCGACACCACGATAGTCGTCCTCGCTCTCCCCGACTTGGAGCGTTCCCTGCATGTGCCGATCTCAGGTGTGGTCTGGGTCATTATTTCCTACCTGCTCGTCATCACAGTCCTGGCGGTCCAAGTCGGCCGGCTGGGGGACATGTTCGGCCGGGTGAGGATGTACGAGGCCGGGTTCGTGGTCTTCGTCGCGGGGTCGGCGCTTTGCGCGCTCGCCACAAGCGAGGGGACCATCATCGCTTACCGGGCCGTACAAGGCGTGGGCGGGGCTCTCATCGCGGCAAACAGTGGGGCGGTTATCGCCGACACGTTCCCGCCGGAGCGGCGCGGGCGGGCTTATGGCTTCAACGCGGTGGGCTGGAGCGCCGGCGCCGTGCTCGGCATCCTGCTCGGGGGCGTGATCATCACCTACCTATCTTGGAGGTGGATCTTCTGGGTCAATGTGCCGGCAGGCTTGGCAGCGTTCGCCCTCGCGCTCAAGGTCCTGCGTGACAGCGGCCACCGGCAACGCCAGCAGCTCGACTTCGCTGGGATGGCCCTGCTCGGGACCGGGCTGTTCGGGGTGCTGTGGGCAATGACGCGCCTGGCGACCGTCTCGTTTACAGTCGAAGTGGTCGCTGCCCTGGCTGGGGGCGCCGTGCTGCTCTTGCTCCTGCTGCTGCTCGAGCGCAGGCTACGGGCGCCGATGCTCGACCTTTCGCTCTTCTGCGTGCCAACTGTCACGCCCACGCTGCTCGCTTCGCTGTTCCAGGCGATGGCGAACTACGCAGTGCTGTTCCTCGTGATCATGTACCTCCAAGGCGTGCGTGGCCTGTCGCCTCTGCACGCCTCCTTGCTGCTCGTCCCCGGGTACGTGCTTGGCGGCCTGGTCGGGCCTCTTTCAGGCCGGCTTGCGGACAGGCTCGGGCCGGTCCTGCCGGCCACCGCAGGCCTGGGAGTGCAGGCCGTGGCCCTCGTCGTCTACTCCCGCCTCCATACCGGGACCGCCTTGTGGCTGGTCGTCCTTGCCGCGGTCGTGAACGGCGTCGGTTCGGGGGCGTTTTTCCCTGCCAACACGTCGGCCGTCATGAAAGCTGTGCCGGGCAGGTTGTTCGGCGTCGCTTCAGGCATGCTCAGGACCTTCGCCAACGTGGGCATGGTGTTTTCGTTTGCGGTGGCGATCTTGGTCTCCGCTCGCTCGGTACCGCGGGGCCTGGCGTTCGCGATATTCGTCGGCACGACCCGCCTGTCCCATGCGCTGGCCGGAGCGTTCACTTCGGGGCTGCACTCAGCCTTCTTGGTATCGGTCGGGATCATGGCAGTTGCAGCGGTACTGTCAGCGACCCGCGTCCTGCGTCGTCACAGGGCGCCGGCGTCTCCGGCGTACCCACGGGCGCCAGTGCCCGGCCCAGGCGGGCCAGCCGCCAGCCGCTCGACTGTGGCCGGGGAAACTTAGAGGGGACCTTAGGGGACTTAGCTGGCTACCGCCGGGGAAGTTCAGCCGCGCGGGTGTAAGCCCAGGCTTCAGCCGCTCGGGTGTAAGCCCAGGCTTTAGCCGCTCGGGTGTAAGCCCAGGCTCGCCGTCACGCCGGGCCGCGCCGGGTCAAGCCTGCTCTTGGGCCGGTGTGCCGTCAGGCTCGGGGTTGACCTCCGAGGAGGAGGTCGTCTCGCCCCCGACGCCAGTCACGGTGCTGCTGCTCACCGGAGCCCCGCTCACCTGGGCGGCGCTGCTCACCGGAGCCCCGCTCACCTGGGCGCCGTCCTCGCTCGCCGGCAGCTCCTTGGGGGCCATCCGGTCAGCAACTTTGAGGGTCACGGCGGCCGCGCCGAGCGCGAGGGCTACGCTGGTCAGCGCCCAGCCGAGCCCGCGCCGGCGTTTGCCGAACAAAGCGTCGAGTGAGAGGCTACCTGGGCCTGACTCGGCCAGCGCGAAGGCGCCGGCGATCAGGGCGAGGTTGTACTCGTAGCCCCTGTTGTGCAGCCAGAACCCGTTCTTCCGGTGGACCTTCTGTACTGCGACAGCCTGAGAACCGATGATCATGGCAGGGCCGAGAGGGGAGAGGAACCCGGCAGCCGTGAGCCCCCCACCTACTGTCTCAGAAATGGCGACCGCCCAGGCCTGGTACTTCGGTGGGTGTAGGCCGAGCGATTCCATGGACTTCTCGGTGCCCTCAAGCCCTGGGCCTCCGAAGCTGCCGTTCAGCTTCTGTAGCCCGTGGGCGAGGATGATGCCCCCGACAGTGCTCCGCAGCGCCAGTGTGCCGAGTCCCATTTGCTTGTCCTCCTAGAGTTGTTTGGCAGGCCAGTACCGCCAGAACTGTCAAGCCTGCAACCTAGCGTGCCTTGTGCCGTTCGGCGTGCCGGGGTGTGGTTGCGGCCGTGGGTGCCAGCCTCCCCTGGCTGCGCTCATCGGTAGAGGTTGGCCTGAAAAGCCTGCCGGCAGGCACGGGCGGTGAGCCACCATGGTAGGAGTGCTGTTCCTCCTATTTAGCATTGTCGTCGGCGGCCTGGTGATCGGAGCGCTGGGCAGGTTGGTCGTGCCTGGCCCAAACCCGATCGGCTTTTGGCGCACCGTGCTGTGCGGGCTTGGAGGCGCCGTTGCCGGCGGCGTTGTTGCTCGTTTGCTGTTCCGCAACCCAGCTGCCCACTGGCTTGTCACGCTGGTGTTGGAAGTGCTGGCGGCTGCGTTCCTGGTCTGGCTCATAAGTGGCCGCGGGCGGCGCCGGCGGGAAGCATAGGCCCGGGTGCGACGGGCCTTAGGTGCGACCTCGTAGGAGCGGGGCTAAGTTCGGTGCATGGAGACCTGGGATGCAATCCGGGCCAGGCGCAACGTACGAGCGTTCAGCGAGAGGCCGATCGCCGAGGGAGACCTTCAGCGCATCCTTGAGGCTGGTTGGAGGGCGCCATCGGCCAACAACCGTCAAGCCAGGGACTTCGTCGTGTCCACCGAGCGCGCCCAGTTGCTGGAGCTCGCCAAGGCGTGGGAGTACGCGGGGCACGTGGCGACGTCGGCCGCGACGGTCACGGTCGTCTTGCCAGCCAGCGAGGGGACCAGCTTGCACGACTACGACCTTTACGACGCCGGCCAGGCCACTATCCTCATGATGCTTGCGGCTGCTGACCTCGGCATCGGCAGCGGCCATGCCTCAATCGGCGACAAGGCCTTGGTCCGCAGGGCCCTCGGGCTGCCACAAGAAAGGGACCCTGTCTACTTCGTTGCGTTCGGCTACCCGGCAGGTAGGCCCCTCCGTCCCGTGGAGCACCCCAACAGGCGGCCTTTCCACGAGGTCGTGCACATGGGCCGCTGGTAGTGGAGGCGCCAGAAGGAGCCTAGAGGGCCATAGAGGCGTGCCTGCTGCATGGCCCGCAGGCCGCTCGGCGGCCGTCCAGAAAACCTTTGCTGCCGCATTGGCTACTATGGCCCTGCAGGGGCGCCTCTAGTTCGCCAACTTGGCCGGTAGGCCCGCTCTAGGAAAGCAGCGCGCCCGTTTGTGCACCTAGCCGACGGGCCTGCGCTGAGGTGCCCTAGGGACCAAACCTCCAAAAGTTCGCAGAGTTTCTTCAGCAGACCTTGACGGTGCCGACCGCCGGAGTTATGTTAGGGAAAAGGTTTGCCGACACTTGCCCTACGGGCCGGCGCCGGCTCTTGGGGCTCTGAGGAGGTAGCGCATGACACGAAAGTTTTGGGCGGCGCTTGGTGCTGCCGTGGCCATGGTCGTCCTGCCAACTTCGCAACCGGTGGTTGCCAGCGCAAGCACCTTCGGTGTGGGGGCAACTGGGACAGTGCAGTTTTGGAACCGGGCGGCAACCTGCCAAGGCAACCTTTGCAAGGTGCTCGTCAACGAGTTCAACGCGACCCATAAAGGGTTGAAAGTGGTGCTTTCGTACACTGAGCCCAACGAGGCCGTCGCCAAGCTCTCGACGGCCATACGCGCTGGCGACGTGCCCGACGTGGTGGGGCTCAACGACATAAACGTCCCGGTGTTCTCCCGCGAGGGGGCGCTAATGGACTTGACTAGGTACGTCGACGCTCTGCCTTACAAAAAGGACCTCTCGCCAGGGCACCTGGCCCTTGCCAGCTACCAGGGCCACTACTATGGCGTCCCCTACTTGGCGGACCTGTCGGTGCTCTGGTACAACAAGAAGCTTTTCCAAGAGGCGGGGCTCAACCCACAGAGCCCGCCTACGACATGGGCTGCCATCCTGTCAGACGCCAAGAAGGTGCAGGCCCTCGGCCACGGGGTCTATGGGTTTTCGTTTGCCGGCGACTGCCAAGGCTGCCTTGGGTTTGTGATGCAGCCAGACCTGTGGGCGATCGGTGACAACCTTATTGAGGGCCCGATCGGGCACCAGACCATACACATAGTGGGCAACAAACCTTTGGCCCAACTGCTCGAGCTCTACCACACGATCTGGGCTGATAAATTAGCGCCCGCAAGCGACCAAACCGACAATGGCTCGACCTGGGGCGACGATTTCGAGGCCGGGAAGGTTGGGATTTTGCCCGGGGCTTACGGTTTCTTGCCAGCCATCACCAAGGCCGGGATCCTGAAGGAGGTAGGCATCGCGCCGCTCCCTGGCCCAAACGGGGGCTATTCGACCTTCGACGGTGGCGACGACTTTGTCATCCCGAAGGGAGCGAAGAACCCTTCGGGGGCGTGGGAGTTCATTACATGGGCCCTCCAGAAGGCCCAGCAGGAGATTTACCCAAGCCACGGTTACACGCCCGTGCGGACCGACGTGCTCGGGCCAGCGTTCGACAAGGCCAACCCCTACGACGCCGTAGCCCTGAAGGCGCTCGCTCACGGTTCGGCTCCGGTGACTACGATCTACAACGCTGCCTTCAACGCTCCCGGTTCTCCTTGGTTCCAAATGTTCAGCGAAGCTGTGTACAAGGGCAATATCCAAGGAGCGCTCCAGACCGGCCAGAGCGGTTTTGAGGCGGTAGCACGCGAAGCGGGGGACCTCGCGAGTTGACGTGCAGTACCAGCGCAGCCGGCTAGAGCGGTCTGCTGCCCGTGCGGGGGCGCTCATGAGCGCCCCCGCGTTGGTGCTGGTCGCTGCTTTCGTATTGTTCCCGCTCGGTTTTGCTGTATATATATCGTTCACTGACTGGCCCTTGGTCGGGCCGTACCACTTTGTTGGGTTGAGCAACTACGAAAATGCTTTTAGCGACCCAACGTTTGTGCACACGGTCCTCTTTACAGTCGAGTACACGGGCATCGTGACTGGCCCGATATTTGTGGTTGGCTATGCCTTGGCAGTCTTGGTGCGGTCCAACAGGTTTGGTGCCCGTGTGTTGCGGACTATCTTTTTCCTGCCCTTTGTTGTCGGCTTGACAACTGTGTCTTACATATTTTCTCTTGAACTACAGCCTAACTCAGGGGCTGTGGACTTTGTCTTGTCGAAGCTCGGGCTGGTCCCTGCGTCGCAGGCGTGGACGGTCAACTTTACGCCAGCACTAGTGGCGATCTCGGTAATTGTGGTGTGGTTCGCCTCCGGCCTCACGATGCTGGTCCTCATGGGAGGGATGCAAGCTGTGCCAGCAGAGCTTTACGAGGCAGCCGACGCGGACGGGGCCAGCTGGTGGCAAAAGGAACGGCTGATAACGTTGCCGCTCATACGCCGGCCGATAGCACTGAGCTTGATCATATCGGTGATCGGGTCCTTCCTGGCGTTCAACCAGTTCTACATATTGGTGCAGAACAACGGGAGCTTGGAAACAGTCGTCGAGTGGGTGTACGAGACGGCGTTCAACCAGTACCACCTTGCCTATGGGACGACGATGGCAATACTGCTCGTAGTGATCATCGCTGCCGTGAGCGCGGTGCAGTTCGTCGTACTGAGAGGCCCAGAAGAGCTATGAGCGCTGGTAGCACTGGGCTGGCCGGCGAAGCTGCGCAGCTGCCTGGGGCCACCCGTAATGCCGGGGCCCTACGCGCGGCCGTGCACTTGAGGCAGGTAGGGGCCGGCGCGGCCAGGAGGAGCTCGCCGAGCCGGCGAGCCCATCGCGGGCCGGGGTTTTGGCTTTACCTGGGCTGTGGCTCCGCGCTTGCGGTGGCCTGGGTGCTGCCACTGCTTTGGGAGGTGGTCCGCTCCCTGGAACCGCCGGTGCTGGCCACGGCGGCGCCTCAAGGAGCCGACTTCACGCACATAACTCTCTCCAACTACCGCGGGCTGTTGGGCCCGTCACAAGATGTGGGCCTGAACCTTGCCAACAGCGTCATAACTGCGGTTGGGACGGCTGTGCTCACGGTGCTCGTGTGCACGTTTGCTGGGTACGGCTTGGGCCGCTTTCGCTTTAGAGGCTCTGGCCTCGTGTTCAGTGTTGTCCTGCTTGCGCTAATGGTGCCTTTCCAGGCCCTCCTCACGCCCCTGTTCTTGGAGTTGCACTTCTTGCACCTTACGAACAACTTGCTCGGCCTTGTCGTCATTTACAGCACCTTCAACCTTCCCTTTGGGGTCTTCGTGATGCGCAACACGTTCATGCAGATCCCGAGAGAGCTTTTGGACTCGGCCAATATCGACGGTGCGGGGCCGGTCGGGACGCTTGTGCGAGTGCTGCGGCCACTGGTCGTGCCAGGTATGGCGACCACTGCGATATACGCCTTTTTGTACTCTTGGAACGAGTTCCTGCAAGCGCTAACGTTCCTCACGAGCGACAACTTGCTCACGCTTCCCGTGAAGCTGTTCAACATCGAAATAGCTGCGTACGGGTCGGTCAATTTCGGCTACCTGTCTGCGGGCGTGGTCATCGCGATGGTCCCTTGCGTCGCGCTGTACTTTGGGCTCCAGCGTTTTTATGTGCGAGGCCTCATCTCGGGGGCGGTCAAGGCCTAAGGGCTGAACTGGGCCCGCTCGAGCTGGGAAGGCCTTAGCGTCTGACGTCAGCCAGCCGGCTCCCGCTGGGCCCTGACGGGTGCACGGCGTGCGCCTAGTTGGGCCGTCAGCCGGACGAGTTGGAGCGCAAGCAGCGGTAAGCCGATGAGCACGAGGGCAGGGTCGAGGAAGCCGAGCAGGCCAGCGGCGGTGGCCTCCAGCAGGAACAGTGGGCCCGTTATTGCCACATTGCGTACAGCAAGGTTGACTGCCAGTGACCAGACGTCCAACAAGGGGGCGGCTGGCTGGCGCGCGCCGAGCAAGAGGGCGTAGCCGCAGCTGCTCAGTGAGACAACCAGAGCTGCTAGGCCGCAGCCGAGGCAGGCCCAGCCCACTGGGCCTCCGCCGCGCACGAAGAAGTGGACCTCCTCTATCGCTACGAAGCAAGCGAGGAGTGGGGCCCCGGCGCGTGCGGCGGCGCGGGCAGACGCCCGCGCTCGCAGGGCCCCGATGAACTCCTTTACCACTCGGTCTTCGCCCTCAAGACGCCAGCGTTCGAGGGCGACAGTCGCAGCTTCGAGGGCGAGTGGGACCGTCACGACCGGGGTGCAGGCAGCAACCAAGGCGATGTTGAGCGCCAGGAAGTTGAAGATGGCCCTTAGGGCGCTGACGACGCCAGCCTTGGCGGCCCCGAGCCAGACCGTCGTCATCCCTTCACACCGGTGCCCTGCACCGCAATGCCCTGAATGAACGTCCGTTGGGTGAAGAAGAACAAGATGATGATCGGTGCCGTCGCCGCCGTCGCCGCGGCCATCACCCAGGGCCAGTTGGTCGTGTAGGTCCCAAGGATCAGGTTGAGCCCGAGCGACAGCGGGAACCAGACCTGGTTGTTGATGTAGACGAGCGGGCCGATGAAGTCGTTCCAACAGTAGATGAACTGGAACAGGACCACAGTCGCCATTGCGGGCTTGGCCAGGGGCAGGACGATCCTGCTATATATGTAAAACTCGTTCGCGCCGTCCACTCTCGCCGCGTCCGAGAGCGACTGAGGGATCGTCATGAAGAACTGGCGCAGCAGGAAGGTCGAGAACACGGAGCTGCCGAGGAAGGTGGGGACCATGAGCGGCCAGTACCAGCCCACCATGTGGAGGTCCTTGTAGATGACGAACAGCGGGATCAAGGTGGCGAAGAAGGGTATCAGCAGCGTGCTGACCATGACCTGGAAGAGCACGTCCCTGCCTTTCCAGCGCACCCTCGAGAAACCGTAGGCTACCAGGCTGCTGGACAGGCATACACCGACGATCGTGACGCCGGCGTACATCAAAGTGTTGAGGATAAAGCGGTAAAACGGTACAGCAGCGAGCATGTCGGGGTAGTTGGACCACACGAAGGGGTGCGGCCACCACACGACTGGGATGTGCAGCGCCTGGCTGCTGGTCTTCAGCGAGCTTATGACCATCCAGAAGATAGGGAAGCCGAGCAGTACGCCGACCGCAATGAGGATGGCATGCTTAGGGAGGCTCTTGGCCACGCGGGCGGCACTACTGCTGTTCGCTGGCATAATAGACCCACCTCGAAGAAGATTTGAACAGCACAACCATTATCAACGCGCTCACCACGAACAAGAAGAACGCCATGGCAGAGGAGTACCCGAACTTCAAGAACTGGAAGGCTTGTTCGTACAGGTACTGTACGTAAAACCATGTGGAGGTGCCTGGCCCTCCTATGTCCTGGCCTTCTATGACCTGAGCCTGTGTGAAGTACGCGATGCTTGCTACGAGCTGTAATATTACATTGAACAATATCACCGGGCTGATCATGGGCAGCGTCACATAGCGAAGCCTCTGCAGGGGGCCCGCACCGTCGAGGTTGGCGACTTCGTACATTTCTTTTGGCACCCCCTGCAGGCCAGCGAGGTAGATCACCATGGGCTGCCCCAACCCCCATAGGCCGAGCAGTATGAACGATGGCTTCGACCAAGCGATTGAATAAAACCACTCGGGCCCTGGCACATGGAGGCCTGAGAGCAGGTCGTTCACGATACCCGAGACGGGGTTGAACATCCATACAAAGATCATGGACGACGCGACGAGCGGCACAATGGAAGGTATATAAAATACCGTGCGGTAGATGGCCCTGCCCTTCACGTCCATGTTCAACAACAGGGCTAGCCCGAGGGCAGCAGCAGTTGAGACTGGGACCTCTATCGCTGTGTAATAAAAGGTGTTGAACAGCGAGGTCTTAAAAAGTGGGTCCCGAAAGAGGGCTTCGTAGTTGGCAAGGCCAACCCATTTTGCCGCCCCTACGCCACTAAAGTTAGTAAAGCTGTAGTAGACGGTGGCGAAAAAAGGGTATACGAAGAACGCGAGGAAGCCTATCAACCATGGGCTCACAAAGAGCAAGCCAGTCTTCGTGTGGCTCCGCTTAGCAGCGCGCTTGGGCCTTGGTGGTCGCGACTGGGCTAGGGAGTGGGCCCCTTGGCTGGTAGTGGTGGCTAAGCTCAATTCCCTCTCTCTCTAGGACGCCGGCGGCTGCGGGGCAGCCGACGTGGGCTGCCCCTTGCCGGCCGGAGCTTGTTGCTAGGGCTAGGAGTTGGCTTGCTGGTCGATGTACTTCAGTGCTTGCTCGGGGGTCATGATCTTTTGGAGCACGTTGTCGGTTGCAGTGCTCATGGCGTTGAACAGCTGAGACTGCGTCGGCGTGAGGCGAGGCGCTGCAGAATAGGGGCTCGACATCTCTGGCAGGAAGCCGTGCAGCCACGGGTTGGCTTTGAGCCAGGCCTGGTAAGCAGGCTCCTTGGTCACCGACGGCCCGGCTGGGACCCACCCGCCCTTGGGGTCGATCGAGGCGGTGAAGGCTTCGTTGCCAAAGCCGGCGAGCCACGCCACGAACTCGAACGCCTGCTGTGGGTGCGCGGCCCCCTTGGGGATGATGTTGTAGTTGCCTTGGCCGATCGTGCTGGGGACGGGTACCGTCCCCGGGAAGGGGACTACCCCGAAGTTGCCCTCCATCTTGGGGTTTGCCACCGGCACGTTCTGGGCGCCCTCCCAGGGCCCGGAGAAGATGAAGCCTTCTTTGCCGGCTACGAAGGGGTCGGTCTGACCTCCCGCCACGGAACCTTCGGCGGTGGTGAGAGCTTGGATCTGGCCATAGGGGTACTTTGCGAAGCTGGCTATCCAGGTCATTTCCTTCTTGGCGCCAGCGCAGTTGGCATAGTCGTACTTGCCTGCAGAGTTGATGCAGTTGGTCGCACCGAAGTTGGGGCTGAAGAAGAGGAAATAGTTGCCCGGGTAGAAGCCCATTTGCACGAGCTTGCCATCTTTGATGACCCACTCCTTGGCGGAGTCTGCGTCAAGCTGGGCAAGAGTCTTGGGCGGCGAGCTGATGCCGGCGGCCTTGAGCATGGCTTTGTTGTAGTAAAGGGCCCAAGAGTTCATGGACATCGGGACGGCGTAGAGCTTGCCGTCATAAGTGCCGCCCTGGGCAGCGATGGGCCACATCCACTTCTCGAAGTGCGAGTACTTTCCGACCAGGTACGGGTTCATCGGCAAGATGTCCCCGTCCGCTGCGAACGACCCGATTTCGGGCCACCACTCAGTGAAGACGTCGGGTGGGTCGCCGGCGGCGATAGTCGACAGCAGCTTGGCCGTGCTCGTTGTCGCCACGCTCGGGATGTTCTCCTCGGTAACGGTTATGCCGGGGTGCGTCTTTTCGAACTGGGCGATCATCTGGTGGAGCAACTGAAGTGTCTGGCCAGACCACATCGTCCACCAGGTGATGTTGACAGTGGAGGCGCTGGCCGGTAGCGATGACCCGAGCCCGCTGGCGCCTACCAGTGCTGCGCTTGCCACCGCTGTCGCCAGCCGTGCCACCCGTCGGCGCCGGGCGCGTCGCGATGCGGAGGACTTGAGTGCAAGAGGGTACCTTGACCCCCTCGTGGCTTCGTTGCCCATGGGTTGTTTCTCCCTTCCTTTCGTGTGAACATTGGGTTTTCTTTACCAACCGTGCCCAGGCACGGCCTTTTAGCCTGAAGTGCTCTATGTGCTGACAGGTGCCTTTGCTCGGCGTGCGCGGCCGACGTCCGGCGGAGGCCCGGCGCTTTCACGTATGACCAGCTTCGCCTTGGGCGGTCGCGGGAGTTGAGGCCGGCGGCCGACCTGGTCAAGCGTGGCTAGCAGCTTGGCGAAGCAGGCCTTGCCGAGGGTCGTGAAGTCCTGCCGCACTGTCGTGAGGGCCGGAGCGTAAAAGCGCGCTAGCGGGACGTCGTCGAAGCCGATTATGCTGACGTCCTCGGGGACGGAGCGGCCGGACTCGTACATTGCCCTGATGCAGCCGACGGCGATGTCGTCGTTGCCGCACAACACAGCTGTCACTTGGCGTTTTTTGGCTAGCTGGCGGCCCGCGTCGTAGCCCCAGCTAGCGTCCCAACCCGCTGCTAGCGGTCGTGGCACAGGGGCCCCTGCTTCTTCCAATGCTGAGCGCCATCCCGACATGCGTTGCGTCTTACCCGTCCAGCTCGGGATCGCGAGGTGGTGGACGCTGCGGTGGCCCAACCGGAGCAGGTAGTTGGTAGCGTCTTTGGCGGCCTGGTACTCGTCGATCCACACGGCCGGCCGGGCGGCGGGCACCTGGCCCTTGACTGGTGCGGGGACCATGGCAGCCGTGGGGACCGCCGGCGGGACCGCTCCCAAGGCCACGACACCGGCTTTATCGAAGGCGATGACAATGATGGCACCAGAAGGCTCGATGGCCCGCTTGACGGCGTCGCTGACGGCACCCGGCTCTGCTGCTTCGATCACCCGCACCCCGAGGGCGAAACCCGCCGCCCTGGTAGCTTCCTCGATGCCTTCCAGCGCCGCCGCCGGGCCGTAGAGCCTAGTGTTGGACATGAGGACCGTGACCGAGTCGACGGGGCCGCCTGCCAGCGCTCGAGCAGCGCGGTTGGGGCGGTAACCGAGCCTTTTTATTGTGTCGAGGACCAGCTGGCGTGTCGGGGCGCTCACGTTTGGGTGGTCGTTGATTACCCGTGACACGGTCTGGTGAGACACTCCAGCTGAACGGGCGACGTCCCGTATGCTCGTCGAGCCCCTGTGACCGGTCACATCAGCTATTGTGATCGGTCACATCGGTTTTGTCAAGTAGCTTCGGTGACGACAGAGTTGAGGTGACTGGGCCGCTTAGTGAGCCGGGGAGGCCAGCGATTGGCTAGCACCCGGCGTTGGTAGCAACAGGGAGCGCAGCGGGCGCCGGTACCTGATAGGAGGAGGAAATGACTGAGGAAGCGGCAGTGCAGGCTGAGGGCGCAAAGGCAGGCGCCCAGCCGAGCGGGGAGGGCCCCCCAGCGGGCCGGGAAGTTGCCAGGGCGGCTGAGGGAGTTGCCAACTTGCAGGTAGGGCTAGAGGACGAAGCGCTCGTACTTCGCGTCGAGGTGGACGGGGAGGGGACTGCCAGGCTGGCGTGCCTGGCGCCGGCGGGCTCGCTGGCCAGCGCGGAGCAGGGCGGGCGCTACAGCAGCCCTTTCGGCGTAGACGCGGGCCATGGGGCGGGCAAAGGAGCCGCCGTTGCGCCCGTAGGCCTGCCCCTCACCGACGTCGTCACGGCCTCGAGCGGGCGCAGCAAGTCGAGCGGGCGCTACGCCGAGTCGGTGGCCGGGCGCCGGCTGCGCTACCTGGGGCACGTGCAAAGGGCTGACGGCCCTTGGCGCGAGCTCGAGTTCCAACTGGAGGACCCCATCTCAGGGTTGTCCGCACAAGTTAGCTACCGCGTGCTTTCGGACGCCGGCGTCGTGTGCTCGTGGACGAGGCTCGCCAACCGCGGCAGTTGCCCAGTAGCCGTATCGTCGGTGACGTCTTTGCTGGCCGCCGGCCTGGCTGGCCCGGGCGGGCTCCTCGAGGACGTGGACATCTGGTGGTCCGAAAACGAGTGGCTTGGAGAAGACCGCTGGCAGCACCGTGCGTTTCGCGACGCACTTCCCGACCTCGGCTTGGACGCCCACGGTGGGGCCGACCCTCGCGGGATGTTCGGGCTTACGAGCGAGGGGAGCTGGCCCTGTGGCCGTTACCTCCCGATGGGTGCGGCAGTCAACCGCTGCAGCGGGCACACCTGGCTGTGGCAGCTCGAGCACAACGGGGCTTGGCACTGGCAGGTGGGGGAAAAGATGGTCGCGGGCAGGCACGAGGGCTACCTGGCCTTGCTGGGGCCGACAGATGCCGAGCACAACTGGAGGCTCGTGCTCGCCCCAGGAGAGAGCTTTCGTACCGTGCCAGCTGCGCTCGCGGTCTCATCCGAGGGCTTGGAGGCGGCGGTGGCGGCACTGACCCGCTACAGGCGGGAGCGCAGGAGGCCCCACCACGACCACCGCCGCTTGCCGGTCATTTTCAACGATTATATGAACACCCTAATGGGCGACCCGACCACTGAGCGCCTTTTGCCCCTGATAGATGCGGCGGCGCGCGCAGGTGCAGAGTACTTCGTGGTCGACGCTGGTTGGTACGCCGCTTTGGGGTCTCACTGGTGGGACACGGTCGGGGGCTGGGAGCCGTCGGCCAGCAGGTTCCCAGGAGGCATCGAGGAAGTCCTCGACCATATAAGAAAGCGCGGTATGGTCCCTGGGCTATGGGTCGAGCCAGAAGTGGTCGGCGTCAACAGCCCGGTTGCCGACGAGCTGCCACCTGAGGCGTTTTTCCGTAGGGGAGGCGAGCGCGTGGTGGAGAACGGCCGCTACCAGTTGGATTTTTCCCACCCTGCCGCTCGTGCTCACCTCGACCGCGCCGTTGACCGCCTCGTTGGTGAGCTCGGCGTTGGCTACCTGAAAATGGACTACAACATCAACATCGGGCCAGGCACGGACAACGGCAGCGGCAGCGTAGGGGCTGGCTTGCTCGCGCACAACCGGGCATTTTTGGACTGGGTGGGGAGCCTGCTAGACCGGCACGAAGGGCTCACGCTGGAGAGCTGCGCTTCGGGCGCGATGCGCAAAGATTATGCGACCCTCTCGCTCTTCCAGCTCCAGTCCACGAGCGACCAGCAAGACTTCTTGCGTTACCCGGCGATCTCGGCCGCGGCGCCTATGTCGCTCCCCCCAGAGCAGGCGGCGGTGTGGGCTTACCCCCAGCCCGGTTGGGGTGCTGACGCTATCGCCTTTGCAATCTGCAACGCCTTGCTGGGCCGTGTTCACCTGTCGGGCCACTTGGACAAGATGAGCTCGCCCGAACTTCAACTCGTTGCTGACGGCATCGCCGTTTACAAAAGGATCAGGGGCGACTTGGCGCAGGCAGTACCGTTTTGGCCACTGGGGCTGCCCCGGTGGGCAGACCGGTGGTTCGCCCTCGGGATGCGCGCCCCGGCGGTGAGCTACCTGGCCGTCTGGCACAGGGGGGCCCTCCCGAGCGCGGGTGACGACCTACCTGCACCCAGCCTTGCCGTGCGCCACCTGAGAGGCAGGCCAGTGAACGCAGAAGTGTTGTACCCTCCGGCCGGAGGAGCCGGCGAACGTGTGAGGTGGAGCCAGGCTACTGGCGAAGTGCACCTCGAGCTTGCCAGCGTGCCGTCCGCGTGCCTGGTCAGCCTCCGTGAGCTCTAACCTGTGGCTATCGTTGGGCCGTGCCAGCAGGCTGCACTGCTTGCCGTCGGGCGGTGCTCGGTCGTGACGGCACCCCGAGGCCTGTCCGTGGGGCCTGTCCGGGAGGCCTGGCCGGGGTTGGCGGAGGCGACTGGGGTGGCGGGCTTAGCGGGCTAGTTTGCGGGTATGACTGGCTTTAGCCGGACGTCGTGAAGGCGGTCGCGGACACCCTGTACGAGGAGTTCAAGGAGCCGCTCTACGGGCCACCCCCGCTGCTGCCCAGGATGGTCGAGGCCGGCTGGCTCGGCCGCAAGAGCGGCCGAGGTTTGTACACCTACTAGGTGCCCGTACTAGGCGGTCCTACTAGGTGCCCGTACTAGGCGGTCCAGCGCTCCAACGGCCGAGGGGCCCGCTGGCTCTTGGGTGGCCGTAGTTCAACAGATGTAACAATGTCGGGGGCGCTCATTGGAGGGCTGTACCCTGCGAACGGCACGCTAGGCTCTAGCTTGACCTGCGATGGGTCAAACTACCAGCGCGCGCTTTAGAGGTGTTTACGTGGCCACGAGCACCCTGTTTGACGCTTCGGGGTCGCTAGACCTAGGTGCCTGTGAGGCTCACCTCGCGTGGCTCGTCGATGAAGGTGTGGCCGGCCTCGTCCCCTGCGGGTCGCTCGGCGAGTACGAAGCGTTGAGCGGACACGAACGTGCGAGTGTTGTGAAGGCAGCGCTCGAGGCAGCCGCAGGCCGCGTCCCTGTCGTGCCAGGCGTGTCGGGCAAGTCGGGTACGGAGGCACGCCGCTGGGCCGAGCACGCCGGCGAGGCCGGCTGCCCGGCTGTAATGTGCCTCCCCCCGACGTCGCATGCACCCACGGCTGACGAAGTAGTGGCGCATTTCAGAGAAGTTGCCCGGGCAGGGCTGCCCATAATCGCTTACAACAACCCCTACTCGACGCGCGTAGACCTGGTACCGGGCCTGCTCGCCCGCCTTGCGGACGAGGTAGAGGCGGTCGTGGCCGTGAAGGAGTTCTCCCAAGACGTGCGCCGGGTTGGCGCCATAAGGCAGGCGGCGCCCCGCCTCGAGGTTATCTGTGGGTGCGACGACACGCTGGCTGAAGCGGTCCTCATGGGGGCCACCGGCTGGATCGCCGGCTTCGCCAACGCTTTGCCACGCGAGTGTGCCCGGCTCTTCGAGCTCTGTGCCGCTGGCCGCTGGGAGGAGGGCCTTTCGTTGTACCTTGCCCTCCTGCCCTTACTGCGCTGGGACGCAGACCCGCGCTTTGTCCAAGCCGTCAAGCTTGCTCAACAAGAGGTGGGCCGCTACGGCGGCCCGGTCCGCCTGCCCAGGCTCCCATTGCCCCCCGAGCAAGCCAGCGACGTGAGGTCTGCGGTGAGGTCGTACTTGGTGGCCTCGGGGACGTCGTCCTTGGCGGCCTCGGGGACGTCGTCTGCGCCAGCTGCCCTCTGAGGCGGTTGCGTGCGCTCACGTCTGGTCATCAACGCGGTTGACAGCCACACCGAGGGGATGCCCACTCGGGTGGTCACCTCAGGCACCGGCGAGCTGCCGGGCGCGACAATGGCTGAGCGGCGGCTCCACCTGATGAACGAGCGCGACGACCTGCGTACCCTGCTCATGTACGAGCCGCGCGGGCACAGCGCGATGTCCGGGGCCATCCTCCAGCGGGCCACTAGGCCCGACGCTGACTTCGGCGTGGTTTTCATCGAGGTTTCTGGCTGCCTGCCTATGTGCGGGCACGGGACTATGGGCACGGCCACTGTCCTTGTGGAGACGGGGATGGTGGCGGTAAAAGAGCCTGTCACCGTCATCCGGCTCGATACCCCCGCAGGGCTCGTCGAGGCTACTGTTGAAGTCGAGGGGGGCCGAGCACGAGGGGTGACCATACGCAACGTCCCTGCCTACTTGCACTTGCGGGATGCGGTCGTGAAGGTGCCCCCTATTGGCGAGGTGACGCTTGACTTGGCCTGGGGAGGGAACTTCTACGCGATCGTGCCCGCCGCGTCAGTCGGCCTCGCGGTCGAGCCTTCGTTGCACGACGAACTGATCAGGGCGGGGCTGGCGATCATGGCAGCAGTTAATGAGCAGCTGGAGTTCGCCCACCCCGAACAGCACTGGGTCGACAGTTGCCAGCATGTGCTGTTCACCGGGCCCGGCGACGGTGAGGTGTCGGGGAGGGGAGCTGTCGCTATCCACCCTGGGTGGCTCGACCGCTCACCGTGCGGGACCGGGACCTGTGCCCGTATGGCACAGCTCCACGCGCGGGGCCAACTAGGCCTCGGTGAGGACTATGTGCACGCCTCGGTCTTGGGTACCCGATTTAGGGGCCGGCTCTTAGGGGAAACGAAAGTCGGCGGCTTCGACGCCGTCGTGCCAACTGTGCGCGGCCGAGCGTGGGTGACTGGCCTCGCGAGCTACCTTCTCGACCCCGACGACCCGTTCCCCGCCGGCTTCCTCCTCGGCCGGGTTGTCCCTGACGGAGCCGGTGGCGGCGTCAAAGCTTGACGGCGAGCTACCGCGCTCTTGCGAGGTGGCCGTCGTAGGTGGCGGTATCGTCGGCACTGCTGTAGCTGCACGGCTCGCAAGCGCCGGCGTCGAAGTGTGCCTCCTAGAACGTTCAGGGCTTGCTGCCGGTGCCTCGTCCGCCGGGGAGGGCAACCTCCTCGTCTCGGACAAGCTGCCCGGCCCGGAGCTCGAACTGTCCCTTAGGAGCTTGCAGCTCTGGCACGAGCTGGCCGAGGAAGCAGGAGCTGTAATAGAACTTGAAGAAAAGGGCGCCTTGGTGGTGGCGCAAAGCCCGGCGCAGCTCGAAGGGTTGTCCTCGCTCGCACAAGTCCATAGAGCTCAGGGCGTGATGGTCGAGGTCCTCGGAGCCGGCACGCTAAGGGGGCTGGAGCCGGCGCTGGCGCCTGGGCTCGCCGGCGGCGCCTATTACCCTGGGGACTGCCAGGTGCAGCCGATGCTGGCCGTGCAGTTCCAAGCCTACGAGCTTGTAAGGAGCGGGGGACGGTTGGCGCTAGGCGCCGAAGTGCTGGGGGTAGGCCGCCGCGGGCCGGACGGGGAACTTGTTGAGCTCGTCACGAGCGCGGGCGCCCTCTCGGTCGGCCGCTATGTGGTGAACGCGGCTGGGGCCTGGGCGGGAGAGCTGGCTAGGCGCTTGGGCGACGAGGTCCCCGTGGCTCCCCGAAAGGGCCAGGTGCTGGTCACCGAGCCTCTCGCGCCGTTCCTGCACCACAAGGTCTACGAGGCCGCCTACATGGGCTCGGTGCATTCAGGTGAGGAGCTTTCGTGCGCAGCCGTCGTGGAGTCCACCCCCGCCGGGACAGTCCTTATCGGCTCGTCGCGCCAGTCGGTTGGCTTTGCCGGAGGGGTCGACTACGCCGTGGCGCAGGAACTCGCGCGCCGCGCTGTCGAGCTCGTGCCGGCGCTCGCCAGCGCCCGCGTGATGCGCGCCTACAGCGGTTTCAGGCCTGCTACGCCCGACCGCCTTGCCGTGATTGGCCCGAGCGGGAAAGTGCCGAACCTTCTTTACGCGACCGGTCACGAAGGCGCCGGCATCATGCTCTCTCAGGCCACGGCGGAGGTCGTGGCGGACCTGGTCTTGGGCCGCGTCCCGACAGTGAACTGGGCGCCGTTTAGGCCCGCGAGGTTTGCTGGCGCTTGGAGCACGCCTCGGCCTGGCACCACAGAGCCCATGGGTGGCTCCTCAGCCGCAGATGTAGCTTTGCCGAGCGCCGTAGCTCTGCCCAGCGCCGTAGCTTTGCCCAGCGCCGTAGCTTTGCCCAGCGCTGTGGCCGAGAGGCGGCTGCCCTCGCAGAAGCTGCCGGCTGAGCCTGCTGCCAGAGCTCCGGGCCCAGGTGCCACGGGGTTGCTCCAGTTCAACTTCGACGGTCGGCCTCTTTGCGCACCGGCGGGCAGCACGGTCGCAAGTGCCCTGTTGTTCAACGGGGTGAGAGCCTGGCGGCGCTCGCGCAATGCGGGGGCGCCCCGAGGTGCCTTCTGCGGGATCGGGACCTGCTTCGACTGCCTGGTTGACCTGAACGGGCACAGGGCAGTACGAGCCTGCATGGCTCTCCTAAACGACGGGGACCATGTGGAGACGTCGGCTTCGGTCGGAGAAGCCCCAGGTGCCGGCTGAGCTCTGCGACCTCTGCGTGGTGGGCGCCGGCCCTGCCGGCATGGCTGCCGCCCTCAGCGCGAGCGAGAGCGGGGCCAAGGTGCTGTTGGTGGACTCCGCCCAGCGCGAAGGGGGGCAGTTCTTCCGCCAACCGCTCACGGGCGCCGGTACCCTTCCGCAACGCTTCCGGCGCTTGCGCGAAATAGCTGAAGTCCGTCTGGGGGCAGACGTCTGGTCGGCGTCGCGCTCGGGGGGCAGCTTCGTGGTGCGTTTGGTGGACGGTTGCGAGGTCGTGTCGGGTGCGCTCGTACTAGCGACGGGGGCGAGCGAGGTAGTCCTCCCGTTCCCAGGCTGGGAACTGCCGGGCGTCACGACCGCCGGCGCCGCTCAGTCGCTCCTCAAGGCCCAGGGGCTGGTGCTGGGGTCAAGGGTGGTGGTGGCAGGTACTGGGCCGTTCCTCTTGCCGGTCGCGGCTGGGCTCGCCAAGGCCGGTGCAAGGGTGACGCTGGTGGAGGCAGCTCCCCTCAAGCGCACTCCGAGCGGCCTCAAGGCGCTGGCGGCCTACCCTGCAAAAGCGAAAGAAGCTGCCGGGTACGCAACGCAGCTGGCTCTCTCTCGGGCCAGGGTGCTCGCCGGTTGGGCCGTCGTGCGCTGCGAAGGTACCGGCTCAGTGGAGCGGGCCGTTGTCGCGCGGCTAAGCCCGGCATGGGTGACTCGTACAGGTGCCGAAAAGGTGGTCCCGGCAGATGCGGTTTGCGTCTCTTTTGGTTTTGTGCCACGTGTCGAGCTCGCCCGCCAGCTTGGTGCGGAGGAGTTCCCTGGGCCGTTCGGGCCGGCGGTGAAGGCGGGCCCGACGATGGGGACCTCAGTGCCGGGGCTTTTCGTCGCCGGCGAATTGGCAGGTGTTGCCGGCGCCGAGGTGGCGGAGGCAGAGGGCCTGGTGGCGGGCATGTCGGCCGCCTCGTTCCTCGGTTTTCCTGTGAGGAACGCCAGTGTTGGTGGAAAGGCCTTGGCAAAGGCTCGGAAGTTTGCGCGCCAGCTCGGACCTCTCTACGCAGTGGGCGACGGCTGGGTGCGCTGGCTGGAACCGTCAACCCTGTTTTGCCGCTGTGAGGACGTGACGTGGGGCTCGGTCTTGGGGTCGGTCGAGCGCGGGGCGAGGACCGCGCGCGAGGTGCGCAGCGTGACGCGCTGCGGCATGGGCTATTGCCAAGGCAGGGTGTGCGGCCCTGCTCTACAGCTCGCCCTCTCCGTGCTCACCGGCCGGCCACCCTCCGAGGTTGGTGACCTCCACAAGCGCCCGGTGGCCTTGCCAGTCCCCGCCAAGTCGCTAGCGGAGCTTGTAGTTACCGAGAGTGCCGGCCAGCGCAGCGAGCCTGGGCCAGGGCAGGGAGCGCCGGCTAGCGGGGGGAGCCCCGGCTAGGGGGGGCCGGGCGGTGGACCGGCCCGGAGGCGGGCGCCTGGCACGTCCTGCTCGCCCGGGCCCGCTTGTGAGGTGTATTTTCAGTAGACGAGGAGGGGTTCAGTGAGCTCGGAGCTGCAGGTGCTCGTAGACCAGTTGTCAGCCCGAGTTGGTGCCGGCGCTCTTTTGGAAGACCGCGAGCAGCGGCCCGTCGTGTACTCCCGCCAGGTGGGGCCGATCGACTCGGTAAGGCGTGACTCGATCCTGCACAGGCAAACTTCGCCCGAAATTATGAAGTGGTTCCGTAGCTTTGGGATCCTTGGTGCTCGCGAGCCCTTGCGCACCCCGGCTTGCCCCAAGCTTGGGATCCTCGCCCGAGTCTGCGCGCCAGTTTGGTACCGGGAACGCCTACTGGGGTTCTTGTGGCTGATCGACCCAGAGGGGGCCATCGGGGAGGCAGAGCTCGCCGAAGTGTCAAAGGCGGCTGAACATGCCGCGCTCATCCTCTACGAGGAGCACCTTTCGCAGCGTCTCGCGGTCCAAGCCCTTGCCCATTTGTTCTCTCCGTCAGAGGAACTTCGTGACGCTGCCGCGACCCAGCTCGTCGACCAGTCCCTTGCTCGTGAGCCCGAGCATGTCTGCGTCGTGGTCGTCCAACCAGTGCCGCCTGTAGAGCTTTCTCATGCTGCGCTCGAGGAAGCCCTTTGGGACGTCGGGTGGGAAGTGCCGAGCAAAGCCGTCCTCAGGTTGGCTTGTAGCGACCACGGCGTGCTGCTGGTGCGCCTTCGGGGAGCAGGCGACGACTCCTCGGCGCTGGCGGTCGCTTGTTCCGCACGGGAGATGCTTGCGCGCCGCCTGGAGAACCGTGCGAGCTCGCCTGCGCCGAGGGTCGTCGCAACGGTCGGTGACCCCCAGCCGGAACTTCGGCGGGCCGTGTACTCCTACCGCCAAGCACGTCTAGCGACCAAGGTCGCCGGCGCCATCCCGGCTATGGGCGACGTCGTGCGCTGGAGGGACTTAGGGGTGTTCCGGGCGCTAGCGCAGCTCCCCAACCGGGAAGCGCTCGAGTCTTCCCTGGACCCCCGCGTCGTGGCCCTTTTGTCTAGCGGTGACCACGAAGTCGTGCGGACTCTCGAAACTTACCTCGACCTCGCCGGTGACGCCAAGGCTACAGCTGAACAGCTTCACCTGCACCGTGGCACGCTCTATTACCGCCTCGACAAGGCACAGCGGATCGCCGGCATCGACGTGCGCAACGGTTATGACCGCCTTGCAGTGCACTTAGGCCTCAAACTGGCGAGGCTCGCGGAGGCGTCAGCTGGTGCCAGCTGACCTCGTTGCCCAAGTGGCAAAACGACGCCTGACGAGCCCAAGTGGCAGAACGGTGCCCGACAAGCGCGAAATGCCTACAAGCGCGAAAGGCCTACAAGCGCGAAAGTTAGACGGGCTTGCCGGCTACGGCGAGCTCGTGGCCTACAGCCGAGCGGAGGGCAGCCAGGTCCGAAGCGACCGTGACCATGCGGAAGCCTTGCTCGATGGCCGCTTTTGCGCCGGCGCCATCACTGCACTGGATACCGGGGGTCACTCCGTGGCGCTCGCATGCCGCCAGCACCTTGCTAGCGGCTTCCACGAAGCGCGGGTGACTGACCGAGCCAGGGGGCAGCCCCAGCGCCAAGGAGAGGTCCGAGGGGCCAACATAGACGCAGGCGAGCCCGTCAGTCGAGGCGATCTCGTCCAAGTGCTCGAGGCCTCCCTGGGTCTCCACCATCACTATGCATGCGACTTGGCCCAATTGCACAGGGTCGGAGCTGCGCTGTGAAATCCTGGCGCGGAAGGGGCCAAAAGAACGGGTGCCGGCGGGTGGGTAGCGACAAGCTTTCGCTGCCAACGCGGCTTCGGCGGCAGTGTTGACCATTGGCACCACGACACCTAGGGCTCCAGCGTCGAGGGCTTTGCCGATCATGGCCGCGTCGTTGCTCGGGACCCGGACGATGGGGACGCTGCCGCCCGCAGCTACGGCCTGGAGGAGCCCGACAAGGTCCTTTGCGCCGGTTTCACCGTGCTGCATGTCGATGCACACGTAGTCCGGCCCCAACGAAGCAACCGCCTCGACCGCCAGCGGGTCGGCCAGGTTGGCCCACACACCGAGCGCGGGCTTGCCGGCACGCTCGGAGAGGAAATGGCCCACGCTTCGAACTTAGTACGCCTGCGAGCCGTCTTTCCAAGTGGTCTTCCCAAGTGGCTTGCCGACGACTCCCTACCGGCAGGGCTTTGATGAGGCAGGAGGTGCCGAAGCGAGGGGCGTAGCCTGGTCCGACATGCTGATCGTAGACGCCCACCAGCACTTCTGGGACCCTTCGAGGACCGAGTACCCCTGGTTGCCCCGCAATTACCCCGAGCTCGAAAAGAAGTTCGATTTCCCTGACCTGGCCCCTCACTTGGCGGCGGCTGGCGTGAGCGCCACGGTCCTCGTGCAGTCTGCGGACAATTGGGCGGACACGGAGTTCATGTTCGAGGTTGCAGGTAGGCACCCCGAGGTCGCTGGCGTCGTGGCGTGGGCCCCGCTCGACGACCCGCCCACGGCGGCTCGACTGTTGGAGGACCTGTCCAAGCGGGAGCGGTTTTGCGGCGTCCGCAACCTCATCCATGACCGTGAAGACCCAGATTGGGTGTTGCGGCCGGACGTGAGCGAGGGCCTCGGGCTGCTAGAGGCCGCCGGCGTGCCCTTCGACTACGTGGCGGTCCTGCCTCGCCACTTGGAGCACGTCCCCACCTTGTGCGAGCGTTTCGGCCGCCTGCGTGTCGTGATCGACCACCTGGCCAAGCCGCCAGTAGGCACTACGCGCTTGGGGCCATGGAAGTCGCTTATGTCACGCGCAGCGTCGAGCAGCAACGTCTTTGCCAAGGTCTCGGGCCTTTACCCACTTGAGCGCGGCTCCCAAGCCAGCCGGGACGACTTGCGCCCCTTCTTCGACCACGCTGTCGATGTCTTCGGCCCCAGTCGGCTCATGTTCGGCAGCGACTGGCCCATATGCGAGGTTGCCGGAGGCTACCAGGCGGTCGTAGGCACGCTTTTGTCGCTCATCCGCGAGCTCGACGAGCAAAGCCAAACTTTGATGCTCTCGGCAACTGCCAAGGAGTTTTACCATCTTCGGCTCCCCGGCGACGCCTCGCCCGCGAGCAATCGGCCGTAAGGGCCGACGGGCGACCACTTCGGCAACCGGCCGGTCGTAGTAGGGGCGGTGCCCCGGTACAGGTCGGCGGACAAGGCCAGCTTCGGTCCCACGGTGCCCATGATGGTCGAGTGCGTGCCCTGTTCTGCTTTGCCGGTGGGACTGGCCACTTCCTGCCAACGGTGCCCTTCGCCCGGGCGCTGCGAGAGCGGGGCCACGAGGTCATGTACGCCTGCCAAGCGGGCATGGTCCGCACGGTCGTCTCATCAGCAGCACCCCCTCGCGAAGGCGTTGGTCGAGTCTGGCAAGGTCCTGCGGACACTCCACGCCCTCCGCTGGTTCACCGACGAGGCGTTCCGCCGCCGCATCGGCCGCCAGCTCAACCGAGGCAAGGCCCTGAACGACCTGCGCCGCTTCATCTTCTTCGCCCATCGCGGTGCGGTCCGTTACCCTCATCACGACGACCAGGTGACCCAGGCCCACTGCCACACGCTGGTCGTCAACGCCTGCATCTTTTCCACCACGTGCTACCTGCAGGACGCCATCGACGCGCACCGGGCCAAGGGCCACGAGGTAAGCGACGCCGCCATCGCGCACCTGAGCCCAGCCCACTTCGAGGCCATCAACCCCTACGGGGCCCTCAGCTTCGACGTGGCCAGTGTCCTCAAACGCTCCCGCCGGCCCCTACGCAGCGTCTAATTCGTATTAGCAGCAGCCTTGGCACCTTGCCGGACGGCCAGCACCTCTGCAACAAGGTCCTCTATGCCTCTATGTCGATACCTCCCTCGGCAATGACAACGACCATATCTCTATAGTGGTTGACGCCCCAAGAAGAGGCCGCTCGCCGAGCGCTCCCGCCTGAGGCGGCCCACTGACTACGCCCCGAGCACAGCAGAGCGCCAGCTTGGCGCGACACACCTTTGACAGAGTCGGGCCCCGGGCACGGCCATTGAACCGGCCTATGCCGACCATGTGCCTAGGTCGGCTCAGGTCCGATCCCACTGCCATCCAAGAGGCTCAGGCCTTGCGGGTGCACTCGCTGACGGCGTCGCGGGTGCCGCTAGCCGATGCCGGTGCCAACGACCTCACAACCTTAAGCAGCGAGCAGGAGCGATCTTTTAGAGGGTGCAGGGCAGTGCCATTCAAGGTCACGTGCACCTCGGTGGCACAAGCCCACCCTTGGAACCGGTAGAGCGGCTGGTCACGTCCACGGTAGTGGTGTACGCGACCACCGCGTGATCCCGAGGAAGCCTATGCCATGGCGGCCTCCGGGAGCTTGAGCGAGGCTGGATCGGCGTCGGCGCTTCGGGAGCAGGCGAGGACTTG
>Ga0209061_1002300_pt1 | contig 25039 bp, 16 predicted proteins | sample Coa_R1_10_FD_187157 | JGI IMG/M metagenome (GOLD analysis project Ga0209061, IMG submission 187157) | Surface soil microbial communities from Centralia Pennsylvania, which are recovering from an underground coalmine fire - Coalmine... | ecosystem: Environmental > Terrestrial > Soil >...
CTAGTTGGAGATAGTAGCACATGTATGAAGTAGAACAGCGCCAGCACACTACCGGCGCGTCCAGATGCGCGCAAGAGCAGACCGGAGAGCATACCCTCATTCGCGGCTGTGCACTGCTCTCGCCGAATACGCCAGGGCGACTGCTGCGGGACCAGGATATTCTGATCACGGGGAAGCGCATCGAGGCCGTCGGGCCGGGTGGCACACTGCCGTTCAACCCGTTCCGCGTTGACCGCATCATCAACGGAGCGGGGCGCATCGCCATCCCCGGCCTCGTGAACGCGCACACACACTCCCTGGAAAACCTGCTCAGGGCCACGTCGCCCTCGCTGCCCCTGGAACTCTGGCTCGTTCCGCTCTTTAGCGATTTTGTCGATTGGTCGCCGCGCTGCGTCTATCTCAGCACGCTGCTGGGGGCCGTCGAGATGCTCAAGAGCGGCACAACTGCTGTGCTGGATCACCTCTGGACGGTAGATGGCGTGGCGCCCGAATACCTGGACGCGGCGATGCAGGCATACTACGATGCGGGGATACGGGCAGCAGTTGCGCCCTCGATAGAAGATCAGGACCTCGTGCTGGAGGCGGGTAAGAAGCGCGGCCTGAGCTTCCCATCCCATCCTTTTATAGATCGCTTCTCCTCCTGGCCCGCCATCGAGAGGCAGGTAGATGCGCTGGAACAATTCATCACAACCTGGCATAATGTAGACGATGGCCGGTTACGCTGCCTGGTCGGTCCCAGCGGCATCCACTGGTGCAGCCCGATGCTGCTGCGCGCCTGCCTTGAACTGGCCGAGCACTACCAGACCGGCATCCACCTGCACGCGGTAGAGACCGAGTTGCAGGCACACGTAATCCATGAGATGCTCGGCGAGGGCGGCATTGCCTATCTGGATCGCGAGGGACTGCTGCGAGAGGGCACATCGCTCGCGCACGCTATCTGGCTGGAAGATGGCGACCTGGAATTGCTGGCGCGCACAGGCACAACCGTTGTTCACAACCCGGTGAGCAACCTGCGCCTGGGCAGCGGACACTTCCCCCTGGCCGAAGCGTACAGCCGGGGCGTGAGGGTGGCACTGGGCAGCGACGGCTCGGCCAGCAACGACACACAGAATATGTTCGGCGTGCTCAAATTGACCGGCCTGCTGCATAACCAGCCCGATTGCGACTATAAGAAATGGCCGCAGCCGGAGGCGATCCTTGCGGCGGCGACGCATGGAGGCGCGATGGCACTGGGCATGGCGGAGGAACTGGGAGAGATCGCGCCTGGACGCGTGGCTGACCTCACACTCCTCGATACAGAATCCTCTGCCTTCCTTCCCCTGCGCGATCCCTACCTCCATCTTGTCTACTGCGAGAGCGGGGCCTCGGTGGACACGGTGATGGTGCAGGGCAGGGTCGTCGTCGAGCATGGCGCGGTCACGACAGTAGACGAGCAGGCGCTGCGCAGCGAGATCCGCGAGCGGTGCCGCGCTCACTGGCCGGGCTTCCCGGAGAGCCTTGACCGCGTGCCAAATACGCGCGAGGTATTAACCACACTCGATAAGTTGCGCCGTCTCGTGCTTCACAACGCAGACATTACGTGATTTGTGGACGATTATGTATCAATCGCAAGCCGCTTGCGGCTATACTTTACTAGAAAGAGGGTCAGATGCCAGGCGCTCTCGCACGCTCGCGCCGGTCAGTTGCACGGCTGCGCCACGCAGGGGATAGAGGGTATTTTGCGGAAAATGCGCTGCGCGCATTTTCCGCAAAATACCCTCTATCCGGCGAGCGCCGCAGGCGCGAGCAAGCGAGTGGGCCGGTCATCAGAGACATTCTAAGACAGCTTTATACTTTATTCATACGAAAGGGGATTTTCTCATGGAAGAGTCGGTGCAGAGGAAGGAACAGCAGCGAATGGAGGAGCCGCCGGAACTGGCGGGGACGACCTCGACGCGCATTGCTTATACGCTGCGCTTCACTGGCGCTCCGAGCCTGGGACAACTGGTAGCCGTTGCCGTGGCAACTGCGGTGTATACGGTACTCTCCTGGCTGGCTATTTTATCGATGCCGTCGGGCATTCCAGTCGTCTCAACGGTCTTTTTCGCTATTGGTTTTGGCGTTCCCTTTGCTATCTGGTTCGGTGACTGGGCATTCGTCATCGCCTACATCGGCAACTTCGTGGGCGCGGGCCTGCTGGCGACGCCGCCACTGCCGCTGCCGATTGCGCTCTGGTTCGGCACTGTCGATCTCATTCAGCTTGGGCTGCCGATGCTGCTCTATCGCACGCTCGCGCCGCGCTTCGGAGTGAGTCCGATTGGCAAAGATGTCTACACGGTGCGCGGCTTCATCTTCTTTGTATTGTGCGCGGTGCTGCCCAACAACATCATTGGCGGCCTCTACGGCAACTTCATTCTCGTTCAAACTGGCGTAGCCCCGGCCAACGCCTTCCTGCCCGGCTGGTTTGCCTGGTCGCTCTCGAATGTCGTTATCACGCTGATTATCGGCTCCATCCTGCTGTCGCGGCTGGGGCCGGTCATCGAGCGCTTCGGGCTGACGGTCCGCAACGCTCTGAGCTAAAACGCTCGCCAGCGCCGCAGGCTCTCACCTTACAGAGAATAACGCTCTGAGCTAAAACGCTCGCAAGCGCCGCAGGCTCTCACCTTAGGAGAAGGTGCGGTGTGGGAAATGCGCTGCGCGCATTTCCCACACCGCACCTTCTCTTCCCCTGCGCGGCAGAGCCGCGCAGGGGAAGAGAGCGAAGACCCTGCGCACCAGATACGCACCCAGAAGATAAGAAATGTAACCAGAAAAAACCCGATTTTATTCTGGACTGGATTTTGCGTCCTCTTACTATAGAAGAGGAAAACAAAACATCCAGGAAGCGTTTCAGCCGCTCGAAAGGGTAAAGACAGGCTACAATGGTTACATTTCTGATCGTCAGCATCATCCTCGCTGCGTTTATCGTTATCGGAGTCAAGCTTAACACGTATCTGTATCGCAATGGTGCGTTAAGAGGGAAACGCGAGACGGTTTTTCAGGACATGATCTTCGGTTTAGAGGCAGAGTAGGACCATCAAAGATAAAATCGCCAGAGACGACCCTTGTGGTCGTCTCTACCTGTGGAGACGTAATGTCTGGTCCTGCTCAGCCCCCCACCGTATCATCGCCGGCCATCCTCGAAAAAGACCTCCCTGCGAGGAACCTGGAGTCCCAGCGCCGCAACCCATTGCTCGACGGTGAGCAGGGGAGGCAGATCGGCCTGCCTGTGGCGCAGACGAGCGCTGAGGGCCGCCGCATCTGGAGGGTAGAGACCGGTGCGCGTCAGGGCCTCCTGGCTGCCAAAGAGTTCTTCCGGCGTGCCACTGAAGGAGAGCAAACCATCGCGGAAGGCGACGACGCGCTGGCAATATTCAGCGACGAGCGTCATGTCGTGGGTGATAATGAGGATGGTTTTGCCCCGGCGCTGGAGATCGCACAGCAGGCTCATGATCCCGCGCACCGAGCGATAATCCTGGCCCGTGGTCGGCTCATCGACGATGAGGATATCAGGCCCCATCGCCAGCACTGCCGCCACAGCCAATCGCTGGCGCTGCCCCTTGCTCAAAAAGAGCGGGTCTTCATCGGCGTAGCGCGACAAATCGACGGCCTCCAATGTTTCGGCGACGATGGCTTTGCGCTCCGCGGCCCCGATGCCCAGGTTCTTCAGCCCGTAGGCGATCTCGTCGCTGACCCTACGGCAAAAGAGTTGATGATCGGGGTTCTGGAAGACGTAGCCAACCGAGCGCGGCAGCAGCTTGCGCACGCGTCTGGAGGCGAGGTCCTGCCCCAGCACCTGCACGCGCCCTCTTGCAGGCTGATAGATGCCGGCCAGGATCTTCGCGAAGGTGGTCTTTCCGCTGCCGTTCGGCCCCAGCAGAGCGAGCATTTCGCCGCGATAGAGCGTGAGATCGACGCCCTTGAGCGCAACCGTGCCATCCTCGTAGCTATAGGCGACGCGCTGGGCCTGCACCACCGGATCCCGCGCCTCATTTACCGGCTCCGGGGGAGTGACGTGCAGTGGCAGGGCAGGCGCGAAGGCGGCTTCTCCCTCCGCGAGAGTGAGCGGTGGCCGGCCCTCATAGGTGTAACCGCTCCGCCAGGAGATACGCGCCAGTTCGCCCACCGAGGCGCCACAACGCTCCAGTACCTCGCGTTCGGCATAAAAGGCGGCGGGCGGCGCGATCAGTTCGATGCGTCCCTCATGCAGCAGAGCAATACGATCACAGAAGGCGCTGAGCATGGCGGGATCCTGCTCGACCAGTACAACGGTCATGTGATGGTCGCGGCGCAGGTGGGCAATGGTCTCGATTACCTCGCGCTTGCCAACGGGATCAAGATCGCTCGTTGGCTCATCGAGCACCAGGATCCGGGGGCGCAGGGCGAGAAAGGCGGCAATGGCGACGCGCTGCTTCTGGCCGCCGGAGAGGTCGGCGGGATGCAGGTAGGCGGCGCCGTGCCAGAGATGCTCCAGTCCAACCCGGCGCAGCGCCTCGTAACTACGGCGCAGGATTTCCGCGCGCGGCACCCCCTGAATCTGCAAGCCCAATCCCAGTTCGTGCAGCAGCGTCATGCGCAAGAATTGATTTTCGGGATCTTGCAGCACCATGCCAATCTGGTTCGTACCGGCGGTTTCAGGCGTGACTGGCCTGCCCCGCACCATGACGGTGCCGCGAAAATGCTGCTGCAATTGCTCGCCGGTGAGCCGCGCGCTGTAGGGCAGGATGCCGAGCAGCGTGCGACAGAGCGTGGTTTTTCCAGCGCCACTCGGCCCGGTGATGCCGAAGCACTCGCCCTCTTCCACGCGCAGCGCGATATTACGCAGCGTCCACGGATTGGGCGTGTCGCTGAACGTCGGGTAACGCCACCACAGACCCTCTACGCTTAATGCCGCTTTCATGCTTCCTTCCTGTAACTCTTCCATAATCCGTAGTGCTCAATTTCAAGATGATCTTCACTTTGCGCAGCCGCGCGATGATGAGGGTGAACAATCACCACCGGGAAGCAAGCATGTCATCCTGAGCGAGAGCGAAGGGCTGCGGCTCACGCGCCCGGGATGACATCACGATGCTGGTCGTTAATCTTCATCATCGCATAGCTGCGTGTTTAAATTATCTTCAACCATTGCATTACCAGGCTCGTCAGGTCAAAGCACGGGCCGAGCGTCAGATAGAGCAGGAAAAGGCTGAAGAACAGCACAAGCCAGTCGATGAGCCGCCAGGGACTCGTCTCGTAAAAGTTGGCGTTGGAGCGCCGCAGGCTGTAGCCGCGCGCCATCAACGCATCCCCGATCTCGCTGGAGCGCCGGATCATCATCGCCACCAGCGGCACGGCGGTACTGGCAACGTCACGGACCTGGCGGATAAAGCTGCGCGGGCGTGCATTGATCGCGCGAGCTACCTGGGCCTGGTGAATAATGCCGTAATCGGCGAGCGCCAGGTTGAGCGCACGGAAAACGGTGCTCAGAAAAAAGATCACCGCCTGCGGCATGCGCAACTGGCGCAGCGTGCCGATCAGCTCAACGTCACGGCTGGTGACGACCAGTGCGATTGTCGAGAAGACCATGCCGGAATAGCCGATGACTTTGGTGATCGCGACCAGCAGGCCGCGATCACTGATAAGCACGGTGAGCGGGCGAAAAAATGGCACATGAAAGAAGGTCCAGCCAGGGAGCGCGAAGAGATGAGCGACGATAAAGGCGACGATGCTCGCGACGAGGATGCCCGTCGCGAGCCTGCGCGTCCACCAGAAGTATCCCACCACAATCGCCAGCCACACGACCATCCAGAGCGAGACCCCGATATCGATAGAGCCGGGATAAATCATGGAGCGCAGCAGTACATGCCGGCCCGGCACGGGATTAAAGAGCGCCCAGGTGGTAAAGAGGCTCAAGAGCGTAGGCACGGTCAGCAGGAGATAGATGCGGGCCGTGCGTAAGCGCATGCCGCTCAGGAAAAAGAGCAGCAGCGCGAGCAGCCAGAGTAGCGCGGCGGCTGCCGGATCGGGATGGGCCGCGTCGATGGTGCGCAGTTGCAGGCCCGACATGCACAATACCAGTACCGTGCGCGCAATGAGATGCACCTGCGCGAAAGGGGCGTCAATGCGCCGTGAAAAGAGGAACGAGCGCACATAGCGTTTTTCAGGCGGTGGCTGTAAGAAAACTGGCTCATTTACGGCGCGGCTACTGTCAGACAAAGATCACTTCCCTTCCATAAGTCTCTAAAACCGCATAGCAGCGAGAACAAATTACACTCCATGTCTCACAGTAATGCCATTATATACTATATACTCTGGCATCTGCTACTTCGTAGGACACCGGTTTTCTGTAAGAGCATCTCAGTTTTCGAGGACGCGCGCGCGCCTGTGGCGCTCGCGTTCTGGATGAGAGTGTTGTGAGGAAATGCGCGCCGCGCATTTCCTCACAACACTCTCAATCTATTGGGCAGTGGAGTTGCACACACCTTCCATTGGAGTTTGCTGTGTGGTTCAGGCGCGGAGCGCCTGAACCACACAGCAAACTCTATCGTTGGTGCGACTGCGCCGCGCGAAGGCATCGTGCGTGGAGACATGAATATCGGACACACGCTAAAACATCGCGGCATCGCGTTTAGTTCCATAAAAAATACGGGGTGCTCTATGTCTGACACCGAAAGTGTACTGCCAGGTAACTATCTCCTGCAACGATGCGTGAGCAGAGGGGGTATCGCCAGCGTTTACGCTGCTCGCCGTCAAGGAGAAGAACGCGATGAGGTAGCGGTGAAGGTTTTCCGCCCCGACTATGCTCAACGCGAGTCGTTTCGAGAATATTTTATGGCCGGGGCGGAGAAGATTGCCCACCTGGCTCACCCGCATATTTTACCTTTACTCGAATATGGCGAGGATGAAGGACTGCTTTATACCGTGACGCCGTTTATTGCCACAGGCACGCTTGAGGAGCTGTTGAAACGTGTGGGAGGGCGCTTCTCCGCCATGCAGGCCCTTCCAATTCTCCGGCAATTGTGCAGCGCTCTCCAGTACGTTCACGAGCGCAATGTGATTCACGGAAACATCAAGCCTTCAAACGTATTCGTGGCAAGCAATGGGCGCATGCTGCTCGCCGATTTTGGCATCGCGCGCGGTTACGACGATAGCCAGCAATCACTGACGCGCATGGGTTGGGGGCTGGCCGAATATACCGCGCCTGAACAATCCCTGGGCGTACAGCGCCCGGCGAGCGATATCTATGCGCTGGGTATCCTGCTGTTCCGCATCCTGACCGGCGCTCCTCCCTTTACCGGCCAGACGCCGGTTGAGGTGCTGCTCAAGCATGTGCGCCAGCCTCCGCCGTCAGCGCGCGCTATCGTCCCCAGTATTTCAGATGCCGTCGATAGCGTGCTGAGCACAGCGATGCAGAAACGTTCGGATGATCGTTTTGCCTCCCCGGAGGAGTTCTATCAGGCTTTTCTCAGAGCGGTCACAATAGCGCCGGTAGCTTCTCCTGTCGCGCGCTCTATTCCTCCGGCGCAATCACATCCTGAATCTGGCCCGCTCTCCGGCAGCAGCGGCACGCAGACGCCTGCGCCGCTGGTATCGCCATCGCTGCTGCCCTCAAATACCGCAGAACCGGCCACCGGCAAGGTTACGAAGATACGCCGGCAGAGCTTCCTGAGCGATGACAAAGCCGCCACTCCCTCCTTGCCCACAGGACCTGCCGAGTGGTCTCCCCTGGCAAGCGCGGTGGCGGACGACTCCCCGGGCGCCGTGCCGCTCACGGCTGAGGAGTATCTGCATAAAAAGTCGCTGGCTCCCTCCGCTACCTCTGAGAAGGAGGACTCACTTTCGTCCTCTTCTTCTGAGGACGACGAGCGCCAGTCCTGGCTGAAAAAGTGGCTGCCGCTCGTGATCGTGATCCTGCTCTTGCTTGGCCTGCTGGGGACGCTGCTTTCATCCCTTTTTCATGTGTAGCTGCGCGTCGCCATCCTGGTATAGTAGCTGTGATTCGCCAGCGTCCATAGCTCCTGGAAAAATGCCGGATCACGCTGCTCCAGGCGCTTGAGGAGCATCTGTTGTTCGTCTCTGCTGGCGCGGCAAAAGCAGCCTCCTGCCGCGCTATCCAGGTCATGTAAAACGCCTCGCAATCGTTTCTCGTTCAATGTGAGCATAGTAGTATTGCGAGCGGCCGGTAGCAGGTGGTGTAAAAATTCATCGATCAGGTGGAGACTGGATGGAGGAGGAAAATTTTCATCGGCAGGAATAAGAAGATCAAGGATGGCATTCAACTGAGCGCGTTCTTCGTGAGTCAGTGTAATTGCTGGCTTGCGCCTGAGGGGTGCGCGCTGAAGCATGTTGTTCATGGAAGCTCCTCTGAGAATTGGTTGGCGGCCTTTTCTACGTCCTAATAGTATCATACACCTCCTTAATAATTCAAGCTTTTCAATCCTCCAGATGCAACGATAGAGGTAGGATAGAGTCCATCCTACCTCTACCTATCTCTGCTGCAATGAGAGTTGCAGCAGTTCCTCTTCCACTTCACGCCAGGCGATCAGCTCCGCATCCGGTCTCAGAAGGGTCTCGCCGCGCCGCGAAGCCTCGATCATATGTTGCGTCACACGCTGCTGAAAAGTGTCGAGAACGGGTTGTTGCTTAGCACGCGGCGGCATGACCCCAAACTCCAGGTCGCGTATATTGTAGAAGTCCTCGGGATTGAAGGCGAAGACCATCAGATCAGCGTAGTTCTGAAGGAGGTTGATATGCGTCTGCGTAAAAAAGTTTTCGCGCGCGCTCGTGACGCAGAGGCAGCCCGCCGCATAATCGGATTGCAGAATAGGAAAGGTAGCGCAGCAGCCCTCCAACTCGCCGAAGTGGGTGGGATAGACACGCGCGATCTCTTCACGATTCTGTGTGATAATAGGGCGGCCCGCAAGGAGGGTTTGCCCGGATTGCGATTCCGCGCCTAAAAATACTGTTCGATGCTCCATGTGCCGCTCCCAGGGTGGTGTGCCTCGCCCCACCGTTGTACGGAGACTGCGCACCTTCTTTCCTGGTCCGGGCGCAACGCATTGGATAGCGGTAGCTACCAGGCCCTTCTGATGGGGATCAAAGTGCGAGACAATCTGCTGCAATATAAGAATGCTAATCAATGAGGCGCGCAGCATCGGCATGCTGGTAACACGGGCATTGAGCACACGCGCGTAGAACTCCGAAGGAATCTCGCGGGGAATCTCCTCCGCAAGAGCCTTTTCAACAAGGAAGTGGGGAAATTCCTTCGCGATAAGTTCGGCGAACTGCTCTCGATATTGCGGCAGGGCCTCAAGCAAAGCAGGCAGGTTATCCTGGCGAGGATTTGACTTGCCTATCACCCAACGGGTGATAGTAATAGGTTTAACACCAACTGCCTCTGCGACTCGCTGCCGTTCCTGGGGATCGCTCGTTAGTTTGCCAAGCAGATCACGCCATGTCGCTACATCATCCATAGTTACCAACTTACGTCAATGTAAATAAAAATAATGACGAGAGGTATCGCTGATCGCTGTGCGTCTTCGTGTATCCCGGTAGTGCAACCGCGCGGAAATCGTGACTTGTGTAAAGCATAACTCGTCCGCGAAGATCAGTCAATAAGAAGCAAGCTGCAAAGCAGGGCGTTACTTTTTGGTCCACCTCGCCACCTTCGGTGGCTCACCCCGGCCTATCAGGTTATTGGTTCAGACGCCGGCAACGGTTAAGAGGCTGTGTGCCAGGATATCCCGAATCGGCTTCTGACACTCAGTCATCGGTATTACCTGCGCTTTCTCTAACACAGACCTGGCCTATCAGCCAGTAAACTGGCACAGAGTAAGGCATGCTCGTGCTGCACCGTTTCCAGCGTGGGAAATTTCAGCGTGTTCAGGGCATTATAGAACAGGGCAATATAATATTCGTTCAGATCATCATTTCTGCCCTGCATCACTTTCTTAGCTGCCAGAGTGCGCAGATGGATCACAGAGGCAAATGCCTTTTCAAGCGCCCGATTACCCACCGCAAATTCGCTCGTCATCTGCTGTAACTGGCCGAAGTGGCTGGCCGAACATAGAACCTCCTCCATCCGCAAGCGCTCCTCCAGCGTGGCCTCCTGTGCCGTGAGCAATTGAAAGCGTATCACCGAGTCCAGCATAGCCAGATCGCGCAGAATGTGGCCGGGTTCCGTCGCCTGAAAATCGATTAGCCAGGTGAAGCCGGCTTGATCAACAAAGAGATTATGCTGGTTAAGGTCCCCATGCATAATACAGGTATAGGTGTAGCACGTAAAAGATGGATCAGTTCTGGTAAGCAATGGGTTGGTAAATTTGCGATTGCTATTCAGAGATGCGAATTCTAATTTCTCCTGTAGATATATAGAAGGAAGGTGTTTAGTAAGGATACGTTCAAGCTTTTTTCGAGAGTAGTTAAAAAACCGCTGATACTCTGTTACCAGAGCGAGCGGCTGTATACGTGAACGGTTTATATACCAGTTCGCACAGGTATCTTCAAACAGGCGGTCCAGTACATCAATAATTCTGGCTATATCATCCGTGTTCTGGTAGAATTGAGCAAAGTCTACTAATTGATCCTTGCCAGCACCCAGGAGAGAGTAGACGATGCCTCCAAGATGCGCTGTGTAGCGCACGTCATTAACGGTTGTACATCTTGCCCCACTCAGCAAGTTTTTTACATATCGTTGAAAGTTATAATGCTCTCCCTTGATCTTATTCATATCACCAAATTTGACGATCACATCTTCTCCTCTCCCGCTATCTTTAAAGTAAGGCTGTACCAGAAGCACTCCCGAGCCGCTCCATCCCTGCGTTAGAGGTCGTACCAGAACCATTTCAGCTTCGTAGAAGAGTCGGCAGAGCAAATCCTCCAGTTCCTCCATGACCTGCCTGCGTAAAGTGGCATTAGTTGCGAAGCGCTTCCCGTTTATTTTCAGATTGCCGACAATTTGCTCAATCTCCTTTTTCGTCTGCCACCTGATACCAAGCCCCAGATTAATTTTTAGCTTTTGATCGAATATCTGCTGCACGCTCTTCAGCAAGGTGGTTCCTGCGTCTGTTTTGGAGACGAAATCTGCCACATCATAATCTTTAAACGCCTCGCGCGCCTGTTCCAGGGTGCCGTAGCCTGTGAGCATAATTACCCTGGTTGCTTCGTTCAGACCAAGGCCGCTCAGTTCTCGTAACAGGGTGATGCCCTCGGTATTGGTTGGATCGTCATTCTCAAAATGGATATCGAGGATGACAATATGATAGATAGCAGTACTCAGATGTTTCAAGGCATCAGCAGTATTCCCCACAGGCTCTGCACTAAAGCCGTTTCTTCGCAAGGTTTCGGCTAATTCCTCACGCCAATTTTTCTGATCATCGACAATCAGGATACGGCCCTGTTTACTCATAGGCTATCGTCTCTTTACCTTCTTAATTCCAGGCGATCGGCAAGCAGGCTGGCACAGAGCAGGGCATGTTCGCGCTGCATCGAGGAAAGCCCGTAGAAACGCAGCGTATTGACAGCGTTGTAGAACAGCGCAATGTAGTATTCACTGATATCGTCGCCTGGATTCTGTGATACCAGTTTGCAAGCCAGAGTTCGCAAATGCACTACAGTAGCGTAAGCCTTTGCTAGCGACGGGTTTTGCGTTGGCAAAGTAGACTCCAGGTAGGCTACCTGGCTGAAGCGATCAGGACTGCATAGCACCTCTTCCATGCAGAGACGCTCCTCCAGGGTAGCTTCGCCCGGCGCCAATAAAAAGAAGCGAATCTCGGAGTCAAGCTGAGCGAGATCACGTAATATATGGCCCTGACCGGTCCCCTGAAAATCGATCAGCCAGGTATGTCCACTTGAATCTACAAGCAGGTTATGTTGATTAAGATCGCCATGTGTGATGCAGGTATAGGTGGAGCGTATCAGTGGCGGCCCTTCCAGTGCAAGCAGAGGGTTAGTAAAGAGGCGGTCACTCTTAAGAGATTTGAAGACCAGCTTTTGTCCTCCCTGCACATACTTCTGTAGCTCCAGCAGCGCACGTTCAAGCTTCTTTGTTGTAAAACCAAACATCTGCTGATAGTCTCTGGTGAGATCAAGGGGCCGTAGATGACCAGCATTCGCATACCAGGCTCGGCACGTATGCAAGAACAGGTGATCCAGCACGCCCGCGATCTCGTTGACCGAGGAATGCCGGTAGTAACTACCAAAATCCTCCAGATGGTCATTGGCAGTCCCTAGCAGCGAGTAAATAATGCCTCCAAGTCGCGCAGTGCGCGCACGCCCAAAGACCGCTGTATTACGTCCGCCGCCGACGAATGGCTGAACGTATTGTTTGAAATTGATCTCTTCTTCCTGTATTTTGTGAAAATCACCGAACTTGACAACAACGGCGTTAGCCCCTCCGCTATCATAAAACGGTTCCACCCATAGCACGCCTGTGGCGCTCTGTCCCATCGCCAATGGCTGTACCAGGATACTGGATGCCGGATAAAACAGGCGGCAAAGCAGATCATCCAGGTCGGCTGCGATCCGACTTTGTAAAGCGGGATTGCGTTTCAGGCGAACCCCTTCAATTTCCAGATTGACTACAACCTCTTCTGGCCGCTTTACCTGCTGCCACTGAATAACGAGCGACAGGTTGATATGGAGATCCAGGAATACCTGCCGCACGCTCTGTAAAAAGAGCGACCTTGAGAAATTGTTTTTGGAGAGAAAGTCGGCTACTTTGTAGTCTTTAAAGGCCAGGCGCATCTGTTCCTGTGTCCCATAGGCGGAGAGGATTATCACGGCGGTTGCCTCGCCCAGACCGCGTTCGCCCAGTTCACGAAGCAGTTCTATACCCTCGGTATTGCTGGAATCAGAGTCTTCCAGGCGGATATCGAGTATTAACAGATGGTAGAACGTCTCGTTCAGACGCTCCTGAACTTCCGCAGTCGTAGATGCAGAATCTGTATGGTATCCCTCGCGTTGCAATGTGAGGGTCAATTCTTTGCGCCACGTTTCCAGATCATCTACGACCAGCACTCGCCCTTTTCTGTTCACTGTACACCTTTTCCTTCCATGCTAGAGCCTTTCACAGCCGCGCAGTTCGGCTGCTCTAGACTGTTCCTCCGTCGGTTCTGGGCAAGAGCAGCGTAAATGTCGTGTGCCCTGGCTGGCTCTCCACCCTCAGTTCTCCCCGATTAAGCCTGGCTTTACGGAGGGCGCTCCACAGGCCGAAGCCAGAACTCCCCTTCGTTGAATGCGATAAATCGAAGATCTTCGCCAGTTGTTTTTGAGGAATACCAACTCCTGTATCTATAACCTCCATTGCTACAGAGCGCCCCAGATTATGCGCTTGCAGCATGATTTTCCCACCGGCAGGCATGGCATCAATAGCATTGGAGATGAGATTGCGCAGTATATCAGCAATCTGGCTACGAACGACCTGTACAGGCCCCACGCCTTCATCAATCTCCACGCCTATACTGATATTGGATGGCAATGGCATAGCCCTGGCCGCATCTTCGAGCAGCACTCGCGGAAAGACCAGGACACGTTCCTGATCCGAGTCTTGCGCTACTTCGCGCTTTAATACATCACTGAGAGACAGCACCTTTTTCACAGACCGTACAATATCGCCCAGCTTTTCAATGATAAGCTCATTCTTCACACCTGATTCTCTCAGTTGCCATTGAATATCTGCTGCATAAAACTCTACTAATCCCAGATCGTTAGCCAGGCGGTGTGTTAGCTCAAAGGCAGACTCACCTAGCGAGCTGATCAGTTCCAATTCCTGACGCTCTCTGGCCTTTTCCAGTCGATAGATTGTGCTGGCTAATTGATCTGCCAACCCTTCAAAGAAACTGATCTCGCTGCCACGAAAATACCCTGCTTCGCTATGACCAAGCTCGATGTTTCCATAATAGCGATCCTTGAACTGGATAGGAACGATCAGCAATGAGCGAGTTGCGGGTCGCAACCATTTCAGCACTACCCCCTCCGGCAGATTCCGCGTATCGATGATCATCTTGCACTGCCTCTCCTGCGCCACCAGTCCATTGAGATCTTCATCCAATTTTATCCGCATGAAAGGCAAAGCACTTTGCGGATAGGACGTGCGTGCTATTGCTAGCTCCTGGGTGTTGTCCCCATAGAGCCAGATGACTATCTGGCAGGGACTATGCTCCTCAGCAATGCGCTGAATAATATCATAGACTTCCTCATTCTCTTCCCAGTAGGTAATCCTGGCAAGTTCCTGTCCGCCTTGATAGAGCATCTGAAAATGTTGCGCCTCCCGGCCAGCCTTCTCATACCGTTCAGTGCTCTGCAATGCCACAACAGCCAGATCAGCCAGGCACTTGAGTAGCCGTACATCTTCCTCATCGAAGTGATTGACCTCCGCGCTTTCGACATTCAGCACTCCGCGTATTTCATTCCCTTCAAGCATAGGGATAGCCACCTCAGAATGTACGCCGGGAGAAAATTCTATATAGCGCTCCTTCCAGGGTGATCGCGAGATATCTTCTACCCTGCACAACTGTTTGCATTCCGCCGCATAGCCCACGATTCCCTCACCCGGTTTTTGACGGTGGCCTCTTTTCTCTTCAACGACGCCAGATTCGGCAGCCATACGCAAATCGCCCAGGACAGGATCATAGAGATGTAACGAGCCAATATCCGTTCCAGTGGATTCCAGCGCCTTCTTAAGAATGAGTTGAAAGATGGAGGTTGAATCGGTCCGGGTAGCGATCTCCTGGCTGATCTCATTGAGAATCCGATTTTCTGCGGCAGCGTGCTTCTCTCGCTCATACGCTTCCGCATTCTGCAAAGCAATAACAGCCAGATCGGCTAATCCACGTAATAAGCGCTCACTGCTCTCACTAAAGTTGTGAGGGAGAGGACTTTCGACGTTCAGCACTCCATAGAGCCTGTCTCCTGCGAGCATAGGCACAGCTAGTTCAGAGCATACATCAGGAGAAATTTCTATATAGCGCTCTTTCCACGGCGATTGTGAGACATCATCTACCCTGCACACCTGTCTGTGCGCCGCTGCATAGCCCACGATCCCCTCGTCCATCTGCTGGCGCATGCGCTTCTTATCCGCAGCCACCCCGCGCTCCGCAGCCATCCACAGATCGTTCCTGTTTGCATCATAGAGCATCAAGCTCCCTTTAAAAGCATGCGTCAAATCCAATGCTTTCTCCAGGATCAGATTAAAGACATACGCGAGATCGAGCTGACTGATAATCTCTTTACTGATCTCATTCAGTACCTGGGCTTCTTCCTTGAGCACCCGTGATTCTTCGGCAAGATACTTTTCGCGCTCATAAGCCTGCGCTTTCTTGATCGCCAGCACGGCCTGTCCGGCCAGGGTGAACAGGAACAATTCTTCTTCCACTCCGAATGCCGCCTCGTTCGTGCTTTCAAAATTGAGTACCCCCACAACCTCTTCTCCATCGAGCATCGGCACATCCAGTTCCGAAAGAATATCAGGGGCTACCGGAAAATGGAGTTCCCGCCATTGTACATCCCGATGGATATTTTTCACACATGCAGGTTTTCTATTCTCCACTACCCAGCGCGTGATAGCTTTCGTTTCATGCAAATAGATTATCTGCGTCCGACTGATCTCGGCATGACGGCCGATAGCCGCCATCGTCTTTAAAGCCTTGCTCTGGGCATCGTAGAGCAGAATCGATGCCTCTTCCGCTGGCACATGCGCATAGCCCAGCTTGAGAATAGTATCAAGAACATTTTCAAGATCCAGGGGACGGCTCAGTTCTCGATCAATATTCTGCAAGATTTCCAGCTCACGCACGCGCCGCCGGCTCAATGCGCCAAAGACCTGAGCATTTTTAATCGCGATGGCGGCATAGTGCGCCAACCCTTCAATGAGCAACTTCTGTGGCGTGGCAAAGCGCTGCTCCTGGCGGAAGTTCACAAACAGGACGCCAACGGAGACTTCGCCGACGCGCAGGGGCATGATCGCCGCCGATGCGACCTTTTCTCGCTGCTGAAAATTATCCTGCTGCACAGACTTGAGACCATTGCGCAGCAGAGCATAAATAGCGGCGCCCTGTCTGGCATAGATTGGCTCTGCATGGTTCAACGCTCGCACCACGATATCCTCGGGTCGGAGAAACAACGCATCCAGTGGCGTCGGGTCCACCAGTTTCCCGGCGACGCGGGGAGGAAGCACAAAACGTTGCAATGCTGGATCATATGGATAGAGGATCACGCTATCGGCTTCGGTTGCCTGCCAGATCTTGTCTACCGTCGCCTGCAAGACCTGTTCCGAGTCGAGTTGCTGCGTCAGGAACTGGCCGGCCTCATTCAGGCGCAGGAGACTATCGTAGAGACGCATATCGTAGAGCGCCAGAGCGATATGATTGCCTAACAACTCCAGGATGGAACGGTCTTCTTTGTTATACGCATCCGCATCGGGATGCTGGATGGAGAGCGCTCCCAAAGAGACCCCGCGCAATGTCAGCGGCACAAAGATCTCAGATTCTCTCTCCCCGCTCCCTGGAAGAAAGACACGTTGAAAAGGCAACTGCTCCTTGCTCATGCGACAACTAAAAAACGTTTGCTGCTTCTCCACGCTATATTGTATAGCGCCTCCTGGCAACCTGTCTTTCAGGAGCCGCGACTCCCCTTCTTCAAACATATAGAGATCAAACGTGTTCGTTGGCGACATGTAGACGGCCAGCAGCAGGGTGTAACTGATGTCAAGAATGCCGGGGAGGTGTTGTGTAAGCTTCTGAAAGAGCACCTCGATGGTTGCCAGCTCCTGGTTGATCTCATGTCCGATACGGGCCACCTCACGGTAACGTCGGACCAGCCAGGTTTCCTGAAGAATATATGAAATCTGATCGGCGAAGAGGCGGAACAGATCATGATCGTCAAGGCTAAAGTGCCTGGCATCCTTGAAACCTAAATAGAGCACGCCCAGTGCTTTCTGCCTGTGCTTCATATACAATGCCAGACCAGCAAGGGATTGTATGCCTTTCACCCCGGCGAATGGGCGTTGATAGGCAGATCCTTCTTCTAAGATTTCTACGACCAGCATCCCATCCTGGAGAACTTGCTGTGTAACCTCCCCAGGCTGCCTGAAAAGGGGTTCGCTCTTTATCGCATCGTCCACGACAGTCAATGTTTCGACAAAGCGACCGGTAATAGGGTTAATAGCATAGATGGCGCATGCATCCGCGTTAAAAAACTTTTGTGCCGTCAGAACGATATGCCGCAGCGTGCCCGTTAGATCACCCGGTTCGCCTGTTGTTTGCTCCAGTATATTCAGTAATTCACTTATCCTGTGCAATGATCGAGGTTTTGTTCTGCGCATCTAACTCCTCGGCATATTTTTGTACGATCAGGAAAAGGTTGCGTTTACTACTATAGACGTTACAGGCATAGAGAGATTAAAATGATTATACCTCAATCTGCATATGATGGTAAAATACGTTTGATCTAATCCTGTCGATCTCTTTGCTCTATCAAATGCGTCGAAGGGGGTGATACAGTGGGGATAGCCCGACTCCCGCCAGGAGAGTGCCCCTGGACCCCTTTGACCCTCACTCCACCGGATTTGATTGATTATTTTGTGATGAAAGCCTCGTTTTCTCAGAGATACATCCTCAGAAAGATGACCACAGCTCTTAGAGAGCTGTGGTGCGTAAAATGAATGCTTTATGAGTATGAGCGAGATTGCCCCTCGGCTAATCCACGGCTCGTACAGCAGGATGGAGCAGCCCGCAGGCAATCATAGCCGCGCTGAGCAGGCCGCCAGCAACGAAAACGAGGGCGGCCCCCCAGTGATCGGCGGCAATGCCGGCCAGCCCATATCCAACGGGCAGGAGCACGTATGAGCCGAGCGCATCGATGCTCGCCACACGCCCCAGGCGATCAGGCGGAACGAGTTCCTGCAAACTATTCGTCCAGGCCAGCCCCAGCAGCTCAATGCCCGCACCCCATACGCAGATCGCGAGGCTCATCACGGCAAAAGGAAGCGGCAGGCCCATCGCAAAAAGCATCAAACTTGCCGCCAGCCAGGGGCCATAGACGAGGTAGGCGCGCCGGCGCAGTCGCTTCTGCCAGCCGGTCCAGAGGGCCGCGAGCACCGAACCCACCGCCGCAAATGATAGCAGCAGCCCGTAGCTCTGGGCTGCTGTGCCGAAACGCTCTTTGACCAGCAATGGAAGGGCAGCCTCGAAAGGCCCGCTCAAGGTGATATTGCTGATCCCCGCGATGGCAATGGTGATCCACAACCACGGCGATTGGAAGACCGTTCGCATTCCCTGTATGAGATCCTGGAGCGCATTCGAGGGCGATTTTTCCTCAACCGCGCGCGATGTCACACTGATGCGTGGGACCGCGAGCAGGCACAGAGCGGAGATGCCAAAGGAGACGCTATTGAGAGCAAAGGCGAGCGGCGTGCCACCCCGCGCGACAACCCACCCGGCGGCGGCCGGGCCGACGATGCCGGCAAGCTGAAGGCTGATGCTTCTCAGCGAGTTCGCGCTCGGCAGTGCGTCGGCGGGAACCACGTCGGGTACAACCGCTGTGTAGGCGGGATAGAAAACGGCGTCCACTGCGCCAAAGATCGCGCTCGCCACGAGCACATGCCATACTTCCAGCCGGTTGCTTGCCGCCAGAAAGGCGATCAGGCCGGCCATCAGAGCGCGCAGCAGGTCTGAAGCCAGCATTAAAGAGAGGCGCGAGAAGCGGTCCACCAGGACGCCGCCGGGCAGTGATAGGGCGACCTGTGGCACCGTCGTGCATATCAGGACCAGGCCCATAGCGGCGGCGGATCCGGTTTTTTCCAGCACCCAGAGGGCGTTTTTTCCAGCACCCAGAGGGCCAGCGCTACGGTATAAAAGTTATCTCCAAGCCGGGAGACGGTTTGCCCGCTCCATAGAAAAGCAAACGAGCGATGCTTGAGAGAGATGAAAATGTTCATGGAGAGCGTATGCTTCCCTTCTTCGATGATAATCTGATTCCCCACACAGGCGCTCGCCGGGATGGATGCGCGGCTCCGCCGCGCGAACGCCGATAGAGAGGATAGGAATACTGAGTATCCGTCAGTCAAAAATCAGCAAAAATGCGTAAGGTGAGGGGGGAATGTGGCGCTCTTAAGCAAAATGAAGCCGCAATGGAGAGAAAGGAAGGGCAGAAAGAGACGATCTTTCCACAGCATAAAGTGTACAGGAGCCGGGGATGAAAAATTACCGGCTGCCTTCACGCACACTGCACGGGAAACGCCACATGACCCGATGTGGCTAAGTACCTCATAGAACCTCCATGAACTGATTAACGGAAGTATATCACGACTACTTACGAAAAGCAAGGCTTTCAGCAGGTTGGGTGCCTGTCGCTTTTTTGCACTCCTCGCCACCTTCGGTGGCTCGTCCGGGAAGGAAGCAGGGCTGGCGGGCAACGAAGTTGCCCGCCAGCCCTGCTTCCTTCCGGGGCGAAGCGCCGCAGGCGCTATGACGTTTAAGCGCCTGCCGGCGTGCGGCGCTCTGGCTTCCTTCCGGGGCGAAGCGCCGCAGGCGCTACGACGTTTAAGCGCCTGCCGGCGTGCGGCGCTCTGGCTTCCTCCCGGGGGGAAGCCCCATAGGCGCTACGACGTTTAGGCGCCTGCCGGCGTGCGGCGCTCTGGCTTCCAGCGAGTCGGCGCTGGCTCGCCAAGCGTATTGCGCAGAATGCCGATGCCGGAGACTTCAAGCTCTACCACGTCGCCGGGCTTGAGCAGCCTGCCCAGTTCGAGGCCGCAGCCGAAGCCAACCGTGCCCGAACCGATCAGTTCTCCGGCCTGCACCCCTTCGCCTCTGGAGACGTAAGCGATGATCTCTTCAACGCGCCACATGATCGTCGCACTCGATCCACGCGACCACTCCTCCCCGTTCACCCGCGCAATCATGGTCAGGTTATGCACATCCACTTCATCCGCTGTGGTGATCCACGGACCGAGCGCCGTAGCGAAATCCTTGCCCTTCGCCGGCCCGAGCATACCCCCCATCTCATACGATTGAATATCGCGCGCGCTGAAATCGTTGAAAATAGTGACGCCGAAAAGACACGCACGCGCCTCCTCGGGCGTCAGATTTCGGCCCGGGCGCCCGATCACGAAGCCAAGCTCAAGTTCGTAATCCATGCGCTGCGTGTAATCGGGCCAGGGCACGACCTGCTCATGCCCGATGAGCGTTTGCGGGTTGCCCTTGTAATAGATCGGCATCGTGTAATATTGCTCGGGGACGCTCCCGTGGAGCTTCATGAAGGAATTGCGCAGGTGCTGCTCGAAGGCCAGGCAGTCGCGCATTACGGGGGGATCAATCGGCGCGAGCCAGTGAACGCCGCCGATTGGCAGTGTGGCATGCTCGACGGCCGGCGACTCAATGCTGCGCTGGACCGTCGCTAAAAACTCAGGTCCCTCCGCTATCGCGTCCCTCATGCTCGGAGGATAGAGCGCAGAGGCGATCCGGTACGCCGCGTCCGTCGTCGCGCCTGCGTGCAAGAGGCGCTGGTACTCGGCGCTGGCAAGGTCGATCACGCGGCCAAGCTCCGGCTGAGCGACTACCAGGCGAGGCACAGTGCCGTCAAGCGTTTCACGGAGAATACGTCCTAGTTTCATGCAATCTACCTCTAATGTGTTTTCCCGATAAAATCAACGATAATCTGCGCTAACTCCTCCCCCTTGTCTTCCTGGAGGAAGTGGCCGGCGCCCATAATCGTTCTGTGGGGCTGGTCCCTGGCTCCGGGAACGAGCGACTGGAAGGCGCGATCACCACCCCGGGTGATGGGATCGGAATCGCTGAACGCGGTCAGGAAGGGCTTTTCCCAGCGTTTCAAGACCTCCCATGCCCGTCGATTAGGAATAGTTGCGGGATCATCAGGTGAAACAGGCACGAGCATCGGGAACTGGCGCGCGCCCGCCAGATAGCGCTCGTCGGGGAAGGGTGCATCATAGGCGGCGATGATTTCGGGCGCCAGATCATTAACGGTGGCGCCTTTGACGATGCCGCCGGCATGGAAGTTCGGCGTCTCCTGAGAGTAGCGCCGCCAACGCAGGAAGGCTTCGCCGGGAGGCTGGTCCCCGGTGGGAAGAAAGGTGTTGGCAGCGACTATGCGAGCGAAGCGTCGTTCGTGCTCGGCAGCGAGCCGCAGGCCAATCAGCCCGCCCCAATCCTGGCCGACAAGCGTGATGTGCCTGAGATCCAGCGCCGCGATCAGGCCATACATCCAATCGACGTGGCGCTGGTAGGTGTAATCCTCACGCCGCGTCGGCTTATCCGAGCGCCCGAAGCCTATCAGATCGGGCACGATGGCACGATAGCCAGCAGCGGCAATAATCGGGACCATCTTACGATAGAGATAGCTCCAGGATGGCTCCCCGTGCAACATCAAGACCGGCTCGGCATCTTCGGGGCCTTCATCAACATAATGGATGCGCAGGCCGGCAATCTCGATATAGTGAGGGGGAAAGTTGTAGCCGGGCAAATCGACGAATCGTGCATCGGGCGTGCGGAGAATCTCCATTGGTGTACTCCTCTCATTGTACATGGCGGATTCTGCCCCTTATTCTACCACTTTTTTCGCACGCCTCACTCATGTTGAAGCTGGCCCTGACACCTATAAAAGCAAAGCTGGCCGCTCTGAGGATACAAGGTCAAGCGCGCCGGCGGCCGATCTTCATAGCCACGGCACCCGCTGCCGCAGCGCGGGCAGCGCCTGCTCGACAGCTTCACGGCCAGCGGCCACGAATTTGCGCCCCTCGGAGAACTGGCGCAGCGAAACGCGGTGCAGCCTGGGACGAATCACGACATCGGCCTCGCGGATGCTGTGCATGCCGATGGTTGCCATTGCCAGATCGTAGGTACGCAGCAGGAGATCGATAATATGCGGAGACGTTGCGCGCGGGTTTGACGCAGCGGCCTCCTCGATCCACGGCGTGGCGCTGGTAAGCGAGGGCGGTCCCTGCTCGCCCAGCTCGGAGGCCAACAGGATGTGTGCTCCCATCTGCCGCACGACGCGGATCGGCACCGGATCGTGCATGCCCGCATCGACAAGGATATGCTCACCGATCAATACAGGAGGAAAGATCCCCGGCAGGGCCACGCTCGCCAGCCCCGCCTGCCAGAGCAGGCCGCGCTCCAGCACCACCCCGGAGCGCGTGGTGAGATCGGCGGCTACCATCGCAAAAGGCGTGGTCAGATCCTCAAAGCGCAGATCGCCACAGAGGCTGCGCAGCATGCGCCTGATCCCCTGACTGGAGAAAATAGCGGTGCGCGGAAAGCTCCACTGCACGATATGGCGCTGGATCTCCATGAAAATCTCTTCGCTCTCTCTTATCGATTTCCCCATGAGATACATGCCAGGCGCAATGATGCCGCTGCTACAGCCAGCGATATAGTCGAGCGGGATGTGATGCTCCAGCAAGCCTTCCAGCACTCCCAGGTGAGCAAAGCCGCGTGCGCCCCCGCCGCCGAAGGCAATGCCGAGGGTCTGGCGCGCGATATGCCTGGCGACAAAATCGACGGCCCTGCTCAGCGCAGCATCCGGCGCGAGCTGGCCCGGCGCAGCTCGCGCCCGCCAGCAGCGCTCAAGGAGTTCGGCGTCGGCGGGCAGCAGTCGCCTCACACCCTGTCCCAGTTGTCGCGCATAGCGATCCTGCGCGCCGATGGTTGGCGGCTCCGCTACATGCGTGACGAATATATCGTGGGGAGAGGAACGCGCCGTAGCCGGATAGCGCTCCAGAGCACCGGCGGAGATGAGCGTGATCGTTTCCGTGATCAGATCCGCCTCACGGCCAACGGTGAGGGCCTCCAGAATGTGTTCTGGCGTCTTCTCGCTCGCCACCAGCAGCAGGTAATCGTAGAGCAGAGCCAGTTCACCGAGCACGAGCAGCGAGCTGGCTTCCAGCGTTTGCGCCTGCTGCTGAGTTTCGGCTAGAGTCGCGCTGGCTGCAATGCAATGGCTATCAGCGTTGAAGGTGGGGGTGCGATGCGCCTGCAAAAGCGTGCGGTCCGCGCCGCAAGCGCGCAGGTCGGGGCGCACCTGCCCGGCATGGACGGCGAAGCGAGGACCAATAGCCTGGTCGCGCCCGCATAGTTCGAGCAGCAGGACGCGCCGGCGGCTGCGCCCGGCAAGAGCATCTGCGATGTGAAAGGCCAGCGCGTGCTCCGGAGCAGTTCCGGGCGCCTCGATGACGATAAGGAGCAGCATCCGCGCCGCCTGTTCGGAGATGAGGTGCCGGTTAGCGCGCGCCAGGCGCTGCGAGAGGATGCTGTTGATGTTCTGGAGCAGCGTCGGACAGGTGCCGATGAGCGTGAGGAAATCGGTCTGCGTCAGCGACCAGAGCACGGTATCCTCCTCGGCGCGGATCGTGGCGCTCGGCGGCTCGCCGGTGATGAGCGACATTTCCCCGAAGCATTCGCCAGGGCCAAGCCGTGCCACGACGTATGGCCCGTTCGCGCCGCGTTTTCTACGTTCCTCACGGCCCCCGATGCTCTCTTGCTCCTCCCCATCCTCGTCTTGCAGCAGGACGCTGACCTGCCCGGACGCAATGATGTAGAGACGCCCATGCCAGACGCCGCGTTCGAGGATACGCGCGCCACGAGCATAGCGCGAGGGCTGGAGCAGCGCACGTATCGCCTCCGTTTCGTATGGCTGCATGTGACGAAACAGCAAGCTTTCCGCTATGAGATGCTGTGGTTCTGGCTCCTGCATGCCCAGATTGTAACGGCAATACAACACGCTTGTCCAGTAGTAGTTTCCGCTTTCTCGCTCTCCATTGAGAATAACGGGGTAAAGGTTACTGCTGTTGTCTGCAATGGTACGCGAACGAGAGGAATGCAATGAATATCAATGAGCAGTTTGAAAGCTTCCTGGCAGAATTAGGAGTAGAGATGGAACGACCAGAAGAACGCTATGATGATGGCGACTCCCTTCCAGAAGTATCCATTTTCCAGGCATCACGCGATCATTATGGTGTCTTCTATCGCCTGGATATCGTCAATCACAAACCGGAACTGCGCATCATGGTCCCGGTAGATAAAGGCGAGACGAAGATGGATATCTATCTTGTGCGACTCAGTGAGCGGACGCCACTCAATGCCAGCTTCGGTGCCATGTCTGCCTACGAGGGCAGCGACGCCTATGAGCACGGACGCGAGGCCACGCTGCAACATCTGCTCTACGCCGTAGCTGAGATGATGAAGCAATTGTTCTGGTCCGGCGATACATCGTGCATGAGCTTTCCGCCGGAGATCGTGGTCACTCCGCTGCTCCTCTCCGATGAGCGCAGAAGCACGCGCTGATCTCACGCTAACTTGCATACACAAGGGCAGGCGGCTCATGCTGCCTGCCCTTGTGTATGCGAGATGGTATGCCTCATTTTGCGCCCACAGCCTGCTATGGTACACTATGGTCAGGCATCAATTAACAAGAAAAAGGGATTTCGCGCAATGTCCGATCTTATAGAGCTTGCAGGCAGAGAGGCGCTGGAGCATCTGGCACTCAAACACGCGGCGCGCGAACGTGCGCTTCCCAAATCGCGCACCGCCATTCGCCATTGCGCCAATAGCGTGCGCGCGACGCACCGCCACGAATTCCAGACCGCCGAAGAGTTGATCGCCCAGGCCGCGACGCTGATCGCGGAGATGGCGAACGACCTGCGCGACCACCAGGATATCTATTACGCAGGTTTCGTGCAGGATGCCCAGAAAGAGTACGCGGAGGCTGTAGCCTTCGCCGCTCTGGCGCGGCGCCGCCCTCTGCCAACGGCGGACGAACTGGCGATTGGCGCCGCTCCCTATCTAAACGGGCTGGGCGAAGCGGTGGGTGAATTGAGGCGCTACGTGCTCGATCAATTGCGTCGCGGCAACCTTGAAGATTGCGAAACGTTTCTCGGCTTTATGGATGATATTTACGCCCTGCTTATCACCGTGGATTATCCCGATGCCATTACTGGCGGGCTGCGTCGTACCACCGACGCGACACGCGGCATCCTGGAAAAGACGCGCGGAGACCTGACCTCGGCCATGGCGCAGGCTCACTTGCAGCGCTC
>Ga0209061_1002301_pt1 | contig 25025 bp, 22 predicted proteins | sample Coa_R1_10_FD_187157 | JGI IMG/M metagenome (GOLD analysis project Ga0209061, IMG submission 187157) | Surface soil microbial communities from Centralia Pennsylvania, which are recovering from an underground coalmine fire - Coalmine... | ecosystem: Environmental > Terrestrial > Soil >...
AAGAGTGGTTCGACAACGAGCGGCGCCTGCGCGCACTCGTGCGCGAGCTCGAAGACCTCAGCGTGTCAGTCGTAGACGCCGATCCCCGTACTCCAAGGCGCCACTGAGTCCCCGGCGTGTGGTTGCGAGGCGCATATCGTGTGGATGGGCTTCCGACCACGCTGTGAACGACCTGGTCAAGTCCAAACGTGAAGACCTCACCAAGACCGCTGGTTTGGCGCGCACCTCGTGCAGGGGTGCAGGTGCCTGACCAGCGGTTTCTCGTTCTCAGGCTCGTCGGAGATGCGAGATTCTCGGGTGTTTTTCTCGGGGCTTGCTCAGCGTGCCCTGTGCAGGGGTATGCAGGGTGTGCGCGCCGTGATGTGGCCGGTGAACTGGGGTTTCGTCCCGAATAGCGGCTCGACCGCGCCTTCCGAGGCGGTTGCGCGTAGGCACGCATAGGGCATGCGTAGGCATTCCCTTGATCAGCGAGATCTCGAGGATGCGGCGCCCGAAGCGGTCCTCAGGGTGCCGCATGGCGCGGTAGTGGACGAGTCGACGACGGGGGAGCAGTTGAGCGAGTCCTTCGATCACGGCGCGATCTGACTGGCTCGGATGCTGGTCGATGGAGTTGGCGTCGCAGGACCGCGACCTCATGGCGCGAGAAGACGACCTCAGCGGCCAGCTCCGCTTCCTTGCGAACGGTGAGACGGATCAGCTGAAGGACGCGGAAGGACGCCCTGTAGAGGAACGAGAGGGTCACGGCTGGAGGCTCGCCGCGCCTGGCGCCAGCCGTCAAAGTGCTGGTCGCAGGCCATGGATGACACTCTCGGCACCGACAGGGTCGTGTATATCGGGATCGAGCAGAACATCGCAGCGCAGAAGCACGGGTGAGACGACCGTTCAGACGCAATGTGGTCCGCGTGCCATCAACGCCGAGGGCGTGGTCCCGGTCGCCGATCGGAGGTGATGAGCGGCTGGCCGGTCTTCCGTCCGTCCAGCCGGGCGTCCTCGGCGGTGGACCGCCGGTACGTCCTCACCATCTCGAAGAGGGCTGTCCCGTCGGTGGGAGCCGCGAGAATGAGTGAGGCGACCAGTTCCCTGCGGCTGGTGCGGTCAAAGGATGACTCGGCTAACGAGACCAACCGGTCGAGGCGGTCGTTGATTGGATCGCAGAACGCCATGCCGACGCTGTGCACAGGACAGTTGGGCAGCGGCGTGTCGGCCGCGATCCGTCCCCGCTTGCTCATGACAACCGCCGTCGACGGAGCACCAGGTCAAGGTTAATCATGCGTTTGACACGTGTCTATCATATGATTAGTTTGATGCGCGTGTACCGGACGCCAGTAGCTGCCGGGGTGGTTGGGCGCAGGTGGTGAAAGCCGACAGCACGGTGGCCGTCCGGTCGCGGTTACCCACTCCGGCGATCGTCGATCCGGTCAACTTCCTTCTTGCCACGCGTGACACCGGCTATCGGAGCAGCGCGCAGTCGATCGCGGAGTTCGTCGACAACGCCTTCCAGGCGCACGCTGAACGGGTGACGGTGGCAGTCACGCAGAGCCAAGATGGGGACTGCCCGCTGGAGATCACCGTCACCGATGACGGTGAGGGGATGGACGCCGCCGCGCTTGGCCGAGCGCTCACCTTCGGGGGCTCGACGCGTTTTGACGACCGAGGATCCCTCGGTCGCTACGGGATGGGATTGCCGAACGGCGCCCTCAGCTGCTGCCGGAGGGTCGAGGTGTACTCCTGGCAGAGCCACCAGATCCTCTGGAGCCGCCTCGACCTCGACGAGATCGGCGCCTTCGGGCATCGTGCCCTTCCCCCCATAGAGGTGGCACAGCACCTCCCGTTCTCGCCCTTGACCCCGACGGGAACCGTGGTACGCCTGTTGCGTTGCGATCGCATCGAGTACAAGCGGCCATCGTGGCTGGTGCGCCAGCTGCAGGAAGAGTTCGGTCGGATCTACCGCCGCTTTTTGATCGCCGGGAAGCGGATCGCCGTCAACGGGCGCGCCGTGCCGGTCCACGATCCGCTATTCCTCGCTTCAGAGTCCGAGATCCACGGGGCCCGCCTTTTCGGCGACGAACTGGTCTATCACCTTGTCGGCCGACAGGGTGAAGGCGAGGTTCGCGTCCGCTTCGCCGAGCTCCCAGTCGAACGCTGGCACGGCTTGTCAGCTGACGAGAAGCGGGACCGCGGGATCACCAACGCTCCCTCGGTATCTGTGCTGCGGGCAGACCGTGAGATCGACCGCGGCTGGTTCTTCATGGGGAGCAAGCGCCGAGAGAACTATGACGACTGGTGGCGGTGCGAGGTTCGCTTCGACCCCACGCTCGACGAGCACTTCGGTATCACCCACTCCAAGCAGGCAATCGGTCCATCGAGAGACCTGCTGGACGTCCTGGTGCCCGACCTCGAACCGATCGGTCGAGCCCTCAACGCCCGCGTACGCCAGCGTTTCGACCTGGTGCGATCCACCGAGCCACTGGGCGCCGCCGAACGGCAGGCCGGCCGAGCCGATCCTTCGCTCCCGCCGCTCCCGAAGCGAACTGACCTGCTCCCTGAGGCCTTGAAGGACGTGGTCCACACCGCCGAGCGGCTCAGCCCTGGATCCCCGTACCAGATCGTGGCGTCGGAACTCCCGTCCACGGCCGCCTTCGAGGTCGTGGTGCGGGCCGGTCGACTCCTCCTGCTGCTGAACTCCCGTCACCCCCTCTACCGCGACCTCTACGGTCCGCTCGCGACGAGTGAGTCCTCGCGAGACCAGGACATCGCCAAGCAGGTCGCGCTGGCCATCCTCGCCGCGGCGCGCGCCGAGGTGAGCACGTGGCGGCGCGCGGACGGGCCTCGGGCGCATGCCTTCCGCCAGACTTGGTCAGACGTGTTGTCGACCTTCATGAGCGCATGACGTGACGCCTGCCGTTCCCTGGATCCCCCTGCCCACCCCGCAGGCGCTGCGCCCGGCTGAGGCGCGCACGTTCCTGGCCGTCGCCCGAAGCCTGGCATCGCCGAGCCGCCGCTCGGCCACCACCACGCTCAACCAGGAGCGGCACCCCCATCCTGCTCTTGTGGCCGCCTCCCGCGTGCTCGCCGATCTGGTCGACCAGGGCTGGGCGGTTCGGGTGGATGGACAGCAGCGTGTGGCCGTGCGGCCACCGAAGGGGGCGACGGATCCGGCGCGGGAGAAGGCCCGAGTACGCAAGCAGGAACTGCTCAAGCGGGACGAGCAGCTGGCAGTTCCCTCGGTGCGACGCTTCGTGGCCGAGATGGAACGGCCCCGGGAGTTCCAAGGCCGCTTCGTGTCCATCTTCTCCTTGATGCGCGACGGCGAGACCCTCCGGGCCGCCCTGGAGACCCTTGAGCCAGGCGACGACCCAGCGAGACGCCTTCGAACGGTCGTCGACCCCTACGTGCAGGTCGTCGACTCCGCCGAGCGGTGCGCCCACACGGGGCTCCGGCTGGGGGACATCTGGAGGTACTTCAGGCACACGTGGTCCAACCAGTACACGAGCACGCCCGGGCGAACCATGCTCCTTCTCGTCCGCGACCGGGCGGCACCGTGCCACCCCGTCATCGGCATCGCCGCCCTGGGCAGCCCCATCGTCCAGATCAAGGAGCGAGACGACTGGATCGGCTGGCAATCCAACCAGTTCACCGAGGCGCTGGCCAAGCACCCCTCAGCCCGGCTGGCCCACTGGGTGAACCAACGGCTGGACAGCGGGCTGCGGGACCTCTACGTCGACGACCTCATCGAGGACGGGCTCTACTGGCCCTCGCTGTGGAGCGCACCGGCAGAGGACGCCATCGAGCGCCTCCGCAAGGAGTCAACGGCCCGAAGAGACGATCACCGTCGGTTCGTGCAGCGCCGAGACCTCAAGCGCGGCATCGAACCCGCCGACGCCGAATCTTGGCGTGCCCGCGCCGAGTCCGACCTGTTCCGCAGCAAGCGCTGCCTCGCGCTGGCGGACCTCTTACGCAGCCGGGCAGCGCTGCTCCCCTTCTTGTCTCCACCCACGCGTGCCGGGCTGGCCATGGCTCTTGCAGATGCCGAGGGTCGTCGAGCCATCGCTGACCTGGTGCGGCGGGCAAAGGCAGAGACCGTCGGCACCGAAATGGCAGACCTCATCGTGTGCGGCGCCATCGCACCGTACAACGCGCTCTTGGGCGGGAAGCTCGTCGCCGCGCTGGCCGTAAGCCCGACGGTCGTCCGCGCCTACCACGAGCGCTATGGCGACTACGCCAGTGTGATCGCCTCGTCCATGGCCGGCCGGCCCGTGCACCGTCGGAACAATCTCGTCTTCGTCGGTACGACGTCGCTGTACGGAACCGGCTCTAGCCAGTACAACCGCCTCCACTTCCCGGCCGACACGCTCGGAGGACACGGTCGGATCGAGTTTCGTGAGCTCGGCCTCTCCCGCTCGTTCGGCACCTCGCACCTGTCGTCCGAGACGGTTGCAGCCCTCGTCCGCCTATCGGAGCAGAGCCGCACCGGGGTGCGGGTGAACAGCATCTTCGGTGAGGGCGTGAACCCCAAGCTGCGCAAGGTGAGAGATGGTCTCGACCTGCTCGGTTGGCCCTCGGAGGCGCTGCTGCAGCACGGTCGCCAACGCATCGTCTACGGCGTCAGCCTCGTCTCCAACCTCCTGCCGTACCTGCTCGGCGTCGAGACCGAACCGAGCTACCTGTTCCGTCGCAATGTGAAAGACGACGTCGCCAAGATCACCGACTGGTGGCTGCAGCGATGGCTCGCCCCTCGTATCCGCTCCGCCGAGGTGCTCGATACCGTCGCACTCCACCGATCCGGACGTCCGTCTCGCCACGGTGCCCGTGTCCCCAACGTCAAGTCGACCAGAGGCTCTTAGCCGGCGCCGGTCAGCGGGAACACCTCGGAGGCACTGGTGAGCACTGCTACCGGAAGTGTGACCTCCTCGTCCTCCTCCCGGCGCAGACCCAACAGGCGCAGGCGGTCGCCGATCCCGAATGGCACCGACTCGCTCGGCGTTCGCAAAAGCAACACCGGCTCAGCCGTCGTGGCGAGCAGCCAACTCCGACTGCCGTTCTGATCGACGACCGTGCCCTCGAAGTCGAACGAGTCGCCCGCCCCGCCTGGAAGGTTCGTCTGGCTACCCCAGTAGTCGTTGCAGAGCTGACGGACACCGCAGAAGCCGCAGATCTCGGGCTGGGGGAATGCCGGTGGGGGACGTTCTTGGAGTGCCGACTCGGCCGCCTCGATGGCCGCGGTCGTGGCGACTGCCAGCGCGTCGAGGGCCACGTCGTCGAGCGGTGGGACGTCGACGTCATGGGTTGGGTACGACAGCGTGAGTCGTCGGGCGGGCAGGGAGCGAGGGTTGTGCTCGTCGTCCCGGCTCCAGATCAGCGAGTAGAGCCGTAGCTGCTCGACGTGGTGGTCGTCGGGAGCGCCGGTCTTGTAGTCGGTGATCTCGCACCCCTCGTCGTCGACGACGAGGAGGTCCACGCGGCCGGCCAACCGGAGAGCGGGCGCCCTGAGCTCCACCTCAGGATGGGCACCGGGGGTGAGCGAACTCGAAGGCCCGGCATCGCCACCGTCGGTCGTCCGACTCAGGAGGAGCGGCGTCCGTGCGACCAGGGCCTGGACTCGCTGGCGCATGTCCGGAGTCCTGGCGCGCAGCGCCGTGCGGAGGGAGTCGATGCGGTCGGCCATGCGGGGGTTGTCGGCCAGCTCGCCCAGACGGTGCTCGATGCCGTCTTCGACCAGCCGGGTGTAGCCGCCCAGTTCCTTCAACAGCCCCACCACCGCGGGGTCGGCCAACGACGAGCAGCCGGCGTCGCGGATGCGACGAACCAGGAGCTCGAGCACCCCATGCACGATGTCGCCGACCAGAGCTGCCACCGGCGGGCGCGAAGGGTAACCCCAACCCGACCACAGCTCGGGGTAGGTCGCCCGGCTCAGCATCCAACGGCGCGGGCACTGCTCCACGTCGCGCAGGCTGGAGTAGCTCCACGTCGTCGGTGGCGAGGGCCAACGCCCATCGGACGCTCGTACACCGGTGCGGAACGTTTCGGTCGGTCCGGTCATCCCATGTGCTCCAAGACCTGCTGGCTGGCGCGGGGAAGGTTGCGGGAGATCACGATGTCGTCGACGAGGATCACAGGGACGACGCTGCCGTACTCCTTGGCGTCGCGCAGCGCCTCGTCCGATGCGGTGTCTGGAGTGAGTGGCCCGTGCACGCCGACGATGTAGGCGCGGCCGTTCGACCGGGCGAGGATGGGGGCCTCGACCAGGCCGATGCCGGGGATCTCGACGCCGGCGTTGCGATGCCAGGTCACGCCCGAGTCACCCTGGCGTGAGAGGTCCTCGAACAGTCGGTCGGCTGCCTGCTCCAGGCGGATCTTGTCGAGGATCGGCTCCTCACCTCGGACCAGGTAGCGAAGCAGGCTGGCGCCGAGATGGCGGTCGAGGAGGGCGTGCTCGAAGCGGTTCTTGAAGCTCCGTAGGCACCGGTAGCATGAGCTGTCGCAGATCGCTGGGCAGCCTTCGAGCAGACGGATCGCGTCCTCGAAGAGATCGACGCCGAACTCGCCGACACGGCGGGCGAAGCCCGCCCCGCCGGGGAGAGTGTCGTAGAGGTAGATCTCGGCTTCGAGTCCTTCATGGCCGCCGGGGCTGAGCGCGGGTCGGTACTCGGCTTGCAGTTCGCCCGGCTCGATCTCCAGACGGTTGGTGGCCGCGATCGTGAGCGCTTCCGACAAGGTGCGCAGGGCCACCTCCGTGGCCAGGTAGCCGGGTCGAAGCGTCAGCGGCGCGTCCACGCGCAAGGAGACGAGCAGCACGTCGGAGATGAAGTCCGTACCTAGGACGAGGCCTCGGGTGGCGGCCGACCCCGGACAGAGCGGGTCTCGGTCGTCGGGGTACGGCTTGTTGTGCGAGCCGCCGACCGTGCGGCTGGGGATCGCGGTCGGCTCGATCAGGCCGCACCTAGTGCAGTAGGTGTAGCCCTCCTGGCGCGGGCCGGTGTTGGTGACCAGCAGATGGGTGCGTTCGTAGTGCTGGCGAATCCGGTCGGTCACGGTCCGCCAGCCCTCTGGGGTACCGGGGCCGGGAGCGACCAGCTTGGCCCGGGTGGCGTAGCTGCGAGCCGGCTGGTCGTCGAGGGAAGTGCCTTCGTCCCAGGTCTGTGGGTGGGCGAACCCTGGTGGTCGGATCCAGTTCTTCGCCGAGCCGAACGTCGACTCGGACCCGCAAGCCGGGCAGTCTTCGCGCTGGCCGCGCTCGGCGGCGTCGAAGTCTCTCGTTGCCGCGTAGTGGCACACCGAGCATTCGAGGTAGAGCCGTCGTTGCTGCCAGGCCTGGAAGCGGTCGCTCGACATGGGTGAGTACAGGGCACCGGAGCGCCAGAGCTTCCCGTCGATCCAGACCTCCTTGCCCGGGGCGTACTGGGTGAGAGCGGTCGGGAGCCCCTGGCTCGGGGCGTACTGGAACTCTGGTCGAAAGCGCGTCGACCGGTCCTTATCGAACACATAGAACGACACCACGTCGGTGGGGAAGGCGTACCGGGGCAGAACACCTCGGTAGAGGAGCCGGTCCAGGAGGTTCTCGACGGCTCGGCGTGCGGCGGGGCGCTCTTCGTCGGTTTCGGCCTGCACCTCGACCACCGTGGCGTCGTCATCGTCTTCGCTAGGGTGATCGGCGGCCGGCGACGGATCGTCTGGGGCGGGCCCGATGGCACTGTCGACCGCGTTCAGGGTGTCTTCGATCAGGTGATCGAGGAGTTCCTCGCGCTCGGTTGGGGCCAGCTCAACCGGGAGCCAGTCGCGTAGGTCTTCGGTCAGTTCCTGCTGGTTCTCGTGCAGCCACGCCTCGAAGTCCGCTCGGTTGATCGGGGAGTCGGTGCCGAGGAAGTCATCGACGGTGCCGAGGACCTCGAACAGCTGCGGCTGCTCCTCGGGTTCGATGTCGGGAAGGCGATCTTGGTGGTAACGCTGAAAGAGATAGGCGGTGACGTGACGGCGGGCGATCTCTTCGTTGTCCAAGGTGAGCACGGGGTCATCGACCTGGCCGCGGATCATGGCGTCGGGTTCGGAGAAGTAGTGCTCGTCGTGGCTGTCGGCACTGCCGAAGGCCACCACCGTGGCCACCGCGTTGCCGCGTCGACCGGCCCGCCCTGAGCGTTGCTGGTAGCTGGCGCGCGATGGCGGCATGTTGCGTAGCGCCACCCCTGACAGCGTTCCGATGTCGATGCCGACCTCCATGGTGGTCGTGCACGACAGCACGTCGATCGCCGCTCGGTGTTCGCTGCCCGGGGTTGGGAGGGCGAGGTCGACATCTTGGAAGAGCAACTCGTGCTCTTCGGCTTTGGAGAACACCTCGTCGGATTGGGCCGCGTTGAGCTGCGCGGTGTGCTCGGCGGCAATGATCGCCATGGGACGCTCCGGGGGCTCGCGCAGGGCGCGGCTTGACGAGCCCCGGTAGTAGCCCTTGCGGGCGGAGAAGACCGGGTCGGTGTCGGGGTCGATCGGTACCACACGGTCCCGGTGGCAGTTGACGCAGGTGGCCGAGCCGGGGAACAGCCGTTGAGTGGCGCGGCAGGTCTGGCAGTAGCCCCACTCGGTGTCGAGGTCGAGCGCGATATGCTTGGCCAACATCCGGTATTTCTTCGGCGCAAGCTGCTCGCAGAAGAGACTGAGGAGCCTCGGCACCCACTCCTTCTCGAAGAGCTCCTTCGCCGCTCGATCTGCGATCCTGTTGGCCACGGCGCTGAAGTTCCCTGAGTGTGGACGGACTCCGCCGGTCGTCTGGACCCAACTGGCGTCCATGTCTCGGAACCAGATCCCGGCGGTGTAGCTGGCCCATTGGTTGAGCCAGAGGCGGGCCAGCGCCCGCTTCTCATCGTCGGTGATTGCCGTTCCAGGGAGGTCTGGGAGGGCTAGAACGTTCCCTTCGAGGTTTCTGCGTTCTCGGAGGGAGGCAAGTGCGAGGGACTGCAAGCCGTAGTAGCGGTCGGTGATGGTGGCGACCATGCCGCGCAGAAGGGCCCGTGGTGATCGCTCGCTTCCGAGCTGGTAGAGCGAGATGAGCTGCGCCGGGTCGCTCAGCGCTCCTCGGTCGACGGCGTCGGCCACCTCGTACATGGCGCGTAGGGATTCGGTACCTTTCAACTCGGGCCGGAGCCGAACCCCGAGTAGGCGCGAGCCGATCATCACAGCGAGATAGAGGTCGTCGAGGCTAAGGGCAGCCGAGAGATTGCCGATCTCGTCGAGCGCTCGCCAACCCTTGAGGATTACCGGTCGGAGAACGTCTCGCATGGAGTAGTCCTGGAGGTTCGGAGCGAGACGAGCCGCGGTTTGACGGGAGTCGGAGAACACGAGCACTTTTCGGCCGCGCAGCGGAGCGAACTCGGTGGCGGCCTGCTGGCCGGGAGGCTGGACTTCGATCTGGCGGGTGACGAGCGCCTGGAAGGGTTGGTCGCCCTTCGTCTGGTGGTCCTGGACCGACGTGCGGCCGTAGCCGGCGTGGGTGTTGCAGACGCCACATGGCTTGAATTCGCCCACCGTGTCGAGGTGGTCGTCGCCGTCGTCGTCGTTGTGCTCGGGAGTGCGGTTGAGACGCAGGAAGACCTGTCGGGTCCTCTCGCCGAGGGTGGTGGGGTTGAGCCGCCCGGTGATGAGGTCGAGGTCCGCGGGCTCGGTGTCGATGGTCGGTTCCTCAAGAAGGAGGTCGATCGGGAACAGTTCGAGTACCTGGCCGGTGACGGACACGAAGCCGCTGCCCGGCTCGTTCCACAAGTAACCGGGGTCCTGGATGTTGTCGGTGTACGCCCGTGCGTACGCGGCCCCGCAGTTGCGGCAGGTGAACAGCTCGAACACCCGTGCCCCGCAGGTGCAGGTGATCCGGGGCTGTGCGTAGAGGGCTCCTACCGGGCTTCCGTGTTTCGCCGTCGTGTCCGAGCAGTTCGGGTCCAAGCAGGCCCAGAGACCTGGCAGGCCACGGAAGAAGGCATGGATGCGACAGGGAAGCAGGCCCGGCTCGCCGGGTGCTCGGTGCGCCGCGCTGCCAAGGGCGATGAGCGTGGTCACCGCCCGATCGGCGAGGTCGGTGTCGACGATGGGAAACAGCGCTCGCCCCAGTTCTCCGAGCGGCGCAGCCTCTTGCATGGTCCTGTTCACGAGCAGGTTCAGCGGTGGGAAGTCTCGGAGCGCCTCGTAGAGGGCGGGGCCGGAGGGGCCGACGGCCGGCGTGGTGCTCCGATAGGCGAGAAAGTCACCAGCCGCTGCCAGACGAGCGGTGTCGTCATCGGCCTCGTAGAACCGCGTGAGCGGTACCGACGCGAGGGCTCTGGCGTCGGCTTCGGTTCCGACCGCGGCCGGCTCGCGTCGAGCGAGCGTGCCGCTGATCGTCTGGAAGGCGTTGGACGTCTTTCCCGAGAGTTGCGCGGCGAACTCGCGGGCGTAGTCCAAGTCCTTGAAGCTGGCGCTCGTGCAGATCACCTGGAGGCGCTCAGCCGGGATGCCCAAGCGGGATCGGAGACGCCGGAGCAAGAGCCCCACCTCTGCGCCGGCGGCTCCGCGGTAGAGGTGCGCCTCGTCTACGACAAGGAGCAGGCGCTTGTCGGGGTTCTCCTCTAGCCACGCTCGAGTGGTATCGAAGACCGGCCGCTCGAGGGGGCGCATCAGCATGTACTCGAGCATCGAGTAGTTGGTGACCAACAGATCCGGCGGACTGGCGAGCACCTCGTGCCGGGTGAAGAGCTCAGCGTCGTCGGGTCGGAGCACCGCTCGAACGAACTCACCTGCGCGGTTCTTCCAGTGCGTGCCGCTCTTGCCGAACCATACCTGGAGATCGGGCTTGCTGGGCCACTTGCCGCGACTCTTCAAGTTCGTAACCAGGGCCGCCGCCTGGTCGTGTTCTGGCGAGGTCGGATCGTTCGCCGCCTCGAGGAGCACGATATAGAAGGTCTCGATGGACTTCAGCCGGACGATGTCCTTCTTCACCTTGCGGACGCCGGGGTAGAGGGTCCGACTCGTGTAGCGCGCGAAGCGTGCGGGCCGACCGGCCCATGCCGTGAACTGCGCGCTCACCCGAGGGTCGCCGACGAGTAGCCGGAGCCGTCCAAGCTGGTCGTTGACCAGGGCGTTCATCGGGTAGAGGATCAGGGCTCTCACGGCGGGCGCCGCGAACGCCTGAGGGTTGCCTTCCGCCTCGGCGGCAAGCTGGGCCAGGATCGGGAGGAGGAACGACTCGGTCTTCCCCGAGCCGGTGCCGGTCGTGATGACCAAGCTCATCCCGTCCCGCAAGGTCGCTTCGAGCGCGGTCGCCTGGTGCTCGTAGGGCGGGTCGTACAGCAAGGCTGATTGCCCGTGTCCGGGATGGGCGAGCGAACTGAGCAGCGACTTGGCCACACGGGGAATGTCGAGGTCGGCGAAAGAACGGCCGACGGTGTAGCGGGGGGTGCTTTCAATGTATGGATCCCGGAACAGGACGCCCTCTTGCTCCAACAGCTGGTGCCGTTGTGCGACGAGGTCAGAGTTCCCGACGTGATAGGTCGCCTCGATGTACTCCTGGAGCGCCTGGCGAATATCGGTGATCGTCTCGGCGATAGTTCTGGTGGTCGCCAACTAGGGTTCCATCCTCTCGGATTCGGTCTCGGTGGACATCCACAGCCGTTGGGCGAGGAAATCGAGTTCCTCGGCAATCTCGTCTGCAGGAAGGCTGTAGGAGAACAAGGCGCCCCTCGCCGCGAGCAGCGGCGTGCCGAGGAGATCGAGGCGTCGTTGCGCCCAACCTGGCAGGGGGGAGAAGAAGTCCAACGCCGTGCGAGCGGCATCGGAGGTAGGGCGAGTTCGGATCCGCTGTCTGTGTCCCCGTTCGGCGTCGATGGCGGCTTGCAGTTCCCAGGCTTCGTCGGCGGCAGGGACAAGGGAGCCGAAGTGGGGGAGATCGACGAGCCGGACGAAACGACCGTCGTCGAGTTGGGCCGCGCACCAAAGATCGGCACCATAGGCCTGAGGTCGGCGGGCCACGAAGACCCCGGTGTCCCCCGATTTCACTGCTCGCCATCGCCCCCGGTAGTAGTCGACGGGCGCATCCGGGTCGATGATCCGGGCTCCGTCGATCTCGCCGGAAGGACCGGCTGCGGCGAGACGCGCCACGTACTCGGTGACGACCTCGCTGGAGGATCGTAGACGCGGGCTACGGAGCCACTGCGAGACGCTTCGTTCGGCGATGTCGTTCGCGGCCATGAGCTCGTCGAGCCCGAGTCCGGCTCGGACGACTCGGAGGTGGCCGTCGAACTCGATATGGTTCGCCAGGTCACTGGTGGCCAGCGGCTCGCCGTCCGGCCGAACACCGATCAAGACGTAGGCGCCGGAGCTTCGACGGATGAACGCCGGGTGACCCAGGTAGATGAGCCGCTTCGGACCGTCCGGGTCCGCGGATGGCAACTCGAGGAGATCGCCGACGCCGATGAGAGCGTCGAGCAGCGTCGCAAGCTGTGCGGGGACTGCTTCGTCGGAGCCGGGCAGTCCGCGGAGCGCGTCCAGAACCGTTCGAATGAGGGTCGCCGGCGTCGCCGGGCAGTGGAAGGAAGCGGCCCGGCGGAGGGACTCCGCCAGTGCCTCAGTCGAGAACAGATCCACCCCGGCATCGTTGAGTCCCAACGACGCGAGGGCGCGATCGGCCACTTGCTGGGATGAGAGGGCGACTACGCCCATGACCACCCTCGGTAGATTGAGGCCGGGTTGTCGTCATCGGAGTCGAGATGGATGCCGAGGACGACGAACCTGGCGGCGCGGATAAGCACTGGCGACGTGATGACTTGATCGACCAAGGATGCCTTCTCGTTGGCCGGCCAACCCTGCAGCGATGACGGTTCGCTCGCCGCGCGCAGGAGAAACTCACCGACGCGGCCGGCGTCATCGCGTACGTGGGTGCGATGGGAGAAGGTGGCGAGCACAGAACCGAACTCCTGAGCACGCCTCCCTGGGTCGAGGGCGTCCCAGGCACTGAGTCGCCGGCTGATCGCTTCGGCGATGCCGCGTTGATAGTCCTCGGTGCCCACCCCCACACGAAGCTCCTGGAAAACGAACTTGTCGTTGCGGGTACCCTGCCGCTCAAGCTGCGACCATCGGGATCCCGCTGCGACCGACACGACGCCTGCCGTCAGGGCCTGAAGGACCCTGCGCCGTTCGAATTCCGCGAACGGGTCGCCGGGCAAGGATGCGGTCGCCCACTGCGCGCAGAGGTCCATCAAAGAGAGCATCTCGTCGGCGCTCCTCGGCCTGCTGGGTATGTCCGGTGCGGCAAGGGCGTCGCGGAGGTCGGACAGATCGCCGTGGACGTGGGGCGGCATGATGACGAGCGCTTGGAAGGTGTCGACTCTGGCGCGAAGGAGACCCCCGGCAGGCCAACGAAGCACCTCCGACAACGCGGAGTCCAGGGACTCCGCGGTGGCGGGCGAGCCGAAGGCGTACCGAGTCACTTCGGCGGCACTGCTGTCGGTGTTGTCCACGAGGTGCGCGTATGGACCTGTTCGGTCACGTCGCAGCACCCAACGAAACGGCGAGAACTCTCGCTCGCACCGCAATTCGACCGATCCGAGATCGGGACTGCTCGCCGTGAGGGTGAGGACTTCCGACTCGTCGTAGCACTCCTGGAACGCCCTCGAACTGCGGAGCTGGCTTGCCACCTTCTTCGACCACGTCGCAGCGTCAACCGGCGTGCGTAGCTTGACCCGTTCCGTGGCTAGAACGCCGCCCCGGCTGCCTTCCAGGGTCGCGGCCACCGTGACCTCGGCACCGGTTGGACCGAGCAACTCGATGGGAGCGCGTCCCTCCCAGACGTCCCCCATGACCGGCGCCGGAGGATCGGCCAGCAGCACCAGCCCCTTTCGCGGCGAACTGCCCGAGGGACGGACCGGCGTGGTACGGACTATGACTGAAAGCGATCCCTCTGCCACTGCGCCGTCCACGCCAGCCGAGAGCAGCGCGACCTCGACCGTGTGCGAACCGATATCGAGCCCGCTCAGCCCCACGAACAGCTGATTCTCATCGGGAGGCCAGTCGAGCATCTCCGTCGCCCCGTCCAGCCGGACGATGCACTGGGTGACGGTTCGTCCCGACTCGATAGCGACGACGACGTCGTCGCCCGCGAGGGAGGTGAGACTGCCCTGTCCGTCCCAGTCGCTGGGGATGATGCCCGCGGGACGCACCGAGACGTCCGCAAGCACACCGATCCCCAGGGACGCCAGCGCGGCAGTGTCGCGCTCATCGAGGACCGCTGGTGCGTGCAGGATGAAGGCGCTGACCCCTGCCGCAGCACACGGAGCGGCCACCACCCACGGCGGCCGACCGTCGGTCGGCAGGTCGGCCCGAACGAGTAGGACATACGAGCGACCGGGTTGAACCACTTTGCCGCGGACCTCGGTGGCCAGTCCTCGTTCTCGCACTCTGAAGAGCCAGGCCGGGCCGGGGCTGAGCACGCATTGGTCCGCGAGTAGGCGGTTCGCCGAGGCCAGCGAGTCGCCCTCGAACTGCAGCAGCGGCACCTGGGAGGCGGGCCACTCATCGAGCCGGACGCGCTGATCGCCCGCCAGCAGCCGACCGCGAGCGAGTGGACTCGCTCGCCCCGCCAGCCGGACGCGGGTGCGACCCAGCTGCTCGTGAAGATTGGGCAGCTGCTCGGCCAGCAACGACAGGTCGGGCAGTTGGAGATAGACCTCCCACCCATGCTCCGAGAGCTGGACGAACACCCCCGGGTCGGCTGCTCGCGGGAGGCGCTCGACGGGCTGACTACCGCTTGCTGCACCATTCGTCGAAGGCGGTCGGCGAAAGCCGCTCGTGCGGACGCGGTTCGCGGTGCTCTTCGCATCACGGAGCCACTGGCGGGCTTGGTGGTGTGTCGAGAGCGAACTGACGATCCGCTGGAGCGTCGAGTCCACCAGATACGGAGAAGGCTCGTTCTCGGGCGAAAGAAGCGCCGCCGCCACCTGTCCCAGCAGAGCCGTGTTGTGTGCGAAGTAGCGGAACCGCGATGAGTAGTTACCCGTGCGCGCCGCAAGGCGCCTCCCGAGGGAGGCGGGATCGGCCAGCAAGTCGCCGGTCAGACCCGTTCGGTACTCGAAGAGCAGGCGGACAAGATGTTGCTGAAGGTCGGTGGGCAGGACCGCGTGAGTGATGGGCCAGCAGATGATCGAGAAATGATCTGCCCACGGACCAGTAGGGACAGCTCCCCCGAAGCGCGTGGCGAAGCGTTGGAACCCTCGGCGGATGAAGTCGCGGCCCTCGTAAGTCCAGCCCGGGGTGCGCTGACTGAACATCGGCCAGTACTCATCACCGGAGTAGTCGTAGCCCACCTCGGCCGCGTAGACGACGAAGGGCAACGAGGCAGCCATCGGCAGGTGGCCGCGGCCCACCGCGTCCCTGACCGTGGTCGACAGCAAGCTGAGTTCCAGGTCGGAGAGGCCGTGCTCAAGGGCGAACAGCGGGAACTCGCTACCGGCACTCTCGTCCCGCTGGCTCCGGAGCGCGGCGAAGTGAGCTTCGAGGCGCTGATCGAGCACGCTCAGGCTTTGGCGGCTGCCGGTCGCGCTCACGGCCTACACGACGCTTCGTCCAGGGGACATTTTCGACCAACGGTCGTCCGAGCGAGTTCTCACAGCCTCAAGTCTGCTCCACCCCTGTGACAGCCGACCGCGATCGCGCTTGGAACTCGATCACGAGGCGGTCACACAAGTCCGTGACCAGGGTGTTCGGACTCTTAGCCTGGCTGGGGGCCCAGCTCAGAGACGAACCAGCCAGGTTCGATGACGCGCGCGCGGCCACCTGAAGGCTTCTAGAGATTTGCGTATCTAAGGAAACCAGCTATATTTCGTCGAAAAATAGCAACGTCGAGAAGACTGGAGGAGTCTTGAGCGACGCATCCCCCGGCATCGAGAGTCCACGCGTGCTACGCCTTACCTTCGAGATCCACATCCCGAAGGGCCTCCGACGAAACGTCCAGTTCAAACGAGTGGAGCAAGCAGCGGACCGGATCACCGGAGCCGTCCAAGGGGCCGTCATCACCGCCTTCCCCTGGGCTGACCGGATCAAGGTGCGGAGCGAGTGGTCCTACGCGTGGGCCGACTGGTCCGAGGAGATCGTGCTGCCACCTTCCGAGGAGAACACGATCTGATCTGCGGCACATCCCGCCATGGGTCTCCTACCCCACTCGACTCGCCACACGGCCGGGTGTCACAGCGCGGACGTAGGCTTGCTCCTGTGACACGGGTGCCAGTGGGCAGGCTCGCAGAGGCGATCAGGCAGTCTTGGGGTGACGACACTTCCATCGACCCAGACTGGGCAGGTTCGTGTCCTAGTCGTGGCCAGTGCGCGGTGACGGCTCTCGTCGTTCAGGACTATCTTGGTGGGGATCTGCTCCGCGCGACGGTGGACGGGACCAGTCACTACTGGAATCGGCTGACTAACGGAGAGACCGTTGATCTCTCGCGCGAGCAGTTCGATTCATTCGAGCCGGTCAACATCGAGCAACGCGCTCGCGAATACGTTCTCTCATTTCCGGAGACCGCGAAGCGGTATCGCAAGCTAGCAGTGCGGACCCGCGACCACCTTACCTTGGAGCCCGTGGGTGACTCCATCGAAGCCTGACGAATGCCTCCATCTGTTTACGTCAACGATCCGGGCGCTCTATATAAGCGACGCCCTCGATGTCCTCGCGGCTCCCGTAGGGACGATTACGAGATTCCGCTATGAGGAGGCGTACGTCGCTGAAGGGCTGCGCCAGGAATGGAAGACCAGGAATAGCCTCGTTGGTAAGGCCGTTCTTGTTCACTTCGCCATCCAGCACCCCGCCGAGTTCCACCTGCCCAGCTACATCCCCCTGCGGGACGCAACCGTTATCGGGAACTTCGTAGAAGGCCGAACGTACGTTGTCAACTTCCAACTCGGCCCCCTGAGACTCGCAGCCGGGAGTCGAGAGGTCGTTGATTCGGCCAAGGCTAGCAGGGACCTCGGGAGGCCGATAGTCGAGTACAGCGGGGCCCTACGGACGGCACTCAAGATAGTGGATTCTCCACGGGCGTCGGCATTGCTGTCAGGTTCACAAAGTCAGCTCCTTGAGGCCGTAACCAACGACAAAAAACAGATTGGGCAAGAGCAGTCCTCGGACTTCGAGCGATCCATCAAGCTGATGAATCAGGCCCTCTATTTTTCGCCCCGGATCTTTTATCGAGTTGCGGGTGTCTTCGGCCCGAGTCGACAGCAAGTCCCACTGAAGGATGGACGCCTTGAGCTGTTGGCTGGTACGAGATACGAGATCGAGATATCCCACTATCAGCCAGACCCTCCGCCCGACGGTACGGCCCTGAAGGTCGCAGTACCAGTCGGATTAACGCTTATTGGAGACTCGGATCTGTCGCTCTCCTCGAGGTACGACGTCATTCCCGTAGAGATTTACGCGGAATACAGGGACGACAAAATTGAAGGTCAGGTAGACATTACGGTGAGCTCCCCACGGCAGGGCCCTTCAGTCCACATCCCAGTCGTGATAATGCCGTCAACGTCCGCGAGCGTTGTTGCACCAGGTGCCGCTGCCGTCGCCGGTGTGGGCACGGCTGTGGGCTCGATCCTGACCGCGTCAGGCTCGCTCAAGATCGCACTGGTAACGGCTGGTACGGCGGTCGCGGGTGCGGCCGTCATGTACCGAAGGGCCCGGAGGCTCTCCTGATCCTGTGAGGACAGCCAACGCCGGCATTCGGCGCGGCCGGCACGATCACCGCTTGGTGGACTGAGCCCGTCCCCTCGCAGCTCGTGCCCGCCCGACCTGTACCAGCACGCCGCTCGCGTTGAGTCGAAAGCGAGCCATGGTCTCGCTGGTGCAGTGCTCCTCCGCGAGCTGGGCGGCCGTCTTGCCCTGGTAGGCGGCTTTGAGCAAGAGAGGGCGAGGTAGCAGAAGGCAACCGCCCAGCCAGTCGGCTTCCTCTTCCTGCTCGACGTCGCAGGTCACGAAAGACAACTCGCCGACCTTTTCAACCGTGCGCAGCGTGTGGCCTAGGGCGATGTGAGCCAGTTCGTGGGCCTGGTTGCTTCTGGTTCTGCCCGGTGAGTGGAGAGGGTTGTAGACGACGACGCGGCGGCTGTCTGTGACGCGGAAGGTCGCTGCCGAGAAGGCGTCGGCCTGTAGCTCCTGCAGTTCTCGTAGACGCTCGATCGGCACGAGCGCGTCGGCCGGCACCATCCGGACTCCGAGGTCATGCGCGAACGCCTCCAGCGGTACGGGTTCGCTCTCGGCACACCCGAGGCGCTCCCGGATTTCCGTAGCCCGGCGCTCCGCCTCGCTCTTGAAGCCGCGTCGCACCGCAGACCTCTAGGCCCAGTCGTCGGAGTTTTCGAGCGCCTCCTGCATGTCGGCGAGCAGGTCGGCCAGGAGCCTCATCGCCGGAGGCGTGAACGTCTTCGCCGCGCGCAGGTGGACGGCAAGACGGCGCTCCTGCTGTTGGAGGGCGTCGTACATCGTGCGTACCAGCGCGGCGATCTTCTCGGCGTCGTCGGGTGAGAGTGTCGGGTCGAGCCGGAGGTGCTCACTGATGACGTCCGGCGTGCTCACGGCACGAGTCGTGGGGAGCAAGAAGCGTTCGGGCGGGAGCCCGAGCCACTCGACGAGACGACGGAAGGTGGCGAGATCAGGGGTTCGCCCTTGCTCGACCCTGCTCAGGGTCGCCACGGGCACGGCACACTGAGCACTCACCTCCCGGAGGCTCAGCCCCAGTTCGGAGCGTCGCTGCGCCAGGAGCGGTGCCAGGTCGTCGAGTGGGTCGGCTGCGGTAGGCACTGGTCGTCCCATCAACGGGACAGATGAAGGCCATCGTCCCGCCTCCATGGTACACTTCTCACCAACGAGACAGAAGGTGTGTTCTGCACCACCAGGAGTCTAACCGAGAGGAGCTGCTGTGACCAGCACCGAGACCCCCACCACCAGCGAAGACCACCGGGAGCACAACTCCACCATCGTCGTCGACGGCCAGAAGAAGGTCGTGCCATCCGACCTCGTCAGCTACGCCGAAGTGGTCGAGTTGGCGTACCCCGGCCAGTCCGGCGACCCGAAGTACACCTTCACCGTGACCTACCGCCACGCGGCCGGAGACAAGCACGAGGGTACGTTGCTGCCCGGCCAGACGGTCCGCGTGAAGAAGGAGGGGACCGTCTTCAATGTCACCCGCACTACCAAGTCGTAGCCCCGATCTCCAGCAGCTTCGGAACGAGGGGTACGAGATCGCGGTGACCGATCGGGGGCACCTCGTGCTCCGCCACGTGCCCTACGTCAACCGCCAGCGACAGGTGGGGTACGCGGAGATCATCTCGAAGCTGACGATGGCCGGTGAGGTGACGGCCATCCCGGTCACCGACCACGTGGTGTTCTGGACGGGGGAGACCCCCTGCGACCAGCACGGCGTGCCCCTGCCCAACATGGTCAACCCCGGCCAGCACCAACTCGAGCCGGGGCTCACCGCGTCGTGCAGCTTCTCCTGCAAGCCCGAGACTCCGTACGCCGACTACTACGTGAAGATGACGACCTACGTCGCCATGTTGGAGGGGCCCGCTCAGGTGATCGACCCCACCGCCACGGCGCGGACCTACCGGGTCGTGGAAGACGAGGACGTCGAATCGCCCTTCGTATATCCGGACACCGCGTCGAGCCAGGCCGGCATCGCGGCACTGACCGATCGCCTTCGGGGGCAGCGCCTGGCGATCGTCGGTCTGGGCGGGACGGGGTCGTACATCTTGGACCTCGTCGCGAAGACGCCGGTGAAGGAGATCCATCTCTTCGACGCAGACGACTTCCTCTCCCACAACGCCTTCCGGGCCCCTGGGGCCGCCCCCGTGGCCGTGCTGAACACCCGGCCCAAGAAGGTCACGCGGCTGGCCGAGATCTACTCCGTACAGAAGCGTGGCATCGAGCCCCACCCGTACGCCATCACGGCGAACAACGTGGAAGAACTGCGCGGGTTCGACTTCGTCTTCCTCAGCATGGAGGGTGGAACGGTCAAGCGCTGCATCGTCGAGCAACTGACGAAATGGGGAATGTCCTTCATCGACGTCGGGCTGGGGTTGAAGCAGAACAACGACCTGTTGACCGGCGTGCTGCGGATTACCACGAGTACTCCCGCAAAGCGGGACCATATAGCCAGCCGACTCGACTTCAGCGATCCAGGGCCCGACGACATCTACGACGAGAACATCCAGATCGCCGACCTCAACGCACTGAACGCGGCTCTGGCGGTCGTCAAGTGGAAGAAGATGAACGGCGTCTACGCCGACCTGGAGCGGGAGTGTTTCACGGCGTACACGCTGGACGGCAATCACATCGTCAACGAGGACCTCGCGAGGTGAGGGTCAACTCCGTCGAGCCGCGATTCGTCGAGTTCGTGCCCGACACCTTGGAAGAGGGTATCGTTTACGTCTCGGTCGAGTACGGCGCGGTCATCCACAGCTGCTGTTGCGGCTGTGGTGAGAAGGTCTCGACGCCCCTGAGCCCGGCTCAGTGGAGCATCACCTACGACGGGGAACGGATCTCACTGTGGCCGTCCGTGGGGAATGGGGCACTGCCTTGCAATTCCCACTACATCATCCGTCGCAACCAGGTCCAGTGGGCGTCGTCGCTCACGCAGGCGCAGACCCAAGCTGCCCATCGGCGCGACCGCACCGCCCTCATCGAGCATTACGAGTTCCAAGGCCCCGGAGCTCAAGAGCACGCGAACTGGCGATCCCGGATCAAGAGGTGGCTCCGGCGCACCTCCTCACGACGAGGCTAAGGGCTGACCTCGTGGTGCCGTTCAAGTACGTGGGATATTGCGATGAGAGCGAAGACGACACCAGCCTCGTGCTCACCTGCGTTTTCGCCCGAGCCGCCGACTGGGCGCTCATTGTTCGGCCGTGGCAGTTCCTCCTCGCCGAGTACGAGATGGAGGAGTTCCACGCCGAACACTGTGAGCACCGCAAGGGCTGCTGGGAGACCTGGACCGACCCGACCGAGCGATTGGCCGCAGCCAGCCGCTTCCTCGATCTCCTCACCATCAGCCATTTGCCATTTCCAACTGTCTACGCAACCGGCGTCGACCTCCGGTGTTTCAAAGACATCGCCGCTCCGATGATCCGGACTGCACATCCGGGCAGGAGCCTCGACGCACCCTGGCTGTTGGCGTTCCATCAAGTGCTCGCGGATATGCTTTACGCCCAAAGCTTCACGAACAAGGCCCTCGGAACCAACCAAACGATCGATCTTATTTGCGACGAGAAGGACGAGTTCAGTGCGCGTGTGGCCCGCAGGGTAAAGGAGCTACAGGGGACGGACCATCCTCTTGCCGGTGTCACGTTTACCAACTCGGAGTCAGCCGTCGGCCTGCAGATGGCGGACCTCGTCGCCTACGAGATGCGCAAGGCGCTGACCGCCGTCATTCTTAATGACGAAGCACGCGGTATCCGGGACCAATGGATGCAGCTCATGAACGCAAGAATGCCGGGGGGACAGCGGCGCATCTACGCCACCTTCTGGGACGAGGGAGCTATGCGTCGAGGAAGGCTGCCGCCTGGTCTCGTGTGATGGCCCGTCTCTGGCACCGTATTGTCGACGTAGTCAAACGTTGAGGCGAACGAGAGGACTGAGTTGACCATTGCCTCAGCCGGGTGGTCTTCACGCGAGGACACTTCCACAATGCCGAAAGGAGACCCTTGCTCCGCGCCGGCATACTTCCTCGTGATCTGCACTGGCTGCAGACGCAAGAGATCGACGACGACCTTGTCTTCCACTACACGCGGCCGGACAGTTTGGCGGCGATCCTTACCAATGGGACGCTGCGACTGGGTCCGTACTCGAAATCGAACGACCCCCGTGAGCAGAAGGAGTGGCGAGCTGGCTTCCGTATGCTGGCAGGCCCCGCCCGTCCGCCCGAGGAGTACCTCAAGTTTGTCCGAGAGCACGGGATTGAGGTTGACGAAGCGACTGACCATTACCTCCGCCGCGGTGCCCGTCTCGCCTGGGTGGCGTCAGGTCCTTGGTGTAAACGCGCAACGGGCGTAGGTTCCTTCGAACCGTTCCAAAGCACGAAGGAGGACCCACGCCCGTGGCACCACGAGTATCGCCCACCGAGACCATCCGCGCCGAGATCCACGCCGCCTTCGACGGTGAGGGTGACCTGCTCTCCGCGATCGAGCAGGTCGCACGCCTGTCGGTGCGCCTCACGTTCCAGTCCGTCGTCGAGGAGATCATCGTCGAGGAGCTCTGCCGAGAGCGCTACGAGCGCCGGGGCGAGGACAGCCCGATGGGGCTTCGCAACGGCTTCCAACCGCCGCGGACGATCAAGACCTGTGGGTGTCGAGAACCCCGTCCGCCCAGCTCAGGCGACCATCCGGTATTCGTGAATGAGGCCGCCCAGACGATCGGTTCTTCGTAGCCTGGCGAGGTCGGCGTCGCCGACCAGCGCAGGAGCCGTGTGGAGAGCGGAGGGCGCACGTTGGCTGAGAGACCGGTGGGGCCGGTGCGCGTTGTAGTGTTCGACGTGCTCGGCGAGGACTGCTTCGAGGTGACGCCGTCCGAGGATGAGCATCCGGTCGAGGCACTCGCGCCGGATGGTGCCGATCACGCGCTCGCAGATGGCGTTCGCCCGAGGTTATCCGGCCAATCTCGGGTGAAATGCCCATGCCGCAGCGGGATGTGGGCGCGCGACGCGAGGCGCCGGTCGGCATAGCGGAACTGAGGTTGTCGGTGGGCTCTGGCTACGCGGCCTTCTCGGTGATGGTGACGGCGAACCCGAGGGCCTCGATCCTGCGCTGGAGCCGCTTCGCCTCGCTGGTGGGATCGTGACGGCGCTCGAAGTAGTCGGCACCCGGATCTTCGTAGAGGGCTCCGGTCGTGAGCAGGTGCCAGGTGGTCTCCAAGATGGAGTGGGCGACGGCGACGGCTGCCTTGTTGGGCCCGCGCCGTCGTGCGATGCGCTTGTACTGGGCCGAGTAGTAGGTCCCCTTGCTGCGCGCGGCTGCCCGCGCCGCCTCGATGAGCGCGCGTCGGAGCCACGGGGAGCCGTGCCTGGTGCCGGCCGGTTTGCGCTTGCCGGCCGACTCGTGGCTGGCCGGTGCCACTCCCGCCCACGCGCACAGGTGCCCGGGGGTCGGGAACCGGCTCATGTCAGCCCCGGTCTCGGCCACGATCACCTGGGCGGTCACCTCCGAGACCCCCGGGATCGAGGTGAGGAGCGTGACCGCCGGGGAGAAAGGGGCGAGCCTCGCGCAGATGTCGGCGCTGAGCGTGGCGATGGAGCGGTCCAAGAAGTCGAGGTGATCGATGATCTGGCGGCACAGGAGCGCATGGTGACGACCGAAGTTCCCGAAAGCGCCGGGATAAACCGGCAAGGAGGAGGAGATGGAAGAGCTCCACACCGAAGGGCCAGCGACCCACGGTGACCCCGAGTGATGCGTTGGCGACCCGTGAGGGCGCAGCGAAGCGTTCACAGGGGCACGTGTAGGCCGGGCTATTGAGCCGCGAAATCAAGGCAACCGGGGTGCCCACGTCGTGGGAATGGCGGAAGGCAACATCACTGGCGGCGCCATCGCGAGGCGCCAGTGGACCCCGCGCGGTCGGAGAACCATGGCATGCACGGAACCTTCTTGCGCGAGAACCGGGAGATCCCATGCCCGCCCGTCTGGCCGATCACCAGGCGGGCCGCTCGGGGAAGGCTGAGGTCGCAATCCCGAGATGAACGGGCATGGGAAGTCGGATGGGCGCATAGTACCTGCGAAGCTGGCGAGCAACGCCGTGGAAGCGGTGACGGAGCCGGTGGAGGAAAGGCGCCCAGCCAAGGGGAACACGGATGACCCGACACGTCCCGGACGCAGAGCCGGAGACGACGTGCCAAGCGGGCTCGACCGTGTGCGCGAGGCAGCACGGAAGGATAGGAACGCACGGTTCACGGCGTTGCTACACCACGTCGACCTGGACCTCCTCTGGAGAAGCTACGTGGCGATGAGCCCGACGGCTGCACCAGGGGTGGACGGGATGACCTGGGAGACCTATGGCGAGAACCTCAGGGAGAACCTTGAGGACCTGCTCGCTCGGGTCCACAGCGGCGCTTACCGGGAGAAGCCCTCTCGGAGGGCGTACATCCCCAAGGCGACAGGTAGGCAGCGGCCGCTTGGCATCGCTGCGCTGGAGGACAAGATCGTCCAGCGAGCCGTCGTCGAGGTGCTGAACGCCATCTACGAGGTGGACTTCTGCGGCTTCTCCTACGGGTTCCGGCCAGGGCGCAAGCCCCACGATGCGCTCGATGCGCTGGCGGCGGGAATCACGAGGAAGAAGGTGAACTGGATGCTCGACGCTGATCTCAGCGACTTCTTCTCCACGCTCGATCAGGCGTGGTTGATCAAGTTCCTCGAGCATCGCATCGCAGACGAGAGGGTTCTGCGGCTGATCCGAAAATGGTTGGCCGCAGGGGTCATCGAGGACGGGATGTGGTCGGAGACGCCGCTCGGGTCGCCGCAGGGGGCATCGGTTTCGCCGTTGCTTGCCAACGTGTACCTGCACTACGTCTTCGACCGATGGGTCCGGCAGTGGAGGCGCCGGCACGCTCACGGCGACATGATCGTCGTGCGGTTCGCCGACGACTTCGTGGTCGGGTTCGAGAAGGAGAGTGATGCCACGCAGTTCTTGACCGACCTCCGGGAACGACTCTCGGCGTTCGGGCTCGTGCTGCACCCCGAAAAGACCAGGCTGATCGAGTTCGGGCGCCATGCCGCTCGCAACCGGCAGCCAGGGGGCTCGGGAAGCCCGAGACCTTCGACTTCCTCGGCCTGACGCACATCTGTGCGAAGGGTAGGAACGGTGGTTTCTGGGTGAGGCGGATCACCATCTCGAAGCGGATGCAGGCGAAGCTGAAAGCACTCAATGTCGAGCTAACCCAGCCTCTTCACGGCGCCATTGCCGATGGCGCCAGAGGTCATCGAACCGACTGCGCATCCTCGGCGGGTGATGTTGGGGCCCGCCGACGATGGCGACGGCGGAGATAGACGCCGTTGCGGGGGTC
>Ga0209061_1002302_pt1 | contig 25021 bp, 21 predicted proteins | sample Coa_R1_10_FD_187157 | JGI IMG/M metagenome (GOLD analysis project Ga0209061, IMG submission 187157) | Surface soil microbial communities from Centralia Pennsylvania, which are recovering from an underground coalmine fire - Coalmine... | ecosystem: Environmental > Terrestrial > Soil >...
TCCCCACGATCGGGAACTTGCGCGCGCGCACGAGGGCGACGAGGCCGTCGTCGGGGTCGCCGTAGAAGTTGCCGTAGCGCAGCGCGATCCCGCCGGCCTCGGTGACCGCCCGCTCCAGACGGTTCATCGCCGCGATCAACCGGCGCATGGTGGCGGCTGGGGCCGGGTCGAGTGGGTCGTCCTCGGTCTTGACCGGCCCGCCCACGCGCGCGTAGCGGTGATTGGCGTAGCTCTGGAACACGAGGCGCCGCACTCCCACGTTCCTGGCGGCCGCGAGCACGATGTCCGTCCCTTCGGTCCGCAGCCGGTTGGTCTGGGCGAAGCTGCGGTCGAAGTGCTTCAGGTCGCTCAGGTTGGACAGGGCCGTGGCCTCGTAGACGATGGCGTCGGGACGGACGGTGGCGACCGTCTCATGGACGGCTCTGGCGTCCAGGGCGTCGAGCACGACCGGTTCGGCGCCGAGCGCCCGCAGGCGCGCGGCCCTGCCGGGTGAGCGGGAGGTGCCGATCACCTCGTGTCCCCGTCCACGGAGCTGGGGGACGAGCCGGGTGCCAATGACGCCACCGGCTCCCACGACCAGGACTCGCATGATTGCCTCCTCTCTGGGGTGTCGGGCATGTCTGCGTCTCTCCCGTAGACGGGGTAGGGGCCCCGGGCGTGACGGAGATCAGGCGGAAAGACGGAGCCGCTGGCGCCTGACGTAGGCGAGCTTGGTCGGACCGCCGACGTCGAGGGCGAGGCGCAGCCGGCCTTCGGCGTCCACCACGCAGGCGACGAGATAGGCGGGCTCCCCGTCGGCATGGAACAGGAGGCCGGGCTCGCCGTTGACCTCGACCTCGGCCGCCGTGAACCGCCGCAGGGCCGCCACCCCGGCCAGGAAGCGGAGGATCCTCCCGGGGCCGACGATGGGACGCCTGGGCGCGGGGATCTCGCCGCCCGTGTCGGCCACCAAGGCGGCGTCGTCGCGGAGCAGGCCGACCAGCGTGCTGGTGTCGCCGCTGTCGAAGGCGACTCGGAGCGCTGCCAGCAGCCGGCGGTGCATGGCCGGGGAGAGGGCGGGCTGGCGGGCCGGATCGGCCGCGACGCGACGGCGTGCCCGGGCCAGCAGCTGGCGCGATCCGGCCTCGCTGACGCCGATGACCTCCGCCACCTCCCCGTGGGTGAGGCCGATCGCCTCGTGCAGCACTAGGACCGCGCGCTCGGCGGGAGACAGCCGCTGCAGCATGGCGAGCGCGGCCAGGGAGAGCAGGTCCCGACGCTCCACGATCTCCAGCGGGTCCTCGGCGACCGACTCGCCGGTGAGCACCGGCTCCGGCAGCCAGATGCCGGCCGGCTGCTCGTGCCGCACCCGGGCCGAACGCAGCTGGTCGAGGCAGAGCCGGGTGACGACCTGGATCAACCAGGAGCGGGGGTTGCGTACCTCCCCGGGTGCCCGCGCGTAGCGCAACCAGCTCTCCTGGACCGTGTCCTCGGCGTCGGCGGGACGCCCCAGCAGGCGGTAGGCAACGGAGAAGAGTAGGGGGCGGAGTGCGGTGAAGGCGGCTTCGGGGGTGTCGGCGTCCGCCTCGGGCGCGCCTGAGCGCTCCATCGTCAGGCCACGATACCAACGGCGGGAGGATGGCCGGGAAGCGCGGGCAGGCGGTCGACGTCGCCTCCGCGCTGGGCGAGCTTGCCGGGACGGTACGGCGGGCACGGCTCGGTGCCGGGCAGGACGACGAAGCGCGGCGTCAAGGTGCAGAGCACGAGCCGGTCGATCACCGGCCGGTCGAAGGGGTCGAACGCGACCATGACGATGAACGCGTTCGCGAACGTCCCCGAAAAGGGGAGGGCCGGCAGCTGGAGCCCGGCGACGACGGCCGCCAGCGGCATCCCGAACGTGAGGCCGAGGATGGGCACGTCCCAACACACCGTCTCCCGGCGCTCGGCGGCGGTCTTGGGCCGGGCCGCCGCCCGTACATCGTCCGGATGGTCCTGGAGCAGGAGCCGGGATTGCGGAGGCCCATGGCCGGCAGCACCGCCGACGGGGCCACGATGTACCCGGCTGCGAACGCGGCCGTCGGCCAGGGCACCACCACCGGTCGGTGGTCGACGAGGCGGCCTCTGGTGCGACCGGGATCCGTGCCTCCGGATCGCTCCCGGCCGCACCGGGCGCCGCGCAGCAGCGCTCGCCCCGGGTGATGCTCGGCGGGCACCCGCGCTGGCACCTGCTGCTGGACCGGCGCCTGCCCTGGCTTCGAAGGTCCGGCGTCCTCGGGCGAGGTGAGGTCGAGGGCTGGTGGGCGGAGCTGGCCGGGGCCCACGCCCCCGGCATCTTCACCGCCGGGGCAAGCGCGTTCTCTGAGCCCGATCGGGTCGATCACCGGCTGGCCTCTGCCCCTCCTCGGTCGGCCGGTCTCGGGCCGGGCTCAGGTCACGATCGAGTAGCCGCCGTCGACGGGGAAGAGCTGGCCGGTCACGAAGTGGAGCTGCTCGAGGACGGTGACCACGACCTCGGCCACGTCCTGGTTCGATGCCACCCGCTTGAGCGGGGTGGCCTTCGCTCGTCGCTCCATCAGCCAGCCATAGTTCTCGCCCAGCTGCTCCTCCATCCAGGTACCCATGACCCAGCCGGGGAGGACGGCGTTGACCCTCACCTCTGGGGCCAGGGCGGCGGCCAGGGTCTTGGTCAAGGTGGCCACCGCCCCCTTGCTGGCGGCGTAGGCATGGGGCTGGACGCCGGTGGGACGGATGCCCGCCAGGCTGCCCAGGTTGACCACGCTCCCCCGGCTGGCGCGCAGCAGGGGCGCCGCCGCGCGGGTGACCAGGAACGTCCCCTTGACGTTCACGTCGAAGATGCGATCCCAGTCCTCCATGGTGGTGCCCTCGAGGTCGTCCGGTGGCTGCTTCACCGTCGTGCCGGCGGCGTTGACCAGGGCGTCGAGACGACCGAAGGTCTCCCGGCAGCGCTCCACCATGGCCCGGACGCAGCCCTCATCGCTCACGTCGCACTGCACGACCAGCGCCCGGCGGCCGGCCGCCTCCACCCTGGTCGCCGTCTCCCGGGCTCCCTCGGCCCGCCGAGCGTAGTTCACGACCACATCGAAACCGTGGCGGGCGAGCCGCTCCGCCGTCGCCTGACCCATCCCACTCGAGGCACCGGTCACCAGGGCCACCCTGGTCTCTCTCGCCATGGCCATCCTCCTCACTCATCTCTCCGGCTTCCGAGTCGGCGTCGGCATGGCCCTCGCCCTCTCCCCCCGACCCGCCCCGTCGCCCGGCGCGGGCGGGACGACCGGCACCAGGAGATGGGAGCGGTACCGGCCGCCGGTGCGGATGACGTGGTGCCCGGCGTTGCGGGTCTCGGTGTGGGCCATGGCCACGACCTCGGGCGGATAGCGGTAGACGTCGCATCCCTGCACCACCAGCCGCAGGGCCTCGCCAGCCCGGAAGAGCGTCGACGAGGGCCAGACCTCGATCTCCACCGGCACCGTCTCGCCGGGTCGCAGCCGGAGCTCGCGCCGGTGCCGCAACCGGGGCTGCTCGGGGGTCGAGACCTCCGGGTCCAACTCGCGGTGCGAGACCCGGAGCCAACCCAAGGCCACCGGACCGTCTTCCAAGGCGTTGAAGAAGGAGAAGGGGACGAGACGGCCGTGGGCGTCCAGCTTCTGCACGGCCACGAAGAGGTCCAGGTCATCCGCGCCCTCGGCCTCCACCCAGAGGGCCAGCTTCATGTGCCCGGTCAGCTCGGTGTCCCGGTCGAAGCGGTGGTCGAAGCGTGCCCCGGCCCCAGCGCGGGCATCGTAACGCACCTCGGATTCGACCTCCGGTAGGGTGGTCGAGAGCGTGCCGGTGCGGGCGTCGAGGTAGAGGGGGGTGTGTTGCGTCCGCGCCAGCGGCCATTCGTCCTCGTCCCGGAAATGGCCGATCGAGAACCGCTCGCGCACCTCGATCCGGACCCGGGGCCAGCTGTCGACCTCGTTCGGCCGGCCCTTCAGAAAACGGTCGAAGAACAAGCGCTGCCGCTCGACGCTCTCCGGGCGGTAGAAGTACGCCCACTTCTTGCCCCCGTGCACCTCCAGCCACTTCCGCTCCGAGCCGATGCGCCGGAAGCCCTCCAGGGTGCCACGGGTGTGCAGCCCCTGGTCGGACCAGCTTGCGACCACGTAGGCCGGCACCCGTACCCGAGGCAGGTCGGGGTTCTTGCTCGTCCAATAGGCGTCGAAGAGAGGATGCCGGGCGGCCATGGCGGCCAGGTCCTCGACCCGGGTCCGGGAGTACGGGACTCGACGCTCGCACCACATGGGGAGGAACCGGTTCTCCGGGATGCCGCCGTGGTGGGTCATCTCCCGGTAGAGGTCGGTGACCCCCTCCCAGGGGTTGATGGCGGCGAGATGGGGCGGCCCCGCCGCCGCGACCCTCCACTGAACCATGGCCAGGTAGGAGACGCCGGCCATGCCCACCCGGCCGTTGCTCCAGGGCCGGGTGCCCGCCCACTCCACCAGGTCGTAGAGGTCCTCGGCCTCCTGCGGGCTCCAGAAGGTCGCCTCTCCCTCCGAGCACCACGTGCCACGAGGATCGACGTTGATCACGGCGTAGCCGTGGCGGACCCAGTAGGCGGGATCGGGGGCTTCGAAGGCGGCGTGGCGGGAGACCCAGGCCGGGTCGACGTCGGAGTTGGGGAAGAGGTGGTAACCGACCGGTCCGTGCTTCCCGTACGGGCTCCAGGCCACCAGGACCGGCGCCGGCTCCTCGCTCGGGGGCCGGAAGACGTCAACGTAGATTCGGACGCCGTCGCGCATGGGCACGGCCGTGTCGTACTCGATGAGCATGCCGTCCTCATGGACGCGGCGGGGTCGCAGGCCGGGATGGCCGCCCTCCTCGGGCGGGCGGCCGGGCCGGAAGAGGATCTCGAATGGCTCGTCGCTCGAGTCACGGTTGCGGCCGCTCACGCGGTGATCGTACATGAGTCCGTCGGCTTGCTAACTACTTGCGAAGGGAATATGATCGCGGTAACGGTCATGGCACCTGACAGGAGCCATCAGGATGGCAGGGCAGCGCTAGCGCTGCCCTGAGACATGGACGGGGCCTGCCCTGACCGAGGCCGGAGCGCCGGCGCAGGAGGGTCGAATGCGATTCCACGAACGAATGCCCATTTGGGGAAGCGCAGTAGCCGGGACGGTCGTCTTGCTTGCTGCCTGCGGTGGCAGCTCCGGGGCCGCTGGGAGCATCGTCATCGGTGCGACGCTGCCCCTCACCGGCGCTCTGGCGCCTTTTGGTGCGCAGCTGAAGGGGGCTTATGAGCTCGCCGTCCAGGACGTGAATGCCCAAGGAGGCCTCAGCGTCGGGGGCAGCAAACACCACGTCAAGCTTGTCGAGCTTGACGACCAAAGCAACCCCAATCTGGTCAGTCAGCAGACGCGTGACCTGGCTCAGCGGTATGGGGCTGTGGCGGAGTTCGGGCCGGCGACGCCACCGTTGGTGATACCCGCCTTCAACGCTGCCGATCAGGTTCGAGTTCCAGATATCGCCCAGTGCCCCCTCCATGCCTGCCTGAGTGGTCAGCCCAACGGTTGGAAGTACGGCTGGTTCCTGACCTTCGATGAGACCCAGCAAGCTCCGCTCGAGTACCAGGCGGCGAACTTGATCAGCAGCAATAAGCGGGTTGCCCTCTTCACCGATACCGAAGAGGACGGCATCACCATGGGCAACCTCTGGATCAACGAGGCCCCTGAGTACGGTTACACCATCGCCTATCACGCCAGTTTCCCCGTAGGGACCACTGACTTCTCCAACCAGATTGCACAGGCCAAAGCGGCCAACGCTGAGATCTTGATCGCGCAAATGCTGCCCCCCGACGGCCAGACGTTGTGGAAGCAGATGAAGGCGCTGGGTTTTCACCCCAAGTACGCTGCCTGCGAGAAGTGTGCCAATAGCTTCGCCTGGCGCCAGGGTCTTGGTCCCATCGCCGAGGGGACCGAGGCCATCAGTTGGTGGACCCCACAGATGGGCTATCCCGGCAGCCAGCGCTTCTATGACCACTTCGTCTCCATGACCGGCGGGTTGACATCGGACCTGGCCATCATGTCGTCGGTCTACACCCAAGCCATGATCATGCTCGATGCCATTAGCGCCGCCGGGTCCACGGATGCCAGCGCCGTCAACGCCGCGTTGGCTCGGACCAACAAGACGTATCTCGCTGGCCCAGTGAAGTTCAATAACCGGCATGCCTCTATCTTCAAGGTCTACATGACACAGTGGCAGGGGGCCAACATGGTGCCTATCTACCCAACCAATATCGCGGGAGCGGGCAAGATCGAGAGCCCGGTTCCTGGCCTGGCCTAGGTCGCCGCTCGGACAGGCGTGTCGCTCGTCGGCCGTCGGGTTAGGTTCGACGAAGTCCTCTCCATGACTGGGACGCCACCTCTCGGAGCAGAGGCGTTCGAGGGACGGGATCGATGAGGACCGAGCTGCTCACCTGTCGTGGGGTGGGCAAACGCTTCGGCGGGGTGGTGGCGCTCGAACACTTCGATCTCAGCCTGGGCGCCGGGGAACTGGTCGGGATCATCGGGCCCAACGGGGCCGGGAAGAGCACCCTGCTCAACCTGATCGCGGCCGTGCAGCGCCCCAGCGTCGGTGAGATCGAGCTGGACGGGGTTCGCATTGACCGACTGCCGCGGGCGCAGGTGGCCCGCCTGGGGGTGGGGTTGGCTCATCAGATCCCCCATCCCTTCGGGGACATGACGGTCGCCCAGAACCTGCTCGTGGCCAGTTATGCCTGTCGCCACCGTGTGCCCGCTCCGGAGCGCCATGTGTCCACGGTCCTGGAGCTGTGCGGGCTCGCTGACAAGCGCAACCTCCCGGCGAGGAGCCTCCAGCTCCTGGACCTCAAACGCCTGGAGGTGGCGAGAGCGTTGGCCATCAATCCTCGGGTCTTGCTCCTGGACGAGGTCGCGGCTGGGCTCACGGCGGGTGAGATCGACGAGGTGATCGAGATGTTGCAGGCGGTGCACCAACAGGGCACCGCGATGCTGGTCGTGGAGCACGTCCAGACGGTGCTGGAGTCGCTGGCACAGCGGGTGGTGGTCCTCAACTGGGGACGCAAGATCGCCGAGGGTCGGCCAGCGGAGATCGCTCGCAATCCCGTGGTCGTCGATGTCTACATGGGGAGCCGCTCGGCTCGGGGGCCGAGGCCCTCGGTGCCTAGCCCGGCTCGGGAGGAGCCTTCCCCCGTGCTCAGGGTCGACGAGGTGAGCGTGCGTTACGGCCCGCTTCGTGCCCTCGACCGGGTCAGCTGCCAGGTGGGAGCAGGGGAGATCGTGGCCGTGCTGGGGCCCAACGGTGCCGGCAAGACCACGCTCTCCAGGGCGATTGCCGGCATCGTCCCCCTGGCCGGGGGCAGGATCCATCTGGGGTCCCTCGACGTCACTGGCGTGCCGGCTCATCAGCGAGCCAGGTTGGGGGTGGCCATCGTTCATGAAGGGGGCCGTCTCTTCCGGGAGATGACGGTTCGCGAGAACCTGGAGCTGGGGGGACGTTATCGGTCCCGTGGAGACGCCATGCGCGTGGCTCTGGATCAAGTCTATGGACTCTTCCCCAGGCTCAAGGATTGGGAGAGCCGAACCGCCGCCACACTCTCCGGCGGCTACCAGCAGATGTTGGCAATCTCGAGGGCCTTGATGGCACAGCCCAAGGTGCTCATCCTGGACGAGCTCTCTCTAGGTCTCGCCCCCCAAGTCATCGAGGACATCTACCGGGCGCTGGAACGTGTCCGTGAGCTCGGGGTAGGCATGCTGCTCATCGAGCAAAACGTGCATCGGACCTTGGACGCGTGTGATCGCGCCTACGTGCTGGAGCGGGGTCAGGTCACGTTTGTCGGCACTCCTCAGATGGCCTTGCAGCATCCTGGCCTGCGGGCCGCCTACCTGGGGTCACGAGCAGCGGGAAGCTGAGGATGCCAGCGGCGACACTGGGTGTGGTCATCGACGGTGTGCTGGTGGGAGGGCTCTACGCTCTGGTGTCCATCGGCCTCACGCTCGTCTTCGGCGTGATGCGGCTGGTCAACCTGGCCCACGGAGAGCTGATCGTTGGGGGTGCCTACTTGGCCATCGTGAGCGTGGGCCTGCTCCACTGGAATCCCTTTCTCGCCCTGCTCGTGGTGGCACCACTGCTGGCCGCGATTGCCTATCCGCTGCAGCGTTGGCTGCTCAATCCGCTCCTACCGGCGGGTCTGGAGGCGCCCCTGGTGGCCACGTTTGGGCTTTCCCTCATCGCCCAGACGCTCTTCCTCCTCCTCTTTTCCGGCAACCCGCGCTCGCTGCAGGTGAGCTATGCGGTCACGGGGATCACCGTCTTCGGGCACCCGGTGAGGACCGTCTTCCTCATCGGTGGCTTGGGGGGTGGTGCTCTCATCGTCGCCACCTACCTGTTGGTCAGCGCCACGCCCTTCGGTCGATCTCTACGGGCCGCCGCCGAGGATCCCGAGGCCGCGGCCACGGTGGGGATCAACGTGCCCCACGTCTACGCCCTGACCCTGGCCCTCTCGGCTGCCTTGGCCTCGGTGGCCGGGGTGATGATCGCCATCGCCTTCTCTGTGACCCCGACCACCGGGCTGAGCTGGCTCCTGCGAGGCTTCACCGTCATCGTCCTCGGCGGCATGCGCTCGATCTGGGGAACTCTGGCTGGGGGGATCTTGATCGGGCTCCTTGAGGAGTCGGTGGCAGCGGCTATCGGTCCCACCTACCAGGACCTCATCGTCTTCTCCGCCCTCGTTGTGGTTCTGCTGCTACGGCCCCAAGGACTCTTCGGGGGAGGGCATCGATGAGGGTCCCATTCGTGGAAAACGGGTATGGGAAGCCCGGCCCGGGCCGGGTGCTCCGGCCTCGGACGCTCTCGGCCATGCTTGCCGTCCTGGCGCTAGCGGCTGCACTGCTGGCCGCCCCGGGCTATCTCCCGCCCTACGGGCTGGTGGTGGGCTTCGCGTTGCTCACTTCCATTGCCATGGCCGAGGCCTGGAACCTGGTCGGGGGGTTCGGAGGTCAGTTCTCCATGGCTCACTCGCTGTTCGTGGGAGTGGGTTCCTATACCACTGCTACCCTGCTGGTACGCACTGATTGGCCCTTGCCCCCCGTGGTTGCACTCAGCGGGCTGTTGCCAGCCACGATGGCGGCTGCCACTGGCCTTGTCATCATGCGCTTGCGCTCGGTGTACTTCTCGGTGGCCTCCTTGGGGGTAGCGCTGGCAGTGCAAGCTTGGATGATCAACTGGCAATACACAGGTGCCACCAGCGGCCTCAGCTTTCCTGGGAGCGATGCGCCTGACGAGAGCACGCTCTACGCGATGGCGGTTGGCTTGACCGTCTTCTCCACGGTCGCGATCGTAGCTGTGGTCCGGAGCCGGTTCGGGCTGATGTTGATGGCCATCCGGGATGATGAGGATGCGGCGGCAGGCGTGGGAGTACGCAGCCTACGCATCAAGGTCCTCTCCTTCAGCTTGAGCGCCCTCATCGTGGGGCTGGTGGGCTCGCTCATCGCCCTACAGCAGATCAGCATCGAGCCGTATTCCGCCTTCAGCTTCGACTGGACCATCAACATGATCGTGATCTCGGTCCTGGGCGGGCTCAGCACCTGGCAGGGACCCATCGTTGGCGCTATCTTCGTGGTCACGATCGACCAGCTCTTGGAGCAGTACCAGGCGTTCAGCACCCTCATCATTGCACTTTGCCTGATCCTGGTCATCCGATTGCTGCCACGTGGCATGTGGCCCGGGTTGCGATCCTTGGCCAATGTTATCTGGCGCAGGTTCCACCGAATGGCCGTGCCGGCCGAGGGCTCCCATGGCTCCACCGATGCTTGATCCACAGAAGGCCGCACCGCTGGTCGGCTGGGTGCCGTGGTGGAGGGCCCAGCTGAGTTGGGAGGAGGAGGTGATGCGTGGGCCTGCGGAGGTCGGCGCTTCGATCCCATGCCGTTGGATCGATCGGTGAGGGCAGGCCAGGGTCGGTTCCGCCCCCCTCGGCCTGGGGGGCTTGACGACGGTAGGTGCTCAGGAGGTCTCGACGATGATCGGCGAGGTGCCCGTGATCGATGCGGTGGTGCACAGTTACAACTTCGACCCCAGCAACTATGCGAACGAGTTCGCCAAACCGTTGGCGGAGCTGGTCTGGGGCGCCAACTACGAACTCTCGGGACGTGGCTACAAGATCCCGAAGCAAGGTTACCTGAGGGATTGGAGCGTTGAAGAGACCGCCTCGATGGTGTTCCTGGAGAGCGACACCGACCTGGCTGTCTACCACGTGCTGCCGATCAATGCTTTCGCTGACGGCTGTGTGTCGTTGGAGAAGGCATGTCAGGTTAAGGAGCGTTGGCCCGATCGTTTCGTAGTCTACGCTGGTGTCGATCCCTTGCAGGGACCTGCGGCTTTGGAAGAGTTGCAGCGGCAGGTAGAGATCCTGGATCCGATTGGTCTCAAGCTCTATCCCAACAGTTGGGCGACAGGGAACTTCGGCGCCTGGAAGATGGACGATCCCGAGGTCGCCTTCCCCGTCTTTGAGCGAGCCCGACAGCTGGGGATTAAGGTCATCGCCATCCACAAAGCGGTTCCCCTCGGCCCAGTGCCCATCGAGCACTACAAGATGGACGACATCGACCGAGCTGCCATCGCCTTTCCTGACCTCATCTTCGAGGTGGTGCACGGTGGCATGGCCTTCGTGGAGGAATCCGCCTGGCAGATCGCCAGGTTTTCCAACGTCTATTTGAACCTGGAGATCACGACCGCCCTGGCCGCGGTCCGACCGGCTGCCTTCCAGCACGTTCTCCAGGTCCTGCTCTCGGTGGGAGGAGAGACCGCCATCGAGCGGATCCTCTGGGGCACCGGTGCCATGGCCTTTCACCCCCAACCTCACCTGGAGGCATTCTGGCGGTTCCAGTTCCCTCCTGAGGTGGTGGAGGGGTATGGGGTGCCTCAGCTTACGATCGAGGCCAAGCGCAAGATTTTGGCCGAGAACTATGCACGCATGGTTGGATTGGACCTCGCAGAACGGCTGAGCCGCATTCGCGACGACGATTTCGGGCGCCGTCGGCGGGAGGGCCGAGCTGCGCCGTACTCGACCACGGCGGTGGCCGGGATGGTCGAGTGAGGAGCGCCGACATGTCGAGCTGCCGTTCCGCATCGACCCCGACACCGGAGCAGGTTCGGGCTGCCCTGGAGCACGTCGTCGATCCCTGCAGCGTTGCCACCGGAGTTCCTCTGAACGTCCTGCAGATGGGTCTCTTGCGAGACCTTGAGGTGCGGGGAGGGCAGGTCAGGGTCAGCCTCCGGCTCACCAGCCCGTTCTGCTTCCAGTTCGCGTACTTCCAGGAGGCCATCAAGAAGGCGGTGGGTGGGCTGCCGGGGGTGGAGCGGGTGATCTGTGAGGCCGACCACGGCCTCGAGTGGCAGCCGGAGATGATCGATCCACAGGCGCGAGCGAGATTGAGAAGGTTGCGGCCTCTGGCCCCATCGACCTCAAGGCCCGTCTCGCCTCCTGCCGGCCTCGAGCCCGGAGAGCGGCATGGGTGAGACGGCCGACCTCATCGTCGAGCGGGACCTGCCCATCCCCATGGACGACGGCATCGTGCTACGGGCTGATGTCTTCCGTCCCCAGGACCAGGCAAGAGTGCCGGTGATCATGACCATGGGCCCCTATGGCAAGGGCTTGGCCTACCAGGATGGCTACGCGCCGGAGTGGGAGTGGCTGATCCGGCGACATCCGGAGGTCCTCGAGGGATCCAGCGGACGCTACATGGTCTGGGAGACCGTGGACCCGGAGCGGTGGGTGCCCTTTGGGTACGCCGTCGTGCGGGTCGACTCCCGAGGCGCTGGACGCTCTCCTGGGATCCTCGATTGTTGGTCTCCCCGAGAGGCACGGGACTACTACCTGGCCATCGAGTGGGCTGCTGGTCAGCCCTGGTGCTCGGGCAGAGTGGGACTCTGCGGCGTCTCCTACTACGCGATGAACCAGTGGCATGTGGCCCAACTCAACCCCCCGCACTTGGCCGCCATCGTGCCATGGGACGGTGCCAACGACCACTACCGGGAGGTCAGCCGCCACGGCGGCATCCTGAGCAACGGCTTTTTCGAGCTCTGGTACCCGAGTCGCGTGCTCCGGATGCAGCATGGCAAGGGCCATCGTGGGCCATGGGATCGATGGCTGGACGAACCGGCAGCGGGGCCGGAGACGCTGAGCGAGGAGGAGCTGGCCGCCAACCGCACCGATCTCCTGGGGAACATGCTCGCTCACCCGCTTGACGACCAATTCCACCGCTCTCGGTCGGCTGATTTCTCGAAGATCACCGTGCCTCTCCTGTCGGCGGCCAACTGGGGTGGATTCGGCCTCCATCCTCGTGGCAATTTCACTGGTTTCACCGAATCGGCCTCCAGGCAGAAGTGGCTGGAGGTGCACGGTGGCCGTCACGAAGAGTGGTTCTACCTACCCGTGGGGATCGACCTTCAGCGGCGGTTTCTCGATCACTTCCTCAAGGGCATCGACAACGGCTGGGATCAAGAGGCTCCCGTGTTGCTGTTCGTACGCCGGCCGGGAGAACGCTTCCAACTTCGCCGCGAGCAAGCGTGGCCACTGGAACGCACCCGCTGGACCAAACTCCACCTCAACGCGGATGCCCTCAGCCTGAGCTGGCAGCCCTCTCCGGTTGCGTCGCGGGTGACGTTCGATGCCCTGGGTGAGGGGGTCGCCTTCTCCTCGCCTCCGCTGAGGGAGGAGACAGAGGTCACGGGGCCGCTGGCAGCCAAGCTCTTCCTCTCCTCTTCCACTTCGGATGCGGACCTCTTCTTGACCCTTCAAGCCTTCTCCCCTGAGGGGGAGGAGGTCACCTTCCAGGGGACGCTGGACCCGGCGACCCCGCTTGCCCAAGGCTGGCTCCGTGCCTCCCACCGAGAGATCGATCCCGTGCGCTCGAAGCCGTATCAGCCCTATCACCCGCACGTCAGGGCCCAGCCCTTGGTCCCGCACCGAGTCTACGAGGTCGATGTCGAGATCTGGCCCACCTGCATCATCCTCCCTCCTGGCTATCGCCTGGTCCTGACCGTCTCCGGCCGGGACTTCGCCCGTGGAGCCAAGGGTCTGGACGATCTGGCCAACCGTGGCTGCGGCCCCTTCCTCCACACCCACCCCCAGGATCGCCCTCGGAGCATCTTCGGCGGCCGAACCACGTTGCACACCGGCCCTGGCCACGAGGCCTATCTGTTGCTGCCGATCGTGCCCCGAGGTGGCTCATGAGCCTGACGGCTCAAGCGAGCTGCTCGGCCAGCGCTTTCTTCGACACCTTCCCGAAGGGGGAGAGCGGGAAGTCGGGCATCACCTCCAGCCGCTCGGGCAGCTTGAACTTGGCCAGGCCCAGGCCGAGCAGATGCTCGGCGAGCCCTTCCAGGGTCAGGGTCGCGCCCTCGTGCAAGATGACGCAGGCGCACATCCGCTCACCGAGCACGGGGTCGGGCACCGGAACGCAGGCCACGTTGCGCACCGCCGGGTGGGTGAGGATCAGGTTCTCGACCTCTTCCGCGCTGATCTTCTCCCCGCCGCGGTTGATCAGGTCCTTGATGCGTCCCTCGACCAGGTAGGCGCCAGAGGGGTGCCGTCGCATCAGGTCGCCGGAGCGGTAGAAGCCGTCGGGGGTGAAGACCCGCGCGTTGTGCTCAGGGGCCCGGTAGTAGCCGCAGAGGGTGTAGGGCCCGCGCACGGTCAGCTCCCCGACCTCGCCCTCCGGCACCTCCCGCCCCTCCTCGTCGCAGAGCCGGACCTCGTCGTCAGGGCAGATCGGCCTGCCCACCGTCTCCATCCGGACCTCCTCCGGGTCGTCCCGACGGACGAAGAACAACGTTCCCTCGCTCATCCCGAAGTTCTCCTGGACGAAGGCGTTGGGGAAGGCCTGGGCCAGGCGGCGTCGCACCTCGGGCTGGAGCCGCTGGCCTCCCGATTGCAGGAGCACGACCGAGGAGAGGTCGTGGTGGCCGCAGGCCGGGTCGGCCAGCCAGCGGAGGTAGAGCGCCGGGACCGCTGCCACGTGGGTGACGCGGTGTCGCTCGATGAGGGGGAAGACGTCCGCCGCCCGGGTGCTGGGCCCGATCACCACCCGCGCGCCGTGGAGCAAGAACCCCTGCACGCCTGGGCAGGCCAGGGGCATGTTGTGGGCCAAGGGCAACACCGCCAGCTGGCAGGCGTCGGGGCCGACGTCCTGCACCGCCGCCGCCGCCCGCGAGTTGTACAGGTAGTCGTTGTGGGTGCGGGGGATCAGCTTGGGGATGCCGGTCGTCCCCCCCGAGAGCAGGAGCGCGCAGGGGTCGTCCGGGTCGACCTCCACCGCCGGGGGCTGGGCGGCGGCCGGCTCCGGGGACAGTGCCTCGGGCGGGATCAGCCAGCGCAGGCAGGGGTTCCTCGCCTGCACCTCCCGGCCGAGCTCGAGGTCGACCCCGAAGTAGGCCACCGCCTCGGCCAGCCGGACGAAGTAGTCGATCTCCAGGCGACGGTGGGGGAGCAGGGCCATGATCGGGATCGCCCCGATCCATTGCAAGGCGAGGTAGAGGGCGACGAACTCAGCGCTGTTGGGGAGGTGCACCACCACCCGCTCGCGGCGCCGCAGGCCCATCCGGTGCAAGCGCCCGGCTAGGCTGACCACCCAGCGCCCCAGCTCCCCGTAGGTGATGGTGCGGTCGCCGGCCAGGAGGGCGACCCGCTCGGGGTGCCGGTCGAACACCTCGGCGAAGACCTCGGCCAAGGTGCGGTCCTGCCAGTACCCCCGGGCCCGGTAGAGGGCCGCCCGTTCTGGGGGGTGGGGGACGACGCCGTCGAGGGGGGGCTGCCCGGGCATCGGGTCAGCGACGCCCGCCGGCGCCGGCGGGCCGGAGGCCGAGGATGCGTTCGGCGTTCTCGTGGAAGACCTTGTGCATGATCTCGTCCGAGTAGCCGAGCTCCTCCCACTCCCTGAAGAGCCGGTCGTAGGGAAGGCTGGGGTAATCGCTGCCGAACATGACCTTGTCCTGGAGACGCCCGCGGATGTCTCGCTTCAAGCTCTCCGGGAAGTACCTCGGCGCCCAGCCTGACAGCTCCCAGTAGACGTTGGCCTTGTGCAGGGCCACCGCCGTCATCTCGTCCACCCAGGGCCAGCCGGGATGGGCGGCGACGATGGTGAGGTTGGGGAAGGTGGCGGCGAGGTCGTCGATGGCCATCGGGTGGGCATGCTGGAGCCGGGCGCCCATCCCCCCGGGCAGGCCGGCTCCCATCCCCGTGGTGCCGACGTCGATCATGACCGGCACCCGAAGCCCGGCGATGGTCTCGAAGAGCGGGCGCAGCTCGGGGTCGTTGACCGCGTAGCGGCCCATGATGGGGTGGAAATGGAAGCCGAGCAGGCACAGCTCCCGGATCGCCCGCTCCGCTTCGCGCAGCGCCGCCTCGCCCTTGAAGGGGTCGACCGCGGCCCAGGCCTGGAGGATGCAGTCCGGGTGTCGGTCCCGCATACCGGCCACGTAGTCGTTGGTGCAGGGTGGCGCCCCGGTCACGGTCTCGATGTCGAAGGCCACCAGGACCACCTCCACCCCCGCCGCCCGGAACTCCTGGACGACCTGGTCCTCCTCCTTGGGAGCCCACTCGTGGTTCCAATAGGCGGCGAGCGCCTCCACGAACGGCCCCTGGGAGTCGATCCAGGGCCGGGTGCCGGGGTAGCAGTGCAGATCGACCTTCCGCATCATCCCTTCTTCTCGCCGGCGGCCCCCGCCCGGCCGCGTCCCTCGATCCCGAGGACGCCGGCACAGACCTGCGATCGCCCTTGGTGTGCTCGAGCTGGCCCAGGGCGCCACCGGTCCTGGATGGATCGCCCGGCCCCCCCGGGGCCGGCTCGATCAGCCCGCACCTTCGACCAGGTCGTCCGCCTCCTCGGCGTCGGCGGAGAGGTCGGCCAGCTTCAGCAGGCCCGGCCCATAACGGGCCTCGAGGACGTCCGGCGAGTCGGCGTAGATCCGCTGCACAAAGAGGTCGTGGCGGATGTAGGTCTTGACCAGGCTGGCCAGCAGCGGGGCGTCGCTGTGCAGCCCCTCCCAGTGCTCGCCATCGCGGGCCAGCGCCCAGAGCGACCACCGGGAGTCGACGACCGCGGCCAGGTGCCGGACCTGGCGGGAGGCGTAGAGCGTGCCCTCGGTGCTGGCGTGCCGCACCACCTGACCGCGGGGGCGGGGGAAGGGCAGCGGCCCGAAGTGCACGATCACGAACCGTACCCCCCGCTCCACGGCGGCGCCGACCACCTCGCCCAGGGGGTGGAGCTCGCCCGCGCGGCCGTGCAGGTAGACCCGGCTCTGCGCCCGGGCGATCCCCTCGCGGGCTTGCTCGACCACGCCCTCGAAGCTGTCGAGACGGGACACCGCCATCGGCGGCTGTTGGTGGTCCTTCCGGGGCAGCGACTCCAGCCCGACTCGGGCGGCATCCAGGCGTGACCGGAAATCTGCCTCCAGGGTTGCCAGCAACTGGTCCGGGGGAACCGCCGCGTACCGGGCAGGGCGCTGACCGGTCTGGATCACCGCTCCTCGCTCCACCAGTCGGCGCAGCGTCTCGTACACCTTTGGCTGCGGAACCCCTGTCTGGTTGGAGATGGCGTACCCGGTGGTGCCCTGGGCGACCAGCAGCCCGACGTAGGTGCGGGCCTCGTACTGCGAGAACCCGAGCCGGGTCAGCCGCAGGGCGATCTGCTCGACCGAGTCAGACATCGAGTACTACCTCACGATCCATCGCCTCGGGCCGGGTCGTGCCCATGAGCGCCTTAAATCACTACCCCCGTAGGGGGTAGCCTCTGGGGATCTTATCACAGTGCGGGACCGAGTTCGTGCCTGGCGCTGCGGCGCGGCGGTGGCCGAAGCCTGGCCGGGTGCCGGCCCCCGGTGCCGTCGGCCCTGACCGCAAGGCAAGGAGGGGGATCTGGAGCCATCCACCCATGATGAGGGGCGTGGCCAGGGGCGCGGTCGTCGGTCGCGGCTCCGCCCAGGTTTCGTGAAGCCCTTGGCCGGGTATGGCAGCACAGGTGAGGATTGGGAAGCGAGTGGCTTTGGCTCACCTGGGATGGCCGCCCAGGGGCGGTGACGACGTTGATGGGGCCGGGGGGTGACCATGGCACTGAAGGCAGCCTGGGAGATCGCGCTGGAGAAGTACGCCTACGAGCCCGACGAGCGGCTCCACGCCGAGCTGTCGGCACAGCTCCAGGACCTTTTGGAACACGTTGCGCTCTTGGACGAGTGCTGGCACTGCATCGTGCCGAGCGGGGCACGTTCCCAGGCGACGCCCGGGCGGAGCGCCACCGGGGATGGCAAGGCCGGGTTTGGGTCGCAAGGGACGCGGGTAAGTGATGGCCAGGACACCATCGATCGAGGAGGTGACGGCGCATGCTCGGGGTTGGGATGCTGATCCTTCGGATCGTCGTTGGCCTCACGATGGCGGCCCACGGCGCGCAGAAGCTGTTCGGATGGTTCGGCGGGCCCGGGCTGAAGGGCTTCGCCGGGATGCTCGGGCAGCTCAACATCCGGCCCTCGCCGTTCTGGGCCGTGGTCGCGGCGCTGGCCGAGTTCCTGGGCGGGCTGGCCCTGGCGCTGGGTTTGGTGACGCCGCTGGCAGCCTACGCGATCGCTGGCTCGATGCTGGTCGCGACGGCCACGGTGCACCTGGCCAAGGGGTTCTGGAACCACAACGGGGGCTTTGAGTTCCCGCTGACCATCCTCGCCTCTGTGGTGGCCATCGCCCTCGCGGGCCCGGGCGTCTACTCGCTCGATCACCGGCTGGCGATCTCCCTGCCTGAGCCGCTGACCCTGATCGTCGGGGCCGCCGTGGTGGTCGCCGGGGTGCTGCTGGCCCTGGCGAGCCGAGCGTCGACGCGGACGGTGTCCACGCCTCGTCCGCAGACGACCTAGGACGCAGCCGACCCACGCGCTGAGAGAGATCTCCCCCGAGAGGTGGCCGGGCGGTTCCAGCCGCCCGGCCGCTTCGCTCGCTGGCCGGGGGCCCTTCCCGGGGCTCAGGGGTGCTTCGCCCCCCGGAGCACGGCCAGGGCCTCGCCCGCCCGGTCCAGGTAGGTCGGATGGAGACCCGAGAAGGGCGTCACGGAGAGCGAGAGCAGGACGTGCTCGGCGCCGGCGTCGGCATAGTCGTGGATGATCCGCGCCAGGCGCTCCGGGCCACCCACGGCGACCCGTCCCCGCAGCAAGGCCTCGCTTTCCCCGATCAGCCTCGCCGCTCCGGCGAGGGCCCGATCGAGGGCGTCCCCCTCGATCGGCAGAGCGAGAAGGCCGGCGCTCGTCGTGAGCGGGCTACGGCGGCCGAGGGCCGCCTCGGCCTGGCGGAGCGTCGCCAGCAGGCTCCGGTACCAGCCAGGGTCGGGCCCGCCCCAAGCGGCGTTCCACCCCATGGCGTAGCGAGCGGTGAGCCGGAGCATCCGAGGGCCTGACGCCGCCACCCACACCGGCGGCGCCGGGACGTTGGTGATGATCTCGGCCTCGTCCAGGTGGAGGTAGCGCCCGCGAAAGCTCACGCGCTCCCCACGCAGCAACGGCGGCAGCACCTGCAGCGTCTCCTCCAGCCGTGACACGAGATGGTTGAAGGGGATGCCGAAGGCTTCGAACTCCGGTCGGTGCCAGCCTGCGCCGAGGCCGAGGATCAGTCGCCCGTCGGCAGCTTCGGCCAGGGTCGCGACCTCTCGGGCCAGCTGGCCTGGATGGCGAAAAGGGTTGCAGAGGACCAGGACCCCGAGCTGGACGTGTCGGGTCCGTGCCGCCAGGTGGGAGAGGGCCACCAGCGGTTCCAGCGTCCCGCGTCGCCGCCCGTCACGCTCGATCCAGAAGTGGTCCATGACCCAGACCGAATCGAAGCCCAACTCCTCGGCCCGCTGGGCCTGGCGGGTGAGCTCTCTCAGGCTGGCCGCCCGGCCGCTCGCCAGCTCGTACTCCTCCAGGGCGACGCCGACGCGCACGGACGGCAGTGTACGGCAGCGGCTCGGCCGAAACGGGCGGGGGAGCGCCTAGGTGGACCGCAGGTCAGGCGGGGGGCCGGGAGGGTCGGTGGCGAAGCGCGCCGCCAGCTCGGTGCGGGAGCGGACCCCCAGCTTCCGGTAGATGCGGGTCAGGTGGACCTCGACCGTGCGAGGGCTCAAGAAGAGGCGCTCTGCCGCCTCCCGGGTGGTGGCCCCCGAGGCCGTGAGCAGGGCCACCTGCAGCTCCTGGGGGGTCAACTCCTCGACGGGACCGAGGCCCCGCCGGCGCACGGTGGCGCCGCTGGCCTGGAGCTCTTGGCGGGCCCGCCCCGCCCATCCTCGCGCGCCATGCAGCTCGAAGGTCTCCAGGGCGGCTCGAAGCTGAGCTCGCGCGGCCCGGCGACGGCCCTGGCGGCGCAGCCGCTCGCCGTAGCAGAGCATGGTGCGGGCCCGCTCCAGAGGTGAGACCCGGTCGGTGCTGGCATGCAGGGCGGCCGAGAAGCGCTCATCGGCCTCTTCGTCGTCGGCGAGGAGGGCTAGCCCACGCGCGGCCACGCTTCGGGCCCAGTCGCCGAGCTCCCCCCATCGCTCCAGCTCGACGAGCACGGTCCGGGCCTCCGCACGTCGGCCTGCGCGTACGAGGGCCTCGACCAGGTCGCCGGCGCAGGCGAGGACGACGGGATTGCGGCCGGCACCGTCACCGGCTGCGAGGAGCAACTCGACCGCTCGCTCCGGGCGACCGAGGCTCAACTCCAGGTGGCCCAGTGCCGCCCTGACCCGGGCCAGGGTGGCGCTGTCCCCGGCCTCGATCGCCCCTTCCATGGTGGCCGCGGCCGCTGCGCGGGCTTCCTCCTCGTTGCCGATGCGTGCCTCGAGGTCCGCCCGCTGGCAGTGGCGTCGCCAGGCGCCCGGGCCAGTAGGGCCGACGAGCTGCAGCCCCTCGGCCGCGAGCGCCCGTGCCTGGAGCAGCCGTCCCCGCCGAAGCTCGAGCTCGGAGAGGGCGGAGAGGACGAAGGCCAGGCCCACGATGGAGCCGCTCCGCCGCTCTCGCTCGACCGTGGACTCAAGGACGCGGCGAGCCGTCTCGTACTCCTCCGCCAGCACCAGGACCCCGGCCAGACGGGCGGTGGCGCGGGCGTCCACGGTGGGCACGCGCTCAAGGACCTCGAGCGCTAGCCGTCGTGCCTCCGTCATCTCACCCTCGAGCAACTGCAGCCAGGCGTGTATGGCCAGGGCCGAGGCCTTGGCCTCGATCGGGTGTCCCTCCAGGAGGGCCAGGGCTCGTGCGACCAGCGGTCTCGCCGCCTCGACGTCCGGGCGATCGAGGAGGTAGCGAGCCGCCTGGGTCAGCATGCCCGAGGCGCGGGCGGGGTCGAGACGCTGAACCCAGTCGACCTCGACTATCAGGGTCGACACGGGCATGGTCCCGTGTCGGCGGAAGGCGACGTTGGCCCCCTCCAGGATGAGGTCGGCGCGCAGCAGCCCGTCGTCGGCCAGAGCCAGTCCCTCCTCGACCAACCTCTCCGCCTCCGTGAGCGCGCCTGCCGCCAGCGCAGCGCGGGCGGCGCTCAGGGTGCGGGATGCTCGTTGGGCCGGGTTGGGGCTCAGACGGGCTGCGGTGGCGAGGGCCCTGGCCGCGGCCCAGGTGCCGCCCCGTCGCCTCGCCCGGGCCGCCGATACCTCCAGAGCCTTGGCCACCTCTTCATCCGGCCCGGCTGCGGCCAGGGCGCGATGCCAGGCCGAGCGGTCGGGATCGCTGAGGAGCAGCGCCTCGGCCAGCGCGGCGTGCGCGCGCCGCCGGCGTTCCGGGTCGGCTCCGTGGTACACGGCCGAGCGCATCAGGGGATGGGAGAACCGGAGGTTGGGGCCCTCGACCCGCAGCAGGCGGGCACGCTCCGCCTCGGAGGTGCCCGTCCAGCTCCCACCGCATGCGCGAATGACCTCGGCCACCGCCTGGCTGTCGTTGGCGGCTGCGATCAGCAAGGCCTCGCGAGCCGAATCGGACAGCTCCGCGATCTCGGCCAGGAAGGCTTGCTCGATCACCGACGCCGCCCGCACCGGAGCTGGCAGCGGCTCCCGGCCGTTCAGCTGATCAGCCGTGAGGGTCCGGGGCAGCTCGAGCAATGCCAACGGGTTCCCCGCCACCTCGGCGACCAGGCGCTGGGCCACCTCCTCAGCCACCGGGGCCGAGGCCTCTCGACGCAGGAGCGCCATGCCCGCCACGGATTCCAGGCCGTTGACGGGCAGCTCTGGGATGCCACCGAAGTGGGCGCTGGCCGCCTCATGGCTTCGCAGTGCGATGATCACGGCTAGGCGCTGGGTACCCAGGCGGCGAGCGGCGAAGCCCAACGCCCGAGCTGAGTCGGCGTCGAGCCAGTGCGCGTCGTCCACCGCGCAGAGCACCGGCTCCCGCTCGGCTGCGGCCTCGAGCAGGCTCAGGGTGGCGGCTCCAACCTCCATCTCATGGGCGCTGGAGACTGGCGCCAAGGCCAGCGCCCCTTCCAGCACCCTGGCGTGACGCTCAGGGATCTCCCCAAGGAGACCAGCCAGCGGCCACAGCAGCGCGTGGAGACCCGCGTAGGGCCAGCCGGCCTCGACCGGAACGCCAGCCGCCTGCAGCACCCGGAATCCCTGGGCCCGCTCGACGGCGTGTCGGAGGATGGCGGTCTTGCCGATCCCTGGCTCGCCGGTCACCAAGAGCGCGGTGGCCTGGCCTGACCGGGCTGTCTCCAGGACCGCTTCCACCCGGGCGCACTCCTGCGCGCGCCCCAGCAACATGTCGGCCATGGTAGCGACATCGCTGGGAAGGGGGACCCCGGAGCTCGGCTGCCGGGGCCCCGCCGTGGGGGGGGGAAGGGAATTGGATGATCTCGTGGAGTGGTGGCCGGGAGGTCTCCCCCGTGGAGGATCATGCTGGCGCGGCCCGCAGCCACGTGGCGTACGGGGAGCCCGCAGTTCTTAGCCCCAGGGGGCTCGCCAGCGCTCCGGCTGGCCCACCCTCACCGTTGGCCCCTGCTGCCGAGGACCTCGTCCAGCCAGTCGAAGACCGCCTCGGCCACGGCGCGGCCAAGCCCGTGGTGCTCGGGCTCGGCGCCGTCCTCTGCGGCGAAGAGGAGATAGTCCTTGCGGCCGGTCAGGCCCTCATACAGCATCCTCGCCTGATTGCCCAGGCGGACATCGGTGGCCTGGTCGCACACCAGGGTCGGGCATCGGATGCGAGCAGGGTCTAGCCGGAAGCCCAGCATGGCGTGGAGGAGCTCGTGGTGGGTGAGGAGCCCGCAAGAGCGGAGGCTGCGTTCCCTGCTGAACCGGTGCTCGGGCCTGAGCGAGGATCGGAGAAGGTCCTCCACGGTCGGGTCCTTGGCCGCGATGCGCTCGACCAGCTCTGGGCCCATCCTGGCGATGATGGCGGCCTCTAGGTCGACCAGGCCAGGATCCGTGACCAGGGCGGCGGGGCGATGGTCGTGGCTAGCCGCACGCGCGGCCAGGTAGCCGCCGAAGCCTTGGCCGACGAGGACGATGCGGCGGGGGTCGACCTCTGGCCGGGCGACCAGGAAGTCGAGCACCGGGCTGACCACCGATTCCCAGCCGGGCCGGAGGGGCAGCCGCCGCTCTCGCAGCGGCGCGCCCTGTCCTGGTCCCTCGAAGACCAGGCAGTGATACCCGTGGGCGAGGGCCGCCGCCCCGGTGAGGAAGTATCCCTCCTCGGCCGTCCCGTCCATGCCCGTGATCACGACCAATGTTGGCCCAGGGTCCGGCTGGCCGATGAACAGGTATCCAGGAAGGGACTCGCCCTCGAAGGGGATCTCCACGGCGTGAGCGGGCCGGTCGAGGTGGTTGAGAGCGCGGCGGAAGCACTCCCGGGAGGCCCTGAACGACACCGGCTCGTGGGTGATGTGGCTTGGCGGCAGGGCGAGCTCCGCCATCCGATAGTAGGTGGAGGCGCGCAGCAGGTCTCCCCTGCCGCTCAGGTGCCTGGCGGCCCGCAGCCTTCGCTCGGCGCGATCGTGGATGCGCTTGGCCAGCTCGTGCCAGCTTGAGTACCAGCTCCCGCGGTCCCGGCCAGCGCGCCGGGCGGCGAACAGGCACTCCCCGAGATCAGCCCCTCCGTAGCGGACATGGGCAAGCGCGTGCCGAAGCCGCACCCGCCGGTCATCCTCGGTGAGTACGGCATCGTCCACGACGCGGCACGGAGGGCCGCTGGACATGGGGAGATGATCCCGGCTCGACCCTGTCTGGGGCGTACGAGGAACCCACAATCTTGCTCAGGCGGGAGGGCGGCCTGATGCCATCCGACCCCGTGCCACCCGGCGCGGACAGCCTCTCGCCCAGCGATTTGTCCAACGCAGGTGCCCGTCGCCGCTTGTCGCTGCTGCACCTCGCCGTCGATAACAGAGAAGGTCGTGCCGCCGTTGGAGGGCGGCAGGGCATCCATTTCCAGCCTGACGGGGGTGTGGGTATGAAGATCGATCTTGAGGTCTTCGATGCCGAGCGAGAGGTTCGAGAGCTGGAGTCGCGGCTACGCTTCGCCCCGAGCGGGGACGAGCCGTTGCTGAGGGCTCTGCGGATGAGCCTGGAGATGAAGCGAGATCGTCTCGCCCGTCTGCAATCGGCGCGGCGATCGGTCGCGTGAGCGGCCGTGCCGGCTCGAGCCGGCACGGCCGTCCCTCACGCCATCCTCACGGGTGCAGGATGACCTTCGTGTAGCCGTCGATTCGCTTGTCGAACTTCTCGTACGCCTCCGGGGCCTGGTCGAGGGGCACCTCATGGGAGACGACGAAGCTGGGCCTTGCCCGGCCGGCGATGATGAGGTCGCGAAGGTGGCGGTTGTAGCGCTTGACGTTGCACTGGCCGGTTCCCAGGCGTAGACCCTTCTCGAAGAGCTTGCCGAAGGCAACGCGCAACACGCCCTGCCTGGCGTGGTCATCGATGCCTCCAGGGTCGGATGGCACGTAGAGCCCCGGGATCCCGATGGCGCCGGTGGGGCGGACGGTCTGGATGACAGCGTTCAGCACTAGCGCTGGATCTTCGCGCTCGGCTCCCTGGACGACCGCCTGGTAGCCGACGGCGTCAATCCCCTTGTCCGTGCCCTCGCCGTTGGTCTGGTCCTTGATCTGTTCCACCGGGTCGCCCTCGTCGAAGTTGATGGGGATGGCCCCGATCTCTCGGGCCTTGGCCAGCCGCTCTGGGACGCGGTCAACGGTGAAGACTCGCGATGCTCCTCTCAGGAGGGCGGAGTAGGAGGCCATCAGCCCGACCGGACCGGCTCCGTACACGGCGACGGTCTCCCCTGGCCGTACATCGGCCAGCTCGCAGCCGTGGTACCCGGTGGGGAAGATGTCGGCCAGCATCGCGAAGTCGGCCTCGTGCTCCCGACCCGGGGGAAGGGGCAGGCAGTTGAAGTCGGCATAGGGCACGCGCAGGTACTCAGCCTGGCCGCCCGTGTACGGGCCCATGGCGACGTAGCCGTAGGCCCCACCGGCAAAGCCGGGGTTGACCGTGAGGCAGAACCCGGTGTACCCCGCCACGCAGTTCTTGCAGAACCCACAGGCCACGTTGAACGGCATGACGACCCGGTCGCCCCGCTTGATGGAGGTGACGGCGCTCCCCACCTCCTCCACGATGCCGAGGTTCTCGTGTCCGAACACGATGCCGGGCCGCGCCGCGGTTCGACCCTCGTACATGTGGAGGTCAGATCCACAGATGCAGGTGGAGGTGATCCTGACCAGCACATCGTTGGGGTGCTGAATGGCCGGGTCGGGCACGTTCTCGACCGCGACCCGGAATGGCTCCTTGTACACAACGGCCTTCATCGATGCCTCTCCTTCGGTGGACCCTGAGTTGCGACCGCCATGCTCATGCGGACCGTGGGCGCCCGCGAAACGAGGTGGGATCCAACACCGGCATCACCTCCTTGCAGCCATGCCGATGGCTGACCATGCTGGTCGCCTCGTCCCTCACCTCCACCGTAGGCTCGCTGGGAAGGGCGGGTCAACATTGAGTTGACGGGCAGCATCGGGCCCCTCGGCCATGGGGGTCAGGAGGGCCGG
>Ga0209061_1002304_pt1 | contig 24996 bp, 22 predicted proteins | sample Coa_R1_10_FD_187157 | JGI IMG/M metagenome (GOLD analysis project Ga0209061, IMG submission 187157) | Surface soil microbial communities from Centralia Pennsylvania, which are recovering from an underground coalmine fire - Coalmine... | ecosystem: Environmental > Terrestrial > Soil >...
GGTCATGTACGCCGGGCAGGTGGTCGAATCCGGCCCGAGCCGGGCCGTCGCGGACCAGCCCGCCCATCCTTACACCCAGCTGCTGCTGTTGGCGGCGCCCGACCCGGACCGGCCGGCACCGGAGCGGATCACCGTGACCGGGGGGGCGCCCAGCCTGGTCACCCCGCCGGCCGGCTGCCGGTTCCATCCCCGCTGCCCGCATGCCATGGACGTGTGTTCGGCCCGGCAGCCCCCGGTCTTCACGGTCGGGGACGGCCACACCGCGGCCTGCTGGCTGCACGAGGGGAAGCAGGCCGCTACCTGACGCCGGCGGCCGCCGGCCTGGCTGCCGGGGTAGCCGGGCCGGCCTGCCAGCGTGTCAGCCACGAGATGAAGGCACACAGAAAGACAGAGGAGTCAACCACCGTGAAGCTCACAAGAAGCGCCCTCGGCGCGGTCGCGGTGTGCGCGCTCGCGCTGGGCACCGCCGCCTGCGGCGGCGGCTCGGGGCCGTCCCATCCGGGCGTGCCGGGCTCGGGCAGCTCAGCCGTGCTCACCATGGAGGGCAGCCCCACCGGGCCGATCCCGAGGAACTTCAACCCGTTCTCCCCGACCAGCGCCAGTAACATCCTCGGCTCGACCGCGCTTGTCTACGAGCCGCTGATCCAGTACGACCTGGTCAAGCCGGGCACGACGTACCCGTGGCTGGCCACCGGCTATTCCTGGTCCAACGGCGGGAAAACGATCACGTTCACCATCCGCAGCGGGGTCAGGTGGTCCAACGGCAGCCCGTTCAGCGCCTCGGACGTGGCGTACACCTTCAACCTGCTGAAGAAGTACCCCGCGATCAACACCAACGGCCTGCAGATCACCAGCGCGTCGGCGCCCAACGCGACCACGGCGGTGATCAGCTTCTCCTCGCCCGCCTACTCAGAGCTGTACTACATCGCCGGTTCGACGTGGATCGTTCCGCAGAGCGTGTGGTCCAAGATCGGCAACCCGTCCACCTACTCCGACCCGAACCCGATCGGCACCGGCCCATACGTGCTGTCCACGTACTCGCCGAACGGCCTGACGTACACCGTCAACAAGCACTACTGGCAGACCCCGCCCAAGGTCGCCAAGGTCGAATTCCCCGTCTACGACTCCAACACCAGCGCGAACCAGGCCCTGGACAACGGCAACCTCGACTGGGCAGGCAACTTCGTCTCCAACATCAAGGCGAACTTCCTTGACAAGAGCCCCCACAACCACGTCTGGGACGCGCCGCTCGACGTCGAGGCGCTCATCCCCAACCTGGAGAAGTTCCCGTTCAACAGCCTCGCCGTCCGCCAGGCGGTCAGCGAGGGCATCAACCGCAAGGTCATCGGGACCGACGGTGAGGACAACCAGCAGCCGGGGGCGACCCAGCCGGGGGCGCTCACCGGCCTGACGCTGCCGCTGCAAAGCTCCTACCTGACCAGCCAGACCAGGCAGTACACCCCGGTCTACAGCCCGAGTTCCTGCAGGGCGACGCTGCAGAAGGCCGGCTGGAAGATGGGCAGCGACGGCTACTTCCGCTCTCCGTCAGGCCAGAAACTGGCCTTCACCATCCTCAACCCGTCCGCGTACACGGACTTCATCACCGACGACCAGATCATGGCCTCGGAGCTGAAGAGCTGCGGGATGGACGTCACTGTGCAAGGCGACTCGGTGGCCGCCTGGACCGCGGCGCTGGCGGACGGCAACTTCCAGGCCATCTCGCACTGGGGCACGATCGGCCCGACCCCGTACTACGACTACAACAACTACCTCAACGACACGCTGACCGCCCCGATCGGCAAGACCGCGACCGGCGACTACGAGCGGTTCTACAGCCCCCAGGCGCAGTCCTACCTGAACAGCTTCGCCGGCACCAACAACCCTGCGGTGCAGAAGGCGGACATCGTCGGCCTTGAGAAGATCGTCGCCACCCAGTTGCCGATCATCCCGCTGTTCTACGGCGTCGCCTGGGACGAGTACACCACCACCCACTTCACCGGCTGGCCCACCCCGTCGAACCCGTACATGACAGGCCAGCCGGAGCAGCCCATGAACGAGGTCACCCTGCTGCACCTCAAGCCGGTTTCCTGACCTGGCGGGGACGGGGCGTTCCGGCGCAGCGGCCGGGACTCCCGCGGCCGGCGGCCTGCTCTGCCAGGCCGCCGGCCGCCTTCCCGGGCTGGCGCCCGCCCAGGTCAGGACCTGGCACCTCGTGTCTTTTCGGAAAATTTCGGCCGACATGCCAGAGCGCATGGCGGCGCTGCTGTCACCCCGGCCACCGTCGGCGCCGCCTCCTTCCATGATCCTCCACGGCATGGCCGCAGGTCACGGCAGGCATGCGGGCAGCCGGCGGCCCGTCAGGCCCTCCCGGGCTTGTCCCCGGCTACCCGGGCCCGCTCAGGGCACCCGGGGTGCCGCAGGCTCCGGAAGACCCTGTAACGGTCCAGAAACGACGGATTGACCCGGGATACCCGGCTGCCTACGATGACCCCACACCCGCGCCTATGATGGCCTCATACCCGAAATCAATCCGAAACATTTCGGAAGCGTCTACCTGTACCTGCGCTCCGCAGGAGGGAAATCATGCCTGACATGCCCAGCCGACCGGGCCAGCATGCTGGCCAGCCGGCCCTAGCCGCGGGGGGGCGCCGCGGCGGCCGTCCGCGGCGGCGCTGGCCGGTGCTGGCCGTGTGCGCGGCGGCAAGCCTGCTGCTCGCCGCATGCGGATCGGCCACCGGAAGCGGGAAGACGGGGAACGGCGGCACGGGAGGCGGCCACGCCGCGGGCGGCACCACGGTGACGGCGTGGCTGGTCACCAGCGGCCCCAGCCCGGCCAACACCCTGGTCACGAGCACCGCCAAGAGGTTCGAGGCGAGCCACCCCGGCGATCACATCACCGTCGACTTCATCGAGAACACGCCGTTCAAGCAGAAGATCCGGCTGGCGATGGGCGCGGGCAATCCGCCGACGATCTTCTGGACGTGGGGCGGCGGGATTCTCGGCCAGTACGTCAATGCCGGCGACGTGCAGCCGCTCGGCCAGCCGTCGTGGGCGTCCCGGTTCCTGCCCGTCACGCTGAGCAATGTCACGTTTAACGGCAAGCTCTACGGCGTGCCGATCGAGGGCACCCAGCCGGTCTACTTCTTCTACAACAAGAGCGTCATGAAGAAGGCCGGCCTGGCCACCTTCCCGGCGACGTGGAGTGGCCTGCTGTCGGCGGTGCACACGCTCAAGGCGCACGGCGTGACCCCGGTCGCGCTGGCCAACGCCGCGGGCTGGCCGGGCCTGATGTACCTGGAGTACCTGACCGACCGGATCGGGGGCTCGGGCGCGGTCAAGGCCATCCTGGACGGCAAGCCGGGCGCCTGGTCCAGCCCGGCGGTCATCCAGGCGCTCACCGACATCCAGCAGCTCGTGCGGGCCGGGGCGTTCCAGCAGGGCTACGACTCCCTGCACTTCGGCAGCGGCGGCTCGGACGCCCTCGTCTACAGCGGGAAGGCGGCCATGCAGCTCATGGGCGACTGGGACATCTCCTCGATCCTCGGCTCGGACAAGTCGTTCGTGACCAGCGGCCAGCTCGGCATGGCGCCGTTCCCGGCGGTGACCGGGGGGAAGGGAAACCCAGCCGACCTGGAGGGCAACACCGCCAGCTACGTGGCCATCGCCAGCCACGCCAGCATGGCGCAGAAGAAGGTGGCCGAGCAGTTCCTGCAGGAGCTGTCCACGGTGTCCTACGCGAAGGGTGCGGTCGCCGCGGGCGAGGTCCCGGTCATCAAGGGCGCAGCTTCGCTCTTCAACGGCCAGCAGCTCGCCTCGTTCGACAAGACGATCTACTCCTCGGTGGAGCAGGCGCCGAGCTTCCAGTACTCCTGGGACCAGTCACTGGGGCCGAGCGAGGCGCAGGCGATGCTGACCAACCTGGAGCAGGTCTTCGAGCTGACCGAGACCCCGCAGAAGTTCGTCTCGGTCATGAACAGCAAGGGATCGCCGGGCTGACGGCCCGCAGGCATCCGGGCATCATCCGGCGGATTCCGGTGGCACGAAGCGGCGGTCCCGGCCGGGACCGCCGCCCGCCGGGGCGAGCCGGATGAACCGGGCCGGACGGGGCAGGACCCACACGACCGATGACGGGACGATGACGGGAAACAACGCAGCAGCGCAGCCGCACCGGATACCGGCGGCCGGCCGGGCCGGAAACCATCGCGGGCCGGGCACCGCCGGGAAGCGGCGCAGCGGGCGGGGCCAGGGACTGGCCGACCTGGCCGGCATCTCCCCCGCGATGGCGCTGTTCGGCCTGTTCATGATCGTGCCGATGGCGGCTGCGGTGGCGCTGAGCTTCTTCACCTGGAACGGCCTGGGCGCCCCGCACTGGGCGGGCGGGGCGAACTGGGTACGGTTCGCCCGTGACCCGGTGGCGATCGGGTCGCTGGCGGTGACGGCAAAGATCGTCGGGCTGAGCTGGGTGGTGCAGACGCCGATCTCGATGGCCCTGGGGCTGTTCGTCGCGGGACGGCAGCGGTACCGGTCGGTGTACGCGACGATCTACGTGCTGCCGCTGCTGCTGTCCACGGCCGGGATCGCGCTCATGTGGGAGGCGCTGCTCGATCCCAGCTTCGGGGGGCTGACCGCGCTGGCCCGCTCGCTGCACCTGGCGTTCCTGCAGCAGAACTGGCTGGGCAGCCAGGCCATCACGCTGTATGTGATGGTCGCGATCATCGCCTGGCAGTTCATCCCGTTCCACACGCTGCTGTACCAGGTGGGGCGCAGGCAGATCCCGCAGGTGCTGTACGAGGCGGCGACGATCGACGGGGCGTCGGGGGCGCGGATGTTCTGGCGGGTGACGCTGCCGCAGTTGCGGTACACGATCGCCACCTCGAGCACGCTGATGATCGTGGGCGCGCTGACCTACTTCGACATCATCTACATCATGACCGACGGCGGCCCCGGATACGCGACCCGGGTGCTGTCCCTGGACATGTACCACGCGGCGTTTTTGAGCAACGAGTTCGGCTACGCCAGCGTGCTGGCGGTGATCCTGGGGGTGATCGGCATCGGCATCGCGCTGGCCCTGACCACCTTCACCGGGTTCTCCTCGATGGCCAGCCAGCAGGAGGGCGCGGCGTGAGCGCGCATCCGGGGGGGCGGCCGCGATGAGCGAGACCGTCACCACCGGGCAGGCATCGTTCCCCGGCGCAGCCAGCGCCCGCGCACCCGCCCGGCGCGGGCCCGGCCGCCGGCCGCCGCGCCGCAGCCGCCCGGCCGGCCGGAGGCGGTTCAGCGCCGGGCGCGCCGTGGCGTTCCTGCTCGCGACGGCGTGGCTGGTGATCGTGCTCGCGCCGATCTACTACATGGTGCTGGCAAGCTTCCGCACCCAGGGCGGCTACCTGACCGCGAACCCGTGGCTGCCGGCCGGGGGGCTGACCGCCGCCCAGTACGGGGCGGTGTTCGCCGCCGGCCTGGGCCGGTACCTGCTCAACAGCGTGATCATCACGGCCTGCTGCATCGTGCTGACGCTGGCGCTGTCCCTGGGCGCCGCGTTCCGCATTGTCCGCACGCAGACCAGGGCCGCCGGCGCGGCGTTCCGCGTGCTGCTGTTCGGCCTGGCCATCCCGGTCCAGGCGATCATGGTGCCGCTGTACCTGCTGGTCTACAAGATGCACCTGTACGACACGCTGTTCGCGCTGATCCTGGTGATGAGCGCCGCCGCCATCCCGGTCTCGGTCCTCATCATGACGAGCTTCATCCGGGACATCCCCCGCGAGCTGATCAGCGCCATGCTGGTCGACGGCGGCACCGAGTGGACCGTGTTCAGGCGGCTGATCGTGCCGTTGTCGCGCCCGGTGCTGGCCACCCTGGCCATCTACGACGGGCTCAACGTGTGGAACAACTTCCTGCTGCCGCTGATCCTCACCCAGAGCCCCGACGTCGCCGTCCTGCCGCTTGGCCTGTACAAGTTCCAGGGCACCTACGGCATCAACGTCCCCGCCGTGATGGCGGCGGTGATCTTGTCCGTCCTCCCCCTTGTCGCGCTGTTCATCGCCATGCGCAGGCAGGTCATGAACAGCCTCGGCGCCGTCGCCATGCGGTGAGCCGCTGCTAGCCGCCCTCCTCGCCAACGTCCGTGACGCTGACGCCCTGCACGGCGGGGAACCGCTGCAGGCACTGCTCCAGCTTCGCGATGTCCGCGTCGGAGGCGTGGGAGACCACGAACCTCACGTCGTACACGTCCCGTGTCGGGTTGACCGTGGCAGGCAGCGCCTCCGGCGTGACGCCGGGCACCTTCGCGCACGTGCCGCGCACCTTCATCATCGAGGACTGGGAGGTGCCCGCCCTGAAGTACACCACCGCGACCCTCTTGCCGAGCGCGGCGTCGAACCTGGCGCAGCCGGCCAGCGCCACCGCTGCCGCGGCGGCCAGCGCCAGCAACGCGAGCACGCGGCGGATCGTCCCGCGTCGCCGCGGCACGCCGACTACGGGACGTAGTGCTCGCATGGGACACAGCTTATGCGCTGCGGGCGTGCCCTGCTTTCATGAAGGCCCGGGTTGCCAGCGCTCCTTCCCGCCGGGGGCCTGCCGCCGGACCGCGGGCACCACCCGCTGCCGCCTGCGGGTCCCACGTCGCGGAGGAGGTGACGCGATTCCCCTTCCGGGTCGCGCCGGGCTGCCGTCCACGCAATCATGATGGCAGGGATCACCGCATGCCCGCGACGCGGGACGGCTGCACCCTGACGGCCGGCGTGCCGCGGGCAGGGCGCGCCGCACAGGACAGCGCGCCGCACAGGACAGGAGGGAACGTGGCAGGACGTATCGAGGACTACGCCATCATCGGCGACATGCAGACCGCCGCGCTGGTCTGCGCGGACGGGTCGATCGACTGGCTGTGCCTGCCCCGCTTCGACTCCGCCGCCTGTTTCGCAGCTCTCCTCGGCAGCGAGCGCAACGGCCACTGGCGGATCGCGCCGGCCGGGGTGCCTGCCCTGACAGGGCCCGCGGGACCGGGCGGCCCCCAGCGGGCCGTGCAGCCTCCCGGCACCCGGCAGGGCCAGGTGAGCCGCCGGTACCAGGGGGACACGCTGATCCTCGAGACGCTGTGGGAAACCGGCTCCGGGGGCGCCCGCGTGATCGACTTCATGCCGCCGAGAGACGGCGCGCACCCCGTCGTCGTGCGGATCGTCGAGGGCACCCACGGGACGGTCGACATGGAATGCACGCTGCGGATACGCTTCGGCTACGGCCAGACCGTCCCGTGGGCGCACCGCGAGGACGGCCGTCTCCGCGCCATCGCGGGCCCCGACTCGCTCTGGCTGGACTCACCGGTGCACCTGGCCGGGCGGGACTTCGCTCACCATGCGGTGTTCACGGTCAGCGCCGGGCAGAAGCTGCCGTTCATGCTCAGCTACGGCCCGTCACACTGCGGCGCCCCCGCCTGCCCCGACGCCGCCAGCCTGCTCGCATCGACCAGGCGGTACTGGGACGACTGGGTCGCCCAGTGCACCTACCAGGGACAGTACCGCGACGCCGTCGTCAGGTCCCTGATCACGCTCAAGGCGCTGACCTACCAGCCCACCGGCGGGATCGTGGCCGCCGTGACCACCTCGCTTCCCGAAGACCTTGGCGGGGTGCGCAACTGGGACTACCGGTACTGCTGGCTGCGGGACGCCACGCTCACCCTCGAGGCGCTGCTCCGCACGGGGTACACCGCGGAGGCACGGGCCTGGCGGGAGTGGCTGGGCCGCGCGATCGCGGGCGACCCCGCGGACGCGCAGATCATGTACGGGGTGGCCGGCGAGCGACGGCTGATGGAATGGGAGGCCGGCTGGCTGCCCGGCTACGAGCGCTCCGCGCCCGTACGTATCGGCAACGCCGCGGCAGACCAGCGCCAGCTCGATGTCTACGGGGAGGTTATCGACGCCCTGCACCTCAGCGTCAGGTCCGGCCTGCCGGTGCGCAGGCACTCCTGGTCGCTGCAGCGTATGCTGCTGGATTTCGTCGAAAAGCACTGGGAGGAGCCGGACAACGGCCTCTGGGAGGTGCGCGGCCCCCGGCGGCACTTCGTGCATTCCAAGGTCATGGCGTGGGTGGCGTTCGACAGGGCCGTGGACATGGTGGAGAACGGCCCCGCCGCGGGGCCCGCCGACCGGTGGCGAAAGGTACGCGACCGGATCCGGCGCGAGGTGTGCGAACACGGTTACGACCCTGCCAGGGGGGCCTTCACCCAGTACTACGGCGGGACCGGACTCGACGCCGCGGTCCTGCTCATCCCCGAACTCGGCTTCCTGCCTCCCGATGACCCGAGAGTCACCTCGACCGTGAACGTCATCAAACGTGAGCTGGTGACAGACGGCCTGGTCCGCAGGTACTCACTCACCGAAGGCGGGCAGTCCGCGGTCGACGGGCTGAGCGGCAGCGAGGGCGCGTTCCTCGCGTGCAGCTTCTGGCTCGCCAACGCCCTGGAGCTGACCGGGCAGCGGGACGAGGCCGTGGAACTGTTCGAGAAGCTGCTCAGCCTGCGGAATGACGTCGGGCTGCTCAGCGAGGAGTTCGACCCGCGGCACGGCCGGCTGGTCGGGAACACACCGCAGGCGTTCAGCCACATGCCGCTTGTCCAGACAGCGCTCAACCTCGGCAGCCACGCCGGGCATCACCGCCGGGGCCCGCACGGCGCCCGCCTGGGCCGGGATCGCTAGCCGGCAGAAAGGCACCGCTCTGCTGCCATCGGGTGCGCGTGACGCCCCCGCGGCCGGATACTGGTAGGCAGTCATGCCATCCGCTCGCCACATCCTCATCGTGAACGGCCGGAAGGTCCGCCAGCCGGTCTTCGTCATCGGGGCGCCGTATTCGGGGACGGACCTGCTCGCCCGGGCGCTGAAGCGATCCCCCGGCGTTCACCTCACCATCGGCCAGCCCAGTGTGCTCCGTGTGGTGTACGCCTTCGCCCGGCGGCCCTCGATCCACGGCGGGCGCGGTGAGGCCGCCGCGTCGGTGCTGCGTGACGCCTTCGCCCAGGGCTGGCGGATCACCCCCCATGGCTGCATGGAATGCGTCCCCGCCTGCCGCGAGGCGGCGGGGCACGGCGGCGCCGGCGGACGGGAAGGTCCCGCGTGGCCGTGCATGGCGGAGCGTGACATCACCATGTACGCTGATGCCAGCCCTGACCTGGCCTATTGCGCGGAAGCGCTCACCCGCGCGTTCCCCGACGCGCGGATCGTGCAGATCATCCGTGACGGCAGGGACGTCGTGGCGTCCATGCTGTCCGATCCCGCGCTCCTCGCCTGGTTCAGGCCGGGCTTCGCCAACGTCGACAGCGAGTTCCCCAACCCGTTCTTCGGGGTGGAAACCGAGGCCGACAGGGCCGCCTGGCCGGAGCTTTCCCTGCCAGCCAAGTGCGCGATGCGCTGGCGGGGCACGGTACGGCTGGCGGCGCGGCTGCGGCGCAGCCTGTCACAGGATCAGCTCATCACCATCCGCTACGAGACCTTGCTGGAGCACCCTGCCGCCACGGCATCCGCGGTCTCCGAGTTCACCGGCGCACCGGTCTCCTCCGCCGACATGACCCGGCACTCCCCCCGTCACGCGATGGGTGCGGGCGGGTGGCGGCGGACCCTCACCGCCGAGCAGGCCGCGGAGGTCGAGGCGGTCGCCGGTGACGAGCTGCGCCGGATCGGGTACGTCCTTTCCGGCACTCCGTAGGGCACCGCCGGCCAGCACGGGCAGCACCCGCGGCCGCCACCTGCCCGGGTCCCGCCCAGGTGTCAGGATGCGTACGCCGGGGAGGTCACGAAGGGCCCGCCCCGCTGGCGGGCGAACTGGGTACGGTACAGCTCCGCGTACAGTCCGCCGGCGGCCAGCAGTTCCTCGTGTGAGCCGCGCTCGGTGACCGTCCCCGCGTCGATGACGAGGATCTGGTCGGCGTCGATGATCGTGGACAGGCGGTGCGCGATCACCAGCGAGGTCCGGCCCGCGAGCGCGGTCTTCAGCGCCCGCTGCACCGCGGCCTCCGACTCCGAGTCCAGGTGCGCGGTGGCCTCGTCGAGCACGACGACGGAGGGAGCCTTGAGCAGCAGCCTGGCCAGCGCGACCCGCTGCTTCTCGCCGCCGGACAGCCGGTAGCCGCGGTCGCCGACAACGGTATCCAGCCCGTCGGGCAGCGTGGCGATCAGGTCCCAGATCTGGGCGGCCTCGCATGCCTCGATCAGCTCGGCCTCGGTGGCGGCGGGCCGGGCGTAGGCGAGGTTGGCGCGGAGCGTGTCGTGGAAGAGATGGGCATCCTGGGTGACCACCCCGACCACGTCGTGCAGCGACTCCAGCGTGACGTCCCGCAGGTCGTGACCGCCGATCAGCACCGTGCCGGAATCCGGGTCGTACAGCCGCGCTGCCAGGTGGGTGATCGTGGTCTTGCCCGCGCCCGACGGCCCCACCAGGGCGGTGAGCTTGCCCGAGGGGGCGCGGAAGCTCACCTCGTGCAGCACCCCCGGCGCCTCGCCGTCGCGCTCCGGGCCGGGCGCTGCGATCGTCTCGAGCGTGGGCAGTGACACCTCGCTGGCACGCGGGTACCGGAACGACACGCGGTCGAACTCGATCTCCGGCGCAGTGCCCGGCTCGCTGCCGGGTACGCTCCGCGGCAGCCCGGCGGCGCCGGGTTTCTCCGCGATCAGCGGTTTCAGGTCGAGTATCTCGAAGACCCGGTCGAAGCTGACCAGCGCCGTCATGATGTTGACCTGGACGTTCGACAGGCCGGTGATCGGCCCGTACACCCGGGCCAGCAGGGTGGTCAGCGCGACGAGAGTGCCGATCTGGAAAACGCCGTTGATCACCAGGCTGCCGCCGACCCCGTACACCACGGCGGTGGCCAGGGCGGCGAGCAGGGTCAGCGCGGTGAAAAGCACCCGCCCGTACATGGCGCTGGACACCCCGATGTCGCGGACCCGGGCGGCCTTGCCGTCGAACAGCTCCGCCTCCTCCCGCGGCCGGCCGAACAGCTTCACCAGCATCGCGCCGGCCACGTTGAACCGCTCGTTCATCGTGGAGCTCAGCTCGGCGTTGAGCTGCATCGATTCCCTGGTGAGCCGCTGCATCCTCCGGCCGATCAGGTTGGCGGGGATGATGAACAGCGGGATCATCGCCAGGGTGATGATGCTGACCAGCCAGGACAGGTAGAACATCGTGACCAGGATCACGGCGAGGCTGAGCACGTTGGACAGCACCGACGACAGCGTGGAGGTGATCGCCTGCTGGGCGCCCACGACATCGCTGTTCAGCCGGCTGACCAGCGACCCGGTCTGCGTCCGGGTGAAGAACGCGATCGGCTGCCGCTGCACGTGCCGGAACACCTGGGTGCGCAGGTCGTAGATGACACCCTCACCGATCCGCGCGGAGAACCAGCGGTTTGCGAGCCCGAGAACGGCGTCGAGCAGCGCGACCGCTGCCACCGCTCCGGCGAGCCCGAGGACGAGCCCGTCGTCGCGGGCCAGGATGCCCTTGTCGATGATCGCCCGCAGCAGCAGCGGGTTCACGACGGTGATCAGCGCGTCCGCCGCGGTGGTGATCAGCAGCGCGGTGATCGGGATCCAGTACGGCCTGGCGTAGGGGATGATCCGGCGGACGAGCCCTGAGGAGAGCTTCTGCCTGGTAACGGATGGGTCCTGCCGGAAGGACCGCATCATCTGCATGCCCGCCATGTACATGTCCCGCTAACCTCCGTCAGCCGCCCGCTCTTCCTGACCGCTCCCCTGGCGGCCTCAGCCGACAGCGAAATGGCGGCCGGAGGCGATGGGGTCTTTACCCGCCGGGCAGGCAGGGCGCGTCACCGCCCGCCCGGCGGCCCGCGGGGCGGGGAGGCAGCCGGGGCCGCCCGGCCGTCAGCCGGGACCGGCTTTCTGTGTCCCCCGCCGCGCGCGCTGCAGCGCTGCCTGCGCCGCGCGCTCCGCAGCCGCCTGCTGCTCAACCGTATGCGCGGGTGCCTGAGCGAGCAAGGCCTTTGTCGCTCGTGCCGCTGCGGCGTCTGTGGCGAGCAGCGCGGCAACCAGGTCGGCCACGCAGTCGTCGAGTTCAGCGGCGGGCACGACGATCTCGGCGAGCCGCAGCTCACGTGCCTCCTGTGCCGGAACGGTGCGCGCCGTCAGGCAGAGCTCGACCGCCCGCGGCAGCCCCACGAGGTCGACGAGCGGCTTGGTCCCGCCGAGATCCGGGACGAGGCCGAGCGCCGGCTCCTTCATGCAGAACGTGGCGTCCTCGGCGAGCACCCGCAGGTCGCACGCGAGCGCGAGCTGGAACCCCGCGCCGATCGCGTGCCCGCGCACCGCGGCGATGGAGACGATGTCCTCGCGGTGCAGCCACAAGAACCCCGCCTGGCAGCCTGCGAGCCACTCGTCGAACCCCGGGCCGGCCGGGTCGGCGATCCGCTCACCGTCCGGCGTCCCCTCCGCGGAAAGAAGGCGCACGTCGATCCCGGATGAGAAGGACGGCCCGTCGCCGCGGACGACAACCACCCGCACCCCCGGTGGCAGCGACTCCCCGATCGCCGCGAGCCCCCGCCACATGGCGGGGGTCATGGCGTTGCGCCGCTCCGGCCGGCTGAGGGTCACCGTGGCGACCGCGCCGTCCACGTCGAGCCTCAAACCCGCAAGCACCGCGCCCGCAGGCGCCGGGCTTCCGCCTCCTCTGCCCGGTCCGCTGGTCACGCTGGTCCTCCTGCCCGGCCCGCCACGTCCGGGCCCGGTGGCAGCGGGGCGCACCGCACCGGACCCGGAACTCGCCCTGGGGAGCTTACCCCCGGATCCGGTGCGGGCCAGCTTCCGGTGCCGCGCTCAGCGTTTCCCCGGCGCCCTGCTGCGGGACGCGCTGCCGCGGGTCGCCCCGCCGCGGCCACGCAGCTTTACCCCTGTCTCGCTCAGGATCCGGTGGACGAACCCGTACGACCTCCCAGTCGATGCGGCCAGTGAGCGGATGCTCTCGCCCGCGTCATAGCGCGCCTTGAGGTCAGTCGCCAGCTTGCTGCGATCCGTGCCCGTCACCCGGGTGCCTTTCTTCAGGGTCCCGGCCACATGTACCTCCCGTTAGCTTGGGTTACCGCTGCGTTAACTCGCCCTCCGCCCTATCGGGCACCGCCAGGGAACTGGCCACCTGCACCGAGGTGAATGGCCATTATGTCCCCGGCGGCTCCGACGCCGGCGGGCTCACGCAAGGGCTACCAGGTCCGCGAAATCCTCGTTCCAGGCGTCCTCTACCCCGTCAGGAAGCAATATGACGCGCTGCGGCGAAAGCGCCCGGGTCGCCTCTTCGTCATGGGTGACGAGCACGATCGCGCCGCGGTATGCGCGGAGCGCGGCAAGGACCTCCCGCCTGCTCGCCGGGTCCAGGTTGTTGGTCGGCTCGTCGAGCAGCAGCACGTTGGCGCCGGAGGTGACGAGGAGCGCGAGCGCCAGCCGGGTCTTCTCGCCGCCGGAGAGCACCGCGGCGGGCTTGGCGACGTCGCCGCCGGAGAACAGGAACGATCCGAGGACCGTGCGCTGCTCAGCGTCCGTGAGGCCCGGCGCGGCGGAGCGCATGTTCCCGAGCACGGTCCGGCCGGCATCCAGCGTCTCGTGCTCCTGCGCGTAGTACCCGATCCGGAGCCCGTGCCCCCGCGTGACGCTCCCCGCGTCGGGCTCCTCGACCCCGGCGAGCAGCTTGAGCAGGGTGGTCTTGCCGGCGCCGTTGAGCCCGAGAACCACCACCCGGCCGCCCCGTTCCACCGCGACGTCGATTCCCGAGAAGACCTCGAGGCTGCCGTACGACTTGGCCAGGCCGGCCGCGGCGAGCGGCGTCCGGCCGCACGGCGCGGGCACCGGCAGCCGCAGCTTCGCCACCCGCGCTCGCCGCTGCTCCTGCGGCATGCCAGCGAGCAGCCGCTCCGCGCGCCGCTGCATGACCTTGGCCGCGGTCGCCTTCGTCGCCTTGGACCGGAACCGGCCGGCCTGCGCCTGCAGCGCCGTGGCCTTGCGCTGCGCGGTTGCCCGCTCTGCCGCGCGCCGCCGCTCGCCGGCCTCCCGCTGTGCCAGGTACGCCCGCCAGCCCACGTTGTAGGCGTCGAGGGCGCAGCGCTGGGCGTCCAGGCAGAGAACCTTGCTGACCACCGCCTCCAGCAGTCCCTCGTCGTGGGTGATGATCAGCAGGCCGCCCCGGTAGGCCCGCAGATGGTCACGCAGCCAGGCACGCGAGTCCGCGTCCAGGTGGTTGGTGGGCTCGTCGAGCAGCAGCGTCTGCGGCTCGCCGAACAAGATCCTGGCCAGTTCGGCCCGCCGCCGCTGGCCGCCGGAGAGCGTGCGCAGCGGCTGGCCGAGTACCCTGGAGGGCAGGCCGAGCCCGGCCGCGAGCGAGGCCGCCTCGGCCTGCGCGGCGTACCCGCCGAGAACCGACAGCCGCTCCTGCAGCTCAGCGTACCTGCGGACGGCTTTGTCCCGCCGCCCGCGGTCGGGTGCTGCCATCTGCTCCTCGGCGGACCGCATCGCGCGGAACAGTTCGTCGAGGCCGCGCGCGGACAGTATCCGGTCCTGGGTCAGGGCGCCGAGGTCACCGGTCCTGGGATCCTGCGGGAGGTAGCCGACCTCGCCGGAGCGCCGGACGGACCCGGCGGCGGGCAGCGCCTCCCCCGCGAGAACCCGGAGGAGGGTGGTCTTGCCTGCCCCGTTCCTGCCGACCAGGCCGATCTTGTCGCCCGGCGCGACCTGGAGGCTGGCCGGCCCCAGGAGCAGGCGGGCTCCGGCGCGCAGTTCTAGATCGCGTGCCACTATCACTCAACCACTCCAAATAGTCATAAAACGGACAACTGCACTGCGCGGATATCCCCGGCAGGGGCGGCCCGTTCAAACCAGGAGTGGCAGCATGCGACGAACTATACCGGACGCGTACCACGGCCCGGGCAGCGTGCGCCGCCGGGGATGCACGCCTGGATCGCAGGTAACCAGGATCGCCGTCGGGACGGGCCGGGTGTCAGGCGGCCGGCCGGGCCGTCATCTGGCGGCGCGCTGCGGACGCCGGATCGGGCGGATCACCGTGTGGCCCAGGGTCACGCCAGCGGCGATCGCGAGGCCGACGGCCAGGGCCCTCAGCAGCATGGCGATCCCGCCCGGGTCGTTTCCGCTGATCAGGGTCAGCATCCCACCGTAGATCGTGAGCCCCGGCACGAGCGGCATGATACCGGGAACGATGTAGAGGAACGGGTGGGTACGCTGCCTGCTTGCCAGCGCGCGGCCCGCGAGGCCCACGAGCCAGGCGGCGACGGCGGTTGCGAAGATCTCCGAGACGCCGATGTGCCCGAGCAGCAGGACGGCGGCCCAGCCGGCGGCGCCGATGGCGCCTGCCCATGCCAGCGCGCGGCCCGGCACGGACGTGGCGGTGGCATAGAGAGCCGCGGCCACGCCCGCCGCGGCCACCTGCGCGGGCACCTGCAGCAATGAGGCCGACGTCACCGCTGCGACTCCGATGGAGATCCCGGCCCAGCGGCCAAGGTACAGCATGACCGCGATGCCGGTGACGATGCCCGCGGCGGTGAGCAGCACTTCGAGGCCCCGCGCGCTCCCGCTGATCGGGAACCCGGTGAGGGCGTCCTGGACGCTGGCGACGAGCGCGTAGCCGGGGACGAGCACCATGATCCCGCCCGCGACCACGAGCGATGACTGGACTGGGAAATGCATGGCGGCGAGCGCCAGGGCGGCGCCGGTGGCCACGGCAGAGCCGGCGACGGTCTGGAAGAAGCCGAGCATGCCGCGGCGGTCGGCCCACTGCATGGCGAGGTACCCGATGATCGTCGCGGTGAACGCGGTGACGGCGACGATCCCCCGCCCGCCGAGCAGCACCGAGAAGGCGGCGGCCATGCCGGCCCAGCCGAGAATGATCAGCGGGTGATGCCGGGACGGCCTGGCGGCAACCTCGTCGAGACGGCTGATCGCCTGCTCTGTCGTCAGCCGCCCGGTTTTCAGGTCCTCGCGCAGCGTGTAGATGTCCGCGAGGCGCCCGTAGTCCACCTCGCGGCGGCGGACAACCCGCAGCGTCGTGACGGGCTCGACGTCCCTGGCCGGGATGTATGAGGCCGTCAGCGAGGTGAACGTCACGTCGGTCTCGACCCGCCGCAGGCCGCACGCGCGCGCGAGTTCCCCGATGGTGGTCTCCACCTCGGCGGTGCCCGCCCCGCTGGCCAGCAGCAGCGCCCCGGCCCGCAAGGCGAAGTTCAGGATGCGGTAGACCGCCCGCTGCTCGGGTTCCGGCAGCCGGATCGGCTCGGTGACCGGCAGCACGTGCCGCTGGTGAGCGGTCAGGAAGCGGCTGGTCGCCTGCCCGACGAGGCGCCGTCCGGCGAGCCGCCTGCGCCGCAGCTCCTCCTGTGCTGACCTCCGGAACTCCACGGGCGGAACTCCACGTGCTCCAATCTCTTGGTTCCTGAACGGCCCGGACGTGACGTACCGGCGTATTCGTCACGAACGCATTGCACGCCAGCATGAGCGTACGGCGCTTCACTGATCACTGTTCCCCCGCGCCCCCGGCGGTTAACGACGCCGGGGCAGCATGAATTCCCGCCCGCTCACGGCTCGGCCAGGCGGACGCGGACCGACCGGAACAGCGCGGGGCTGCGGCGCAGCACAGCCAGCCGCGGGTCCGGGACGGTGAGGAACCGGTCCACGGCGATCGCCATGAACGGACGCAGCCGCGGGTCGTCCCGCAGCGCGGCGGCCGCCCGCCTGTCGCCGCCGAGCACCACCGCGTCGAGATCCGCCCGGTATTTCCCCAGGACTGTCTCGGCTGCGCTGGCCGCCGCGCGCAGCGCCGCCGCCGCCTGGTTCTCCCGGCGCCGGGCGAAGCGCTGCTGCGACCAGCCGCCCGCGGCGCTGCGCCCATGGACGGGCCTGGCGCCCGTCTTCGAGGCGATCAGCGCGGGCGGGGATCCGCTGAACACACCCGCCGCGTACCCGCCGAGCCGGACAAGCAGCACGCCGACGGTTCTCGCGGCGCCCGCATGCACGGCGGCGGCCTCCGCCCAGGCCTCCGCCGGGCCGCCGGGTCCGGCGCTTCTGCCGTGCGGCGCCGGCACGCCCGGGCCTGCTGGGGGCACGGCAAGGTCACCAGGCAGGTCCATCGGCGGGAACGGCAGGTGGCACTCGGCCACCGCGCCGTCGGCGGCGCGGAAGGTAATGACCTCAGAGCCGGGATCGGCGGTGAGAGCACCGTGCCGCCGCTGGAAGCCGTCGATCCAGCCGGGGAAGCGCTCCGGCGCCACGTCGATCCACCGCCCACCACCCCACGCGGGATATGCCTGCATGTCGTCCGCCACCAGCCAGGATTACTCAGGACCGCTTGGCGGCCGGGCACCGCTGGGGATCGTCATGGCACGAACGGGTTGACGACCCGGACGCCCCGGATCACCTGCCCGTCAGGCAGATCCTCCGTCAGGACGCGGGAACAGCCCGCCTGCCGGGCCGCCTCGATGATCAGTGCATCCCACAGCGACAGCTTCGCCTCACGGCTGGTGCTGATCGCGGACAGTACCAGCGGCACATCGATATCGACGACATCCAGCTTGGTCAGGCTTCGCACCGAGCCGGCGGCCTGCTGCTCGGTCATCGGCCACTTCAGTTTGCGGGTGACTGTGCTGTAGTACTCTCCCAGCACTTGGGCGCTGACAACCAGGCCGTCTCTCTCTCGCCTGCAATCAGAGGTTGAAGCCGAGGGCACGGAGCTGCTCGCGGCCCTCCTCGGTGATCCGCTCCGGGCCCCACGGCGGCATCCACACCCAGTTGATGCGGAACCCGGCCACCACGCCGTCGAGGGCCTCGGCGGCCTGGTCCTCGATCACGTCCGTGAGCGGGCACGCGGCACTGGTCAGCGTCATGTCGATCGCCGCGTTGCGCTCCCCGTCGACGGTGACCCCGTAGACGAGGCCCAGGTCCACGACGTTGATGCCGAGTTCCGGGTCGACGACGTCCCTGAGCGCCTCGAGCACATCCTGGACGTCCTGGCTCTCCGCCGCCTGCTGGCTGATCGTGTTCTCCGTCATGATGGCCGTCCTGCCGTTGCTTCCAGCGCCTGCCCGGTGGCGTCCTTCCACGCCATCCAGCTCAGCAGGGCGCATTTGATCCTGGCCGGGTACTTGGAGACCCCGGTGAACGCGGCGGCGTCCCCGAGCACGTCCTCGTCCGGCTCCGCCGCGCCCCTGGACTGCATGAGCTCGAGGAACTGCTGGAAGGTCCGCATCGCCTCGCTGACCGGCTTCCCGATCAGCAGGTCCGTCATGACCGACGCGCTCGCCTGGCTGATCGAGCAGCCCAGCGCGTCGTAGGACACATCCGACACAACGGGCTCACCCCCGGCGTCCTTCAGGGCGACGCGCAGCGTCACCTCGTCGCCGCAGGTCGGGTTGACGTGGCGGGCCTCGGCGTCGAACGGCTCACGCAGCCCCTTGTGGTGGGGGTTGCGGTAGTGGTCCAGGATGATCTCCTGGTACAGTGACTCGATCTGCATCGGACCAGCGCCTTATCTGTTTCCGCTCCGCACGCCGCGATTCCCCTCCGCTTCTCATCCCGCGCCGAAGAACCGCTGAGCGTACCGCACCGCGTCGGCGAGCGCGTCGGCTTCCCCGGGAGTGTTGTACACGTAGAACGTCGCGCGGGTGCTGGCCTGGACGCCGAGCGCGCGGTGCAGCGGCCACGCGCAGTGATGGTCGGCCCGGACCTCGATGCCGAGTTCGTCGAGCACCTGGCTCACGTCGTGCGGGTGCACGCCCGCCACGTCGAACGACACCGCGCCGCCGCGATCATCCGTGGTCAGCGGGCCGAGAATGCGCACGCCGCCGATCCCGCCCAGGGCGTCGATGGCGCGGCGGGTCAGCTCCTTCTCGTGCGCGGCGACCGCGTCCATGCCGAGCGCGGACAGGTAGTCGCAGGCCGCGGCGAGCCCTGCCGCCTGCGCGGCCGGCGGCACACCCGGCTCGAACCGCTGCGGCGGCGGCAGGAACGTAGAGCCTTCCATCCTGACCACTTCGATCATGGACCCGCCGGCCAGGAACGGCGGCATCGCCTCCAGCAGCTCGCGCCGGCCCCACAGCACGCCGATCCCGTACGGGCCCAGCATCTTGTGCCCGGAGAAGGCGAGGAAGTCCGCGCCGAGGCTGGTCACGTCCACCGGCCGGTGCGGGACGAGCTGGGCGCCATCGCAGAGCACCACCGCCCCGGCCGCGTGCGCCAGGCGGGCGATCTCCGCCACCGGCGGCACCACCCCGGTGACGTTCGACTGGCCGGTGACGGCGACGAGCCTGGTCCGCCCGCCGATCAGCTCGCCGGCCCGGCTGAGGTCCACCCGGCCCTCCGGGGTGACGCCGAACCAGCGCAGCGTGGCGCCGGTCCGGTCGCAGAGCTGCTGCCACGGCACCAGGTTCGCGTGGTGCTCAAGCTCGGTGACCAGCACCTCATCGCCGGGTCCGACCCGCAGCCGCTCGGCGGCGGCCGGCCAGTCCGTGCCGGCCGCCGCGCCTGCCGTGGCGTCCGGCCGGCACGACGCCGCGTTGCTCATCGCGTACGCGACCAGGTTGATCGCCTCGGTGGCGTTCTTGGTGAACACCACCTCGCCGGGGTCCGCGCCGATGAAGGCGGCGACCCGTGCGCGCGCGTGCTCGTAGGCGTCGGTGGCCTCCTCGCCGAGCAGGTGCGCGCCGCGGTGCGCCGCGGAGTTGTGACGGGTGTAGAACTCCCGCTCGGCATCCAGGACCTGGCGCGGCTTCTGCGAGGTCGCGCCGGAGTCGAGATAGACCAGCGGGCGCCCGCCGCGCACGCTCCTGGAAAGGATCGGGAAGTCGGCACGGATCGCGTCGGCGTCCAGGGGCGCGGGCCGGCCGGGGGCGCCGTCCCGTACGGCTCCGCCCGGCACACCATCCTGGGTCGCCGTCACGCGATCGCCTCCGCCCTGGCGAACTTCTCGTACCCTTCGCGCTCCAGTTCCTCGGCCAGCTCGGGGCCGCCCTCCTCGACGATCCGCCCGCCCACGAACACGTGCACGAAGTCGGGCTTCACGTACCGGAGGATCCTCTGGTAGTGGGTGATCAGCAGCACGCCGTGGCCGGGTGCCCCGCGGAACCTGTTGATCCCCTCCGACACGACCCTCAGCGCGTCGATGTCGAGGCCGGAGTCGGTTTCGTCCAGGATCGCGATCTTCGGGTCGAGCAGCTCGAGCTGCAAGATCTCGTGCCGCTTTTTCTCCCCGCCGGAGAACCCCTCGTTCAGGTTCCGCTCGGCGAACGCCGGGTCGATGGAGAGCGCGTCCATGGCCCCGCGCATCTTCTTCATGAAGTCGCGGAGCCTGGGTGCCTCCCCGCGCACCGCCGTCACCGCGGTGCGCAGGAAGTTCGACACCGAGACCCCCGGCACCTCCACCGGGTACTGCATGGCGAGGAACAGCCCCGCGCGGGCCCGCGCGTCCACGCTCATCGTCAGCACGTCCTCGCCGTCCAGCGTGACCGAGCCCTGGGTCACCCGGTACTTGGGGTGCCCGGCGACCGCGTAGGCGAGGGTGGACTTGCCGGAGCCGTTCGGCCCCATGATCGCATGCGTCTGCCCCGCCGACACGGTCAGGTCCACGCCGCGCAGGATCTCCTTGTCCGTCCCGTCCCCCTCCGCCACGCTGACATGCAGGTCGCGGATCTCAAGCGTCGCCATCCAAGCTCTCCTGATCGGTATCGTCTCTAGCCGAGCGCGACGTAGACGTCGCCGCCTTCGGTCTTCACTGGGTAGGTGTCGACGGGCTCGGTCGCCGGCGGCCCCGTCGGCTCGCCGGTGCGCACGTCGAAGCAGGACCCGTGCAGCCAGCACTCCAGCGTGTGGTCGTAGACCTCGCCCTCCGACAGCGGCACCTCGGCGTGCGAGCACACGTCACGGAGCGCGTAGATCTCCCCGCCGGTCCGCACCACCGCCACCGGCGTCCCGTCGATTTCCACGCCGATCGCGCCGTCCTCGGGCAGGTCGGCGAGCGAGCATGCCCGCACGTACCCCGGCCCGGGGCCCGTGCCCGGCTGGCTCATGCTCCCTTGCTGCTGCGTCATGCCAGTTCCGCCTCCACTGCGGCGGCCACCCGCTCCCGCAGCCCGGGTACCGCGATCCCCGAGATCAGCTCGCCGAAGAACCCGCGGATCACCAGGCGGCGTGCCTCCTGGTAGGGGATACCACGGGCCATCAGGTAGAACAGGTGGATGTCCTCCAGCCTTCCGCTGGCGCTCGCGTGCCCGGCACCCACCACCTCGCCGGTGAGGATCTCCAGGTTCGGCACCGAGTCGGCGCGCGCGCCGTCGGTCAGCACCAGGTTCCTGTTGTATTCGTAGGTGTCGGTGCCGGTCGCCTCGGCGCCGATGAGCACGTCGCCGATCCACACGCTGCGGGCGCCCTCTCCCTGCAGCGCGCCCTTGTAGCGCACCCGGCTCCGGCAGTTTGGTACCGCGTGGTCAACGAACAGCCGGTGCTCGAGGTGCTGCCCCGCGCCGGCGAAGTACAGGCCGTTCAGCTCGGCGTCGCCGCCCCGCCCTGTGTAGGTGACGGACGGGACGAGCCGCACCACGCTTCCCCCGAGCGTCACCGCGGTGTGGGAGATCCGCGCGTCGGCGCCCAGCCTGGCGTGGTGGTGCGACAGGTGCACGGCGTCGCCGGCCCAGTCCTGCAGGGTCACCACCGACAGCGAGGCGCCGTCGCCCACGACGAACTCGACGTTGTCAGCGTAGGTCGCGCTGCCTCGGTGGTCGAGCACGAGCGTGGCGCTGGCCAGCGGCCCGACGTCCACGACCAGGTGCCCGAAGGCGGCGCCATCCGCCCCCCGCCCGGTCACGGTGACCACCGTCGGGGCGTCCGCCACCGCCGCCTCGCCCGGCACGCTGACGACGGTCGCCTCGGTGAACGACGCGAATGCCCGGGCGCTCACCCGGTCGGCGGGCACGTAGGACGCACCGAGCCGCGGATCGTCCCGTCCGGCCCGCTGCACGGACACGCCGGGCGCGGCGTCGACGTCCACGCTCACCGCGCCGCTGCCCGGCGGCCCTGCGGGCCCGTCACCGTGCAGCCCGCGCAGCCGCCGCAGCGGCGTGAACCGCCACTCCTCCTCGCGGCCGGTCGGCACCGGGAAGTCCGCCGGGTCGAACGACTGGTGCCCGTGCAGCCTGGAGACGGGCGCCGTGGCTTCCAGCGCCCCGCTGACCCCGGCCATCAGCCGACCGCCCCCTCCATCTGCAGCGCGATCAGCCGGTTCAGCTCGAGCGCGTATTCCATCGGCAGCTCGCGGGCGATCGGCTCGACGAAGCCGCGCACGATCGTGGCCATCGCCTCGTCCTCGGTCATGCCGCGGCTCATCAGGTAGAAGAGCTGGTCCTCGGAGATCTTGGAGACGGACGCCTCGTGGCCCATCTCCACGTCGTCCTCGCGGATGTCGTTGTAGGGGTAGGTGTCGCTGCGGCTGACCGTGTCCACGAGCAGCGCGTCGCACTTGACCGTCGACCTGGAGTGCCCGGCGCCCTCCTGCACGTTGACGAGGCCGCGGTAGGAGGTCCGCCCGCCGGACCTGGCCACGGACTTCGACACGATCGTGGAGGACGTGTTCGGCGCGCAGTGCACCATCTTCGCGCCCGCGTCCTGGTGCTGGCCGGCGCCGGCGAACGCGACGGAGAGCGTCTCACCGCGCGCGTGCTCGCCCATCAGGTAGACCGCCGGGTACTTCATCGTGACCTTGGAGCCGATGTTCCCGTCGATCCACTCCATCGTCGCGCCCTCGTAGGCGACGGCCCGCTTGGTGACCAGGTTGTAGACGTTGTTCGACCAGTTCTGGATCGTGGTGTAACGGCACCGCGCGCCGGGCTTCACGATGATCTCGACGACCGCGGAGTGCAGCGAGTCGGACTTGTAGATGGGCGCGGTGCACCCCTCCACGTAGTGGACGTACGCGCCCTCGTCCACGATGATGAGCGTCCGCTCGAACTGGCCCATGTTCTCGGTGTTGATGCGGAAGTAGGCCTGCAGCGGGATCTCCACGTGCACGCCCTTGGGCACGTAGATGAACGATCCGCCGGACCAGACGGCCGTGTTGAGCGACGCGAACTTGTTGTCACCGGGCGGGATCACCGTGCCGAAGTACTCCTGGAAGATCTCCGGGTGCTCCCTCAGCCCGGTGTCGGTGTCCAGGAAGATGACGCCCTTGGCCTCCAGGTCCTCCCGGATCTTGTGGTAGACGACCTCGGACTCGTACTGCGCGGCGACGCCGGCGATGAGCCGCTGCTTCTCCGCCTCGGGGATGCCGAGCTTGTCGTAGGTGCGCTTGATGTCCGCGGGCAGCTCGTCCCAGCTCGCGGCCTGCTTCTCCGTCGACCTGACGAAGTACTTGATGTTGCCGAAGTCGATGTCCGACAGGTCCGCGCCCCAGGCCGGCAGCGGCTTGCGGGTGAAGTACTTCAGCCCCTTGAGCCGCATGTCGAGCATCCATTCCGGCTCGCCCTTGCGTGCCGAGATATCGCGCACCACCTCTTCGGACAGGCCGCGGCGCGCGGACGCGCCGGCCACGTCGGGATCGGCCCAGCCGAACTTGTACGTGCCGAGGCCCTCAAGCTTGTCGTTCACAGTGGTCGTCATAAATAGAGCCCTCCGGACTCCGTGATCGTTTCGCCGTGGCCTGCTATTTCCTTACCCGCCCTCAAGGGTCAACAGCCCCTGACGCGCCGGGCTTCCCCAGGACACCGGGCTTTCCTGGCGCGCCCGCCGTATCCGGGACGGCCGCATTGCCCATCCCGGGCCGTGCCGCGCCGTCGACCAGCGACCGGTCGGTGACGTGCGTGGTGCAGATGCCGTCGCCGTGAGCGATCGTCGCCAGCCGCTGCACGGGCACGGCGAGCAGGCGGCCGAACGCCTCCGTCTCCGCCTCGCAGAGCTGCGGGAACTCTGCCGCGACATGCGCGACAGGGCAGTGGTGCTGGCAAAGCTGCTCACCGCCCGCAGCGGGGGCCCTCCGCGCCCCCCGCAGGCGCGCAGGCGCCCGGGCCGCGCCCTCCGCCCCGCCGGCCGCTGGTGACGCGCAGGCCGAGGCCGCGTACCCGTCCGCGGACAGGGCGTCGGCCAGCGCCCGCACCCGCCCCGCGGGGGGCGCGGCCGCCACCACGGGACCGTACCTGCGCTCCAGGTCGGCCACCTGCCTGCGGGCGAACTCCTCGACCGCCGCGGGGCCCGCGACCTCCGCGAGGAAGCGCAGTGCGCTGGTGGCCAGGTCGTCGTAGGCGTGCCCGAACGCGCTGCGCCCGGCGTCGGTGATGGCGAAGAGCCTGGCCGGGCGGCCTCGCCCGCGGCTGCCGTAGGTCCGGGCGGTTTTCGTCTCGATCAGCCCCTCGGCAAGCAGGGCGTCGAGATGGCGCCGGATCGCGGCCGGCGTGAGCCCGAGCCGGCTGCCCAGGACCGAGGCCGAGGACGGGCCGAGCTCCAGGATCAGCCGGGCAACCCGCGCCCTGGTGCCGCGCTCCGCCCGCGCCCAGGCGGACAGCTCCGCCAGCGGGCGGCTGTCCGCGCCCCCCGCCCCCCGGCGCGCGGGCAGGGTGCCGGGGGCCCCGCTCCCGGGGGAACCGGGCCGCGCCGCAGCCATCCGCCCGTTTTTCACAACATCAGTATGCCGTAAATCGGCCAGGTGACGCAAGCATTTGCCAACGCTATCGTGCCGTAAATCGGCCAGGATGCCCGTGATCTGCGCCACTGCCGGCGCGCAGCGCGCCGGGCGGGCACGCGGTCCCTCATGGGGCGACCGGGCGGTCATAGACTCACTATCGTGAGTAGTGCTCCCGCCGTCGAGATCACCGGCCTGGTGAAGCGGTACGGGCGCGCCACAGCCGTGGACGGGCTCACGCTGAGCGCCGCGCGCGCCGAGGTGACCGCCATCCTCGGCCCCAACGGGGCGGGCAAGACCACGACGATCGAGATATGCGAGGGCTACCGGCACGCCGACGGCGGCACCGTGCGCGTCCTC
>Ga0209061_1002308_pt1 | contig 24978 bp, 20 predicted proteins | sample Coa_R1_10_FD_187157 | JGI IMG/M metagenome (GOLD analysis project Ga0209061, IMG submission 187157) | Surface soil microbial communities from Centralia Pennsylvania, which are recovering from an underground coalmine fire - Coalmine... | ecosystem: Environmental > Terrestrial > Soil >...
TGATCGCCGATGGGGGTTACGACAGCGATCCGTTGCGCGAACGGCTGGCGCAGCGTGGCATCGAATTGATCGCGCCACATCACCGGAACCGCAAGCGCCCTGCGACCCAGGACGGGCGCGCTTTCCGGCGCTACCGGCGTCGCTGGATCGTGGAACGAACCATCGGCTGGCTCGGCAACTACCGGCGCTTGGTCGTGCGTTACGACCGTTCGCTCACGATCTATCGTGGTTTCTTTCATATCGCCTGCTTCATGATCGTCTTGCGCAGGGTTTTGCAATGAGTTGTAGGGAGTTCTTCCGAACGGAAGTTGTCGGGTCAGTCGCCGCTCGCTTGGGTGTTTGGCAACGGATTCAGAAACCGAGGCATCCATGGTTGAGACAGCCCCGGCCTCCCCAGCCACGTACTTTCACGTTAATCGCAACCACAAGGAGATACACGGTATGAAGCGCATGCTGTTCATCGCGTCCGTTCTGCTCTTGGCAGGCTGGCTGGCGCCGGCCGCATCAGCCCAGGTCGCCGTCGGAGTTTACGGCGATTTCAAGCATTTGTATCAGACCAACACAAATCTCGCGGGACTCGGTGGCAGAGTAGGCATTCATGTTTTTCCGGAGACCTCGCTCGAGGCGCAGATGACCTACGACTTCGAGCAGACCTTCACGGAAGGCTTTACAAACACGAGCGGCGGAACGCTCACCTTTTCGAACTCCGGCGTCAAGGTATTGACCGGCCTTCTCGGCCCCAAATTTGAGACACGCGGGCCAGTCCACTTCTTCGTCACAGCCAAAGGAGGCTTCATCCACTTTGCGTTCACGCCGGCGCCGGCTTCGACATCGGGATTTACAAGTACCATCTCGAATCTCCGGCTAAACAATGTGGACGGTATGTTTTACCCGGGCGCGGGCCTGGAGGCTAAATGGGGGTTCTTCGGCCTACGATTCGACGTCGGAGACGACATGTATTTCACCAACGGGGCGCACAACGCTCTGGTGGTTCAGTTTGGCCCGGTGATTCACTTCTAGCCGTCGCACGAATCGAATTCGCCCTGCGCCATGCGGCGGACTTCATATCGTCCATGAAATCCGCTTCGCTGTTTCTGCGTGGCGCACAGCGAACTCGACGACTTGGCGGCCCACTGCGGCGAGAGCATTCGCGGACTTCGCGTCCGTGCAATTTCCCTGGCCGTCGAAAATCGGCTCGGCCGTATTCAACGACGCTCCTATCGGCGTGGGCCAGCCGCGCAATGCATGTACGATCGCGCGTAACGCTTCCAGCGTAGTGACGGCCGCTTGCCATCCCGCTGCCGTCACCACGAGCCCGACGGCGCGCCCCTCGAGATAAGTCCGGCTGTCCGTGCTTAAGTCTTCCAGCAGATCAAGCGCGTTCTTTACCAGGCCTGAAACTCCGCCGTGATATCCGGGGCTCGCCACGATCAATCCATCCGCGCGGCGAACCATTTCAACCAGTTCTCGCTGTTCGTCGCTGCGCGTTTGGTGTTCCGGCGCGAAGTGCGGGAGTCGGACGAGAAAGGGTCCGCTGAAGCAATGCGTGATCGCGCCGGCGTCCTCCGCCGCGCGCAAGGCAAGCCGCAGGGCGCGATCGGTGGAAGACGGCGTGCGCGTGGTCCCGCCGATTCCTACCACCAGAGGTTTGTCCGAGTTGCTTTTGTCAAAAGCGCTCATTTTGACCGTTGGCCGAGATGCGGAATTGCGTTAGTTTCCGGCGGACCGCGCCCCCGAGCTCGCGCACAGGTCCATCGCCTCCGCGATCCGGTCATGAATGAAATGCAGCTCCGCGGAGGAGATCACATACGGCGGCAATATGTAAATCACATTTCCCAGCGGACGCAAGAGCACGCCTCGGTCGATGAAAAACTCGTAGAGCCTGGGCCGCATCGCCGAAAAGTAGCCGGGATCTTCCGTCTTTAGTTCCACGGCGGCCATCGTCCCAATTTGCCGCACGTCGCCCACCGCCGGATGTTCGCGAATGGCTGCGAGCCGTTCGCGGTGGATCGTCGCAATCGCGGCGATCCGCTCAAAGACCGGCTCGCGCTCGAAGATTTTCAGGCTTGCCACGCCCGCGGCGGCCGCGATTGGATTGCCCGTGTAGGAATGCCCATGCCAGAACGTACGCGAACTATCGGCGCCGAGAAATGCCTGGTGAATTTCGTCTGTGCACACCGTTGCGGCCATCGGCAACACGCCCCCGGTTAGCCCCTTCGAAAGGCACATCAAATCGGGCACCACGCCCGCGAGTTCGCCCGCAAACATCCGTCCGCAGCGCCCGAATCCGGTGAGCACTTCATCATGAATCAGCAATACGCCGAATTCCGCGCACATTCTCCGGATTCGCTGCAGGAATTCCACCGGATGGACGACCATTCCCCCTGCGCCTTGCAAGAGCGGCTCGACGATAACCGCCGCGATTTCACCGTGTCTTTGCTCCAGCAGCCGCTCGAACTGGTCGGTGCATTCGATCCTACAACGAGCGCGGGTTTTCCCCACCGGGCAGCGATAGCAGTATGCTGAATGGACTCGGTGTACGGGAAATAGCAGGCTCTGAAACGATTCGGTGAAGCCCGAGTCATCTCCTACGGACATCGCGCCCACTGTGTCGCCGTGATAGGCATGATCAAGCGCCACAATTCCTTTTTTTTCCGGTCGCCCGACATTCTTCCAATACTGGACCGCCATTTTTAGCGCCACTTCAACGGCCGTTGATCCGTCGTCCGAAAAGAAAATGTGGTCGAGCTGAGCCGGAAGCACTTTACGCAGAAGGGCCGCGAGTTCCTCGACGGTGTCGTTCGTGAATCCTGCGAGGAGTACGTGGTCGATCCGCGCAGCCTGCTCCGCGATGGCCGCCACGATGACCGGGTGACCGTGCCCATGCAGATTCACCCACCATGAGGAAATCCCATCGATAATTCGCCGGCCATCTTCCGTATAAAGGTAAACGCCCTCCGCTTTTTTGACGCGAATCGGCGGAGGATCGGTCGCTTGCTGGGTAAACGGGTGCCAGATTCGCAAGACGCCGCTCATCGCTCGAATGCCTCTCGCTCGAAATTCTTCTTGTAGACGGCCAGCAAAGCGCGCCGGTCGAGGCGCTTCAAAAGCGGCAGCCAGCCGATCACGGAAACTTGCCCGTAATGCTCGATCGCCTTGCGATTTTCGGCATTCCGCTCTCCCACCAAAATCACGCCCCGAATCTCCAGCCGCGCCCCGCGAAGAGCCGCAAGCGAAAGCAAGGTGTGATTGATCGTGCCGAGCGAAGTTCGCGCAACGAGCAGCACGGGAAATCCGAGGTGCCGCATCAGGTCGGTCATCAGTTGCGTCCGGTTGATGGGCACCAGAACCCCGCCCGCGCCTTCGGCAATCAGATTTTCATGCGCGGCGATCTCGGGCAACTTGATTTTGCGCAGTTCGATTCGGGTGCCCGCCAGCCGTGCCGCGAGATGCGGCGACACGGGCGGCGCGAAAATGTAGTTCTCCGGCCTCGTCCGGCTGCGCCCCAGTGCTGCTAGGCGCATCACCGTGTTTCGGTCCGTTCCTTCGCGCGAGCCCGTCTGAATTGGCTTCCAATAAATGGCATCCAGCGCCGCGCACAGCAGCGCGGAAACGGCCGTCTTGCCCACGCCCGTGTTCGTGCCCGTTACGAAAAACCGTTCAGGCATGTGCAACGCCCGCGCCGCGGCTCTCGGACCCGCGGGCCTCCCGCAACACTTCGGCGAGACGCTCGACCTGCGCGACGGTAATTCTGCTGGTCAGGGAAATTCGGATGCGCGAAGTGCCTGCCGGCACCGTCGGAGGACGAATCGCCTTGGCCGCGAATCCCGCGCGCTGCAATTCATTCGCGGCATGCAGCGCTGCTTCGTTCGACCCCAAAATCACCGGGACGATCTGGGTCGAGCTCCCGCCGAAACCGAGCCCCGCTGCGGCGAGGTTTGAGCGAAGTTCGTCTGCCAGTGCGCGCAAATGCAGCCGTTCAGGTTCCGCCGCGCGCGCTAGTGCCATCGCCGCCCGAATTTGCCCGGAGAAGTACGGCGGCATTGCCGTGCTGAAAACAAACGTCCGCGCGCGATTGACCAGATAGTCTTTCAGGGCGCCGCTGCCGCAGACGAACGCCCCGGCGCTTGCCAGCGCCTTCCCGCACGTGTGCACGATGGCCAGTAGATCACGCTCAATTCCGAGCTTTGCGGCCACGCCTCGCCCTTCTGGCCCGTGGACCCCGGTCGCGTGCGCCTCATCAATGATCAGCCCCGCTCCGTACCGTTTCGCGAGCCGCAGCATCTGTTCGAGCGGCGCGACGTCCCCTTCCATGCTGAAAACGCTTTCGGTGACGATCAGTTTCGCGCCCGTGCACTCGGTGTGCTCGCGTAATGCATTTTCGAGAAAGCGCAAATCGTGATGCGGAAAAATGATCTTCTGCGCGCCGGAAAGCCGCATCCCATCTATTAAACTGGCATGGTTCAGAGCATCGGAAAACACCACGTCGCCGGGGCGCAGCAGGGAGGTGAGTAATCCGAGATTCGCCGCGTACCCGGATCCGAAATAGAGCGCCGCTTCCGTGCCCGCGAACGCCGCGAATTCCGCTTCGAGCTCTTCCCACTCAGGGGCATTTCCGGAAAGCAATCGCGCGCCGGTGCCGCCAACTCGTCGAGCCGCGCCGATGGAATCGATCAGCGCTTGCTTTAGCCGCTGATTATAGGCCAGCCCAAGGTAATCGTTCGAGGAAAGATCGATCCCTTCCGCGATTCCCAGCGCGCGGACTTGCGAAATCGCGCGGAGCGACTCCATCTCACGCGCCATGCGCCGCTCGATTGCATCTCCGTCCGCCGGAGCTTTGCTGCGCATTTCAGGCACGCCGCAAGGCTTTCATCCCCAGGGTTTTGAAAAGCCGCGCATCATCGCTTGCGTCCGGATTGGGCGTAGTCAGAAGCTTTTCGCCGGTGAAGATCGAATTCGCGCCCGCCACGAAGCAAAGCGCCACTGCTTCGGGCGACATCTGCCTCCGCCCCGCGGCGAGCCGCACCATCGACGCGGGCATCAGAATGCGAGCGGTCGCGATCGTGCGCACCAAAATCAGCGGATCGAGATCGTCCGCGTTCGCGAGCGGCGTGCCTTCGCTGCGCACCAGCATGTTGATGGGAACGCTTTCCGGATGCGGATCGAGTCGCGCCAGCTGCTCGAGCAAGCCCACGCGGTCTTCATCGCTTTCGCCCATGCCCAGGATGCCGCCGCAGCAAACCGTAATTCCGGCCTTGCGCACATGCGCGATCGTCCGCAGCCGGTCTTCGTAAACGCGCGTGGTGACGATGTCGCCATAGAATTCCGGCGAGGTGTCAAGGTTGTGGTTGTATGCCGTCAGGCCCGCCTGCTTCAGCCGTTGCGCCTGCGATTCCGTCAGCATTCCAAGAGTGCAGCACACCTCCATGTCCAGCGCGGCCACGCCGCGCACCATTTCCAGAACGCTGTCGAACTCTTTCCCATCATTCACTTGCCGCCAGGCCGCCCCCATGCAGAAGCGCGTCGCGCCCTCGGCTTTTGCGCGCCGCGCCGCCGTTAGCACCTCTTCTGGATTCATCAGCGGTTCGCGCCGGACTTCTGTCTTGTAATGCGCGCTCTGCGAGCAGTACGCGCAATCCTCGGGGCAGCCGCCGGTCTTGATGGAAAGCAATCGGCACATCTGTACCTCGTCCGCGCGGTGATATTCGCGGTGCGCGAGCTGCGCCCGGAAGATCATTTCGGGCAGCGGCAGCCGGTAAATTTCGCGAATCTCCCCGCGAGTCCAATCGTGGCGAAGGGTCATCGAAAGTGTGTCCTCGGCATAGCCCTCAAAGATATCAAAAACCGCCCCGGCCGACTCGCCTAATCTCCCGCGCAACCGCAACGTGCCTCGTGCCTGATCCCCATCAGGCTACTTGAGTCCTCTTGCCGTCACCGCCTGTTCGTTTTCTGGCCGACGCCCGCGGAAGGAATTGCTATTCACGCCTTGCTGTGCAGTTCGGAGCACCACGATCACCGCAAGCGCGAGGAGCAGGTAACCACAGTAGGCCTTCAACCTGGTTTTGTCGGCTTTGATGCTCCGCCGTGCCCCGCCGGATATGCAAGGGCGCAGCTTGCCTCGCAACGCGCGGCCCCGCCACGCCCGGCTGAAATGTCTTGTGTTCGCTTATCGCGAGCCTGCCGCGACCGGCTTGCGTGCCGTTCGCGCGCGCTCGATTTCCGCGAGTCCTTCGAGCAAATCTTCCACGAGGTCCTCGTGGTTCTCGCAGCCCGGTGAAAGCCGCAGCAGCATGTCGGAAAGTCCCAGCTCCGCGCGCGCCTCTGCGGGAATCGACGCGTGCGTCATCGACGCCGGATGGCAGATCAGCGACTTCACTCCTCCCAGGCTTTCGGCCAGGGCGAAATACCGCCGCGAAGACGCAAACGCCACCACCTCGTCCTTCGTGCCCTCCAGCTCGAACGACACCATGCCGCCGAACCCGCTCATCTGCCGGCGTGCGATGTCGTGTCCCGGATGGGACGCTAGTCCGGGATAGTACACGCGCCGCACCAGCGCATGCCCGTTCAGCGCGTTGGCAATCGCCGCCGCATTTTCCTCGTGCCGCTGCATCCGCAATTCCAGCGTCTTCAGTCCCCGCAGCGTGAGCCAGCAATCGAACGGCGAAGCGATCCCCCCGGTCGCGTTTTGCAGATACTTGACCGGCTCAAACACCGCCTGATCGTTCGCCAGCACCGCGCCTTGCACCACGTCCGAATGTCCGGCCAGGTATTTCGTGACGCTATGCACCACCAGATCCGCGCCCAGCTCGAACGGCTGCTGAAACACCGGCGTCGCGAACGTGTTATCAACCACCATCAGCGCGCCCTTCGCGTGCGCGATTTTCCCGATCGCCGCGATGTCGGTGATCAGCAATCGCGGATTGGTCGGTGATTCGATCCAGATGATCCGCGTCTTCGAATTGGTCGCCGCTTCCACGCTTTTCAGGTCGCCCGTATCGATCTGCCGGATCACCACTCCGATGGGCAGAAACACGCGGTTCAATATCCGGTACGTACCGCCATAAACGTCCAGCGGAATAATGATCTCGTCGCCCGGCCGCAGGTACGCCTGCAGGATTGCGTTTTCAGCCGCCAATCCCGACGCGTACGCCGCCGCGTATTTTGCGCCTTCGAGCTCCGCCAGCACCGCTTCCAGTCGCTCCCGCGTGGGATTGTTTGTTCGAGAGTACGAATAGCCTTTGTCCTGCCCCGGGGCTTCCTGCTCGTATGTGGACGTTTGAAATATCGGCGCGATGAGCGCGCCGGTTTCCGGCTCCGACGGCTGGCCTGCGTGGATCGTCTTGGTTGCGAATTTCATCTGGATGCTCCCTTGTTTGCGATAAACAGCTTCAGCCGACCTGTCGAAGCGGTTCGCCCGCGGCGGTGTCATTCGCAGCCCGCCCTAGCGGACGGAGAATTCCCCGCTAAATTTCCGCCGCGCGCTACACGCGCCCCTCATCGGTTACGTTTGGGAGTGGAATCGTCAATCGATCCGTCGCCGGATCAGTTGAGATCTTATCTCTCCCCTGATCTCCCGCGTCCGCCCCTTCGGCGGCCGGAAGCCCTGTTACGGGCAGGAGTTAGCACCTTGGCGATTGCACCAGGTTGCTGTGGCTTCTTCGGGCCTGTACCCTCGGCCACTCTGGATAAGCGCTGCGTGTTCGGCAGCACCGAAATCCTAACAAACGCCTCGCCTTTAGGTCAATATCTATCCAGACGGAAGCGTGGGGCCATAGGGTTCGCCGGGGCGTCGGCACGTCGGATTGGTATCCGCCGGGGTGTACTGTGACCGGTCAAGAGCGTGATACGAAGATGCGTCAGAGTACAGCACCTTCTGTATCCTTGAACCCCAGTTGCGTAGCTCTCCGCCTCAGCGGCGCACACCGTCCCATCGGCAACGCGGCAAGACGCACCATCGACCCTCACGGGATAATCGCAGGCGGTGGCCAGCGCTTCTGGCCTTTGACTTCGCGCATGCCCAACGCGCCGGGTGCGGGAGCATGGGGCCGATGGAATCGGTGCGCGATGCCGCGGGCCCGCGTCAAAGCTTGTAGCCGATCTTGCGCACAAACCCGTGCCGTTGCTGGGCGTCGTTCTCCGTCTCAATGCCTTTCGGCGATGCTCCGTCCACCACGCCGAGAATCGCGCGTCCTTGTTCCGTCTTTGCGAGGATCACTTCGAGCGGGTTCGCCGTGGCGCAGAAAATCGTGCATACCTCGAAGCAGTCGCGCACACGGCCGAGCAGATTAATCGGGTAGGAATTGCGAATCAACAGCACAAACGCGTGCCCCGCTCCCAGAGCCAGCGCGTTCGCTGCGGCGGCGCGCCGCAGCTCGTCGTCATTTGATTCGACGCGCACCAAGCAGGGGCCGGATGCTTCGTTGAACGCTACCGCGAACTTCGCGCCCGGCACCGTGTTCACCACGGTCTCGTACAAATCTTCCGCCGTTTTGATGAAGTGCGCCTGCCCGAGAATCAAGTTCGCTCCATCCGGAATCTCCATGCGCACGCTTAAAAGCTCCATTTTTTCATCCCTCGTTTGTAAAAGTTTCTCACAATTGGAATGCACCAAAGTGCGGCACTGCCGGACTTCGCAAAAAACCTCGCAATCGCGCCGTTCTCGGCGGACCCGGAGCGAATCGCGCATTGGCACGCTGCGTGCTCATACATTTTTGCATCGGGCGCTCTGATCAGCGCATCGAAAGAAGTGGTAAAAAAGGCGGCAGTCCAGGGGGTTTTAGCACGCATAGGTCGAGCCGGAAACCGGGTCAGTGTGTTCATCAAAACTCTTCACCAGGCCAAGCGCTTCCTAAGAATCCTTTTCGGATTCACTCTTCTTGTGGCTGGCATTGCCATGATCGCCACTCCCGGCCCCGGCTGGCTCACGATTCTACTTGCTCTCGGCGTTCTCGCGGCGGAATTCGTCTGGGCCTGGCGTCTATTGGAGCGGCTTAAGCTGGAGGCCGCGCGCCTGCGCAATACGGTTTTCCCTCCGGCCGATGCTCCCGCGCCTACCGGTCGCGGCGTGAACCGCACCGCCTGAGCTCGCTTTAGATTCCCTTTCGCAGTCTTTAGCTTCCCAGTTCCCACGCAGGCCTAATTGTGGTCTGATTGCTTTGCGCATGGTATGAAGTGCCTCGGGCGTTCGCTCGTTCTGCATTTCGGCGAAGGACGCCCCGAATCGGAGGGTTTTCGTGGCCAATGGCTCCAACAACACCCCTACTGCCCGCCCCATCGAACGCTGGAAGGGCAAATGGGCTTTAGTCACTGGAGCCAGCGCTGGGATCGGCTGGGCGCTTGCCGAGCAGCTCGCCGCTGGCGGTGCCAATTTGGTACTCACTGCTCGCCGCATCGACCGCCTCCAGAAGCTTGCCGCCGATCTGACCTCCGCCCATGGCGTCCGCACCGAAGCGTTCGCCGCCGACCTCACTCGTCCCGAGGCTCCCGACGCCATTCGTGCCTTCACCGAAGGCAAACGCCTTCATATCGAGCTCCTGATCAACAACGCGGGTTTCGGCGTCTACGGCTACACCCATGAAATCGACGAATCTCGTCTGCTCGATATGGTTCAGGTGAATTGCTCCGCCGTCGTGCGCCTCACTCGCATCTATCTTCCAGCCATGGTCCAGCGCCGCGGCGGAGACATCCTGATCGTCGCCTCAACCGCTGCCTTTCAGCCCGTCCCGTTCATCGCCGCCTACGCCGCCACGAAAGCTTTCGACCTGATCTTCGCCGAAGGCCTTGCCGAGGAGGTCCGCGGCTTTGGCGTGCGCGTCTGCGCGCTATGCCCAGGCTCAACCAATACCGAGTTCCAACAAGTGGCTCGCCAGCCCGACCGCGCCTTCCGCTACGCCGAAACCGCCGCCAAAGTCGCTCGCGTAGGACTCGAGGGCCTCGCGCTAGGCAAGAGCAGCGTCATATCCGGCGGTCGCAATCGCTGGATGGTTTTTGGCGAACGCTTCGCCCCCCGCTCGTTCGTCGCCAGAATGGCCGCAAAAGTCATGGGCCCCGAATCCGCCAAGCGGTAAGGAGCTCACGCCCGCAAACCGGGGCGAACCTTTGCGGTGCCCGTCATCTCCCGCGCTCTCGAAGCTAACTTCCGCCGCGGATGTGCAAGGAGAGCTCATACCCTGATTCAGGGTCTCGGCTCGTATATTTGCCACGGCAGTTCACGGCTTTATTTACAACTGGATCCCGGTTGCCTGGCATCGATCCGTTTTGATCGAAATAGGGTTCTAAGTACTGTACGTTCTATGCCTTCAGTCCGTGTCGTGAGCAAAATTCACGCTACAGGAACCCCGGGATGACGTACATTACTCGCCACAAAGCACATGCCTCTCGCTTCTGATATTTTCTTGGGAATCGCGCTGCTGACTCTGGGAGTCTGGCTCGTTCTGATTACGTCGTGGGGCGCGTTCTGGCAGGTCTGGCGCTTTGACGCCGACCGCGAATCCGTCGCGCCGCTCGAAGCTTGGCCCTCTGTCGTCACCATCGTCCCCGCGCGCAACGAAGCGCGTACCATCGCTGCCACGATCTTAAGCCTCGCGCGCCAGGACTATCCCGGAGAATTTCGCGTCGTGGTCGTGGATGACGCTAGCGATGACGCGACCGCCGAAATCGCCTGCGCCGCCGCCGCTGATGCCGGGATCTCCTCGCGCTTTGAAATCATCGCGGCCCCGGCGCTGCGGGATGGTTGGACCGGCAAAATTTCGGCCATGGACGCGGGCGTCCGCGCCGCCTCCGCCTACACACCCGAGTGGTTTTGGTTCGTCGATGCTGATATCGACCTTGCGCCCGGCGCCCTGCGCCGCCTCATCGCCCGCGCGTCCCGCGACAATCTCAGCCTCGCCTCCTTGATGGTTTTACTCGAAGCCAACACCTTCGCCGAGCGCCTGCTCGTTCCCCCATTTCTCTATTTTTTCCTGATGTTGTACCCGCCGCGCTGGATTTCCAATCCCAAGCGCGGCATCGCCGGTGCCGCGGGAGGCTGCCTGCTCCTCCGAGCCGACGCTCTCGCCCGCATCGGCGGCTGCTCCGCGATCCGCGGCGAAGTGATTGACGATTGCGCTCTCGGCCAGGCCGTTAAGCGCAGCGGCGGCCGCATCTGGATGGGACTTACCCGCGCGAGCCGCAGTATTCGCCGTTACGCCACCTTCGCCGAAATGCGCGAACTGATCGCCCGCACCGCCTTCACGCAACTCCACTACTCCTCGCTGGAGCTTTTGGGCACGCTCGTTAGCCTCGCGCTGATCTTCTTCCTCCCGGTAGCGTTCAGCCTTTCGGGCGAACCGCGCATTTGGCCGGCCGCGCTGGCTGCGTGGATTCTGATGTCCCTATCGATCGTGCCCACTCTTCGCTTCTACCGCGTTTCTCCGCTCTTCGCGCCGCTCTTGTCTTTCGCCGCTCTCTTCTACGCCTACGCCACCGTGCTTTCCGCCGTTCGCTACTGGCGCGGCTACGGCGCATTGTGGAAAGGCCGGTCGCAAGCCCCTCTGCGCGCGCCATTACGCGAGCCGGCGCCCGAGCGCCACCAGAATTGAAATTCGCGGCCGCCAGATCCGCCAATTGGCCGCGGCCCCGATCGCCCTCAGCGCTCGATCAGTTCCCGTCCTTCGATGGGATGCCGCTTGGATTCGCCGCCATGATTACGTCCGCTTCGCCGCCGGGTCTGCTTCTGGCAACGGCGTCACTGCTTCGTAACGGAATTCGGACGCGTGCGGACCAGCGCGGACCTGGTTCTAGTCCCCTGTCCTTCAGGACAGTAGAATTCCTGTCCTGATTTGCTATGGTCGATCTGTAACAATGTTTATAGGCGAAAAACTTGGAAGGAGAAGCGGGGCACTCCGGCAGCGCCGGTCATCCGAGCGGGGGCGCTTGCCCGGCGGAGTCTTGCTGTCCATTGCCGGCTTGCGAGCTGTGATTCCCGCACCTGCGCCGCAGGCGAGCCGCTTCCGCCTCTTGGACGGGGCCCAAGGAAGGTTTGGCAGTTTGGGCTGGCTGTTCGTCGGCGGATGGCCATCCGCGCTTGCTGGAGTCATCGGTTGCTTCCGGCCGATGTGCGGCGCCCCCAAAACTCCGCGAATTTTGGGGCAGCGGCCGGGAATGTCAACTCGCGTAGGCCGGCGCGTAATTTGCAAAAAGCAAACGATCGGCTCCGCTCCTACCCGGAAGATACCGTGTGAACTGCTTCTTCACCGCGCCTTTTCTTCCGAATTCCAATTTCTCGCCTCAAGCTCCTGCGCAAAGGGCGGAACACTCAATCGACCTTGCAACGAACTAATCCACTGTAAAATCAAGCACTTCCATCTTTCAGGGCGGAACGTCCCGTCACGCCCGCCCATGCACAATTTCTTTGGCACCGTATGGCTTTTGCCCTCCTCGATCCAGCTACGAACCGCAAGCTTCCGGCCTCTAAAATGTAAACCGCCGCGCGACGTCCCATTTTTCTCCTTTTTGCCGCCAGTCAAGCGGCAATTCGGAGCGTTGTCCGCCGCAGCCTTTGCCACTTTCCGGCCGTGTCTGCCATAATGAGCTGCTCCATTTTTATGCACCGCGTCCATTGCCGGCGTAGAGGCGCTGCTTTCCGCGCACTTTGTGTTTCAAAAGCCACCGAATTGCGCGATTCGCGGGGTCAATTTGCAGTGGTGGGTTTTCAGGTCGGCGGCTTTTCGCTGGCGTTCTCGGACCATAAGCCGGCAGCAACCGGGCGCGATAGTACAAACGAGCCCACGAACATGAGCGTAACGGACGAGAGCGAGCCGTGACGAGCGAGCGATAAATGACCGGAGACGAGATTCGCAGCACGTTTTTAAAATTCTTCGAGGTGCGCGATCACCGCATCGTGCGCAGCTCCTCGCTCGTCCCAGCCAACGATCCCACTCTGCTTTTCACCAACGCCGGCATGAACCAGTTCAAGGACGTTTTCCTAGGCCTCGAACAGCGTGATTATCGCCGCGCCGTTTCCTGCCAGAAATGCGTCCGTGCCGGCGGAAAGCACAACGACCTCGAAAACGTCGGCTTCACCAACCGCCACCACACCTTCTTCGAGATGCTCGGCAATTTTTCTTTCGGCGATTATTTCAAAAAAGACGCCATCGCCTTCGCCTGGGAACTCATCACTGGTCAGCATTGGTTTGCGATTCCCAAAGAAAAGCTCTACGTAACGATTTTCAAGGGCGAAGCGGGCGTGCCGCGCGATGTCGAGGCAGGGAAGGCTTGGCTCGCGCAAGGCGTCGCCAAAGAACGCATCTTCGAATTTGGCGCCAAGGAAAATTTCTGGGCCATGGGCGACACCGGTCCCTGCGGCCCGTGCAGCGAGATTCACTACGACATGGGCCCGGCCGCGTCCGATCAAGGCCATAAAGATTGTCAATTCGGTTGCGAGTGCGGCCGCTACGTCGAAATCTGGAACCTTGTCTTCATACAGTTCAACCGAGACGCGGCCGGGAAGCTGAATCCGCTGCCGAAGCCTTCGGTCGATACCGGGGCGGGGCTGGAGCGGCTCGCCGCCGTCCTCCAGGGCAAAATCTCGAATTTCGATACCGACCTTTTCATGCCGCTGATCCGCGAGGCTGAAAAGCACGTTCCAGCGCAGTATGGACGCGACGCGAAGCTCGATCCGTCGTTTCGCATCGTCGCCGACCACGCTCGCGCCACGACTTTCCTGATCGCCGATGGCGTAATTCCGTCGAATGAAGGCCGCGGCTACGTCCTTCGCAAGATCATGCGCCGCGGCATGCGTCATGCGCGGCTGCTCGGTCCCGAAAAGCCGTTCTTTACGGACATGATTGTGGCGGTGCGCGATCTAATGGGCGGCGCTTACCCGGAACTTCTTGGTGAAGCGGGTGCGCATGTGCTCAAGGTCGTCTCCGAAGAAGAGCGCCGGTTCCGGCACACGGTTGAGGTCGGGTTGGCAGAACTCGATGGATTCGTGCGCCGCGTCAAGGACCAGGCTGCCTTGGACAGCGCGCCGCCTCCAATCAAGCTGGCAGGGAGGCGCATTTTTGAGATTTACGATACGTTCGGCTTGCCCCGCGATTTTATCGAGGATGTTGCTCGCGATGCGGGCCTCGGAATTGACTGGGACGGCTTCGAGCGCGAGCTCGCAAAGCAGCGGGCACGGTCCAGAGCTTCATGGAAGGGCACCTCGAAAGCCGTTGCCAATCCAGCCTACGCGAAGCTCGCCGAAACATTCCGCACCGAGCCGGACTTTTATTTCGGCACGGCCACCGCCGATTGCCGCATCGAGGCGATCATCACCAACGAGGGCTTGGTGAACGAAGTCCGCAAGGGCCAGGAAGCCGAAGTCGTTCTCGACCGCACCTCGATCTACGCCGAATCCGGCGGGCAAGTAGCCGACCTCGGCGGCTTCTATGACGATTCCGGATCGCTGCATCTGGCCGACGTTCGTGGCGCGTACTATCCCGTCGCTGGGTTGATCGCCCATCGCATCCTTGCGAAGGAAGATTTGCATGTAGGCGATCGCGTGGCCACCGTGGCCGACGCGGACCGCCGCGTCCACAATATGCGCAATCATACGGCCACGCACCTGATGCACGCCGCGCTGCGCAACATCCTGGGCACGCACGTGAAGCAGGCGGGTTCGCTTGTGGCGCCCGATCATATGCGCTTCGATTTTTCGCACTTTGCCGCCGTCGATTCGAGCGAACTGGCCGATATCGAACAGCAGGTGAACGAAGAGATCCTGAAAAATCTGGAACTGCGGACGGATATCACCAATATTGACGATGCGCTGGCCTCCGGCGCGCTTGCCTTTTTCGGCGATAAGTATCCGGAATCGAACGTCCGCGTCGTCACGATCGTTGATCCGGCTTCGCCGCGCGGCTTCTATAGCAAAGAGCTGTGCGGCGGCACGCACGTCAGTCGCACCGGCGAAATCGGCATGTTCAAAATCATGGGCGAGCAATCCGTTGCCGCCGGAGTGCGCCGCATCGAGGCCATTTCCGGCGACCGCGCCCTGGCCGATTACCAGCGCGCGCTCACGCTCCTGCGCTCCGCCGCCGGCATGCTCAACTCGACCGAAGACGGAATCCTCGATGCCATTGAGCGTCAGCTCGAAACCATCAAGCAGCTCGAAAAACAGCTCGAAGTGCTGAAGCGCAAGTCAGCCGGTTCGCTCGCTGACGAGCTGCTCGCCAACGCCAAGGATATCAAAGGCGTGCGCGTGGTCGCCGCCAAGGTTCCCGGATACGACCGCGCGGCCCTCCGACAGTTGGTTGACGCTTTGCGGCAAAAGCTTGGTTCCGGAGTGGTCGTTCTGGGGACCGCCGACGACGGCAAAGTGGCGCTCATTGCCGGAGTAACCAAGGACCTGCTTTCAAGACTCCATGCCGGCAAGATAATACAGGAGTTAGCCAAAATCGTAGGCGGATCAGGAGGCGGAAAGCCCGATTTGGCAGAGGCTGGCGGAAAAGACACATTGGCCATAGAAAAAGCCCTTGGTAACGTTTACTCCATCTTGGATCGCTCCTTATAATTCCCATCGCGCCAGAAACTTACGCCGGATCTTCGCTATCCGTCCGGTGTAAGACTCCGGTCTATTGGGCCGGGGCGACCGTCGATCCTCGATCGGTCGAAGCTAGCTGTTTGTTCGTGTGTGAAGAAGCAGTTCTGCCTTCCCCAAGGGCACGAGTGAGCGCCAGTGAAACGGACTGCTGCGATTGCGCTGGCAATGACGGCGGGAATATGGCTCTCGCTGCCGCACTCGACGCGTGCCCAAATCGTGGCGTCCGTGGGCGCGGATGGCAAGATCGTCTACGTCAACGGGGATTCCCCGAGGGACCATAGTAGGAGTACTATTAGTTCTCCCTCGGCGGCGCTTTCGGGCCGCTCCTCAGGCTTGGGAGGCGATGAGGCAACCAGCGGGTTACCCGCCGTATCCGACCCTAAGCTGGACCAAATCGTCCAACAAGCTGCGGAACGCCATGACCTGGACCCTGCGCTGGTGAAAGCGGTGATCAGCACCGAGTCCAACTGGAACCCGTACGCCGTATCGCGGAAGGGAGCGATGGGGCTCATGCAACTGGTCCCAGCGACGGCAGAACGCTTCGGCGTTGGCAATCCGTACGATCCCGCTCAGAACATCGAAGGCGGGACGGCGTACCTGAAGGAATTGCTCGACCGGTATCACGGTGATTTGAAGAAGTCGCTGGCGGCGTATAACGCCGGGCCAGGCGCCGTGGACGCGAGCGGCGGCGTTCCGTGGTATCCGGAAACGCGACGGTACGTGCGGAAGGTGACCAACGCTTACTCCCGGTTCGACGAGAACCACGGCTCGACGCTTTCCGGATTCCGCAAGGCTCCGGTGCGCCGGGAGGTGGAACCCGACGGGTCGGTGGTTTTCACGAACGAATGAAACTGAGCGCATCCACTTCGCCACAATCCGCTCTCGAACGCATCCTGATGATCACCGGGATCGCACTGATTCTGTCTCTCTGCGTTGCCGTGCGCGTTCGGGGTGATGATCTGTCCGAGGCGCGCGACCAATTCGCGCGCGCGGTGACGATGCGCACGATGCTCGAAGGCCTTCTGGAGAAAGACCGCTCGATCGCCGATTACAAGAAAACCGTCGCGGCCTACCACAGAGTCTATCTGATCACCCCGAATTCCGAGGATTGCACCGCGGCGCTGATGGCCGAAGGAGAACTCTACGAGGAAATGGGCCGGCTGTACGACCGAAAGTATTACGGCGACGCCATCGGCGCCTATCGGTTTCTATTGAAGCAGTATCCCGGAAGCCGCTATCGCGGTTCGGCGCTGCTGGCGATTGCGAGTATTCAGAAAGACGATCTGCATAGCCCAGACGATGCGGAAGCCACGTACAGACAGTATTTGAAAATGTTTCCGCATTCGGAAAAGGCGCATGAGGTGCTGGCGGACCTGCGCGACGTGACCAGTCCCGTTGCGAGCCAGAGCCTCCCAAACGATCCTGACACTGAACAACTACCGGTCCTACAAGGCGAACGCGTCGACCCGCGCGCATCGGATGGCGCGCCGGCCGAGGTGACCAGCATCCGCACTTGGAGCGCGGGCAACGAAACGCGAATCCTGGTCGGACTCAATGACACGATCCGCTACACGGCGGCGCGCATCTCTTCTCCGGACCGAATTTATTTCGATCTGTATAAAGCGAATCTCAGCCCGAAATTTGCGAGCAGCGCGCCGGACGTGACGGGCGGGCTGCTGAAATCGCTCCGCGTGGCGCAGAACCGGCAAGGCGTGGTGCGCATCGTGCTCGACGTGAACGGAGCGAAGAACTATTCCGCCTATTTGCTCGGGGATCCTTACCGCTTGGTGATTGAGGTGCGTGGGCCGGCGATGCGGACAAACGAAGCAGCGGCGCGAGCGGACGCGGCGCCCGAGCTTCCCGACGACACGGCTAGGTCGCTGAAGAAATCGCCGCGAACAAGGCCGGTGAATGAAGCCGTGGATGTGAACGCGCGAAAGTCGCGGGCCGCGGACAATGCCGAGAGCGGACACGCGACGGTTGCGATGGATACAGCGGCGGCACGGCGGTCTCCGTTTGGTGCTCCACTGCCGGCGAGTGAAGCGCAGCCAGCGTCACCGATCCCGGCGCCGAAGCCGACGCGCGATGGGCGCCGTTCGCTGGCGCGCGTGCTGGGACTGAAAGTGCGGACCATCGTGATCGATCCGGGGCACGGCGGACACGACACCGGAACGATCGGACCGCACGGCTTGGAAGAAAAAGATATCTGCCTGGATGTGGCGCTGCGGCTGGGGCGGATCATCGAACAGCGGCTGCCCGGCGCACGAGTGATCTATACGCGCAACACGGACGTTTTCGTTCCGCTGGAAGAGCGAACGGCAATCGCTAACAAAGCGCATGCGGACCTTTTTATTTCCATTCATGCGAACTCGAGCCCGGACCCGCAAGCGCGCGGCGTGGAGACGTATTACCTGAATTTCGCGACTTCACCCGAAGCGATGGCCGTGGCCGCGCGCGAAAATGCGACGTCCGAAGAGACCGAACACGATCTGCCCGACCTGCTCAAGAAGATCGCGCGGAACGACAAAATCGAAGAATCGAAAGAACTGGCCGAAGACATTCAAGGGGCGCTTTCCTCGCGGTTGGAACTGGTCAGCCGGAACGAGCGGAACCGCGGGGTGAAGAAAGCCCCATTCGTGGTGTTGATCGGCGCGAACATGCCCTCGGTGCTGGCCGAGATTTCTTTCTTGAGCAATCCCATCGATGAACGGATGCTGCGAAAGCCGGAGCAGCGGCAGCGAATCGCAGACGGACTGTACCGGGGAATGGCGGAATATTTGAAGAGTCTGAACAGCCTCACTTACGATAAGCAGAAGATCGCATCCAATCGGCCTGCCACGATTCCCCTGGAAGCGGCCGCCGCAGTAGCGTCAGCCGGGAACCCAAAGTAAAATATCGGTATCTAAGTTCCTGGGCATCGTATGCGGCGGATAACGATCGTCATTCTGAGTGTGCTTTTCTTCGCGGCCGTTGCCGCGGCTGCAACGCAAATTCTGCCGTTTTCGTTTGGCGGTTGGAGCGGCAGCGTGCAACCGAGCCTTGCTCGAGTCCGGATGGAAGGTTCGGAGGGCTCTGTCGCGGCAAAGCAGCAGTCTGCGGCTCTATCGGAGTACGGGTTCGTTGCGGGTGAGAGCGCAACCTACAAAAAAGGGGCCGATTCGCTCCAGGTGGATCTCTACCGGATGAAGGACCCAAGCGGGGCGTACGGGCTGCTGACGTACCTGCGAGCGCCTGATATGGAGCGCGCCAAGGGGGCCGCACATTCGTTCTTCTCCGACAATGAAGCGCTAATGCTCGCGGGAAACCTGGTATTGGACGTTCAGGGCGGGAGCTTACGCCGCTATCAAAACGATCTGAAGGTTCTAATGCAGCGCATAACTGCGCACGCGGAAGACGGAGCGCTGCCGACGCTGTGGGAACAACTTCCCGCGAAGCAGATGGTGCCCGGAAGCGACCGGTATGTGCTTGGCCCGCGGACGCTGAACCAATTCTTCCCGGTAGCCGTGGGCGACTCCGTGGGATTTAACACGGGCGGGGAGGCGGAAGTGGCGCGTTACAGCACAGGTCGGCAGCAATCGACGCTGCTGCTGGTCGATTTGCCGACGCCCCAGATCGCAACGCAGACGCTGAAAAAAATGGCTGCGAAGTTCAATGTGAACGGTTCGAAACCGAACAGCGGTTTGCCGATCTACGCCAAGCGGCTGATGACGACGCTGGTGATCGTCGCTGGGGCGCCGAACGAAGCGGAGGCACACGCGCTTCTCGACGAAGTGAAAAACACGGAGGTGCTTACGTGGAACGAGCCGACGCCGAAAGGGAAGCAGGCGGACATCGGTACTATCGTCGTCGGCACGATCATCGGTACCGGCGTAATTTGCGCCTTTTCGGTGATTGCCGGGCTGGCATTTGGCGGATTCAGGCTGGCTGTAAAGCGCATTTTGCCGGGCAAGGTGTTTGACCGGGCCAAGCACCTGGAAGTGATTCAGCTGGGGCTTTCGAGCAAGCCCATTAACCCGGATGACTTCTACGACCGTAGCGGGCCGCGAATCAAACTGGGCCATCTGGAGAAGAACCTGCCGGAGAAAATGGCGTTACGGCTATTCCGTTGAAAGCAGACGAGTTAAAGTAGCGCAGATTTTGGCGCTTCGTGCTTGACTTCGAGTAGGGCACTCACTAGACTGCGTTTGAGGAAAGGTTTCTGTGGCCATCCGCGCATTGGCCGTAGAGCTTTCTCCCTGAAGGCCCGCCGAGAGGCGGGCCTTCGTTTTTTGCCCACGCGCTTCCAAGGCATCGCCCCCCGGGCCGTAAAGCGCTGCAGAATGGTAACTTGCGAGTGAGGTTGATCGCGAGAAATGATTCAAATCTGTTCTGTGGTGGCTACGGAGGCGGGAAGATCTGCCGGAGTCGGCATGGCCGCAGGCGTACGGAAGCGGAATCCGCTGAGATAGGTCTGCGCCAGCGACATCACGCCAGTGTATAGGTATCCCCAGACAAACAAGATGAAAAAGGGAACCGTGGCGTAGTTTTCATTCTGGATCGCGTAGAAAACAGCCGCGGCGAAGTGCAGGCCCAAGGCTACCTCGAGGAAGGGCATTAGTCCGGGGCGCTTTCGATAGCTCTTCTTGACCCAGGAGCTTGTCTGCTCCTCGCCCGCCTCGACGCGGTACTTGGGTGTGCGAACGAATTCGGATTTCACTCCGCAGATCGCTTCAATGACGGCGAGCGCGTTTTTCACGGAAAGCCCGATGCCGACGGCCATCACGACGGGCAGGTACCAGAAAGTGCGTTTCCACGTCTTCGGGTAGAGAGCGCGTTCGGCGGCGAGATAAAACGATGAAATCGAGCAACTGGAGGCGACGAAGAGCGGGAAATCGATCAACATCACCTGGAACCAGCCCTGATAGAAACGCACGATCATCGCGGGCAGCAGAATGATCGAAAGGAAGACCATCAGCGGATAGCTGATGTTGGCCGTCAGGTGGAAAAAGGCCTCGGCCTTGCGAGCGGGAGGCTCTTCGGAGCGCATCACGCGCGGAAGGACCTTTTTTGCCGTCTGCATGAGGCCCTTGGCCCAGCGCGCCTGTTGCGATTTGAAGGCGTTCATTTCCACGGGCAGCTCGGAGGGGCAATCGATTTCCGGCAGGTAGAGGAAATGCCACCCGCGGAGCTGCGCGCGATAGGAGAGATCGGTGTCTTCGGTGAGCGTGTCGTGCTGCCAGCCGCCCGCATCATCAATTGCTGCGCGGCGCCAGATTCCAGCCGTGCCGTTGAAATTGAAGAACAGATTGCTGCGATAGCGCGAGGAATGTTCGATGGCGAAGTGGCCGTCGAGAAGAATGGCTTCGACTTCGGTGAGGACGGAGTAGTTGCGATTGATGTAACTCCAGCGGGTCTGAACCATCGCGAGCTTGGGATCGACAAAATACGGAACGGTCCGGCGAAGAAAATCAGCTGGCGGGATGAAATCGGCGTCGAAAATTGCCACGAGCTCGCCGGAAGCGACTTTGAGGCCCTCATGTAAAGCGCCCGCCTTGAAACCCTGGCGATTCGTGCGATGAATGTATCGAATCGGGACGCCCAGAGCGCGATGCCGTTCGACGCAATCGTGCGCCACCTGCTGGGTCTGGTCGGTAGAATCGTCGAGCACCTGGATATCGAGAAGTTCCCTTGGATAGTCGAATTGCGCCACGGCATCGATGAGGCGTTCGATGACGTATCGTTCGTTGTAGATCGGCAACTGAACGGTGACCTTAGGCCATTCGGTAATCTGGGGAGGCTCGGGCGCGACGTTTTTGCGATTCTTAAAATAGTTGTAAACCAGCGCGTAGCGATGGATGCCGTACACCGAGAGGACCACCATCACGAAAAAATACGGCAGCATGATGGCCAGATCGAACGCATTGGCCTGGTAAAGGCCGCGAAAAGTCGGATCGGTGATTTGGTGCCAGTAACGCGCGATGGGGCTCGACGGAAGCAACGCCAGCGCGGCCATATTGGAAAGCAAACTCAACTCTTTCACGCTTTCAAGCCGGACTACCGGGTAAGTCCGCGAGATGGGTTGGCCAAGGCGTAATTATACGGGGCGGGCGGCAAGTGTCAACGATTGCTTGCGAATGGAAGGGATTGGGATTTTTTTTGGGATGTGCCCATCGGGAGCATGGCATGGTGCCCGGACCGGTTCGGATTTGGTCGTCTGCGTGACAATCCGCTAAAGCGCCACGTGCGCCGGCGTACGCTTGATTTTCGTTTGCGACGATGTATGCTGCGGCAACCTTCGCAGCCGGGGCGGATGCCGGCGCCTTCCTTCGAACCTATTTCCCGATCCCGATAAGAAAACTTCAAAAGAATCTCTAGCGGGTGGAACACACGGCCAACGGCACTGTTTACCCCACCTAGAGGAAGCCCTTCGACATGATCTTCGAGCGGGCACGAGCGGGCAAAAACAGGGGAATGGTGGGCCCTGGTTGACGATCTTAGAACTTCATGGGTTTAGGAAAAACGTCCGCCGGGCGACAGGCGAACCGTCAGTTCTCAGGCTCTACGTCACTCTTGCCGATGTTGCAGATACTGCAAAGGATTTGAAGGTTCTCTAGCACCGTCTCGCCGCCTTTGCTCCAAGGTTTTACGTGATCTACGTGCAGACGCACGCCATCGCCTGGCACCGCCCCGCACAGTCGGCAACGAGCGCCGTCGCGCATTAAGACGAGTGCACGCAACCTCCAGTTAATGTTTCGCGGTGTTTTCCTTCCCGCCTTCTTGGCACTAACGTCAGGCGAAGGCGGTATTTCACCCTCGTTAGCCCATTGAACAAACGCGGCTAGAGCCTTTCGCCACGTACCAAACCGTTTTTCGTAAGTTCCGGAGGAGAATCGGGAAGTTTCTGGTCGCAAGTCCTGATACCGGGGCTGCCGCCCAAGGCCAGTCCATAATTCAACGAGGTTCGCGAAGAGCTCCTCATCGGGAATGTTCAGATTTCGCGTCCGGGCTAGGCCAGCTTTGTCTGTTGCCGCAAACCACGAACCGAAATGCCGCTTTAGAGTCGCAGCGTGGAACCGCCCTCTGTCGTTATATTCGTCGATGGTTACGCGGTTTTTGCCAACCTCCCTTGCAACTCGACGCAGGTCTTCTAGTAGCTCTTCATCTGGCGTGTCACGGTGGTAGGGTTCGAGTTCGTATTTCATCTGAGCGACCGGATCAGGACTTCTTCGGTTTGACTAAATCACGAAGCGCGATCACCGGTTTCGGAAACTCCGGCCACCGATTCTCCCAGCAAACAAGGTAGTCAATGTCATCTATGCTGTGGTTCCAGCTCGCACGGCGGAGAGTTTTCTTCAACTCCACTGTGATGTGCTGCCCTGTTTTGTTGTCATAACACGTTGCGTCTATGCCCTTCCCTCCCCGCAACTCGACGATCTGCCAATCGATCTTCCCCTGGGCGCAGAGAATCCCAAACAGCGCGACTACCCCGAGCTCGTCCTGTGGAGCGTAGGGGAAACCGCCGATCTCTGTCCGCTCCCAATTCTTCCTTCTAGTGTGCGCAGGGATAGGCGCAACGGCTGCGGCGCTCAAAGCTGCGCTCGGCTTGTCAGGCTCAGGCGCCGGCCCGACAGCGCTCTTGGCCGGCTCGGTGGGGAGAGGTGGTTTGTGTGGTCCATTTGGGAGAATTCCCAAAGTCGCCGTGTAGTCGATGAAGGATTTTAGGGTCGGGAAACGTCGCCTTGTAAAGTTCAGTCCGAACTTCTTGCGCTCGGAAGTCTTGGGAAATCGCCCCAGGATCTTGACGGCTTTGACCAACCTCGAAAGATAAACGTCGTCGGAGACCGGTTCGACCTTCCTAGTCACGTACCCCGCAGCGCGGCAGTAATTGTCCCAAGTCTGGCCCCCGTCGTAGAGCCAATAGCCGCTGAAGCGGCCATGTTGGAGGTACTCACTACGAGAAAGCTCGTCTCCTTGCGCGCGACCAAGTTTTTGGCCTACAGCCTTAACGTCTTGGACAATGTCTGGATTCGGATTATCCACACGCACTTCTATAGCGTCCCGGAGGCCGTTTTGCAACCTTGAGGCGGGTCGCTTAGGGTGAACACAGGAACACACGCAGTGCTCACCCCAAAAGATAGGCATTGCGTTCACCCTCCTGCCCGCCGATTCCGGTCCGAACCAGAACACTGAAACACTCGCAGTGTTCTGCCTAAAATGTGCCGCTCGTGTTCTGTGCCGCGCCGAGCTAGGGCCGGATCGCAGACTTGGTTCGACGAGGCGTGGTCTGCAAAAAGACCGCGGACGAAAACCTCGATTTGGGCGGGAGCGACCCGGGTGTTTGTGCGGTTTTGCCGCCCAAACCTGCTCACCGGGTCGCTCCCGCCCAAATTTCTTTTTGCACGCATCAGGTGTTTTCGTCCGCGTTTTCGGAAGGGACAAAACGACACCACAAATGTTTTTGAAATCGCGCGCGTATTTTTTCTTTGGGGAGTTTTTCCGAGTTCTTGCCCATTAGTATAAATAGAGAAGCACTCCGCCAAGTCATCCCTCCAATCTTCCTCAGAAGTAAACCTAGTACTGCTGCACGGGTTATCGCGGCAAATGCGATCTGCCTTACTTTCGCGAGGAAGTTATGGCCGAACGGCTCGGCCAGGTCTTGCAGGCGATCCGAATCTCCGACAACATTCTGGCGCAGCTTGAAGAGTCCTTGCTCTCCGATAAAACGCACGAAGAAACGGTTGGGAAGCGCCAGGCCGAGCGGATCGAACAGCGGCTGGCCCTACTCCGCCAACGGCTGGAGCAGGCTTACGTTGACCGTTTGGACGGAAAAATCACCGAGGAGTTTTGGGAGGCGAAGTCCGCCGAATGGCAGGAAGAGGAACAAGGGCTCCTGGCTTCTTTGCGCGAGCTCGAACAGGCGGAAAATCCCGAGCGGGCGCTCGACCGCGTTCGCATTTTAGAACTCGCGAATAAGGCGCATTCTCCGTACGTTACGCGGACCCCGCGAGAAAAGGCCAAATTGCTGAGAATGGTGCTATCGAACTGCGCGGTGGACGCGGTAAGTGTTTATCCCACCTACAGAAAGCCCTTCGACATGATCTTCGAACGGGCAAAAACAGGGGAATGGTGGGGCTGGGGAGAGTCGAACTCCCGACACGCAGTTTAGGAAACTGCTGCTCTATCCATCTGAGCTACAGCCCCACTCGGGCGTGGAATTGATTTTATACGCGAAAGGGCAGGTTGTGAGGAAGTTTCCAGTTGCAGGAGCCATTTGAGCAGCGCGAACGCGAGGGGATGTAAAAGGCGCTTGGCTCTGTTGACATCCTTGAGCAAAGCCAGTGATGCTACAAGCGATACAGATTGAAACTCAGTCCGAGCAGCAGGGCTTGACGCACCTGCGTGCGCAGCGAGCGACCGGGCGCACGAGCCGAGAG
>Ga0209061_1002309_pt1 | contig 24977 bp, 20 predicted proteins | sample Coa_R1_10_FD_187157 | JGI IMG/M metagenome (GOLD analysis project Ga0209061, IMG submission 187157) | Surface soil microbial communities from Centralia Pennsylvania, which are recovering from an underground coalmine fire - Coalmine... | ecosystem: Environmental > Terrestrial > Soil >...
CAACGCGCGCATGGCGGCGATCTTCAAATCCCGGCTGTACACGTTTCGGGACACATCCATTTTCCTTCTCCATTCAATGTATGCGTCCCTTAACTCCGTGTCTCAGTTTTGGGGTTCAGTTCACCGTTCTCCTTGGGCCGTTGCCTTCCCTCCACCACCTCCGTTGAAGATTTCTCCTCTGTGTTCGGCAGCTTCATCGGTACTACGCAACGGTCCGACTCCTGCAACGCGTACGCATCCACCGTTCGGCTTTGCGCCTTTGCGGATCGGTCTGTCTGGCTGACAGACGCGCTGCAGGTCTTTCGGTTCTCGTGCATGTTGTTTCTCGACGTGCACAGGGCCTTCGACCACGCCGCGTTCCGCTGAGGCTCGCGATTTCGTCGCCTGTCACGGATAGTGCCTTCCACTATGCGAATAGAGTCGCTGCTCCTTTTCTGTAAGGCTCTTTCATCCCCTACAACATGCCGGTTTATCCCGGCGCACTCGCATTCCTGCGTGGCCCTTATAGTGGCTCCGAAGGAGAGATGTTGAGAATAGGTTTTCCCCAGTCGTCGCGGCCGCGCGTTGTGGAAATCCCGCTGTTGTCCGTGGCTGAGCCGTATGTCAGCCTGGACGACGGCAGGCACTTCGCCGCCACCAATCGCGTTGCCTGACACTTGATGTTCGAGGATAGAGCTCCGAGCGGCGGAGTGCACTTTGCTTCGAAAACGAATACTCAGATGTCGTCTGCAATTGGGCTGAAAAGACTCTACTATAAGGCCTTCGCGGAGGCAAAGCCGGCCTGCCAATCTCTCCCTAGCCAGAAAAATTATGCCGACCCGAATTTGCCGCACTCGTCGCCATCGACTGGGCCGACGAGACATGCGTGGGCGCCGCAGGCCGGGACATCGAAGGTGGAGACCGGCGCGATCGACCACACTCCTGAGGCGATTGACGTCTGGGCCGCTGAACTGCCGATGCGGTTTGGCGGACAGGCGGTCGCAGTCGCTGTCGAACAATCGCGAGGATCGCTCGTCTTCATGCTGACCAAGTATGAGCACCTCGTGATTTTTCCCGTTCCCCCGACGCTTCTGGTGAACTACCGCAAGAGTTTTCGACCCTCTGGTGCCAAAGACGATCCGAGCGACGCCCGGCTCTTGCTGGACATTCTCGTGCTCCACCGGGACAAACTCCGACGGTTCAACCCGGCTACAGCGGAGACACGCACGTTGCAGTTGTTGGTGGAACAACGGCGGAAATTCGTGCACCAGAAGACGCCGTATTCGAACCGGCTTACAGCGCATCTAAAGATGTACTTTCCTCAAGTGCTGGAATGGTTCGACGAGATCGGTTCCAACATCGCCGCCGATTTTCTGGAACAGTGGCCTACCCTCGCGAAGCTCCAGCGCGCCAAGCCGGCGACGATCGAGCGGTTCTGAATCGATCACAACAGTCGTGACCCCGACTGAATCCAACAACGGCTGGATCCGATTCGTAAGGCAGTTGCTGCCACGACGGATATCGCGGTGGTCACGTCGTCGAGCGCTGCCGTTCTGGGGTGGGCGGCCATCTTGGTGTACGACCAGCAGATTGACGAGTTGGCCCAAGCGCATCCCGATTTTGCCCTGTTAAAGTCCTTTCCCGGCGCCGGCCCGGTCATGACGCCGCGGCTCATCGCTGCTCTGGGAAGCCAGCGCGAGCGATACCAAAGCGCCGCCCAGATCCAGCAGTACAGCGGCATCGCACCCGTGGTCGCCAGCAGCGGCAAGTTGCGCTGGGTCCATTGGCGATGGGCTTGTCCAAAGTTCCTTTGCCAGACCTTTCACCAATGGGCTCTCCACTCCATCGCATACTCCGCCTGGGCGCGTGAATATGCCCTTGGGTGTTTCATCGGAGGGGGGAGCCAATTAGGGACTTCCGTGCATCGTGGGCACTGGCCACCCGGAAGGCAGGTGTCCCAATCTCCATTTCCACGACCTCCGAAGGACGGCGGTGAGGAATCCCCGCAAAAATCGTTACACTGAGGGATTGGAAAAGCCAACTTGGGATGTGCTTGGTGGGGCCATAGGTGCTTTGTTTTGTGAGTGGTGCGGAGAGGGGGACTTGAACCCCCACGGGATTGCTCCCGCTAGCACCTCAAGCTAGTGCGTCTGCCAATTCCGCCACCTCCGCTCTTTTGGGACCGTTACTTCTTTGCGGGTTGGTTCGCGGGCGCCGGTGGTGGGGCGACCGGAACATTCCCAACATTCCCGCTACCTTGCTGGGCCGGGGCACCGGGGATCTGCACGTTTGTCTTCGAAGGCGTCGCGGGAACGCTTTTGGCGGGCACCGGTTTCGGTCCTCCCTCCAGTACCGTTGCCCCCAACCCGGCATTCTTGGTTGCCATGATGGAGAGCGTCATCGACGTAACCATAAAAATAATCGCTGAAACCGTCGTAGCCTTGGAAAGCAGGGTAGCCGAACCGCGTGGTCCGAACGCCGTTTGCGATCCCATGCCGCCGAAGGCGCCCGCCAAGTCGGCGGCCTGTCCACTCTGCAGCAATACCACGATCGTCAGAAAAATGCACACAACTATGTGGACGATCAATACCAGAATATACATGCTCCACACCAGTATAGGGAAAGCTCTTCGTCAAGGTCAAACCGGCTGATTCAACCAGACCGAAGCGCGCGGGCCAAAGGTTGCGCCGTCAACTCGCCACTCACGCTCCCAATTGCCGCCCTGGCGAACCGGCCGGGCGCCCCGGCCTCAATCCGCTCGCTATTCCGCCCGGCACACGCTACAATAATAACTGTTGGATGACGGATACGATGAGTGGGCGAAAGCCCACTTTTTTGTTGGATCCAACATTTTTGAGTAACAATGCCGGGTTTGGTGGCATCCAAAATCGAAGAAATCGCGCAGCGGGTACTCGAATCCGAGGGGATGGAGCTGGTCGAAGTCGAGGTGAAAGGCGGCGGCAGCCAGCGCATGGTCCGTATCTCGATCGATAAACCCGAAGGCGTAACGCACGCCGATTGTGAGCTGGTCTCCCAGCAGGTAGGCACCATTTTGGATGTCGAAGACATAGTGCCCGGCGGCCGCTACACTCTGGAAGTCAGTTCCCCGGGAATCGAGCGCAAGCTTCTCAAGCCCCGCGACTATGAGCGTTTCCAGGGCAAAAAGGTGAAAATCGCCTTACGCGATCCGATTGAGGGCCGCCGCCATTGGGAAGGCATGCTGGCGCATTTCGAAAACGGGCAGGTCACGCTCGAAGCCGCTCCCGGCAAAACCATACAGTTTTCCCTCGAACAGGTCCAAAAGGCCAATCTCAAGTTCGATTGGTAACCCACCGCACGGGAGACAACCAGCCAGAGATTTTTTGGGTATTGGAGAAGGTCACTTTGGAAACGATTTTTCAGTCCATCGAAATACTGAGCAAGGAAAAAGGCATCGATCCTCAGATCGTCCTCGACGCCGTGAAGGACGCCATGCTGATCGCCGCCCGCAAACACTACCGCGGCAACGAAGATTATGTTGCCGACATGGACCCCAAAACGGGGGCAATCGCGCTTTATGTGGTCAAGAAGGTCGCCGAAACCGTTTCCGATCCCGCTCATGAAATGACCCTGAGCGAAGCGCGCCGGCTCGATCCGGCGGCCGAAATCGGCGCTGAAGTGCGCATCCAGAAGAACACGGATGCTCTCGGCCGCATCTCCGCCCAAACTGCCAAGCAGGTCATCTTTCAAAAGGTGCGGGAAGCCGAGCGGGAAACCGTGTACCAGGAGTATTCCGGCCGCACCGGCGAGCTAGTCAACTGCACCATCAAACGGGTGGAAGGACCGGACTACATTCTCGATCTCGGCAAAACGGAAGCCCGCCTGCCTAAGAAAGAGCAGTCGCGCCTCGAAAGCTATGCGGTGGGCGATCGTGTGCGTTGCGTTATCAAACTGGTGGATAAATCCGCCAAAGGTCCGGGCGTGCTGGTCTCCCGCGCGGCTCCCGAACTCGTGATGCGCCTCTTCGAGCAGGAAGTCCCGGAAATCTACGATGGCACCGTAACCATCAAAGGGTGCGCCCGCGAAGCCGGCGAACGGACCAAGATCGCGGTGCAGAGCCGGGACCGCGATGTCGATAGCGTGGGCGCCTGCGTGGGTATGAAAGGCATGCGCGTGCAGTCCATCATTCGCGAATTGCGCGGCGAAAAAATCGATATCATCGAGTACTCGGAAGATCCGGTGGTGTTCGCCACGCACGCCCTGAGCCCGGCCAAGGTCAGCCGCATCACCATCCTCGATCCGCTGGAACGGCACATGGAAGTGATTGTCGACGATTCGCAGCTCTCGCTTGCGATTGGCAAAAAGGGCCAGAATGTGCGTCTGGCCGCCAAGTTGCTCGGCTGGAAAATTGATATCAAAAGCGAAGAGGAGAAACGGCAGGAAGTGGAATCGGCCATGGCCGCGCTGGTCGCACCGGGCGCTCCGGTTTCCGTGTTGCTCGATTACGGCTTGGAAGAGAAAGTGGTAGCAAAACTGGTGGAGGGCAGCGTCGGCACAATCGAAAAACTCGGCGGAATGACGCCCGAACAGCTCCAGAGGATCCCCGGAATAGACGCCGATATGCTCCAGCGGATCCAGGACATCGTGAACGCCTACTACAGCCAGTTCGAGGAGGCCCAAATTCCGGCTAATCCGGAGCAAACGCAACCCGAACCCCAACCGGTTTCGCCCGATCTCAGCGCTTCGGCTGAAGAAGCCGCCGAAGTGCAAGGCACTGGCACCGGCTCGCTTGCGGCCGAACCCGGGCCGCCGCCACGGGAAGATGCCTTGGGACTTACCGAAACCAACTATCCGCCGGGAACCCTTTACAGTCCCGACAGCCCTGAAGAAGCATTTGAGCCGCTTGTAGAAACCGAAGAGTTTGAACAGTTTGGTAGGATAGAAAACGCGGCTTCCCCTGTACAGAACAACCCGGAGGCCCCGGCGGAAAACCACCAGGGCGACGAAATTCCGGGGGAGGAAAAGGGCGTCTGAAGCGTCCGTTCCGTAATTACGCAGATAGCTGTTTATGAGAAAGATTCGTATTAATGAGCTGGCACGCGAGCTGGAAGTAAAAGCCCACGAGATTCTGGAGCTGCTTCCGGAGCTAGGCGTCTCCGAGAAGAAGACGCACTCCAGCTCTATCGATGAGGACGTGGCGATCAAACTGCGCCGGCACTACGGCCACGAGGTATCGGAGCCTGTGCCCGAACCCGTGGAGACGTCCCCCACGCCCGAATCGCATGCCGAGGAACCGGAGGCCCACACGGAAACGCTCGAAGAGCAGCATCATCACGCCGCTCCGGCTGCGCTCGCCGAACCACCCAGAGAAGCAGCGCCGGCGGGACGCGCGGCCGAGCATGCGGCGGAACCGGAGCCTTCCCCAGCCAAGGCCGCGCCGCCCGTCGAAGAGTATCGCCCGGCTGCACCCTTGCGCCCGCCTTTGGCAGGCAGGCCGGTGCATCCGCCTTTGGCGGGACGGCCCACCGTTACACCGGCGCCTCCGGCAGCTCCGCCCACGAACGCGGGTAAACCTGCGCCGGTGCCGCCGGCCGCCGCGCCCACCGTGGTGTTCACCCCCGGCCGTCCAGCCGCCCCGGCAGCCAAACCGCCGGCGGCGCCGGCGCCCCGGCCTGGGCAGGTTTTGTCCGGCCCGCGGCAGCCGCAGCCCGCCGGGACTCAGGAAACCGCGCCACCTGCGGCTAGAGCGATACCCGGCACCCCCGCAGCCCCGCCGCCGCGTCCGGCAATCGTGCCGCGTCCGGCGCGTCCCGCCGAACCCGCCCGTCCAGCGCCGTCCGCACAGCCCGGTGCCGCGGCGCCCGGCCAGCGTCCGCTCGCCGGTCAGCCCGCGGCTCGCCCCGTGGTCCCGCCACGTCCCGACCTCGCCGCCAAGCTCAACGCGCCGCGTGTCCCCATGCCCGGCTCCCCGGCCCCACCCCCTCTGCGTCCCGGAGTGCCCCGGCCGCAGGGAGCGCCCGTTCCCGGCCAGCCCATTTATCGCGGTCCCATCCGCCCCGGTCAGCCCCTGGTTGCCAGAGGCGGCACCGCACCCGGCATCCGTCCGCAACTGCCCGGGGCCCGCCCCGGCGGCCCGCGCCCGCAGCATCCCACCTCCCGCGGACGCCTCGAACCCGGACTCGCCCCTCCAGTGGTCGAACAGCCGCGCGGGCGTGCCGGCGAAAAGCGGCCTACCCGCCCCCAGCGCGAGCGCGTGGAAGAGGAAAAAATCCTGCGGCCCGCCCGCCGGCAGGTCGAAACCGGCCCACCGCCCATCAATCGCGAAATCACCATTTCGGAAGGCATCACCGTGAAGGAGCTTTCCGAGAAGTTGGATGTCAAGGCCAGTCTGGTAATTAAGAAGTTGCTCGATAAAAACATGCCGGCGACCATCAACCAGACCCTCGATTCCAAGCTCGCCACCGAAGTCGCCCGCGAGTTCGGCGCTTCCACCTCCACCGTGACCTATGAAGAAGAGGCCATGCAAGCGGTCGAGCTGGCCGAAAATCCCAAGGATCTCGAAAAGCGCGCCCCGGTCGTTACCGTTATGGGCCACGTAGATCACGGCAAAACGTCGCTGCTCGATGGCATTCGCGAAGCCAACGTGGCCGCTCGCGAAGCCGGCGGCATTACCCAGCACATCGGCGCTTATCAGGTGGAAATCCATGGCCGCAAGATCGTCTTCATCGATACCCCCGGCCACGAAGCCTTCACCCGCATGCGCGCCCGCGGCGCCAAGATCACGGACGTGGTTGTCCTGGTGGTGGCCGCCGATGACGGCGTGATGCCGCAAACCATCGAAGCCATCGATCACGCGCGCGCCGCCGGTGTGCCCATCGTCGTGGCAATCAATAAAATCGATAAGCCCGACGCCCAGCCGGACCGCATCAAGCAGCAGCTCGCCGATCGGGGCCTGTTGGCGGAAGATTGGGGCGGCGATACCGTCGTGGTGCCCGTTTCCGCCAAAACGCATCAGAATCTGGACCTGCTGCTCGAAATGATTCTGCTGGTCACCGACATGCTGGATCTCAAAGCGAATCCCAACCGTCCCGCTATGGGTACGGTTGTCGAAGCCCAGTTGGATCGCGGCCGCGGCCCTGTGGCCACCGTGCTCGTTCGCAACGGCACGCTCAATGTCGGCGATTCCTTTATCTGCGGCGCCGTATTTGGTAAGGTCCGCGCCATGTTCAGCGATCGTGGTGTGCCGGTCCGCAAGGCGGAACCGTCAACGCCCGTCGAAGTGCTCGGCATGGATTCGCTTCCCGATGTGGGCGACGATTTCCAAGTCGTTACCGATACCGCCAAGGCCAAACAGATCGTCAACTTCCGCGACCAGCGCCAGCGCGAGGCCGCGCTCGCCAAATCCAGCCGCCTGACGCTCGAACAGCTCCATCAGCAGATGGAAGCGGGCGAGGTCAAGGAATTGCCCATCCTGATCAAAGCCGATGTCGGCGGCTCGGCCGAAGTGCTCTCCGAAACGCTGCAAAAACTTTCCAACGAAAAAATCAAGATTCGCGTGTTGCGCGCCGCCGTCGGCGCCATCAACGAATCCGACGTGCTGCTGGCTTCCACCTCCAACGCCATCATTATCGGTTTCAACGTGCGCCCGGAGCGCAACGCCGCCGCGCTGGCCGAGCAGGAAAACGTGGACGTCCGCCTGCACACTATCATTTACAACATCACCGACGAGATTAAGCGCGCCATGCAGGGCCTGCTCGAACCGGTGTTCCGCGAAGTTTACAAAGGCCGCGCCGAAGTGCGCGAGACGTTCCGCATATCCAAGGTCGGCGCGGTCGCCGGCTGCATGGTGCAGGATGGTATCCTGACCCGCGATTCCGAAGTCCGCCTGCTGCGCGATAACGTGGTTATCTACACTGGCAAGGTTTCCTCCCTGCGCCGTTTCAAAGACGATGTGAGCGAAGTAAAGAGCGGTATGGAGTGCGGCGTGACCCTGCAGAATTATGCCGATATCAAGCAGGGCGATGTCATCGAAGCATTTGTCACCGAGCGCGTCGCGACCGAAGTATTTGCATGAAGGTATGGTGAGGCAGGCGCTTTCGCCTGCCAACGTTTTATGCCCGTCATCGGCGTGCTAACGCTGGAATTACGTCTGGAGACTTCGCACTCCCTCAAGGACAAGCGCAACGTAGTGGAAAGCCTCAAGCACCGGCTCCGCAACAAATTCAACGTATCCGTAGCCGAAATCGATGGCCAGGGCCTCTGGCAGCGCGCCACCGTCGCGGCCGTAACCGTGTCCTCCAGCCACGAATTCGCCGAAAAAGTGTTGCGCTCAGCCGAGGACGAAGCCGCCGCTCTCTTGGGCGGCGAACTCACCGATGCCACCGTCGAATGGCTGTAGCGGAAAGGTTTTGGCTGGTAGCTGACGGCTGAGTGCTGAGAGCTCTTACCCCATGGACGAACGGCGCACATTGCGCGTATCCGAAGCAGTTCGCGAAGAACTGGCGGAACTCATCTCCTTCGAACTCGACGATCCCCGGCTGCTGGATGTGGAAGTCACCGATGTGCACGTCAGCCCCGATGGCCGTCATGCCCGCGTCCGGGTGGCCGTCCGCGGCCAGGAACGGCAGCGGCGGGATGCACTGGATGCGCTGGACCATGCCCGGCACTATTTGCGCCACGAATTGGGCGTCCGCCTGAGCCTCCGTCATGTCCCCGACCTGCATTTCGAGCCGGATCGCCACCCGGACGCCGCCAGCCGCATCGAGTTTCTGATCAAACGGGCGAAAAAATCGCGCGGGCACACCGAAAAACAGCCCTAACTCAAACGTTTTGTGTTAGTTTTGTTTCTGACTCCCATGCGCGTGGCTCCCATGACAAGCCGTTTCCTGGACGCCTGCCGCCGCCGGCCGACCGATGTGCGCCCGGTCTGGTTCATGCGGCAGGCCGGACGTTACCTGAAGGAGTACCGCCAGATCCGTGCCCGCCACGGCATTTTGGAAATCTGCAAACGCCCCGATCTCGCCGCTACAGTGACCCTCCAACCAGTGGAATTGCTGGATGTCGATGCGGCGATCATCTTTGCCGATCTCCTCCTGCCGGTCGAGCCGATGGGTCTCAGGCTGCGCTTCGCCACGGGCGAGGGGCCGATCATCGATAACCCCGTGCGCACGTCTGACGATGTGGATTCCCTCTCCACCACCAACACCGACGATCTGGGTTATGTAGGCGAATCGATTCAGGCCGTCGTCCGTGCCTTGGCCGGCAAGGCCCCGGTGATCGGCTTCGTCGGCGCCCCCTTCACCATGGCCAGCTACATGATCGAAGGCGGCGCTTCCCGCAATTTCATCCGCACCAAAAAAATGATGTACGCGGACGAGACGCTCTGGCGGCGCCTGATGGGCAAGATCGTCGACGTTCTGGCGCCGTTCGCGCATATTCAGGTCACCGCCGGCGCCCGCGCCGTTCAGGTGTTCGATAGCTGGGTGGGAGCTCTGGCTTCCGACGATTATGTTCGCTTCGCCGCCCCGTATTCCCGCGCGCTCATCGAGCGGATCCGTTCCACCGGAGTTCCGGTAATCCACTTCGGCACCGGCGCTTCCGGCTACTTCCGCGAACTGCACGCCGCCGGCGGCGACGTTATGGGCGTGGACTGGCGTATCAATATCGATCAGGCCTGGATGGATATCAGCTACCGCTCGGCAATTCAGGGCAACCTCGATCCTGTGGCTTTGTTTGCTCCTTTGCACGAGCTCCGCACCAAGGTGCACGAGATTCTGAAGCGCACCGGCACCCGGCCCGGCCACATTTTCAACCTCGGTCACGGCATTCTGCCGGAAACACCGCCGGAAAACGTCCGCGCCGTAGTGCAGATGGTGCGGGAATACCGTCCGTGAAGTCTGCGGTTCTCCTGTTAGCGCATGGCGCCCCGGAACGCCTCGAAGACGTCGAGGATTACTTGAAGTATGTGCGTGGCGGCCGTCAACCTTCGCCGCACGTGCTCCAGGAAGTCACGGACCGCTACCGCCAAATCGGCGGCAGTTCCCCTCTCCTTAGCTGGACGCGCAAACAGGCCGAAGCCCTTCGGGAACTGCTCGAACTGCCGGTATTTTTCGGCATGCGCAACTGGCACCCGTTTATCGCCGAAACCATGGAACAAGTGCGGGACGCGGGCGTAGAACGCGTTGCCGCCATTTGCCTTGCTCCGCAATATTCCGAAACCAGTGTGGGCCTTTACATGCGCCGCGCCGGGGAGGCCCGGCAGCGGGCGGGCGTAACCGCCGAGTTCGTCTGGGCCAGGAGCTATCATAAGGAGCCGCTGCTGATTGAAGCCTTTGCCGAGCGGCTGCAACCCCTGGTCACATCCAAAAACCCTCCTCCGCGGGTGCTCTTCACCGCGCACAGCGTCCCTGAGCGCACCATAGCCAGCGGCGACCCCTATGACCAGGAGGCTCGCGCGACTGCGCGCGCCGTCGCGGAGCGCCTGAAGATTTCCGATTGGGACTTCGCTTATCAGAGCCAGGGCATGACCTCGGAACCGTGGCTCGGGCCGGCGGTCGAAGCCCGCCTCGACGCATATGCCGCCGAGGGCGTTCGCGAAGTAATCGTGGACCCGATCGGCTTCGTTTGCGACCACGTCGAGATCCTGTTCGATATCGATATCCTGTTTAAAGAGTACGCCGCCGGGCGGGGCGTCGCGCTTTCCCGCCCGGAGTCTCTGAACGATTCGCCAGTGTTCACCCGAGCGCTGGCCGAGGTAGCCAAAAGGTGTCTGCAAGACGTTTCCGGGCCGCGATTGTAAGGGAGCGGTCCCGTGGCTAGCATCGCCATCATCGGCGGCGGCATTTCCGGGCTCTCTACCGCCTACTATCTCTCGCGCCGGGGCATTCCAGCCACGATTTTCGAAGCGCGTCCCCATCTCGGCGGGGTCATCCGCACCGAGCAGGTCGAAGGCTGCACGCTCGAAGCCGGACCCGACAGCTTCCTCTCCGCCAAACCGGCCGCCCTCGAATTGATCCGCGAACTCGGCCTCGCCGGCCAGGTAATCGGGTCCAACGACTTCTCCCGCAAAACATACGTCTGGAAACGTGGCCGGCTCATCCCCCTGCCAGAGGGCCTGATGATGATGGTTCCCACCAAAATCGGCCCGCTGCTCTCGACGCCGCTGCTGAGTTGGACAACCAAGGCCCGTATGGGCCTGGAACTTCTGCACGCTCCCAAAACCCACCATGGCGATCAATCCGTCGCCGAGTTCATCCAGGAGCACTACGGCGAAGAAGCCGTGGATTATCTGGTCGAGCCGTTGCTGTCCGGCATCTATGGAGGCGATCCGCGCCAGTTGAGTGTCACGGCCGTGCTGCCGCGGTTTGTGACACTGGCGCAACGCTACGGCAGCCTCACGCGGGGCGTGCTGGCGGAGCGCGCACAAGCCGCCGCGAAACACAATCAGGCGCCCCCCGCGCCGCTGTTCCGCACGCTCAAGAGCGGATTGCAGCAGATGATCGAGGCGCTCGAAGCCTCCATCCGGGATTCGGTTACGGTGCGCCAGCTTCGCGCCGAAGCCTTGGAGCGTGCCGGAAACCGTTTCCGCGTGCGCGCCGGTGGAGATTGGCTGGAAACGGAACGCGTGGTGCTCGCCTGCGAAGCCCACAATGCCGCCCCACTCGCCGCCGCGCTCGATGCGCGCCTTGCCGAACTGCTCGGCGGCATAGCGTACAGCTCCTCGATGACCGTGGCTGTGGGCTTCGATGCCAGGGACCTGCGCCACCGGCCTTCGGGCCACGGCTTCCTGGTTCCGAAGAAAGAGCGCCGCCGCCTCATGGCCTGCACCTGGGTAGGCGAAAAATTTCCGCACCGCGTGCCGGAAGATAAGGTGGTCGCCCGCTGCTTCCTCGGCGGCATGGAGGACGCCGGCGTGCTCGACGAGAGCGATGACGCCATCGCCCGGATTGTCGTCCGTGAGCTGCGCGAGATCGCCGGTATCGAAGCCGCGCCGAAATTCCTGCGCATCCATCGCTGGCCGCGCTCGATGGCGCAATACACAGTGGGCCATCCCCAGCGGCTGGCGGAGATCCAAGCCCGCGTCGAAGCCATTCCGGGCCTGGAACTCGCCGGCAACGCCTACGAAGGCATCGGCATCCCGGATTGCATCCGCTTGGGAAAGCGGGCCGCGGAGAAGTTGGTGAGTTTCCGGTAAGCGTGCGTGAAATCGACTGACGCGGCCCGACACGGCATGAAGTCGCCGGGAGGCGACTATAGATCCAGCTCACTGCGCAGAGGCGCGTGCTGGTGGCATTCGAGGAATACCAGTGCTGGCACGCGTGCACGAAGCTATCAGCCCCGAGCAGCCATGATAGTCCTGGTACCCGAACGAACTCGGAATCAGTTGACGCGCAAGGCCGACTATGCAATGCTGATTCCGATGTAACTTAAGATGCAACCCATCAGGAGAAAGGATGACGGCTTCACACATGTGTTGGACCGGCTTGGCGCTGGCCCTGGGCTTGAGCTTGGGCGCCGCAACGGCTCGGGCGGATCTGGTCACCAACGGCGGGTTCGAAACCGGCACGTTGGAGGGCTGGACGAACGCTGGATGGGCCACCGACACCAGCAGCTTCTTCGTACAGCCGGTGAGCGGGAACTACTTCGCGAAAACCGGGGTCGAATGCCAAGACACGAGTCCGTGCACGCTCAGCCAGACGCTGTCCACCACACCGGGGCAGGAATACACTTTCAGCTTTGACTTTAATCCGGGCCTCAACGCCGATGGATACTTCTTCACCTACAACGGAGACACCAAGGTTTCCTGGGGCGGCGTCCAGATCATCGATCTGGTAGGGGGCGCGCTCGGCTGGACCCACTACAGCTTCACGGAAGAGGCGACTGGAAGCTCTACCACCATCTCCTTCTACGGTTACCAGGATCCGTCGTTCAACGGCCTCGACAACGTCAGCGTGAACGCCCTCCCGACCGCCGTGCCCGAGCCGGGTACCTGGACGATGTTGCTGCTCGGCCTGGGCGGACTCGGAGCGATGCTGAGGACGCGCCCCCGCCGGTCTCCTGTGTTAGGAGATGCGTCGCGATGCGTTCTCCAGGACTGACCGGGGCAAGAAGGGGGGTCACAGTAGCGGCATAAACTCGCTCACCGGGCGCGGCGCCACCACTTCCAGCGCCATCTCCAGCGCAATAGCGGAATCGTTGGCCTGCCGCAGGTCGGCGGTGGCCCGCTCGAACGCGCGCGGATCCAGCGCCGCACGGCCCACCAGTTGAATCACGGGGAGATACCACTGGATTTGCTCCTCGCCCGAGGGTCGGCTAGAGAGCAGGAACGACAGCATTGAGCTGAAAACGTAATCCCGGGTTTCGCCTTGCGGAACGATCGCAATCAGTTGGCTGTAAAAGTCGACCTTTTCGCGGAAGAATTGGAGCGGCGGAGCGCCCGAGCTCTCATTCCAGGACGCTAACGCAGTCAGAAAATCGCGCACGCGCGTCTGCCATGCTATCGATTGGCGTTCCGCCTCCTGATACGCCTGGCCGTTGTCGTGAAAAATCAGCTTCTGGTATTGCTTGCGAATATCCCGGCACTCCGGACTCTCGCAGGCCGCCAGACCCTCTGGTTTGCCTTCCCGTTTTGCGGCGGTCCGCTCGGCGCCTTCGATGGGCCCCACTGCGGGCGTGCGCAGGTGGGCATTGAAATATTCGGCGGGATCCGACGATGCGTTCGCGCCTTCCAGTTCTTCGCAGCGCGCGCCCGTGAGGTGGCTGGCTAGAAACTCGCGATATGCGCCCAGCACCACCGCTGGCGGCAATCCGCGCCGGGCACTCGCCTGGGCCAGCGCCGCAATCGCGGGACCGGCTTGGTGGGCGGCATCCGTAAAGGAGCGATCGTCTCCGCCGACCCGGCTAAGAGTTTCGGCAAAAGCGTTAACCAAGCTCTGAAACGCGGCGTCCGGGACCGCCAGATTGCCGGCCAGCATCCGTGCCGCCGGCACGATTTCCGCGGGATGGCTGATATTCAGGTAGCGCGCCAGGAACTTCACAACCCCTCCCTCCTTGTTCTCCTTGGGCGTGAAGCCTTCCGCGGCCACTCTCCCCAGCACCTCGTAATAGCGGCTCAGGTCGTATGTCATGAAATCGCTGCAAGTGAGGTCCGGAATTTCCAGCGGCGGAATTTCTTCGAAACGGGCTCGCGCGCGTTCGGGGTCGAGCGCCAGCAGCGCCTCCACGGCCCGCAACCGCAGCGAGAGAGCATCCAGGTCGAGCGCATAGGCATGGTCGATAAATACCGAGGGCCCCTGGCTATGTGGCAGAGCCGAATGTTTTTTGTAGGGTATCGGAGAAGCCCCGGCCAATTGGAATGCCTGCTCCGCCAGTTCCATGCGGCGCTTTTTCGGAAGGCGGTCGAGGGAAGCGATCCGGATCAGGGCGTCCGCGGCCAGTTCCGCGGGACCTCCGCGGCTCAAATCAATTACCGCATCGATCGCCGAAGGAGGAGGCGTCTCGCCCAAGCACGCGGGCGCCACAAGCAAACAGAGGAAGAAAACGCAAGCGCCCCGGAGCATGAGAACTGTTTTTCATCGTACCCCACTCTCCTGCCCCGGAGCGCTTCGCATTTGCGACAAGCCAGGAACTACCGTCCCGGGCTGTCACTCCAAGAACATCCCTGTCAAACGGACCGTCGCCCAGTCAATAGCCCGATGATGAACAGAGCTATGAAAATAAAGAACAGCACCTTGGCTATGCCGGCGGCCGCTGCGGCGATGCCGCCGAATCCGAAGATCGCGGCAATGATCGCCAGAACCAGGAATATCCATGCATAGTGAAGCATGCATAACCTCCGCCCCGTTTAGTTGCAATCGTCGCACCAGTGTCTATGCCGGTGAAGCACTCCACTTTCCGCGAATTGGTGCTTGGATCGGGTCTTATTCCAACATCTGCGGCTGCGTGAATAGAAAGTGGTCGAAGTAGTAATGCATGAGCAACACGCTCAGCACCACAACAAAGTAGCTTTGATCGGCGGAAAGCGAGGTGAGCGCCCGCACGATCACCGTCAGCAGCACCAGCACGCCAGTGGCTGCGAGGAAACAAAGGTAATACGCCGTCATGGTGTTACGGCGCACCAAGCTTTCCACCAGCGGGCTATCGATCTCGCCGCGCTCCAGGCGCAAACGGTTCAGCAGCCACAACAGGAACAGATACTGAAAGGAATGCCAGGTATTGTAACCCTGGAACAAAACGTCCAGGTTTTTGCCAAGAGGCAGGCAAAACGAAACCACCGTGGTGATCGCGATCAGCAGGGTTTTCGGCAGGCTGCCGCGGCGCATGCGGAATTCGCGGTAAGTCTTACCCAGCCAGACGAGCAGAAACGCCCCGAAAACAATGCCGGCGGCTTCCGGAAGGTGAAAGCGCTCGAGCCAATCCGGATAGGGCGGAATCACTCCACCCACCCGAAACTCGCGCAGGGAGAGCTTGTACAAGCCCGTAGGATAAAGACCAGTGAGGATCAGCCCGTAATCCACCATTCGCGACCACCGCGGATCCCGCATCCCGCTCCGGGCGCGATAGCAATCCGATAAATAAATGATCTGGTGCAGCACGTGAAGCGAGGCCCAACCGAAGAAAAACGTGATCAGCAGCCGGTAATGGTTGATGCCCAGGTAAATCACGCAGGCCGGCAGCAGGAAAGCAAGCATGGCATAACGCGGATGGCTCCGCCGGAAACCGCCGTCCAGAAACGTATACGTAATGGTCGAAAACAGGTGCGGCCCGCCGATTAAGGCGGCTACGGTGATATTGATCAGGTCGATTACTTTGTCCGGCCTCATCCAGCCCGTAGCTTCGGCGGCCCAGGCGACCAGAAATGGAAGCGGCACCAGAATGGCGCTGAGAATCAGCAGCGGCAGGTCCCAGGAGGCTTTGTAAATCCACCCCGGCTCGCGCTCCGGAACGAGGCGCGGGGAAGCAGCAATCGCGGCCATAGCGAGATGATACTCGACCGCCACGGAGAAATCATCCAAGGCCCGCGCGTTGTCCCCGCATCCCGGCTCTTCCGTGCCCAGCTCTTTTGCTCCTCTCTCCTGAATCCTGTCTCCCGGCTCCTGTTTTTCCGGCGGTATCTCCCCACCGCCCTTGAATCCGGACGGAAATGGACATAGCATGAAAATCGAAGGACGGTAATTCAGATGAAGCTGTCTTTTGTTGCCACCATGCTTCTGGCGGCCGGGCTCAGCGGCTTCGCCCAAGGGGATTTGCCCCGTATGCTCTCGGTGGACCCGGCTAGCGGCAAGGCAGGGGATGTGATCGCTGTGACGGGCGAGAACCTCGATAAAACAAAAGTCGAGAAAGTGTTCTTAACCGACGGCAAGAATGACATTCCGGTCGAAGTCACCGAACAATCCAATAAGACCATCAAATTTAAAATCCCGGCCAAAGCCGCGACAGGCGAGCGATTGGCGGTCATGATATTGACGGCGGGCAAGGACGCGAAATACATCGAGCAGCCGGTAAGGGTAATGATCGAGCCGTAAGTGGAGCGCGTGCTTCCGCCCGGCGCAAAGCTGCGCGCGTGTGGTCTTCTACCGGTGGTAAGGCGCGCTCAGATACTTCCGCGATTCATGCGCCGCGCCGGCCTCCGGCGCAAAGGCGATGCACTTCTTATATGCCTGGAGAGCTTCGGCGCGGTGGCTGGTCAAGTCGTAGATCTGGCCGATCCGCAAATACGCGAATGCTCCTGTATTAAGGTCTACTTCGTCTGGCTCGGCCGTCACTTTTTTCAGATTATCCAGGGCGTCTTTCAGGTCGCGATACCAGAATTCGATCGTGCCCTCCTGATAATAAATCTTCTGCCAGGGCAGACGGTCCAGTCCGCGCGCATTCGCCGCTTTGTCGCGGGCGACTTCTTGCATTACCTCGAGCGCCGCCTTGCCATCGCCGCCCAGGCTGTACATCTGCGCCAGTTCCAGCCGCAGCAGGAAATTGCGCGGATACCGGCGGACGAGGTCTTCGATCAGAGGCACCGCGCGCATGGGCTGATTTTCGCGGCGGTACAGCGCGCATAGCAAAATCTGCGCGTCCACCCGATTCTCTTTCCCGTAGCGCGCCACCTTCTCCACGGTTTCGATTCCCGCTTGCTTATCGCCGTGAATGCCGGCGAGAAAGCCGAGCATCCGCCAGGTGAGAGGCAAGCTGCCGACTACATAATCGTGCAGGCCCTGCACCAGGCGGGCGTCGATATCGCCCGGATCGAGTTCCGTGACGCGATTATGGCAGCGGCGGGCGGCGGTCGCATCGCTCAGCGAAGCGCGCCACGCCTTCTTCACCAGCCAATAATAGTTTGCGCGCAGGCCGTAAGCGATTCCCTCCGCATACAGCGCCTTTTTATCGTTGGAATTCTTCTTGAGGCAGGCTTCCGAAAGCGCAATCGCGCGGTTCACCTCGCTCAGAAACTGCTGCTCGGTTTCCGCGCTGGGATTGAGTTTGGGCCGGCGCAGAAAAGAGTTATCCCCGGAAACCAGTTCGCTTTCGAGCGCTCCATCGCGGAACATCTCGCCGAACAGCAGTGCCTCGGCGATGTGATTGTGCATCTCCGGCTCATCGGGGTGCTGGATCTCCGCTTCTAAAAACAGCTTCAGAGCCTGGTCGTATTCCAGGTTGTAGAAATGGTCGAAGCCGGTGGCCACGAGGTCGGTCCCGGCGGCCAATAGGGGCGAAATCACCAGCGCCAGGGTCGCCAAACACCGGCCAATTCGCTCCACGCCTCCATCGTAGCAAGCCACCGGCCAATTGCCGGCTCTTTACGGGTCCAGACGCCCCAGCGCCCACCGTGCATGTTCCCGGACGACGGGATCGCCGTGCCCCGCCAGCCGTTCGAGCGGCTCGCGGAATTGTGCGAGGCCGCTATTCCCCATGGCTACAGCCACATTGCGCAAAAAGCCGCAATACCGCGCGCGCGTCACGGGACTGGCCCGAAACATACATCTAAACTCTTCCTCGCCGATTCCTGCCAGGCGTGCAAGCGGCGGAGCGAACATCCGCGGCGCGAAGGAGGCATCCTCGTTGATCGGCGCGCGGCGGTTCCACGGGCAAACATCCTGGCAGATATCGCAGCCAAAAATATGCGGACCGCATCCGGCACGCCGCTCTTCGGGTATCGGACCGCGCAGTTCGATTGTGAGGTAGGAGATGCACAGGCGCGCATCCACCGTATAGCCAAGCGGACCGGGAACGATCGCCGCAGTCGGGCAAGCCTCAATGCAGCGCCGGCAGGTGCCGCAGCGATCGGGCGCCGGCCGATCCGGTTCGATTTCGAGCGAAACCAGCAGTTCGCCCAGAAAAAACCACGAGCCGCTCTGCTGGTTAATCAGGCACGTGTTCCGGCCGATCCAGCCGAGGCCCGCCTGCCGCGCGTAAGACCGCTCCAGCAGCGGCGCCGTATCCACGCAAATTTTCGATTCGAACCGGCCGCCGGTGCGCCGCTCGAGCGTGTCGCGCAGTTGTTCCAGTCCGCGCCGCAATACGTCGTGATAGTCGTCGCCCCAGGCGTAGCGCGAAATCCACGCCAGCTCCGCATCGCTGAATTTCGTGGAATACGGCCGCGGGCTGTTGTACAGCTTGCCCACTACAATCACGGAGCGCGCCGAAGCCAGCAGGTTGCGCGGGTCGTCCCGCACCTCCGCCCGGCGGCCGGTAAGGTATCGCATCTCGCCCGCGAAGCCGCGCGCGGTCCATTCGCGATACCAGGCACGCTCCGCGACCGGTTCGGCCCGCGCCACGCCCGCCAGTTCAAAACCGCAGCCGCGCGCCAGTTCCCGAATCAATGTGGAATTCAAACTTCCAACCCTACCGACCGCATCAGTTCAATCGCGTTGCTCTTCCGCACCACGCCCGGCCGCATGACGTAGTCGAAATGAATCCGCCCCTCCACCACCCGGTCTTCAAAATGCACGTTGGCCGCGCGCGGGCCGAGCGATTCGACAATGTGCGCCAGGGCCAAATCGTGCGTGGTGATGAGGCCCATGCCGCCGCGCCGCACCAGCGTGGCTGCCAGCGCTTCCGCGCCGATACGCCGGTCGTGCGAATTGGTGCCATGCAGAAACTCGTCGATCAGGAACAGTACAGGCATCGTACCCCCGGTCATTTCCACAATCTGGCGGATGCGCAGAATTTCGGCGTAAAAGCGAGACACCCCGGCTTCGAGCGAATCGGTCAAGCGGATGGACGCGCCAATAGCCAGCGGCGAAAGCACCATCCGGCGCGCCCGCACCGGAGCGCCGGCTTGCGCGAGCACTGTGTTCACCCCCAAAGTGCGCAGCAGCGTGCTTTTCCCCGACATATTCGAGCCGCTCACCAGCAGCAGGCGCAAATCGCCGCCCAGCCGCACATCGTTTCGCACTACGCGGTCCTCGCGCAAAAGCGGATGGCCGATGGCTTCGGCTTCGAGCCATGGCGAATCGGCGGTGAATTCCGGAAACGGATCCGCCGGATGCTCGAAGGCATGGCAGGCGATCGAACAGAGGGCTTCCATTTCCCCGGTGGCGGTAAGCCAGCGGCGCACGGCCGCTCCCGAATCGCGGCGCCAGCGCTCCACGGCATAAGCGCAGTGAGGCGTCCACAAAATAAAGATTTCGAGCGCGCGGATAAGAGCGTGCTCCCGCGAATCGGCGCAATCCACAATGCGGCGCAAGCGCGCCAGGCGCCGCGAGGCCGCCTCGCCGCCGGTGGCCAGCGACTCCCGCAAGCCCGCCAGCAATTTGGAGTGAAACCGCTCGCGCTCGAATCGCGCCAGCACCCGCGAGAGCAGCCCCAATCCGTGAGCCGCGGCCCCCACTGCGCCGGTCGCCGCCGCGAATCGCGCGCGCATGCGGTATAGGTACAGGCCGTTCACAATCAAAGCCAGCAGAAAGAGATCGCGCAGCAAAACCTCGGCCCCCGGCGGCAGCGGCGCCAGGTGAATGGCGTCCAGGATCACGGCCACGAAAGCCGCGAGTCCGGCCACGCCCAGCACGGTAAGCAGCCACACCACGGCGCGGCCGCCCGCCAGCAGCGGCGGCTGTTCCCCCCAGGCCGCCAGCGAAACCGGGTCGACCCCGGTGCGCGCCTCTTCCGCCAGCACCGCCAAATCCTCGCGCAGATCCACCAGCGGCCGCAGCTCATTGACCGCCTGCTGGCGCGACCGCGCCGTTTCCGGATCGGCCGGGTGCAGCAGCCACTGCGCCAGCGTCTCTTCCCCTATGTGCGTGCGCGCCGTACACAGCAGCTCGAACAAGGAGGCCTTGCCGAACAGATCGAGATCCTGCGCATAGGGATGGGCGGGATCGAGGTATTGCGTGCCCGCTTCGCCCGTGCCGGCCCAATTGCCTTCCAGGCGGGCCAGCGCGCGCTCGAAATACCGCACCGCGCGGCGGCGCAGTTCGGCGGCGCGCAACAGCCGGTCGTGAATTACCAGCAACGCCACAAAAATCGCGGCGGGCAAGAATACCCAGAGCACGGAAAACGCCTGATTGGCCAGAGCGGCCCACACCACAGCCAGCCCGCACAGAACAACCGCGAGTTGCAAATACCCCAGCACGCGATGCCGGCGCTCCCGCCATTCCAGATCGGCGCGGCGCTCTTCCAGCCTCTGGGTGTAAATCGGTCGCGGATCGTCCATCGTCCTTTCATTGTGACGTGTCTTCGTCCGGGCCGATCCCTGAGTGACATCCGATCAGAACATCCGCTATCGGTAAAACCTAACTGGCCGGAAGCTCGCCCTTACTGGTGCTTGGCTCTAACATCTGGCCGCTGGCGCGGAAGCACGGCGCCGCGATAGCCGCAAGCGCCGGCGCCGCCGCTGAGCGCTGGCGCGGGACCGCCGTCGCTTGCCGTTTTCAGCCTTCGCCCTCGCATTATCATAGATATTGGCTTCCGTGCGATCTTCCACCCCTCAGTGGCCGTACATCTACGTCTGTGTGGCCCTCACCACCATGGCGACGCTGCTTTTGGAGCTGTCGCTCACGCGCATTTTTTCGGTGGTTTTTTATTACCATTTTGCGTTTCTGGCAATCTCCATCGCGCTGTTCGGGCTGGGCACCGGGGGCGTGTTCTCTTACGTCGTAGCGGGCTGGAAAGCGCCCCTGTTTACGCGCCTGGGACGGCTGAGTGCGCTCAACAGCCTGTTGGTGGTGCTGGCGCTGGCCGTGGTGCTCGCGCAGAAAAGCGGCGATTCCCCCAGCCTGCTGCTGGTTTACTTCACCAGCGCTTTGCCGTTCTTCGTGGCGGGCACGATTGTTGCGCTGGCCATTGCGGAAACGGTGAAACGGGTCAATCGCGTTTACTTTTTCGATCTGCTGGGCGCCTCGGCCGGTTGCCTGTTGCTGATTCCGCTGCTCGATCTGTTGGGCGGCCTGAACACGGTTCTGGCAGCCGGCGTTCTATTTGCCGCGGCCGCCGCCATATGGCACAGCCTGGATGGCTCGGTGGCCGGGCGGGCTGGCAGCGTCGCGCTCGCACTCGCCCTGGTTGCATTTCTCACCTACAACACTACCGCGCACGTGCTGGGCATCCGCTACGCCAAAAACCAGAAGCTCACAGGGGAAATCTACGAGAAGTGGAACAGCTTCTCGCGCGTGGCCATCGCTCCCGAAAAAGATAGCGGCACGCCCACCATCTTTATCGATGCCGACGCCTCCACCGCCATCGCCCATTTCGATTTCGACCATCTCTCGGCAAAACAGCGCCACGACCTGCTGGAGCAGGGGCCCGCTTTGCCGTACGCGCTCCGGCCCGGCGCCAAAGCGCTGGTGATCGGTCCCGGAGGCGGGTGGGATGTGGCGCGCGCCCTGGCTTCCGGCAGCCGCGATATCACCGGGGTCGAGATCAACCCGATTATCGCCACCACCATCATGCGCCGGCGCTTCGCCGGGCTGAGCGGCGGCTTGTACGCCCGGCCGGAGGTGCATATTTCCGTGGAAGATGGCCGCAGTTTCGTGCGCCGCAGCGCCGGCCGTTACCAGGTAATCCAGGCCACCCTGGTCGATACCTGGGCCGCCACCGCCGCCGGCGCATTCGCGCTCACGGAAAACAATCTCTACACCACCGACGCCTTTCGCGATTACCTCGAGCACTTGACCGATGACGGCATGGCGGCGTTTACCCGCTGGGGGTTCGATCCGCCACGTGAATCTTTGCGGCTGGTCTCGCTGGCGATGGATGCCTTATCGCAGCTTGGAGAAAACGACGCCTGGCGCAATGTGATTGTGGGCCGCGAAGGTTCCGTCCAGGGTTGGGGCGCGCGCGATACCGTGCTGGTCTCGCGCAAGCCGTTCCCGCCCGCCGACCTGGACCGCGCCCGCGCCATGATGGCCGCCGCCGGCATGGAGCCCGTCTATCTTCCCGATCGCGAAATCCACAACCAGTTCTACGACCTGCTACACAGCCCCAATGCCGATCAGTACGAGCGCGCCTACACCTTCGACATCACGCCGGTAACCGATAACCGCCCGTTCTTCTTCTATACCGTGCAGCCGCACGACCTGTGGAACTTCCTCCGCTCGGCCTCGCGCGCTAGCGCGGATTACAAAGTAAACCGCGCCGTGCCTCTGCTTTTCGAGCTCACGGCGATCAGCCTGGCGGCTACCGTGCTGGTCCTCGTGCTGCCGCCGCTGATTCTGGGCACGCGGCTGCCGCGAAAGCCGGGCGTGCGCCCCTTTCTGTTGTACTTTGTATTCATTGGCTGCGGCTACATTCTGATCGAAGTCGCCCTCATCCAGAAGTTCGTGCTGCTGCTCGGGCACCCCACGTACGCCTTGACCGTGGTGATCTTCTCGCTGCTGGTATCGAGCAGCCTGGGAAGCTACGCCAGCGGGAACTTCGTGCGCATGGACGCAGTGCAAATGGGAGAAGCCCGGCTGATCAAAGTGCTCGGATGCGTGGCGCTTTCGACAGCGCTCGAAGCGGCGGTCCTGCCCGGTTTGCTGCCGCTCGTGGTCACCCTGCCCCTGGCGGCTAAGATGGCGATCACGGTTCTGTTGATCGCCCCACTCGGCTTCCTGATGGGCATGCCGTTTCCCGCGGCCCTGCGGCGGCTGGAAGAATGGCACGCGCCTTCCGTGCGCTGGGCGTGGTCTTTGAATGCCGCGGCCAGCGTGCTCGGGTCGGTGGCATCGCTGATGTGCTGCATTTACCTCGGCTTGGCGCAAACGCTGATTGCCGGCGGGCTGCTCTATGTCGCGGCCCTCGCGGTATTCAGCCGGGTTCGTTTGGGCCCGGGTGAGACCGCCGAAGCCGGCGCGGCACGCGTGGTCGTGGCGCAGTAGGCGGCAGCCGGTCCCCTTGCCGCGACTGGCCCAAATCCACCAGCCTTGGTGCTTTGTGGCCAGCTAAAAGATGAGGAAACGGCTTGTTTTGAATTGCTTAGATATGGAAACCCGGATGCAGGGACGGTCGTCGAGAGTTTTGGGAGGCAACAATGAAAGTTCTCCATGGCATCGATTCGACCGGCCGGGTCATCACAGGTCTGCTGCTAAGCGCTGCGCTGGGATTCGCGCAATCGCCGGGATGGCGGCGCGCCGATGAGCCTGCGCCTCCGCCGGTAAGCCAGCCGGTTCCGAATCCACCTGCCGCAACTCCGGCGACACCTCCGAACGTGGCGGCCGCGCCCGCCGAACAGAACGACCCCTCTACCCCGGTGGCTCCACCAGAACAGAATGCTCCGCAGGTCCAAAATGCTCCGTTCGATCAGAATGCCCAGGTGAATCAGAATGGCGTGCCCGCCGGCCCGCCGCCGGCAACGCCGCCTCCGAACGCCGGCCTTCCCGCGCATCTCACGATTCCCGCCGGTAAATACATCAACGTGCGCGTAGATCAGCCTCTCTCGACGAATCACAACCAGGTTGGGGACTTCTTCAGCGCTACCTTAATCGATCCGATTGTGGTGGATGGCATCGTGGTGGCGCAGCGCGGGCAGCGTTTAGCGGGCCGCGTGAGCGAGGTGGATAAGGGCGGCCGGGTCTCCGGCGTGGCGCGGCTCGGTCTCCAGCTTACCCAGCTCACGGCGGTAGATGGACAGCAGATTCCCCTGAAGACGACATTCGTCAGCCGCAACGCGCCCAGCACCGCGGGGCGTGATGCCGGTGTGATTGCCGGCACGACCGGTCTGGGCGCGGCCGTCGGAGCGGCGGCCGGCTGGGGCCGCGGCGCTGCCATCGGCGCCGGCGCGGGCGCGGCCTTGGGAATTGCCGGCGTGCTGCTGAGCCGCGGCGCGCCCGCGGTGGTTTATCCCGAAACGCCCTTAACGTTCCGCATCGACCAGGCTGCCGACGTAGACACCGAGCGAGCTCCGCAAGCCTTTCAGCCGGTCAATCCCAACCAATACGGACAGCCGCAAACGCAATTGCGCACCGGTCCGGCTCCAGGCGCTTACGGCTACGGGTATCCCGCGCCGTATGCGTACGTTCCCTATCCGTATCCGTACGTTGCCTATCCATATCCGTACTACTATCCCTACTATTGGGGCCCAAGCTTCGGCGTCGTGATCGGCCGCGGCTGGTATGGAGGCCGCTGGTACCGGCGCTAACCGCGCCAAGGCAGTTGGATTGCACTTGCTTGCACCTGAGACCCAATCGGCGCAAGCAATCCGCGAAACTGCTTCTGGGAATTGGTTCCACCGCGCCCGCCTCCGCGGCGCTGGGCTACGCTCTGCTCCGCTCGCGGCGCAAACTCGATCTGCGCGGCAAAGCGATCTTGATTACGGGAGGCATCCCCTTCTGGGCGGCAATCAGCTGCTGGGCGAGCGTCAATTCCTCCGGCGCGGCCGCCAAAATCAAGCGATACAAACGAAAACCAATTCATCGGTTGTTTCCTTTCTGTTGGATTGGGTGCAGGTTGCACGACGGTTTGGGAATCACGGTTGGGCCTGGAAAAATGGGGCGAAGCCCTCTGTGCCAACATGACTGAGACATCTTCCCCGCCGTCAATTACTGTAGAGGGCGGAGAAAGAATCCAGTTCAGTGCTCAAGTCGAATCTCAAGCAGTTGCCGGTCAAACAG
>Ga0209061_1002310_pt1 | contig 24972 bp, 26 predicted proteins | sample Coa_R1_10_FD_187157 | JGI IMG/M metagenome (GOLD analysis project Ga0209061, IMG submission 187157) | Surface soil microbial communities from Centralia Pennsylvania, which are recovering from an underground coalmine fire - Coalmine... | ecosystem: Environmental > Terrestrial > Soil >...
TACAGATGTCTTTGATTTGGCCGTTGATGTTGTTGGCGGGATCGTAAACTTTGCCGCCGGTAATTCGGAGCATCAGGGTCTTATTTCCTTCATTTTGTGCCGGGAAACCACGCCGGTTTCTTCGCTACTGCCTTGTAAATGCGGCGAACCACGTCCTCATCGGTCGGATAGGGCGATTTCAGGGCCGGGCGCAACGGCAGCGGGATCTCGTCCATGCGATACACTGTCCCCGGCGCACTGATGCCGGTGGCCGCCGTTGTGATGTGGACGCGAGCCAGGCGGCTGGTATGCGTCACTTTGGGATCGAGCACGATGGTTGGAATGCGGGCCAGATGATCGATGGCCGGCTGGGGCATGGTGGCGCCGGGATCGGCGCCGAGGATGAGGGCGGCATCGTTGTCGCCGCGTAACAGCAGATCCACCGTGGAGAATTCGCCGGGATTGAAGCGTGGATAGCCGCGGCTCAGGTTGACGCCGAACGGATAGCCGGTGGTCCAGCGCATGACCACATCGCCACCGGTCACGTTGCCGTGGCCGCGCATCGGCATAGCCACGAATTTCGTGAAGGCATTCAGCTCCGCCGCCAACGACAATAACGCCGCCGAGTTCATATGCTTGCCACGCGTCATCGATAGCCCCATGCCAAAGAACAGCACGCCAAATCGGGCTTTTTTCATGCGCTCGGCAAAATCCTGGAGTTGCTCTAGCGTCAGTCCGGTTTCGGCGACGGTCTCGGCGCTGACGCGTTGCCCCTTGATGAGGGCGCGCAGCGTGGTCAACACTTCGAAATCCTTGCTGGGCCGCACCTGGAGAAAAATATCGGCGGCCTTGGCACTGGGCGTCTCGCGGATGTCCACGAGGATCATCGTACGGTCCTTACGGCCCTTGGGCACGAACTTGCCCTTCTGGGTCAGCGTGTACTTGGTGAAGTGCCGCGGATGGCACTCGGCCGGATTGCCGCCCCAGTAGACGATCAGGTCGGCGCGATTCTTGACTTCGCCCAGCGTACAGGTAACCTTGCCGCCCAACTGGGCAGCGATTTCCGTGGGCCCATGTCAAAGCGACGTATGGCTATCGACCACGCCGCCGATCAACTCAGCCAAGGCCACCGCCTCGCGTTGCGCCTCGCAGGTGACATTGCTGAGACCGTACACCAGCGGCAGATGAGCGTTGTAAAGATACTCCGCCGCCGCTTCGACGGCATCATCAAGCGTGGCCGGCTGACCGTCGATCAGCGCATCGGGATACAGCCGCTCTGCTGTATGATTCTTGAACCAAGCCTCGCCCAGAATGCACGCACGTTTGGTTTCGACGATACGCTCGCCATCGGCGTGCAACTCGATGTCATCGCAGACACAACCGCAGAAGGTACATGTGGCATTTTTGGTAATGCTTAGCTCCATTTACACTTCCTTATTATCGTCGTAGCTGGCCGTCCGAACCGGACGGAAGAATAAATGTTCAGCCCAATTCACGGCCGGGGCAGCTGCCGCGAACACGGCGCGGCATGTACCGGCCGTTCTCGATCTGCTCCCACGCTGCCACCTGTTCCGTTTCAGATGAATCGGCGCGCGAAGGAACAAAAACGTCCTCTGGTGTTCTTTTCGGTTCCATAGCACCTCCCAATTGCGCCGGCCAACGAGCCAGCAGCGTAAGCGGCGGATACCGTATCCATCACTTCAAGCTAGCGGACCAAACCTCCTCTCCCCTCGTGGGGGAAGGCTGGGGTAGGAGGTGTCAAGGCAATGGCGCCAGGGAGGGGTGTCCCCCCCAACCCTCCCCCACAAGGGGGAGGGAAAAGTCCGCTCGCCCTTACGCTTCCCGCTCGTTGGCCGGCCGTTCACTTGTTATCGGCTCGATCTCGACTTCCCAATTTTTGGAAGTCGGCATCCCGGTGCCATCGGTGCCACCACCCATGAGGCGGCAGGTCGGCGGGCCATACGGCACGAACACCATGCCGACGGGGACTTTGCCTTCCTTGCACTGAAAGACGGCCTGGCCATACTCGGAACGAACGCGAACCGTCCCTCCGGAGAGAATATCCAGCGCTTTCATGTCTTCGGGATGCATCGTCAACGTACTGACGATGGCTTGATACTCGGCGTGATCTTTACCGACATTGATTTGCTGGCCTTGCTTGCTGGTACGGCCCGCATTCATGATGAAGCGTTTGCTGGCCATCGTCCCTCTTCTCGTCCTCCGCGTGGATCGCCCCAGGAATTATATTACGATCCATGATAGCCGAAACCAACCGCTTCGTATACGCTTTGTTTTATGCGGAGAACTTGACTGTGCTGACGATTCATTCCACGCTCCTTGAGGATACCTTTGCCGAGGCCTTTCCGATGACAGCGGCCCGGCTGATCGTGACGGCCCATACGCCGGAATGGGCGCGGATCGCAGGACGGGAAGCAACCGGCTATGCGGCTTCAGTCATCGGCTGCGACGCCGAGGCCGGCATTGAGTGCGAGCTAGCACCGGAGGAGACGCCGGACGGCCGGCCCGGCATCAGTTTGCTGATGTTCGCCTTCAGCCGCGAGGCCTTGCAAAAAGCCGTCGTCAATCGCGTCGGCCAGTGCATCCTCACCTGCGCGACCACGGCTTGCTATAACGGTCTGCCGCTGGTCAAGGACAAGACCATCCGCATCGGCGGCAACCTGCGTTTTTTCGGCGACACCTTCCAGTTTAGCAAAAAACTCGATGGCCGACGCTTCTGGCGTGTGCCGGTCATGGACGGCGAATTCGTCTGCGAGGATGTTTTCGGCACGATCAAGGGCGTGGCTGGCGGCAATTTTCTTATCCTTGGCGAGAGTCAGGCGGCAGCCTTGGCCGCGGCCGAGGCTGCCGTCGCTGCCATGGGGCAGATTCGCGGCGTCATCTGTCCCTTTCCCGGCGGCATTGTCCGCAGCGGCAGCAAAGTCGGCAGCCGTTATAAAAAGCTCAAAGCCAGCACCAACGACGCCTATTGCCCAACACTGCGCGGTCTGGTCGCCTCTGCCCTTCCGGAAAGTGTTAACGCCGTCTACGAAATCGTCATCGACGGACTCGATCTTGCCGTCGTCGAGCAGGCCATGCACGCCGGCATCGAGGCCGCTTGTCGTCCCGGCATCGTCCGCATCAGTGCCGGCAACTACGGCGGCCATCTCGGACCTTTTCATATTCCTCTGCAGAAACTGTTCGCTGGCAAGACGTAGGGGCACCGGAAAAAATTCCTTCCCCCTGGTGGGGGAGGATAAGAGTAGGGGATACGAAAGCTTCCACTCCCCTCAAACCCTTTCCCACAAGGGGGGAGGGAAATGTCCGCCGAGGCCGCACTCTCTCCCCCACATAGATGAGGAGGGAAATGTCCGTTCGTCCTTAATTCTAACGAAAGACTACCGGATAAAGCCGTAGGGCAGCTGCCCGCGTGCCTGAAAATGGGCGAGCTGACGGCTTGCTCCACGGCTTTGTCCGGCAACTCTAAAGGAACCGCCAAGACGCCAAGGAAAGACCGAGGAAAAACAAAAGAAGCCGAAAGTCAGTACAATCAGATCATCTCTTTTTTGGTGCTTTGGCGATTCCTTTGATATCGTGCTTCTTCCTTCAACTCGATGTTGTGGCGGATCTGCTTGCCGCCCTTTTTCACCTTCGCTCTGTTCTCCTGTCTCGCAGAACGCCCCAGAACACCAAGACAGCAGCGATCCACAGATGAACGCTTTTCGTGTATTAATAAGATCCCTCTAGTTGAATAGATTTTTTGCTAAAGACTGTTTCAAAACCTGAGCGGGGGGCGTTAGCCCCCCGAGCATCGCCGCACTCGGGGGGCTAACGCCCCCCGCTCAGGGAGTTTTGAAACGGCCTCTATGTATATTAATGGACCCGGATTCGTTCGTGCGTTAACAAAAAACGAAAAATGCTCTCGTTTCCATGCTCCGCGTGCTCTTGCAAGGTTCATGATGCGCCGCTACCTTGAAAAAACGACTTCACGAGGCCGTTGTCTGATTCGGTTCGTGATGCTTCTACGAAGCATCGCCGCGGCGGCCTGACGCTTCTGCAAAGCGTCGCTAACCAGAGGAACGGAGATGAATGAAACGCAACGTCGGCGCAGGAGATGGTTAGGGAGCGGCATGGCGTTTCTTCTTGTCGCCGCCGGGATTTTCCTGACGCTGTATGGATGCAGCCGCAACGGCGACAACGGCGCAGACCTTCCTCCACCGGCCCATCCGTCGGCTACTCCTCATCTGCCCGAACGCATTCAGCGTTTCTGCGGCAGCTGCCACGATAATCCTCCTGCCGACACCTTTCCGCGCTTCGCCTGGAAAGACCTCATCGAACGCATGTACCTGATCTTCAACGAGTCCGGCCGGCCCTTGCAACCGCCGCCCATTGAGGAAGTGGTCCGTTACTTTGAGGAACGAGCGCCGTTGCAACTGCCGCCCGCTGCTATCCGCCGCGCCGATCACCCCTTGTCGGTGCGCCTGGCACGCCGGGATTATCCGGTTTGCGAAGGGCCGTACCAAGACCCCTCGCCACACGTCTCCCACGTTAATCTTGTCCACTTTTTCGATCCTAAAAAGCTAGATGTATTGGCCTGCGAGATGAAGGGCGGCGCCGTGTTGCTGCTCCAGCCTTATCTTCCGCAGCCGAAATGGCACGTCCTCTATGAGACCGGACCCGATAAGGGCTTCAACCCTGCCCATGCCGAAATGGCCGATCTGGACCAAGATGGCATCGCGGACATTCTCGTTGCCAATCTCGGCAGCTTCCTGCCCACCGATCGTCGCTGCGGCAGCGTCTTATGGCTGCATGGGCGGGGCGATGGGCATTTCGAGCCGATCACTCTGTTCAAGGACAAGGGCCGCATCGCTGACGTGCAAGTTGCCGACTTCAACGGCGATGGCAAGCTCGACCTGCTTGTCGCTGCCTTCGGCTGGAACAAGATTGGCGAGATTTATTATCTGGAGAATCGCACAAAGGACTGGAAGAAGCCAGAGTTCACTCCCCACATGCTCGACGATCGCCACGGGGCCATCCACGTGCCCAGCGCCGACCTCAACGGCGATGGCAAGCCCGATTTTGTCGCCCTCCTTAGTCAGGAGAGCGAAACCATCGTTGCCTTCCTCAACGACGGTCAGGGACGCTTCGAGAAGCGAACGCTCTTCAAGGCCTCGCACCCTGGCTATGGCTCCAGCGGCATTCAGCTTGTCGATCTCAACGGCGACGGCAAACTCGACGTGCTCTACACCAACGGCGATGTGCTCGATAAACCGTATCTGCTCAAGCCGTATCACAGCATTCAGTGGCTGGAAAACAAGGGTGATTTGACTTTCGAGCATCATCCGCTGACGCCGATGTACGGGGTCCACCGAGCCGTGGCCGGCGACCTCGACGGCGACGGCGATCGCGACATCGTTGCCGTCTCTTTCCTGCCGGGGGAAAACTTCCCTGAGCGCAGCGAGCAGAAATTGGATGCCGTTATCGTGTTGGAGCAGACAGCGCCCGGCGTGTTCGCCCGGCATACCCTAGAGACGGAAAACTGCGATCACGTTACCTGTGCTATCGGCGACGTTTTCGGTTCCGGCAAGCTCGACGTGGTTACGGGCAACTTCACGACCCAGCCCCTTAGGCATGCTCTCACGATCTGGAAAAATCTGGGAATAGTCAAATAGGATCGCCGTTATGAACACGCCGCAGCAGGCTTCCGCATTCGACGACCTTGCCGACAAGATTGCCCGGCTGGTTCAGGAGCGCGGCTGGAACCAGGAGGAGTTCGCACGCATCAGTCGCCTCAATCGCCATACGGTTCGACAGATCCTCTTGCCGGGTGAGCATCGCCGTCTCCGCAACGCCACCATCGGCGCCTGTGCCCGCGCTCTGGGACTGACGGTCAATGAATTGCGCACCTTGCCTGTGGAAAAGCTGTTGCCACGCATGAACGAGGCACACCCGGCCAACGGCGTGGCGCCCTTGCGCCGCTTGTACGAGAAAGCTATGCAGCCGGAGCTGATCGCCTGGATCGAACGCAACGGCGAGCGCGCTCAGCAGCTGTCTGACGGCGAGGTTGATGAATTGTTAGCGCTGCAAGAATCGTTGGATGCTTTGAATGCGATCGGCGTCGAAGGATTCGTGCAGCAGCTGGAACGCCGCCGCCGTCTCTTGCAACAGGTCCAGGTCATCGCTGCAACCGAGTACCGCAGTCTGCTCGAACAGTTCGTCGCCCTGCTCTATGAGAAAGTGCAACCGGGGCGTGAACGCTCGTAGAAAAGATTTACCCTCTCGCACAGGATGCCCCTTCCAGAGGGGCACCCCACAAATGGAGTTGACCTTGATTCGCTGGCGCGGGTAGCTATGCTAATTTCATGTCTCGATATGTCCCGCCAATCTCCACTTCTCCCTCTCCTTCCTCTCTCTCCCTATCCTCACGGCGCTGGCGTGTAGATACGTTTCGTGCCTTGCGGCATCGCAATTATCGGTTGTATTTCTGCGGACAATTCGTATCGGTGACCGGCTCGTGGGCGCAGAGCGCCGCCTTGATGTGGTTGGCCTACGAGCTGACACGCGAAAACCGCTGGCCGGCTCTGGTCGGTGCGATGCAGGTGCTGCCCACCGCCATGCTGGGCGCCTGGGGTGGCAGCCTGGCTGATCGCCTGTCCAAACGGGCGCTGATCTTTCTGACGCAAGCGTTGTTGCTTCTGCTGGCTATGCTGTTGGGAGGGCTGGTGCTCCTGGGGCAGGTCACCCCCTGGCACCTGCTGGCCGTGGCTACGGCGGCCGGCATCGTCAACGCCATCGATTTGCCCGCCCGCCTGGCGTTTGTCATCGACATGGTGGGCCGCGATGACCTGCCCAACGCCATCGCCCTGAATTCCATGCTCTTCAATCTGGCGCGGATGTTTGGGCCGATTGTCAGCGGCGTTCTCTTCACCCTGGTGGGACGAAGCGGCACAGGGCAAACCGCGGCCGGCTTCTGTTTCTTGCTCAATGGTCTCAGCTTCGTAGCTGTACTGGCAGCGTTGGCCTGGATGGAGTTGCCGCCAATCCGGGGCGAAGAGCGAACGGTCGGTGTCAGTCGGCCGGTTGACATCGGTCGTTCGCCCCTCGCCCCGGATGTGTGGGCAGGCTTCCGCTATCTGGGCCAGCATCCGCGGCTGATTCTTCTGCTGGGGCTATCCGGCGCCATGTCGCTGTTCGGTTGGCCGATCCTGTCGTTGCTGCCGGCGGTGGCGGATCAGCGTTTGCGCGGCAGCACCGAGGCTTACGCCTGGATGCTCAGCGCCATTGGCGGCGGCGCGGGCCTGGCATCGCTATTGGTGGCTTCGTTCCACACGACCGGGCGACGCCGCTGGTTTCTCGCGGCCGGCGTCAGCCTGGCGGCATCGTCGCTTTTGGGATTAGCCCTGGCGCGTTCGTTGCCTTTGGCTGCAGGATGTTGCGCGTTGCTCGGCTGCGGCTTAATCTTGTTCTTTCCGACCAGCCAATCGATCATGCAACTCAGCTCCGCCGACCACGTCCGCGGCCGGGTCATGGGCATCTGGTCGATGGTGCTCAGCGCCGCTTTTCCGCTGGGGCACATACTGGCCGGCAACGCCGCCGATCGTTACGGTCTGCCGTTGGTGTTGGCCCTTATGGGACTGGGCATCGCCGCCGCATCGGCCCTGGTATTTCTGCTGCTGTGCCTTCATTCTTTGGCCAGCAAGCCCAGGCTGCAGCGATAATCAGCCTTGTGTTGCTCCACGCCTTGCTCGCGGTCCAGTTTACGCCAGGCTTCGGCGACTTTTTGCAAGGTCTTCTCGGCATCGGCGCCCTTCAGCAGCGCCTCGCGGAGTCCACGGACAAGGACCGCCCGATGTGCCGCCTGCCGAGGAGTGCGCAGGCACAGTGCCGGGTTTTTCAAATTGCGATGCAACAATGTCTCATCCAGAAGATCGCGGAGATGCACGGCCTGCTTATCTTCGAGGTCGAAGGTGTCCCAGCGATGACGATAGAGTTGGCCAGTGCGTGTAGGGCCGCCCTGGTCAATAGAACCTAAAAATATCTGTGTACTCGTTTTAGGCCCAGCCAGATCCGCTAACAGAGCAAAGGCGGCTTCGGGATTGCGGCTGGAACGCGAGACGATGGCCAACCAGCCGGCGCCGCCCAGGTACGGCAGCCAATTGGATGCACCGGAGGGCCGCCGCTCCTGGCCGGTCTGAAAATCGAAATAGCGATCGCCGCCGGGTACTCGGCAGATGCCAACCTTGTCGCGCAGGGCCGGCGTCTTCTGAAAGGTCACCAGCCACGGCGCATCGATCAGGCACAGCACGGCCCGGCCGTCACGGAACGCCTCTTCCGGATGGTCTGCCGGCTCAGGAGGCCGGCACGCTTGCAAGCGCTGCAACAATTGCAAGGCGTGGACAAAGCCGGGAGCGGCAATGCGCGGCTGGCCGGTCTGGAAGTCGTAATGGAAGGAGAACAGATCGTCCGGACGATAGGCCCGGCGGTCTTCATCATCCCGGACAGCACGGCGGGCAAAGCCGGCAGCTACGGTGTAAAAGAGACGATCGAGGTCGGCGTCTGCGCGCGGCAGCGGCGGCAGGCTCGGGCCGGGCCGGCCGGCCAAACCCTTGTCCCGGAAATGCTCGGCCAGTTGAGCGAACTGCTCCCAAGTCACGGGACCATCTTTGAGTAAATCGGCTCGATAGCAGCACAAAGGCGCTTCGCCGACCAGGGGCAAACCATAGGCTTTGCCGTCCCATTGCACCAGTTGCTCGCGCCAGATAGGTAGCAAGTCGCTCCAGGCGAAGGGATTGGCAACGGCTTTGTAAGCATCGGGCAAAGGTGCGATCTTCCCGGCGGCAGCCCAGCGCGGCAGCTCGGCCGGAGAAACGATCCACACATCGACCGAAGCCTCTCCCATGATCCCCCCCTCCGGGGAGGATAAGAGGGAGGGCTGCTCTGATTCTTTCGATGGATTGTACAACTCAACGGCGATTTTCACGCCTTGCCTCAGTGCCCAGGATTGCCCGCGGCTGCGCAACAGGGACGCCGTCGCTTCGGTCGGACAGGCAATACGCAGCTCCCCCACGCCCGGTTGTTCTTGTGCTGGAATCGGATGGGGAGAAGCAGCCGGACGACAGCCGGCCAACGTTCCCCCGCAGAGAATGGGCATGAGACAGGAGGAAAAAAATAAGCGAAGATGCGCTCTTTTTAGTTGCATGAATACGGCCTCGGCCTGTACAATTAGGAATGTCTTTCATTGCCTCCACCTATTGTACACGTGTTACGTTAGGGACTGACAGCCCACAAAGGTGGAGACACAGGGGAAGTCTGCCAAAGAGCGAGGCTCGCGTGCAAGCAAGATCGCTCCCAAGGCATTTGGAGCAGTGAAGACGGCGCCAGATTAGGTAAGCTCCACCGGATCGTCACTCTGTGTGTTACGTCGTCCGGCCTGAAACAGCGTTGTCTCAGAGAGGAAAGAGGTCGTTTTTATGAAACTGAGCCTGATCGTGCTGACGCCGGGAGCCAATCAAGGGAAGGTGCTGGAGATTAAGCTGTCCCAATTCGTGATTGGACGCGATCCACAGTGCCATCTCCGCCCCGCCAGCCCAATGATTAGCAAGCGCCATTGTGCCCTTCTCCAGCGCGCGGGCAAGGCCTTTGTCCGCGACTTCGACAGCACCAATGGTACGTTCGTCAACGACGTTCCTGTCAAGGGCGAAGTTGAGCTGCACGATGGCGACCAGTTAAAGCTCGGTCCGCTGCTGTTCAAGGTAGCGCTCGAGACCAGTACGCCGGTGAATCGTCCGACGCCGCCGCCACCGACCAAGGCAGCCGACAAGACCGCTCGCCCCGCCAAGTCTGCCACGCCAGTGCCGGCCACGGCCAGCAAGCCGGACGCCGCGGATGCTTCGGCCACGCCGCTTCCTGCGACACCTGCCGCCGCCGCCGACAAGTCCGACGATGCCTCCAGCGATGATGACATTGCTGCCCTGTTGCTGTCACTCCATGACGACAGCTCGTCCGGATTGTCCAGCAGCAATGCCGAAGTGCCCGAAGGCAGCACCGTCCACGAGATGCCCTTACCGCCGGAACTGGCCGCTCAGGCGGCTCAGCAGGAGAAGGAAAAAGCCCAGCCTGCCAAGCCTGCTACGCCCGCCAATACTTCGCAGGCCGCCAAGAGCATCCTGGAAAAATACATGAAACGACCCCGCACATGAACGAAAGGGATAGGCGTCTGGAAGTAAGCGATTCCTTGGCGAACGGCCGGCATAAGCGGGCTGGTAGGACAGGGCAGCCCGCTTATGCCGGCTGTTCGCCCACTTCGGAATGGCTGGCTGGTCAGTTGCACTCCTGGTTTGTCCACCATCAGCGCGATCTCCCTTGGCGGCGCGACCGCGATCCCTATCGCATCTGGGTCAGCGAGGTCATGCTTCAGCAAACCCAGGCGGCCACCGTCATTCCCTATTTCGAGCAATTCTTGCAAGCGTTTCCCACGGTGAGAGATCTCGCAGCCGCCGAGGAGCAAGAGGTACTGCGGCTCTGGGAAGGACTGGGGTACTATCGACGCGCCCGCGATCTGCATCGCGCCGCCAAGGCAATCGTGGCGCAGCACAACGGGCAAATTCCGGACGATCCCGCCCTTTTGGGCCGGCTTCCCGGCCTGGGGCGCTACACTTGCAACGCAATCCTCTCGCAAGCCTTTGATCGACGCTTGCCGATCCTGGAAGCGAACAGCCAGCGCGTGTTGAGCCGGCTGTTCGGCCGCACGGACGATCCGCGTCAATCGGCGGCCCGGCGTTGGCTGTGGCAAGCCGCCGAGAGCATTCTTCCCGATCGAGAGGTAGGCACGTTCAATCAAGCACTGATGGAGCTGGGCGCTCTGGTTTGTACTCCGGCGGCGCCGCGCTGTTCGCAATGTCCGTTGGCCGCTCGTTGCGTGGCTCGGCAACTGGGCCAACAAGAGACGATCCCTGCCCGGACGCCGCCGCCAGAGATCCTCCACGTCCAGGAAGCCGCCGTCGTTGTTCACCGAGGGCCGCAAGTGTTGCTTGTGCAGCGGCCCTCTAAGGGACGCTGGGCCAGCCTGTGGGAGTTCCCGCATGGACCGCTTCTCGACAGAGAATCCCACGAAGCTGCCGCAGCCCGTTTGCTGCACCAGTTGACGGGGCTCCAGGCAAAGGTGGGTCCAGAGTTGCTCACGATCCGCCACAGTATCACGCGCTATCGCATTGTCTTGACCTGTCTGGAAGCCGAACACGCCAGCGGCGAATTTCAATCCGATTTTTATGTCGAGGGCCGTTGGCTATCTCTCGCCGACCTCGCCGTTTATCCGGTCAGCTCTCCGCAGCGCCATCTCGCGCGCTTTCTCCTTTCACCCAGCCGCCAACGCCGCCTGTTCTGATTGCTGCTGACAGCGCCGGGCTAAAAAGGTAACATGATGGTGGGACACTGTTTCTTCCGGGGAGAAATGTCATGCAAACCTTGCCTCGCGGGGTGACACTGCTTCTGATCGGAGCGGCGTTGACGGGCTGTGTTGCCAACAATGCCAATACAACTCGATCGAGCGGGCATAAACCGGCCGACGCCAGCAAAACAGCGCCGGAGATTGCCGGGGTCGATGCCGAGGGTACGAAATTTCGCCTGAGCGATTATCGCGGCAAGGTGGTGTTGCTCGATTTTTGGGCCTCCTGGTGAGGGCCGTGCCGAAGCATGTTCGATCACGAGCGGTCGCTCGTGCAGAAGTATCAAGGCCGGCCTTTCGCTCTTCTGGGCGTCGATGAGGACAGCGATCGGGAATCTCTCCAAAAGGCACAGAAAAAGTATAATTTGAACTGGCGCTCTTGGTGGGACGAAGACAGTGCCATTGCTGCCCAATGGAAAGTGGAAGGGCTGCCGATGTTGTTCCTGCTTGATCCCAAGGGCATGGTGCGCTGGCAAGGTGTAGGCGTACCCGACTTCAAGTCGCTCGAGCAGCGCATCGAACAGTTAGTGAAAGAAGCCGAGTCCGAAGGCAACAAACAGGCGGCGCTGAGTCGAAGATAGCCAGCGCCTGCACATGGCGAACCGGCAGTGTAAGTTGCCGGGTGGGGACACATCCCTCGCCTGGCAGCTTACGCTGCCGGTTCGCCTTTGTATGATAAGATAGCAGCTTGGATTACCCTCTAGGCGGAGACCATCACAATATGTGTCAAGGTATGCGGCCCACCACACTCCAGGAATTGCGGGCGAGCGGCTGGAAATCGAAAAGCGTCAAACAAGAAATCCGCGACAATTTCCTGCGGATGCTCCAGGCCGGCGACGATCTTTTTCCTGGCATCATCGGTTACGAGAACACGGTCCTTCCTGAAATCAGCCTCGCTATCCTCGCCGGGCACGATATGCTTTTTCTCGGCGAGAAAGGCCAGGCCAAGAGTCGGCTGATGCGTTCCCTGGTCCGTTTTCTCGACGACGCTATTCCCTACATCGACCATCCGTCTTGTCCGGTACATGAAGATCCTTATCGTCCCATTACCGCTGCAGGTAAGCGTCTGTTGGCCGAGTTACCCGAAGATCAGGTCCGTATCGCCTGGTGGCCGCGGCACCAACGCTACGCCGAACGGCTAGCGCCGGGCACCAAGTTCGCCGACATCATCGGCGAGCTCGATCCTGCCAAGCTGGCCGCCGGCACCAGCATGTCCACAGAAGAGGCGCTGCATTTCGGGCTGATTCCACGCATGCACCGCGGCATCTTCGCTATGAACGAAGTGCCAGAGTTGGACGAGTTGGTGCAAGTTGGCCTGTTCAACATTCTCGAAGAGCGCGACGTGCAGATTCGCGGCTACCCAATCCAGTTCGATCTCGATGTACTGATTTTGTTCTCGGCCAATCCTACGACCTACAATCGTTCGGGCAAGGTCATCCCGCAGCTGAAAGACCGCATCGGCTCGCTGATCCAGACGCACTATCCGCTCGATCGTTCACTGGGCATCGAGATCATGGAACAAGAGGCCGGCATCGATCTGGGCGGCGATTATCCGGTGCTGGTGCCGTACTTCATGAAGGAGATTGTCGAGCAGATCAGCATCTGCGCCCGTAAATCGAAGTACGTGGATCATCAATCCGGCGTCAGCGCCCGCTTCTCGATCGCCAACTACCGCACGATGGTGGCCAGCGCCCGCCAGCGCGGCGTGCGCCTGGGCGAGCGTCCAGCCGTGCCGCGCATCAGCGACCTGGGACATCTCTATTCCTCGTCGCTGGGCAAGCTGGAGCTGGACATGATGGGCAGCCAGCAAATGTCGGAGAAACAGGTGCTGGAAGCGATCATCGCCGAGGCGATCCGCCTTGTCTTTGAGGAATACGTGGAAAAGGCAGGGCTGGACGAAATTGCCGGCGTTTTCAGCAAGGGGGTCAAGATCGAGGTCGGCGACCTGTTGCCGTCGTCGCACTACGCCGAGCGTCTGAAGCGTGTGCCGAAGGCATGGGAGAAGGCATTCGAGGTCAATCCCAGCGAAAACGAGGCTGTGCGGGCCTCGTGCGTGGAATTTGTCCTGGCCGGGTTGTATGCTACCGATCGCATTTCACGGTCGCAGAAACACGGGAGGATCACGTATGAAATCCGATAAGTTCCCCGCAGGAGACAAGCTGAAAGCGTAAGCGACGGCCAATGAATGTCAAAGGCCCGAAACGGCTTGGCAGTATATAGATTTCCCAATTGTTCGATGGTCTGTTTCTATTCTAATCGCCGTAACAATACGGAAACAATCGTGACACTTTTCCTTGCCATCGAAACTTCCTGTGATGAAACGGCCGCTGCCGTCTTCACGGACGAGCCGCAGATTCTCTCCAGCATCATTGCTTCGCAGACCGACTTGCATGCGCGTTTTGGCGGCGTCGTGCCAGAGGTTGCCGCTCGCGCTCATTTGCAGCGCCTGCTGCCAGTTATCGACGAAGCACTGAAGCAAGCGGGGGTGCGTCTCGAAGAGATCGGCTGTATCGCCGTGCATAACACGCCAGGCTTGATTGGCGCTCTGTTGGTCGGCGTCAGCGCGGCCAAGATGCTGGCGCTGGCCCTGGAGGTGCCGCTCATTGCCGTCAATCATATTGAAGGCCATATCTACGCCGCACGCCTGGCGGCAGGGCGCGATATCTTTCCTTGCGTCGGCCTGGTGGTCAGTGGCGGACACACGGTCCTGTTTCATTGCCGCGATGCCCTGCATTTCGATATGCTGGGCGGCACGCTGGACGATGCGGCCGGCGAAGCATTCGACAAAGTAGCCAGCCTGCTCGGTCTGGGCTTCCCTGGCGGGCCGGCCGTCGAACGCGAAGCCGCGCAAGGCAACCCCGATGCGGTTGCCCTGCCCCGCGCTTTCCTTCATGAGGAGCGACTCGATTTCAGCTTTAGCGGTCTTAAAACGGCAGTATTGTACGCGCTGGCGGGGCAGAACCAACCGCGGCCGGCGCCGCCGCCGCCCGGTAAACCACGCGCGGACCTGGCCGCTAGTTTTCAAAAAGCGGTCGTCGATGTCCTGGTCGCCAAAGCGCGGCAAGCCTTGCGGCATACTGGCCTGCGCCGCTTGGCCGTCGGCGGCGGCGTCGCTGCCAATCGCTGTTTCCGAACGGCGCTGGAAGCAATGACGCGCGAAGCGGAGGCAGAGTTGATTATCCCGCCGCTGGCGCTCTGTACCGACAACGCGGCGATGGCTGCCCTCGCCGTGGAGAAGTGGAAGCGGCAAGACTGGGCCACGCTCGATCTCGACGCCGTGCCGACATGGACGCTCCCAGGGATGACTTGAGTTTTTCTCCGCTTTTTCCGCGAAAAAGCGCCTTTTTCCTCCACGACTCGACACATTCGGGCGCTTGTGTGCATTTTGCTCATTCTGCTGTTGCCGAATCCTCCAGAATCGAGCCAAATCGCCTTGCCTTGCCGTCCTCCATTCGTTGGCGCGGGTATAGTTGGGTGGAATCAGGGAGGATGTCCTCCATCATGGATGTTGGCCGGCCCCTCCCGTGGAACACTCACGGACCCCACCATCATGAAAAAACTGCTCTTCTCTGCTGTGTTGACTCTGGTCGTCTCGGGCGTCGTGACGGCCCCCTCGTTTGCCGGATGTTGTTTCGGCTTGTTCCCCAAGGCTTGCGGCTGTTGCGGCTGTGGCGCCAAGTTCTGCGTGCGCCAGTACAATGCCTTCAGTCCGGTCTGCTGCGGCACGGTCTTTTGCGACGGCTGCTGTCCGTTCGGGGCCTGTGGCGGCTATGGCGGCTACGGTCCTGGCTTCGGCTATGGTGTCTGCGGCGACGGCATGTGCATGCCTGGCGTGATGCCGTTCTCTGGTCTGCCAGCGCCGGCTTGTGGTCCGGGTGGTTGTGCCGACGGTGCTTGTCTCGGTTCTCTGCCGGCGGCTGACCCCGTGGCCGGTGCTCCGGCAGCGCCAGCGACGCCGGCAGCGCCGCTGCCGACCACTCCGACTTCGCAGATTACCAACGATCGGCCAATCCAAAACACCACGTATCGTTCGGCCAGCTACACGCCGCCCAGCCCGGTTGCTCCGATGTCGAGGCAGCCGCAGACGATGGCCGCTCCCTCGTACTGGGGCAATTAACTGAAAGCCAGCGGCTAAATTTAACGAGCCGGAAGCGGAAGCAACGGTGGATGCGCCGTCGCTTCCGCTTCTGGCTCGTTTTACGTACATTACCCAGGGGGTGATCGGGAAAAGATCAGGAGATCCCTCTCATGGGAGCACGGATACGTTTTCTTTTGCTGAGCCTGGCGCTGACCCTGCTACCGACAGCGTGGATGCTGGCCGATGCCAAGCCCCAGCCGCAACGCAAGCTGGTCCTCATCGTTCACGGCGGCGAAGGCGATCTGCCGGAAAAGATGACGCCGGAGCTGGAGAAAAAGCATCAGGAGGTGCTGGCCGAAGCACTGCGGCGCGGCTATGCACGTCTGAAAGAAGGGAAAAAAGGGGCGAGTCTTGATGCGGTGGAGGCAGCCATCCGCGTGCTGGAAGATTCGCCGCTGTTCAATGCCGGCAAGGGCGCTGTGTTCACTCACGAAGGAGGCAATGAACTCGATGCCGCTATCATGGAAGGCAAAGACAAGAAGGCTGGCGCCGTTGCCGGTGTAAGCATCATCAAAAATCCCATCTCAGCGGCCCGCGCCGTCATGGAGCATTCGCCGCACGTCTTGCTGATCGGCCGTGGCGCGGAATTGTTTGCCATCAAGCACAAACTCGATATTGTTCATCCGGATTATTTCTGGACCGAGCAGCGCTGGAAGGAGCTGCAAGACGCCCGGAAAAAAGAAGAGAAGCAGCGCGGGCGAGCAGGCTCACGTCAGCGCCCCGAGGATGCGCCAGCGCGGCAACGGCACTTCGGCACTGTCGGCGCCGTGGCCCTCGACGGCGATGGCAATTTGGCGGCGGGCACCTCCACCGGCGGCATGACCAACAAGTGGTCCGGCCGTGTCGGCGACACGCCGATAATTGGGGCCGGCACCTATGCCGACAACGATGCCTGCGCCGTCTCCTGCACCGGCTGGGGCGAATACTTCATCCGTTACGCCGTAGCTCACGACATCACGGCGCGCGTCAAGTATACTCGGTGTTCCGTAAAAGAGGCGGCGGAAGCGGTCATCAACGGCCAGTTGCAAAAGGCCGGTGCCGAGGGCGGAGCGATCGTCCTGGCCCCCACCGGCGCGTTCCATATCGTGTATAATCCGCTAGCAGGGCAGATGTCGCGCGGCTACATTACCTCTGGCGAGGAAACGCCGCATACGGCCATCCTGGACAAACCATTACCCAAACGCGAATAAGTGCTTCTAACCCAAGGAACCGCCAAGACACCAAGCACGCCAAAAAAAAGAACAAAGAAAATCGAGAAGTACCGAAACCCAGCAATTTGCTAAATTTATCTCTTTTTTTGTCTCTTTTTCTTCCCTTGGTGTGCTTGGCGTCTTGGCGGTTCCTTGGGATAAAACCCAAAGGATCGGAGCATGAGCACGAAACAACATCGTTTGGTTGCCTACGAGTTGCATCAGGCTGCGGACATGCCCTTGCGTACCGCGCCGGTAGACCGGACCTGGATGGACATCGCTCCGCAGCGCGCTCCGTATCGCTGTTTGCCGCTGGTGATTGCCAATCAGGCCGGCTGGTGGGTTCCCTGCCCGGTGTCATTCACCGCTTATTGGGACGGCGGACTCGGCAAGGAAAATCTGCAAATCACCTTCGGTTCGCCGGCTGAGACAACTGGCTTGTCCGGCCTGTTCGCTCCGATTGTGGTGTCGGCCGATCAGCCCAGCCCTGTAGTCCAAAGTGATGCCCGCATTACCAGTCATTTCGGCAACGGCGTCATCACCTTCTCAATTCCTTATCTGTTTCGCACGCCGCGCGGCATCAACCTGTGGGTCAAAGGGCCGAGCAACTATATCAAGGACGGCGTGCAGCCGCTAGAAGGTGTCGTGGAAACCGATTGGCTGTCGGCCACATTCACCATGAACTGGAAGGTGACGCGGCCCTGTCAGCCGGTTCATTTCGAGCGCGGTGAGCCGATTTGCATGATCGTACCACTGCCGCGCGGCGTGGCCGAGCAGCTGGAACCGGTGTATGTCCCCCTCGATGACAATCCAGAACTGGCTCGCGAGTATCGGGAGTGGGAGCGCGCGCGCTCCACGTTCAACGCTGACCTGGCGCGCTTGCAACCCGACGCTGTGAAGCGCGGCTGGCAACGCGATTACATGCATGGGCGAAGCGTCAGCGGCCAGCAAGCCGAGGAACATCAGACACGCCTGCACCTGCGTGAATTCACGCGCGATGCCGAGAAGCCAACCTAAAGGTTAACAGCAAAAGCTATAGGGCAGGCTACCCACGTACCGAAGAAATCTCGGCACATGGGCACGGTTCCGACTTTTTTTTCTCACCAACTCAACTCTGTACATAGCAGGACAGAATAAAACTGCCCTGCCCGATTCTTGGTTGCTGTACCGTGAGGTGGCCCCTATATGTCTAGACCAAACACCAGTTTTCCTTAGGACTAGCGGACTTTTCCCTCCCCCACGAGAGGGGAGGGAAAAGTCCGCTAGCCTTAAGATCCCGTTTTCGGGGTCCACGATACTCCTGGTTACCAATCAGGACCAAGGGGTAAGCCATCCTGAGGGTTACAGGCGAGGTACCAAGTGGTCCCACTGACCCCCTGAGAGACAAGATGGACGCTGCCGTCGGCCATTGCCACGTTAATCCCTCCCGTATGGGGCGAAGTTGCTCGGCACAAACAGGCGCTGACACGATAGCTGCCCACAGGAATCACATTGCTTGTGCAGTAGCTGACCGGCGGCGTGAACAAAGGCAGATAAGTAGGACCGGCATATCCATCGGTCCCGCACCAGCCGTCCCCGTGGAGAGGCGTCTGAAAGCTGTTATATTCCCACCACCACAGGCTGACGATGCTTTCGGGAAAAATAGGGCTGGCGCCGGCGTATTGTTCGCTAAAAAAGATCGTGTTCGACGTTCCATCCGTAATGTACGCCGGGAAGGTCTTGGTCCTGTTTTCCTGGAACATCATGCCGTTGAAACAATAGCTGCCAACAGCCACCCAGCCGCCCGCAAGGCCGTTGTTCGCCGTCGGGTCCGAAGGGCAAATTAATATCTTTATTGGCGTGCGTTCGGCGATGCCGCCTCCGCCTTTTTCGACATCGTAACCGAGGCCGTTAGGACAGCGGGTCAGATTGAACAGATTCTGTTGCTCTATAAAAGGTAGCAAATGATAGAAACAGCCTCCATAGGCGTTTGATGGCGAACTGCATCTCCCCTTGTAGAAGGTGGCGTTGCCGAGTGGATAGCTCCCCAGACTAGGCGGCAATTCACCGTTATAGGTTCCTGTGGCATTTTGCACGGCGAGGCCGAGCTGCTTGAGATTGTTCTGGCACTGCATACGGCTAGCTGCCTCGCGAACTTTTTGCACGGCAGGCAAGAGCAAGCCGATGAGGATAGCGATGATGGCGATCACCACCAAAAGCTCAATCAAAGTGAAGGCACGGCGAAGTAAAGCACGGCGTAGCAAAGAGATTGCTGACATACCCCCCCCTCCCAAAGGTGGCGCGGAGAGGAGCGATTCGCACCACCAAAACATTGGATGAGTTCCACTTCTCTGAATGTGTAAAATCACGAAATTTATTAGATTTGTCTTAATCTATCACTTGAAAAGAGGACGTGTCTACAATAATCTGCTACTAGAAATTTCTCGACAAACAGCCGGTTTTGCCTATACTTCGACTGTCTAGAGTTTTTGCCGTGAAGTCAACTGCTTACAAAGACATCACGCTTCGGCAGCTGCGCAGTTTCTGTGCCACGGCGCGGCAAGGCAGCCTGATCGCAGCGGCCGCCGCCCTCGGCTTGGCTCAACCGACAGTGTGGGAACAGGTCCATGCTCTGGAACGAGTATTCGGCAGCAAGTTAGTCGAGCCGCACGCTCGCGGCTGCCGGCTAACGGAAGCTGGCGAAGTCCTTCGCCGCCTCCTGGAACCGCCTGTGGCTAATCTCGACTTGGAACGCTTGCGGACCCGTTTCGCCGAAGAACTGGGCCGGACCAATATTCATATCACGGTGGCCGGTCAGTCCCGCCTGCTGGCCGAGGACATCCCCTCCTGCCTTGCCGCCTTTGTCTCCTCTTGGCCGCGCGCCCGTTTCACGCTCCACCAAGCCAACGCCGACGAAGTAGCGACTTTGGTTGAAAGCGGCGCGGCTTCCCTCGGTTTCACGACCTACATCGACAATCGCAACCAATACCCGCACCTCTCCTTTGATCTCTGGTACGAGTTGCAAGTGATCCTGCTTACCCCGCACGATCATCCCCTGGCACGGCAGCGGCGCGTGCGGCCCGAAGATCTCAAACCTTATCCGCTGATCAATGCTACGACCTCTCTGCGCGATACCCAAGTCCATGGCACGCTGGTCAAACTAGGCCTGTATCAGACTGAGCCACGCTGGGTCGAAGCGCGGCACGCAGCAATCATCCGCTCCTGCGTCGAGAAGGGACTAGGCATCGCCCTCGTGCCGGGGTTATGGCCACGTCAAGCCTCTCCCGGATTGCACGAGCGTGTTATGAACCGTTATTTTGGGCCGATACCCGTGTATCTGGTGCGGCGGCGTGACATTCACCAACACGCGGCGGTTGGCGCTTTCGCCGAAGAGGTCAGCGTTCGATTGGCCCGCCGCCCAAAAAGGAAACGATAAAAGGTATGTTTCTCGATGCTTTCCAGCCATTCCACAAGTGATGACTCGTCCATCTTGAAGAGGCGGCTTGGCCGCCTCGCGAGATCATGGGCCAGCGTCTCGGCGATCGGAAAGAATGCTTCCCACAAAGAAAGCACCTCACACAGTCCGTTTTCCATAAGTCATTATCCTGGAAGCACGTCGTCTTTCGGGAAGGTCGCACGGATGCTTTGCGGCAAGGTGTTCGATCGATTCATCAACAAGAACCTGGTGTCGGTCATGGTGCGGGAACGGATGGAACGGGCCTTCGGTCACGACGATCTGGATCCGCTGTTCACCGCGACGACAGAGACGCGGTACACGCGGGAATAGCTGTTCTCCACCACCGTCGAAGTCATGACCAGCGTGATCTGCTGTGTCCCTCGCTCGGTCCATGCGGCGTACAAGAGCGACGAGGAGAACCTCGGGATCTCGGTCGTCCGGGCCTTGTACGATAAGCGGGCGTGCCTGGAGTCTACGCTGGGTGCGGAACGGGTGCGGCACACGGCCGTCCCGTTGAAGCCGATTCTGCGCAGCCTCAAGGGCACCCTGCCGCCGTCCTGCTGGCGCAGGTGAGCGCCCGGCGGCTTGCCCGACTATACCGCAGGAATGGGTTCTTGCCTCCCAGGCGCCGGGAGGCCTTTGAAAAACTCTCCCAGCCCTTTCGCTCCCTGCTCCTTCACGGGACTTGCTCCCGCTGCTCGAGAGGCCCCAAGAGGCAGAATCCAGATCGTTCTACTTGCCAATGGGGTGCAGCTCGCCCCTTGACCTTCTTGACCCAGCGCTTGGCAGTATGAGGGAAGAGAGGGAAATCTGAGGGTGATTTTGCCGGCTTGCCGGATGGCGAGGGGATGGTAGAATGGGGGTGTGGAGATAGTGAAGTTCCTATACCTCGGTTCTTCCCTGTGTTTCCGGTCGACCCGATTACGGCAGGTTGACCATTCACCTTATTTTATCTTCAAGAAAGGTGGGCATCACAGTTATTATATAGTGGCGGATGTAGAATGATTACACCTATCCTCCAACACTTGACGTAAGTCCCTGGAACAAAGGTATTTGGAGAGGTGGCTGAGTGGCCGATAGCACCGCTTTGCTAAAGCGGCGTGGGGGTAAAACCCCACCGCGGGTTCGAATCCCGCCCTCTCCGTTTGTTTTTAGAAACCGCCCTTCGACGAGCACGTCGAAGGGCTTTCTCAGCTCCGGGCAAAGGGTTACGCCGTCGAGACACAGCTCCGCAGCCATCGTGGTTTCTCCTGTTCGCTTGAATTGCCTGGTTTTTTAGCAAAACGTCCGGGCGGGCCGGAAAGCATGAGTGATGGATGCTTGGCGGTCGCTTACGCTTCCGGCTCATTCGGTTGTCGGCAAGAATCCGACTTCACCCTACAGACGTGCCACGCTAGAATTTGGGTGCTTCGCCCCTGCGGGATTCCCGCATAGCCCGTCGCGCATTTCCAGGAGGAGAGGATGAATCTGAGGCACGCTCTGATGGCGTTGTTCGTGGTTGCCTTCGGTGCGGCGCCGACATCGGCGCAATCGGCGTGGGCGGAGAAAATGTTCAAGGAGGGACTAAGCCACGACTTCGGCAGCGTGCCGCGCGGCGCCCAGTTGTCACACCGCTTTGTCATCACCAACATCTACGCCGTGCGCATGGAGATCACCAGTATCAAGAGCGGCTGTGGCTGCGTGTCGGCCACAGCTGCCAAACGCGTTCTGGAGCCGCGCGAATCAACTACCATCGATGTCACCATGGACGCCCGGCGCTTCACCGGCCCCAAAACCGTCGGCATCGCTGTCACCGTCGGCCCCGATTTCATCTCTACCGCCCAGCTACGCGTCAGCGCTAACAGCCGGGCCGATATTGTTTTCAATCCAGGTCAAGTCAGCTTCGGCACCGTGACGCGCGGGCAAAAAGCCAGCCAGGTCATCGACGTAGAATATGCCGGCGTGCTCGATTGGCAGGTGACGGAAGCGTCGGCGAAGGATTTGCCCGTCGAGGTAGCGCTGAGCGAGCTATACCGCCGGCCGGGACAGGTCGGCTACCGGGTGCGGGTCACCCTCAAGGCCGATGCCCCTCTCGGCACGCTCAAGGGCGATCTTTTTCTCAAAACGAACGATCCGGCCAGCCCGCTCTTGCCGGTGCTGGTCGAAGGCGTGGTGCAGTCGAACCTGACGGTAGCGCCGGCGACACTGAACCTGGGCGCGGTCAAGCTCGGCGAGACGCTGACGCGCCGTGTGGTTGTTCGCGGCACCAAGCCATTCCGCGTGATGAGCGTCGAGGGAATGGGAGAAGGCATGCACGTCGATCCGCCGCCGTCGGCCACTCCTGCTCCGGTGCAGGTGGTCTCCTTCAAATGCGTGTTTCGCAAAGCTGGCGATTTCAAGCAGGAAGTGAAGATCAAAACCGACCTGCAAGATGCGCCGGTGGTGGTTACAATTGAAGGCAGCGTCGCTCCGTAACGGAGAACAGCGATGACCGCATCGCTTACGCAAACACCGTTATCGAGCAAAACCTCCTCGCCTCTCATGGGGGAGGGCTGAGGTAGGAGGTGTCAAGATAATTGAGCCAAGGAGTGGTGTCCCCCCAACCCTCCCCCACAAGGGGGGAGGGAAAAGTCCGCTCGCCCTAACGAAATAACCGCGGTGCGGAGGGTACTCATTTATGTACCCCCATCTTGCGGGCTTCGCTGATAGCTTCGCGGATGCGGACAAACGGCTCGGCCAGATCGAAACCAACATCGAGATGGCCCAGTAGTTCGCGCGTTCGGGCCACATCATCGGGGAAACGTGGATGGCACAACAATGGACCATGCCCCGCTTGTGCGGGTGCCGCCATCCGTTCAGTCAGCGCCGCCGCCTGTGCATCATCGGCTGCGGCCAGCCACACCACAGGACATTCCAGCTTGAGCCGCAGATCGAGGACGCTGGCGCGATCGGTGAGGAGCAATTGCACGGGCACGGCAGCCTTATCCACCAGCGTCTTGCCGATCAGGTCGGCGCAGATATATGGCTCCAGAGTGCTGGCGTAAAGGATATGCTGCACGCGATTAGGCTGCACGGCGCTGGTAAGGCGAAATTCCAGCGGCCGACCCCAGACATTGGTCACAAGGTAGCCCCCCAGGTAGCCGCTCGATTCGTGCAGGACCGTCAGAAAGCCCAGGTTGGTCAAGGCCATGTTGTAACAGTTCGGATGCCAACACCGGCCTACTTGAATTTGCCCAGGTTTCTTTGCCGATGATCTCTTGTCGGATTCGCTGAATTGAGTATATGTAAATTGATCGGCTTAGTGAAGATTCCGATCGTTCCGAAAACAAGGACACGCATATGTCGGGTGAAGCACAGCAGGACACGAATGGCATCGCCGCCAACGGAGCGAAGAAGCCGGGCCGTTCGGCCGTGGAAGGCATCAAGGAGAACAGCTGCGCCCTGCGCGGCACGATCCGTGCGGAGCTGCAAAAAGACAGCGATCATTTCAGCGAGCAGGATAAGCAACTCCTAAAGTTCCACGGCACCTATCAGCAAGAAGACCGGGACGCGCGCAAGGCCCGCCGTATCGAGGGAGTGGGCAAGCATTATATGTTCATGGTTCGTTGCAAGATTCCTGGTGGGCGCGTGACGGCGGAACAATATCTGGCCCTGGACAAACTGGCCGATGCTTACGGCAACGGTACGCTGCGCTTCACCAGCCGGCAGGGCATCCAGTTCCACGGCGTCTTGAAAACGCACCTGAAAGACACTATCGCTGGCATCAACGCCACACTGTTAACGACGCTAGGCGCTTGCGGCGATGTGGAGCGCAATGTCATGTGTTGCCCGGCCCCGCTGCACCAGGACGGCGTTCACGCCGAAATGCAGGAGACAGCCCGGCGCCTGGCCCTGCACCTGGCCCCGCGCAGCAAGGCTTACCATGAAATCTGGCTCAACGGCGAGCCGGTCACGCACCTGAGCCAGCATCAGGGCAAAACAAACAGGATCGGCGTCGCGCCGGTCGATGGGACCGAAGAGGAGCCGATCTACGGCAAGGTCTATCTGCCGCGCAAATTCAAAACCGGCCTGGCCCTGCCAGAAGATAACTGCATCGATGTGTACGGCCAAGATCTCGGCTTGCTGGCTATTGTCGAGGACCGCCAGATCGCGGGCTACAACCTGCTGGTCGGCGGCAGCATGGGCATGACGCACGGCAACGCCAATACTTTCCCCATGCTGGCCAAGCCGATCTGCTATGTCCCGGCCGAGGATATCATCGAAGCTGCTGAGGCCGTGGTGAAACTGTTCCGTGATCACGGCAATCGCGCCGACCGCAAGCGGGCACGTATCAAATACCTGGTCCACGATTGGGGCGTCGAAAAGTTCCGTGAGGTATTGGCCGGCTATCTCGGAGGGATGCCGGCGCAGCCGCGGCCCGTGTCCATCAGCGGCTACCACCTGCATTTGGGTTGGCATCCGCAGGGCGACGGCAAGTGGTTCTACGGACTCAGCGTCGAGAACGGCCGGGTCAAAGATGTCGGTTCCATGCGTTTGCGTTCGGGGCTCCGTGCCATTGTCGAGCGCTTCCGGCCGGAGTTGCGGCTGACGGGAATGCAAGACGTGCTGCTGTGCAACCTCGACGGCAGCGCTCTGCCACTTCTCGAACGAATGCTCGAGGATTACGGCATCTCTCGTCCCACGCAACTCAGCAAGCTACGCCAATATAGCATGGCTTGCCCGGCAACCCCAACATGCGGTTTGGCTATCTCTGAGGCCGAGCGCGTATTTCCGAGCATCCTTAACGAGCTGGAAAGGCTGCTCCAGGCTC
>Ga0209061_1002311_pt1 | contig 24965 bp, 28 predicted proteins | sample Coa_R1_10_FD_187157 | JGI IMG/M metagenome (GOLD analysis project Ga0209061, IMG submission 187157) | Surface soil microbial communities from Centralia Pennsylvania, which are recovering from an underground coalmine fire - Coalmine... | ecosystem: Environmental > Terrestrial > Soil >...
CACTGGCTTGCAGGAGTTGTTGATACGCTTGATCCCAGCGACGCTGTGCGTCTGGAATCTCTCTGGTGGAGCGGCGAATGCTCCACGGTCGTTTCTTCATAGATTTCTACCTTCGGGCAACGTATCTCCTCCGTTGCCTCAGAAGGATAGTGTATTCCCTGGGGGAAACCCTTTCGCGCTGATCTCTTGGGGAGATGTCTTCTCTGGCTCAGGCAAAATTTGTCGTTTGTGATTATACCATTGACAATCGCTTGCATTGGCGTCGCGATGTGACCTTACGCGAAGATCACTCTCAAGTGCGCACCACGGGCAAACCCGAAACCCTGGCTGCGCTCAACACCATCGTTCTCGCGCTGATGGATTGGCTGGGCGTTCACAATGTTCCCGAGCAAATGCGCATCTTTCAAGCTTTTCCCGCTCTTGCGCTTGCGCTTTTACTCGGACCTCTGACTTTTGAATAGCCCTGAGAACGCATTTTTGCCCAATACACCAGGGGAAACTGGCGAAAAACGGCGCACATCCACCCGTGTCAAGGCCGAGTTAAAGAAGCCAAGCCGCAAGACCTGGTCTTGAGAGGAAAGCACAGGCAGAAAACGGTGAGTTGCCTGAGAGGAATGGTACGTCCTGGACGCTTTCTGTGCTTCTCGGAGTGCCTTTTGCCGCAAAGACAATCGGTACGTCGCCCCCTTGGACCTGACCTCCTCGACTTCTTCACTCAACCCAAGCTGGTCGAGGGACTGATACAAAAGCAGGAGCCGAGCGCGCCTTTTGCCTGGCGTGGCTCCAGCGTGACTGATCCAGTTCAGCACTGTGCGCGTGACTGCCTCCACTTGCGCGTTGGTATCGGCTTCAGACTTCGCCAACACATGCCAAACCGCGACGAGCAACTTGCGCGCCCTGGCCACAAGCGCCTTCTGCTTGCCAATGCGGGCGGCCAACCGCTCAACCTGGGCTGATCCTTTGGGGGGGATGCTCGACGGCAACCCAGGCCGCCTCACCCATGACCCCGCGCAGATCACTGCGCCCCTCCTTGGTGATGCGTCCCCCGCGATCGGTTTCCCCAGACTGGTGGCGACTTTCTCCTAAGCCAGCATAGCCCACCAGGTGCTTGGCTGAGGGAAAACGGGTGAGCTCCCCAATGGCGGCCAGAATACGCAGAGCGGAGAGAACCCCCAGCCCAGGCAACGGCACGAGAAACGGCACCTGGTTCACCCAGGGGTCGCAGGTGGAAAGCCGACCGAGTTCGGCATCGCTCTCCTGAATCAGCGTAGCAAGCGTTTGGTACAGGCGCATCGCCTGTTTGACTCGGAGTTTCTCGGCCAGCGGCAGATCCAACGTCCACCACCATTCCCGTTGGTGGACCGCAAACGGGAGAGCTGGGGGCGGAGCGAGATTGTGCCGGTGCAACACGCTGTGCAGGCGGTTCGCGGCCTGGGTTCGTTGCTGGACCAGCCGGTTGCGGTGCGTCACCAGAGCACGTAGTTTACGCACTTCTTGCGGTGGCACCCACACCGCAGGTATGAGATTGGCAGCCAGTAAACTGGCCAGGTTAATCGTATCCCGCTTCTCCGTCTTCACGCGGGCCGCGGCGATCCGCTTGACCGCTTGCGGATGAGCGACGACCACTTCTGCGGCCAGCGGCTGGAATTGATCGTCCAGCAGCCACGCATGGGATGTTGCCTCCAGCACGACTGCATCGGCCTGGGTCAAATGGGGTGGGGCCCACTCGTCAAAGGCTTCAAAGCTGAGGCGACGAGGGGTAAGCACGACCGGTTGCCCGGCATCAACTGCACCTCCTACCAGGGACTGACGAGGCACATCCAGCGCCACAAAACGTGTGGCTGACGAAGAAACGATTTCTGTTGTTGGCATCCTCTAATCCTCCCTTCTCCGCACTCCAGAAACCATCCGGGGGGATGAGGCGCGTCATTCGGGCTGGTGGGAAATCACTCACCAATACGAGCTTGACCACACGGTCATCTCAGTTCAGGCATTCGGGCAGGCGGCCAAACAACGAGACGGGCTCTGTGTCCCATGCGCAACTACGGCCAGCCCCGACACCACGCACCACGGCGGCGTCCCCGCCAATGAACACTGATAGGGTAGCACGCGGCGCGCCTCATGACAACATCCTAACAACGAGTTGTACTTTTTGCTGAAGCCGCTTCGATAGCTCGTTCAATGCTCCGGCTTCTCTCGGGCAAAGGATCGGAAACAGTGCTCCCTGACTGAAACCAGAAAGATCGTGAGTCTGCTCCCAGGCCAGGTGGCTGAGAAGTGTCATCTCGTTGCGCATCCCGTGGGCTCCTACGGCTCAACCTATCAGCTGTCTGAGCGGCAGAAGTCGCTTCGAGCAACCCAACAGCGAGGATGAGCAGGGCAGTTCATCTTGCTGCTGCTTCTCCGTCAAGGTGAGATGGCGTGGGTCAACCGACAGCTCTTCCCGCCTTGACAGGGTCAGTTTGTACTGTTTTTGGCCCTGGGAGTGGTTAACCAGCAACACCATGGCATTTCTGTCAGCCAGGAGCGCTTGTTCCGCGCTCCTGGCTGGAATGGGCCTTTCAGCCTCTCACCAAAGCCGTAAGCTCGCAAGGATGCTTGATGAGCCTGCGGCTCCCCTCCTCCAGAAGTCTTGCATCCCCCTACTTGCATCCCCCTAGACAAGTTGTCATCGATGCCTGCCAAAAGAATTGACCCTTGTAGTTCTCCTCCTCATTGAGAGTCAAATCCGTTTCAAGCAGCAGGGGATTGAGCTCGTTTATGAAGTATTGTTTCATGTACTCGTGATTACCTGAACACCCACTTGGTGGATTGCCAGGGGCACCGGCTGCCACATAACAGTTGAAGGAATAGTCGGGGGGAGAGTTGGTGCCACCAAGTACAACCCAGCCAAGGGCCGCGCCAGTGCCTGTGACGCCCCAATAGAGGATCGTAGCGTGGCTGGTCACTGTAATATAATTGTAGCACCAAGTTGTCTGCATTTTAATCCAGAACAGAATAAGCCCGACTGCATCTTTACTATCATATTCAATAGTACGCGTACTACAGGGATCACCAGTACTATTTCGTGAAAAGGTCAAGATAGAAGGGGTGACTGCTAGACGGGCGATCTGGGCCAACCTCATGGATGAAGGCACCTTTGATGAAGGCACCTTTGGAGCGGCAGAGTGCAATGTCATTTGCTGATGTGTTGCAGCGAAAGCTGGAGAAGCGAGGGGTGAAAAAGCCAACAACAGGCTCAGAACCAGAGGGAGTGTTACCAGCCAGATGATCCGAGGGCGCCGTTGGCCACCGTGTGCCGAGGGCCGGGAAAACAGTTGTTTCATCGTTCTTTCCTTTCTTCAAAGGGATGAATGATCATGCAGGCCAATTCGTGGAAAACGATACGCCTCATGTTTGTCAAGAGTGGTGTTTTCTGACATGCGAGACGCTTTGTCTATCAGATGTCCAGCATCCATGTGGATGTGCATATGGGAGTAGAGCCTCACCTGCACGAAACGATGCTTGAGCAGGAAAGGATGGACTTTTCCCCTCCTTTCTTGTATATTTTGGAATGACATGGACGGACGCTGCAACAATTCTGAATGACAGAAGCTATGATGCTTTTTCCCGCTTCACCGTAAGTATAGAAGAATCAATGGGACAAGAACTGTCTCATTGGGAACCAGCGTCAAAAAAACCTTATTCATTCACGGAAGGAGACCAGCTGTATGATTATGACTGGGAACGACTTCTCCTTTGGATCACTCCTCCGGACCTTTCGCAACCGCCGTCAGTTCACGCAACAGCAGCTTGCTGAAACCATCGGGGAGACTCGCCGAACGCTGGGCCGCTGGGAACGGGGAGACTCTCTTCCCGCAAGTAAAGCGCTGGTCCTGGAGCTGGCCCGATCCTTGAAGCTGGATGAGCAAGAGACGCGCCAACTGCTCGAAGCCAGCCTCACTGCGTGCTCTCCGTACTGGTCGGTTCCCCTGCCGCGCAATCCCTACTTCACCGGGCGCGAGGAGATCCTGGAGACGCTGCATAGGCAGCTCGGTGTCGGTCAGGCGGTCGCGCTCACCCAGTCGTTGGCTCTGCATGGCCTGGGTGGCGTCGGCAAGACCCAGATCGCTCTGGAGTACGCCTACCGGCACGCCCTGGAGTACAGCGCCGTCTTCTGGATCGCGGCAGAGACCGAGGAGCAGATCATCTCCAGTCTCCGGCGTATCGCCAAGACGCTTCAGTTACCGGAACAAGACAACCCGGACCAGCAGCGCGTGGTCGCTGCCGTCCAACGCTGGCTCTCGGCACAGGGTCAGTGGCTCATGATCTGGGATAACGTGGAAGACCTGAAGGTGTTCCAGCGCTTTTTGCCCTCCACCCGTTCGGGCGCAATCCTGCTCACGACGCGCCGCCAGGCTTTAGGCACGCTTGCTTGGGGTCTAAACGTATTGCCAATGGGGCAGGAGGAAGGGATGCTCTTCGTGTTGCGGCGCGCCAAAGTGCTCTTCTCAGAAACCACCAGCGAGCGAATGCGTCATCTGGCGGAGCGTCTGCCAGTGGAGTCGGAAGCCGTGGCGGAGTTGGTCACAATCCTGGAAGGCTTGCCCCTGGCGCTCGATCAGGCTGGAGCTTATCTGGAAGCCACGCAGTGTGGGCTTGCTGCCTATCTGAAGCTGTTTCGCACCCATCGTGCCACCTTGCTCCAGCTGCGAGGCGAGGGAGCGCATGATCATCCAGCCTCGGTTTCCACCACCTTGACGATGGTTATTCGGGCCGCGTCCGAGCGCCATCCGGCAGTCCAGGATCTCCTGCGCGTTTGTGCTCTGTTGCAAGCGGATACAATTCCCGAGGAACTGTTTCGTCAGGGTGTTGAGCCGCTGGGAGTTCCTTTCTCGGCCATCTGCCGTGACCCGCTGGAGTGGAATCGTGTTGTTGGCGTGGCTTGTTCTTATTCACTACTCTCACGGCAACCCGAGGCGCAAACGTTCTCCCTCCATCGGTTGGTCCAGGCAGTGCTCCTGGATACCATGACCGATGAGGAGCGAGAGCGGTGGAACACACGCCTGATCGACGCGCTCGAGGCGCTGTTTCCCAATGTGTTGCATGAAGCAGATACTCCTACCTGGGAGCAGTGCGAACACCTTCTGCCGCATGTGCTGCTCTGTTTGCATCGAGCTGAGCAGGCTTCGGTCTCGCTTCCGCCCGCCTCCCTGGCTTACAAGACCGCTTGTTATTTGCTTCGACGGGGCCAGTACGTGGAGGCAGAACGGCTCTACCAGCGTGCCTTGCAGATCCGGGAGCAAGCACTCGGGCCGAAGCATCCCGAGGTAGCGACCTCGCTGGGCGGCCTAGCGATTCTCTTCCAAATCCAGGGAAAGTATACCCAGGCGGAACCGCTTTATCGGCGCGCCTTGCAGATCCGGGAGCAGGCACTGGGCTCAGAACACCCCTCAGTTGCTGCCATGCTCAACAATCTGGCGATCCTCTCCCGGAATCAGGGAAAGTATACGGAGGCAGAACCCCCCTTGCAGCGCGCTCTGCAAATCGAGGAACACAGCCATGGACCCGAGCATCCGCGTACAGCCAATGTGCTCGCCAATCTCGCAGAACTGTACTGGGAACAAGGCAGGTATACAGAGGCAGAACCCCTCTTGTGGCGAGCGCTGCAAATCAAGGAACGGACACTGGGACCAGATAGCCCCGAGGTAGTGGAACCACTCTATCTGCTGGCGAATCTCTTCCGAAAACAGGGAAGGTATACGGAGGCAGAGCCGCTCTGCCGGCGCGCCTTGCAGATTGGTGAGCAGACTGTGGGGTCTGAACATCCCGAGGTAGCGGAAATACTCACGGGTCTGGCGAACCTCCTTCGAGAGCAGGGGCTGTACGCAGAGGCGGAACCGCTCTACCGGCGCGCCTTGCAGATTGGTGAGCAAACATTGGGGTCTGAACACCTAAGAGTAACTCTCATCCTCACCGATTTGGCAGAATGCTCCCGCATGCAGGGCAGGGATAGGGAAGCGGAGCACCTTTATCGGTCCGTCTTGCAGATCCAAGAGCGGGTGCTAGGGGCGGAGCACCCAAAGGTAGCCGACCCGCTCCACGGCTTAGCGAACATCTATCGAGATCGGAACTCCTACGCGGAAGCGGAATCACTCTATCGGCGTGCCCTCTTGCTACAAGAACAGAAACTTGGCCGGGACCATCCCGACATCGCTGCAACGCTCCACAGCCTGGCTCTCCTCCGTCAAAAGCAAGGCAAGCTGAACGAAGCGTGCGCTCTGGCCCAACGTGCGCTTACCATTCGTGCTCAGGTTCTGGGAGACGCGCACCCCAAGACGATTGCCACCCGGACCCTCCTCGCGCAGCTTGTCCAGGATCAGGAGGATGGGACAGAACCACCCCTGGAGCAACTCCAGACCCTCCTCAAAGTACGCGGCTGGAGCTTGCATCTCAAAAGGCGCCGCGGCAAGCCTATGTCTACGCGACCAGAAGAGTAGGCATGCATACGCAGAGTCGCTATCTGGCCCCGCTCAGCAACCCGGCAGCCTGCCTGGCTGCTGTCGAGACGTTGCCCAGCGCCAGGGAGTGAGAACAGCCACCGGTTGCCCAACGGGGAGGAATTGGGCAACTGGTGACGGCAAGCCCACGGGATGCGCACCAATGTGTACGGCTTTCCGTCATCGTCACCGCCAACTGCGTAGGCTCATCGAGACTGTTCAGTTTCCATGATGAGAGGAGCCTGGGGAAGCAAAGGAGCAAGAGGAGCCAACCGCAAAGATACAATAGAGCAGAATAGGAGGTTATTTATCTGTCTTGAGGAGGAAAGCTCCATGGAAGAAGAATGGATGAGAGATCGAGCGCTGCTCGCCGATCTGCTCCAAGAAACTCCTTCTGCTTCTCCGCGCATGTTGGCCCAGATCATCGGTCGCTCCGTGAGCTGGGTCAAGAAATGGCGCAAGCGGTTCGCAGAGGGCGACCCTCATGATCCCTCGTTGTTGTGCTCTGACTCGCGAGCGCACCATGCCCCGTACTTCCGCTGGGATCCTCGCGTTATCCAGAAAATTGTGGAAATGCGCCTGTCCCCGCCTGAGAACTTGAAGCGAGTGCCTGGCCCTCGGGCCCTTCTTTCTTACCTTCCTCGTGATCCCGAGTTACAAGCCGCACAGGTTTCTCTGCCACGCTCCAGCCGAACGATCTGGAAAATCCTGCACGCGACTGGCTGCCTGGTCCCTCGTACCCAAGAGCCATCCCACCCCACCGACCTGCGCAAGCCGTTGGAAGAGATCCAGATGGATTTCCAGGATGTGGGCACCGTCTCACCGGAACAAAGCTCGGCATCAGCAAGCGCCAGCACGTGGTCGAGGTCTGCAATTTTGTCGATGCCGGCACCTCGATGGCTCTCTCTGCCCAGGCCCGAGAGGATTTTCACGAACAAACGGCGCTGGAAGCGGTGATTCCCTTCTTACGCCCATAGGGCCGTCCGCGTCAGATGACCTTTGATCGCGATCCACGATGGGTCGGAGGCGTCTCCGGTCGGGATTTTCCTTCCCCGCTGCGCCGGCTCCTGCTCTGCCTGGGGGTGAAACCGCACGTGTGTCCGCCACATCGGCCAGACAAAAATGCGTTCGTGGAGCGATTTCACAGAACCTACGGGCAAGAGTGTTTGCAAGTGCACCAACCAGCCACCCTGCAAGAGGTGCGCGAGGTCACCGAGGCATTTCTCCAGCACGACAAGAATGAACGTCCCCATCAAGGGCGAGCCTGTGGCAATGTCCCTCCGCGGGTGGCTTTTCCGACCTTGCCCGTCTTACCCGCTCTTCCCGAGCGTGTGAACCCGGATGCGTGGCTGGGCTCGCTCGATCAGAAAAGGTATCTGCGGCATGTGGGCCGAGACGGCTGCGTGGATGTAGACCTGGCGACCGACCTATTACCTTGGCCCACAGCTGGCTGGGCGGACGGTCCTGCTGCAAGTAAGGGCAGAGCAGCGCCAGTTTGCCGTGTGGTCCCAGGATCAGATTGTCAAGGTGATCCCCATCAAAGGCTTGGTCGGACAGGAGATGGCGCTGGACGACTATTTGCAACCCATCAAGCAAGAGGCATTGGCGGCCCCGCGACGTGCTTCGGCCCGGTCGTCCAGGAAAGTCCGACAGCCGTCTCTGTGGGGAGATCACGCTTGCTTCCTTCTTGCTCTGCCGATTTTCTCACCTGCTTGTCGCCGTCTGCGGTCAAGCGCGGGTATCTCTTTGCTCCTCTGTCAGATCAGAGCATCGGAGAAACCGAAGCAATCGCTTCTCTGAGCCGCACTTCCCTTCGATTGCTCGCTCACCTTCCTCAGACACTTCAGCTTTGCTCTCTTTAAGCTGAGCTGATCCGATGAGCCTACCCAGACCGGAGTGACGATGACGGAAAGCCGTACACATTGGTGCGCATCCCGTGGGCTCTGCAGGAGTTTATGGCGAAGGGCCCACTGTGGGTGTAGCAGGCTTGGTGCCCCATGCGACTACTGTTCCTGCGGAAAGTGTCGGTGTCTACGGAAGCGGTTCAAACAGGGATAGCGCTACGTAAGCTGTCACCAGGGGCAGAGTAGCGGGCAATATAATCAATACAAGCAAATACTCAACAATATTACCAGAGTCTCGGGCCACTGGTTCCGTTGCACATCGAGCAGGGGACGAAACGCTTCCTTATTCAGGAAGTGGGCCTGTGTGAACAGGGCACAAGGAGCATGAGACGCGACCTGGCGGCGTCAGGTGCCGCCAGCACGAGGATGAAGGTGCTTGCAGGCTGCCAGCATCAGGTGGCTTTCGCCCGGCAATAAGGCATGAGTTTATCTCGGCCTAGAGATGCCCTGTTCACACAGGCCCACTTCCTGCCTCTGGGAGATAGGCAGCAGCAAGGTGTGGCGCGAGATCTTGCCTGGAATCGTTCCCCTCTACCTTTGTTCTTACCCCAGCCCTGCCTCTCGCGCCCGCAGAATCGCCTGAGCCCGGTCAGCGACTTGGAGCTTGCTGAAAATGTTGGAGACATGGTTGCGCACCGTTTTCAGTGAGAGCTCCAGGTGCTCCGCAATCTCCTGGTTGCTCTTGCCCTGGGCCATCAGCGCCAACAGTTCCGTCTCCCGCTCGGAGAGGTCAGGGAAAACGCGCTCGGGAGCCTGCGGTCTGATCGTGGAGAAGAAGCGCAGTAAACGTCTAGCAATGCCTGGACCAAAGATGACCTCACCACAAGCCACGGCGCGGATCGCCAGCAGGATATCGGCCTGATTGGCTCCTTTGAGGATATAGCCTCGCGCCCCGGCCCGCATGGCGGCAAACACGGATTCATCGTCTTCGAGCATGGTGACTATCAGGATGCCGATGTGCGGGCTGGCTGCCAGGATCTCGCGGGTGGCCGCAATCCCATTGCTCCCTGGCATCTTGATATCCATCAGGATCACCTCGGGTTGCAAGGTGGCGGCCAAGCTCACCACCTCGTCTCCGCTTGTCGCTTCGCCCACGACCTGGGTATCGGGCACCGAGTCCAGCAGCCCATGCATGCCGTCCCGGAAGAGGGGATGATCGTCGGCGATCAGGATACGTATCTCGTTCATCATGCCTTTTCTTTCTGTCCAGTCAGCTGTGATGCCTGGTCGGGCGTCTCGGAAAGCGGAGGGAGAACGATGGGCAGGTGAACCTGCACCGCTGTCCCCCCTGCCGGTCCTGGCACCACGTCACAGGTTCCACCCACCTCTTCCGCGCGCTCACGCATCGAGGTGAGACCCACCCCGTGGCTCGGTGCCGATCCCAGCCCACAGCCATTGTCCTCGATCTCCAGCTCAAGCTCGCGCTCGTGCTCGTGCAGGGTCAGACGCACGACGCAGCGGCTGGCATGCGAGTGACGCGCGACGTTGGTGAGCGCTTCCTGCGCAATGCGGAAGATTGCCACCTCCACTGCCGCAGGCAAGGGCGGCAAGGGAGCCGGCACCTCCAGGCTGATGTGGAGCTGCTCGTGGCAGCCCTGATCGCTATATTGTAGGACCTGCTCGTGCAGCGCCGAGACCAGGCCGAGTTCGTCGAGGGCGGGTGGGCGAAGCGCGTACACCAGGTGGCGAATCTCGGCCACCGCTTCCTGGGTCAGCGCGATCAGCTCACCCAGCAGCGTCTCGGCCAAGGCATCATGGGCCAGCCGGTTGCGCGCGGTCTCCAGTTTGAGCGTCAGTCCGGCGAGTCGCGGGCCCAGCCCATCGTGCAGATCGCGACGGAGACGACGGCGTTCCTCTTCGCGCGCCGAGACGAGCCGCTCACGTGAACGCTGCAGATCAGCAGCCAGACGCACCGCATGCACGGCCACACCCACCTGCCGGGCCAGGTCATGCAGAAGTCGCTGGTCCGCAGGGGTCAAGCTCTCAGACGGGCGGCGTGGCGCCAGCCATAGTTCTCCCACCTGCGCCTTTCGGTAGACGAGGGGGACCTGCACAAGCACCTGGGACGCTCCCGCATGGCCATAGGACGCGGCAACGAGAGGCTCACTCCGAGCCGCGTCCTCCGTCCAGGTGAGCGCTGCATACGGGAGTTTGAGCGCCTGCGCAATGGTCTCTACAATGGTCGGCAGAACCTCTGCGGTGGTCAGCGTAGCCTCCAGGCGGTTCCCCAGACGTGAGAGGATGCGAGAGGGGTCATCACGCTCCCCAAACATCAGGCGGTTGACCGCCTGTTGGAGCTGCTCACGAAGCGGTTGAACCAGGCTAGCAATCAAGCCGGTGGCCAGCAGCGAAATGAACAGGTTGCTCAGTTGCGAGAACAACGCACCAAACAGGACGACGAGCAGGACATAGAGGCCAATGACGCAGGCAGTGAGCAGGCTATAGACCAGCGTGCGGTTGATGAGCAGATCGATATCCCACAGCCGGTAGCGCAGCACGGCAAAGCCGACGGCGAGCGGGACGAGCAGGAAGAGGATGAGGGTTCCCTCGCTGAACACGGTGTATAGCGTATGAGCAGGCCCAGGCTGGCGCAGCGCAGGAATGATGAGCGCGGGCACGAGATTGGCCAGATCCACCAGGAAGCCCAGGGTCATGCCAAAAACGATCCATTTGGTCTGCTGGCGTTCCAGCGCGGTAGACACCCGACGATACCGATAGAATTGAGCAACCACCAGGGGGAAGGTCAGGCCCAGAATGACGGACGCAAAGAGCAGCGGCGGCCACCACACCACCGAGAGCGGCCAGTTCGACGGCACGATGAACGGCACCTGACACACCAGGTATGCCAGTGTCACCCAGCGTGTCCAGCCGGGGACAAAGCGTCCATTGGGGAAGAGCGCGAAGAACAGGGCGATGGAACTGAAGACCAAGGCCTGCACGCCCGTACTTAAGAGTCCCAGAGGCGAGGCCAAACCGAGGGCGATAGGAAGCACATAGCCCGTGGGAGAGAAATTCGTCCCCAGCAGCACCAGGCAGAGGGAGACGAAGAGCGCCATCCAGTCATCGGACCGGCGCCAGAAGATGACGAGACCAACCGCAATCCACAGGGGCGCTGAAGCGGTAAGCAGCACGATGTTCAGGGGAGCTGAACTGCCGATGAACGGCGCGTAGTGAAACACGATAGCACTGTAGCCGCTGATCGGCGCGCGCGTCGAGATGAGGCGCTCATAGACGCCCTGGCGGGAGCCGTGCAGTCCGAGATAATACACCAAGGTGGAGGTGAGATACAGGCTGACCGAGAGAAGCGCCAGTACCGCCCAGACGCTCCTGGCGACCAGGAGCCAGGAACCTGAGAGGCGCGTCCCGCTGCCAGCAGATACGGAGCCGCTCGGGACTGCGGCGGCTTCCCTCGATGGATGTTTCATGAGTCTCCTCCTTCCCTTGGCTTTCAGCGCGTTCCAAAGAAGCGTGGAGGGGAGACAGGTGGTGTCTCCCAATCAGGTCGTTGTTGCCCTCATCTTACCATACGCGCGGAGTGCATCCCTGATCAGATGGCAAGTCGATGTCCCTCCTGCCTCAGTCGTGCCGGAGGCGTCCTGCTGATAGTTCGGCAGCAGCGGTGCGTGCTGTCTCATCCTTGACGTGATTCTGAACCACCTGGACCTGGCGAGCGCGCGTCCGCCACCAGAAGATCAGCAGGCCCAGCACCGCGAATCCGGCAAACCAGCCGAGCGACAGGCCGACATCGACCCCTGGAAACAGGCGCGTAAAGCCGCCCGCGACCTCTAGCTGCATCGCTCCGAAGGAGGGGAATTCCCTGAGCAACGGCTGATTGCCCAGCGGATTGCCCAGCGGATTTTGCAAGCTGGTATCGATCAGACTCACCATAATCACCAGGAAGAAGCCCGCCAGTTCGCTGGTGACCAGGACCCCCAGCAGCAGACCAAACCCACCATAGATGAGCGCCGCGCACCAGAAGCCCAACCAGATGAGCGGCAACTGTGTGGGATGAGCGTTTCGCCAAAAGGCAAAGAGGATCAGAGTGGCGTAGAGGGAGACCAGGGCCGTCACGACAAGCATGGCGAGCAGCTTGCCCAGCACCAGCAGCGCCTGCGGATAGCCGCTGAGCACCAGCCGACGATCAAAGGGCATGCCTCGCTCCGTTGAGGCAAAGAACATGAAGCCGATGATGAGAGTGATGGCGTTGAGTCCAGCGGTCAGCAGCGTCAGGTTGCCGCCATCGACCGACAAGAGCTGGCCCGTACTCCAGTCTTTGATCACCAACGTCGTCCCCTGTGTCACCAGCAGGAAGAGATAGTACCAGAGCGGAACAAAGACGAGCAACAACCCCAGGGCCAGCCGATTGCGCGCTTGCTCCAGCAGCGCGTAGCGGGTAGCGGTGAGCAACCGTTGAGAGAAAACACCCCTCATTTGGCACCTCCTGTTGGTTCGGTAGCCGGGACACGCGTGAGCCGGCCCTGGCGCAACTGATACAGGGCGTCAAAGCGGTGCTGCTCAAAGAAGAGATGGGAGATCACCAGCAGCGCGCAGCCCTGGGCGCGTAGCTCGCTCGTGAGATCCCAGAAGCGCAGATAGGTCTCCCAATCGAAGCCCTGATAGGGCTCATCCAGCAGCAGCACCTGCGGGCGGTGCATGAGCGCCAGCGTGAGGTTCAGCTTCTGTTTGGTGCCCCCGGAAAGCGTCTTCACGAGGGAAGTGCGGTAGGCGGCATACCCCAGGTGCTCAAGCAACTCTTCGGCGCGGTGTAGATCGCGGAGACCATAGGCCGCGCGAAAATAGTCCAGGTGTTGGTTGACGGTCAAGCCGTCATGCACGACCACCTGCTGCGGGCAATAGCCCTGAGCCCCGCGCCGAACAATCTGGCCGCTATTGGGACGCAGTTCGCCCGCCAGTATTTTTAGGAGCGTGGATTTGCCAGCGCCATTCTCGCCGACAATACCCACCAGGGTGCCGGGAGCGACCTCGAATGAAACCCCTCGTAGCACCTTGTGCCGCCCGAAGGACTTCTCAAGGTCCCGCACGCGCAACACGAATGTATCCATATGCATGTTCTCCTTGCTTTCCAGATTCCTGGGGACGTTAAACATCCCGCTCGCGTCTGCCATGTGCCTGGTAAGCGCTTCTCTCAAAGTGTAACAAACGGATGTTTCCCGTGTCATGGGACTTCTTCCCAATTGAACGGGAAGTTGTTCCCACTCGGTCGGGATGGTTCACTGCTGAGGAAACCATGCACGAAAGGGAAGGTGGAGCTAGTACTCTGTCAATGCAAGATGGCTGCGTGAAAAGACACGGGAGTATTCTTGAGAACCAAAAAGGAGAAACCCTCTGGAAGCGCTCTGAAGGGTTTTACTCGTTATTTGATCGCCTCTCTCCAGAGAGGTTTCCGCAAAGATTGACCAGAAGCCCACAAAAAATGCTTCGATCAATGCGGCATTTCAAGCACAGACAGAACCACTCTCCCCACCAGCCTTTGTAGAAATATCTCTTCAGAAAGCGCTTTATTTCGCAGAATAGTATCCAGAAAAGCGCTGTTGGACGAAGGGAAAGCAACGGATGTATAATAAAATAAAAGAGTGGGCGCCCAGTCAATAATGTAGGTAAGAAAAATTGCTTGAGCGAGAGGAATACCATGAATACTGTTGATACCCCTCCAATTACGCCGCAGCAGTATGAAGTACTGCATGGCGGTGGCGCCGAAGAGGCGGAGATTGCCCGGCGACGCCTTTCGCGACGGACTTTCCTACGCCGATCTATGCTCACCATCTGGGGTTTGTCGGCGACCGGCGCGGTCGCTGGAGCACTGTATATGCTCTACCCGAACTTGTCAGGGAAGTTTGGCGGCTCGATTAATGTCGGAAAGAAATCCGCTTTCAAAGCGGCCACGCCCAGGAATGCCAGGGTCAATCAGGCAGGCGTCTTCTATCGGCTGCAAGCGAAAACCTATATCGTGCATTTCCCGGAAGAGACGCCCTTTTTGTTGAAAGGGGCGAACCTCAGCGACCAGATCATCTCGGAGACCTGGTTCAAGGACGCCGATGGCACCTACTGGATCGCCTTGTACCAGCGCTGCGTCCACCTGGGGTGTACCGTGCCTTACCGCGATGATTGCTTCAGTTTCAAATGCCCCTGCCATGGCTCCCACTACAACACCGACGGCGAATATCTCGATGGCCCAGCTCCCAGGAGCCTGGATCGCTTCGCGTTCCACTTTGAGGGAGAGGATGTCATCGTTGATACAGGCACTTTGAATAACCATGTTCCGCGCCCTGAAGCGTCCACGCGTCTGATCCCGATCCCACCAGTGCCCTGTAGTGCGAGTGGGTAAAGAAAGAGAGGCGCATGACTCGCGAAGAAAGAGTGGCTTGACTGAGACGAATACGGCTCCTGGAAAGGAAAAACACATGAAAAAGTGGCTTCTGATGTTGATCGCGCTCCTCCCTGTAGCTGTTCTCGTGGCAGCGTGTGGTGTCTCCGGCAGTACTGGCAGCTCCAGCTCGAATATGGTGACGGTGACGACAAACGCAACGAACTTTACCCAACCGAGCGTCACTCTCAAGAAAGGGCAGACACTTCAGGTGACAAATAACGCTTCAGATATGCATATGCTCAGCCTGGGACGCTGGCAAAGTGGTGTCGCCCGGCCTGAGCAGGAAGCAGGGGCGCCGTCCGTGAGCAATCTCCAGCTTAATGCTAATAGCAGCGTCACGATTGGTCCCTGGAATACGCCCGGCACCTACTACATCTATTGCACCATTCACCCTAATATGATGCTCAAGGTGACGGTGCAATCATAGAGCAAGGGCGCTTTACCGGGAAAAATGCGTGTGGGCAAGCTCATTCTCGTCCTCGGTTCATCCTTGAGGACGGGTAAAGAGGTGTAAGTGTGCTCGAGGCATCCTCAGCCGTAAAACGCCAGTCGATGGTGTTTGATCCAGGGTGTGAGTTCGTGGGGGAATCGTAGTGTTTCCGGCAGCGACTCCAGCAGGAAGCCGTGCAACCAGGAGCGGGATAGCGGCTGCCTCCTGTGCGGGTGCGGAAGCTGGAGGGGAACGCCCCGCCACCACCCAAGGATGCTTGATGAGCGACGCTCTCCGCCCCCGTGCGTGCCGGGAACCCGGCACCCCGCATGCATGCCGCCCCAGAACCCGACACGATTGCACATTGACTGACGAGTTCACTCGCCGGAACTGGAGCGCCCAAGATAGACAGTTTGCAATGACGTGGGAGCACATGCGATCATGACGCAGGGTGGCTCTTGCCTCTCGTCAAGAGGGTCGGCCACCCACCTCCTTGGACAGATTCTGCCCATGGGCGTTGCAGGATTGACGCATGGAGAGCGCTCCTGTGGTGAGTCCGTTGGTTTTGATTGCTCAACAGTATGAGCAGCATATGACGGCGAAGAGACGATGACACTTGAGAGGTCGTCGGATGCTTTCGATGAGAAACCCACGACATGCGCAATGAGCTAGCACCCGATAGCAAATAAGCCGAGAAATGTGCCTCTTTGAAAGGGAAAACCACATTCTTCCCATCAAGGAGGCAGCTATGATCAGTATTGCAGATGAATCGGTCCACATCCAAACCTCTCCAGACGCGCAGTGTGCAACTCCATCCTGGTTGGGCGAAGTGGCTCTGGTGGCATCCCACTTTCGGAAACAAGGAATCCTGAACGAGATAGGCGAGCGCGTGCGTTTTGCGCGACGACGGTTCGGACGCTATGACGTGATCGACTTTGTAGCCGTGCTCTTCGGCTATGCTCTCAGCGGCAAGCGTCCTCCCCTGGAAGCGTTCTATGAGGCCGTGCAGCCGTTTGCTGCGGTCTTCATGGCCTTGTTCGGACGAACACGCTTGCCTGCGGCCTCGACGCTCAGCCGCTTTTTAGCCGCGCTGCCCGCTGAACCGGTGGAAGCCCTGCGGACGCTCTTTCTGGGGTGAAATGCGCGAGGCTGACATGAAGTGCAAAGTATCATTGCTGAGCTTCTAAAACAAAGTGCCCCATTTGTTTGATAAAAGCCCTTCCCTCTTGTCTTTTCTCTCCATCTCTGGTAAAGTAACTCGCAGCAGAAAACTGGCGGCAGAAAGTACTTTCTGCCACGAGTTAGGGATTTCATGATGGGTTTACTTTTTCCTCTTCCTGCTCCCATTTCTTTGAGTCAGAGAAAAAGGAGTGAGGGAAACAGAAAAATGCCTGGGCAAAACTCGCCGCAGAAAATTTGCTAGGAGAGAATGACGCAAAATGACGGAAGCCTCAAACATTGTTCCTTTTCCTCAGTCCGGAGCTGAGCCGTGGATTATCGAGTACCGGGAAGCCTGTCTGAACAAACGAGACGCAGCAACTATTGATGCCTATACGCGCATCCTTCGGCAGTTTATAGAATGGGTGGCGAAGCGCCCAGGGTATGGAAAGCAGTTTGAGCCAGCCCAACTGACAAATACGGTGGTCGAGTCGTATCTCGCCCGTTTGGAGGAGCAGGGGTATAGCGTCAGCCATCGCACACGCGTCAAATCGGTTATCAAACATTTCTGCCAGTGGCTCATCGAGGAAAAAGAGCTGCTGAAACGTAATCCCACCAGCGCCATTACGATCAAGACCCCCCAACAACTCGCCCCTCGCGTCCTTTCTCCAGACCAGCGCTTTGTGCTGCGCAACCTGGTGGAAAAAGCCGACGACATCCGTGGCCAGGCGCTCTTTGCGTTAGGGTACTGGGCAGGCTGTCGAGTCAGCGATGTCTCTTACCTTCTCATGGAACACACACACGTTGGCCCAAAGATCGGTTGGTTGCATGTCGGACATAAAGGCGGAAAATTCCGTGACATCGATCTTTTGAATGAAGCACGCCGACCTTTGTACTCCTACTTGCAGAACGGGGGCCGTGACCGGGAAAGCCTCTATGTATTTACTTCCCAACGCAGTGCTCGGCTAACTGAAGATGGCGTTCATCATTGGTTTCGCACTCTCAAGCAGCAGGCTAATCATGAAGAGTGGGAACTGATCGCCGATCTGAGCTTCCACGATTTACGCCACGACTTCGCTCATCGCGCTCGTGAGGCTGGATGGAGTCTTGAAGAAGTCGCCTATTATCTGGGGCATGTGACCATGAAAGGCACTCCGGCCATTCAAACCACCGTGCGATATACACAAGTCAGCCGTGCCCAGGTGAAGGAAAAGTTAAGGCTGTTGAAAGGATAATGCGGAAGACTTCTTACAGCGTTTGCAAAATTTTGCTGCGATTGCTCGGCGTTATGGGTTAATGTCTACCTATTTGAATTCGATGGATCATTTCCGTTATTGTTTAACCAATGGCGTAATCGCTCACATAATTTTTCTATATCGCGACTACCACCACGAGGGGCATCAGGCCATAAATCAACACTGGTTCCCCAATACTCCTTGGGCGCTCCTGGATAGCGCGGGACTACACGAATATGAAGATGAGGAAACCCATGGCCTATTACAAAAGAATAAATGTGTTCTGCCCCTTCGCAGGTTTTTAAGGCGCGAGCTAAACGTGCCACAACAAGCCCAAGCGCTCGTGCCTCTTCGTCTGTCTGTTCAGCAAGCCCTGGAACATGACGTTTGAGTTGAGCTATAAGGCAGCCAAGATATGTTGTTGCCTGACTATCGGGTCTAATATGCCCAACGTAAACCAGATCATCCTCATAGATTGTACCTCCAGGTAGGGGTATTTTCCCTACCTGGAGTTGACAAAGAAAACATTCTGTCGATGCAAGATTCAAATCCATATTCAAAAGCACTTTCTCTGTTATAGCAGCCCCAATGCACACATATCCTCTATTTTGCTTATGCAATATGTTGGTGCTCCTGTCTCTTCATCAGGTTCCTCGTCCATAAATTTTCCTTGCCTCAGCCAAATAGTAGTTGCTCCATGCTGATTACCCCAGCGGATTCCGCGGATAACTCTATCGTCAACAATAGCCACTTCTTGCGGCTTCAGATCCAACGCTTGTAACGCTATCCTGTATAATGAGTCCTTATCTCTTTCTGCAAAATAAACAGCAGTAAAATATTTTGCGATGCCACTATCTTGTAGTAAACTGTTTCTCTGAGAAATATTCCCATCTGAGGCTAGAGAAACAATAATAAGCTTATATTTGATTGATAAATCGCTCAAAACCTCTTCAGTATGAGGGTAAAGCGCTTGTCTCTCGCTATCATAAAGCGTTCGCCCCCAGTCGAAAATAATGGCCTTGATCATGTCCATCCTCCTAAGAAAATCTAAAAACCTTTGATCACAATAACAAGAATTGTCTATCGTGAATTGGCGAGTAGGCGATACGAAAATAGATCGCATCTATGCATAGCAACCAAGATATCTGAATTACTCATAGCGATTGTTATATCGGTATATTATATATTCATACACTCTAACATTAAAAAGTCTTTCTGCCTCATATCACAAGAAATTCTCGGGTATCTCTTAGTGGCCAGAACTTTGATACTGGGTTAACTCAAGTTTAAAAAACAAGTATGCAAGGATAAAGAGAATACTCCCTACTAATGGAGACAAAAAAGCAAAATATGGTGAAATGCTTAATTCACCAGTGCGATGTAAAATAACTGTCACTGGGAAATATGCAAGGAAGGCAACTGGAATAATAAATGTGAATATAAATCGCACCGCACTTCCATAAATTGTCAAGGGATAATTACCAGCTATACTTAGTGTATCGTCGAACAAAGAAACGAGATAGAATGTGCTAAGAGTACGAAAAGATAATGAGCTAATGGCAAGCTTGACAGATGCCTCGACGAGACAGCCTCCAATGACTGCTATGAACAAGTATAATAAAGCAAGAGGCGACCAATCAATGTTTACTTGTGTATTCGCTGCTACAAATATCATTACTCCGCTTGCTAAATCACCAAAGGCAGCTATAGGAAACTGATAAGTCATAACTTGTAGAAAAACTGGCATTGGACGGGTGAGAAATATGTCAAACTCGCCTCGGCGTACTAGAGCTTGTACTCGTTGGAATATACCAAATATAAGCATATTGAGAGCATGAATTAGAAGGCGAAATCCATATAAAAAAGCTATATCTCCGAGGCTCCATCCAGCTAAACTATGAAACTGATTCAAAATAATCCAAATAAACACAAAACCAGTGCCTTGCCATATTAGTCCCATTATTACGAGCATTATGCAATTAGCACGATATTGTAACTGACTCTTTAAGCCTGCACCAGCTAAAACAAAATACAATCTTATAGCGTCCAATTTTACCCCCCTTGTACCATAACATAGTGTTTGGCTCTATGCCAGACTAGCTGAACCAGTAAATAAAGAATCATAGCCCAAAATAATTGAATGAGAAAGGCATAGAGTAGATCTATGCCTTGCAATTGCCCCAGGTAAATAGAAACGGGCAGAAAAGCTACTGCTTGAAAAGGTAGAAAATTTGCAAAGGTGTGAATTATAGGCGGAAAGAGCCATAGAGGAATTAACGCACCAGAAAACAACTGATTCACAAAACGATATATAAACTGAATACCCGTTATTTCAAAAGTCCAGAAAGAGATTAATCCCATTAATAAACCTATAAAAGAAGTAATTAAATATGCCAGCAAGAGACTGATTATATAAAGTATGGTTGATTGCAGAGAGGCAGGTAATTGCATTCCTCCAACCAATAATGCTAAGGGAAATGCAAGAAATAGAAAGGGAAGCAGACTAAGCGTTGATCCCAATTGTTGGGATGATAATTGTCCGATAAAATGGACGGGTTTTGCAATATCAAGCGCAATATCTCCAGTACGAATCCTTTGCTGCAAGGTGTCCGTGATAGTAGGAGTAAGCAGCCATGTCTGCAAATTAGCTAATGTTAAATAGCAAATCAGCGTGTTTAAATTCATATGACTTGTATTATTCTTCTGTAAGTAGACAGATATCCAAACAGTCTTTAGTAGATAAATTTGAAAAAGAACACCCAGAACTTGGAAGATCACGTTGTATCTGTATATAAAAGTAGTTTGGAAACTCATACTTATAAATTGTATATAGGCGCTGTTTCTATTTTTCATTTTGCCGTTCCTCATAAATTTCGCGAATCACTGCCTCCAATTCGGGTTCAGTCACAGATAGATCTACGATTGGGTACTGTTGACTAACGTCGGAGATAAGAGATGCTGCCGACACAATCTGAGGATCATACTCCAGCCATACTTTTTTCCCTTGATAGCGCACTAACTGAGCGTTGGGGATTTGCAGATTTGCTGGTTCATCTTCAAAATGTACGACAAGCATATTTTTTTTAGTGAAATTCTTTTTTAGTGTAGCAACCAATCCATCGTAGATAACACTGCCTTGATCAATCATAATAATACGGGGACAGAGCCTTTCAACGTCGTTAAGGTCATGAGTGGTCAAGATAACTGTTAACCCTGTAGAACGATTGACTTCTTCAATAAAGGAACGAATACGTTCCCTGGCAAAAACATCTAACCCGATAGTAGGCTCATCCAAATAAAGGATACGAGGTTCGTAGAGCATAGCAGCTACAAGATCGCCACGCATACGTTGACCCAGGCTAAGCTGTCGGACCGGCGTATTGATAAAGCTTTCCATGTCAAGTAAATCAGTAAAATACTTCAAGTTACGTTGATACATAAATTCAGAGATACCATATATTCTAGCGACAAGCTTAAATGACTCGATTAACGGTAAATCCCACCATAAATGACTACGCTGCCCAAACACAACACCAATATTTCGGGCATTATCTCTGCGCTGTTTCCATGGATCAAACCCAGCAACTTCAATGATCCCCGAAGTTGGTTGTAAAATGCCCGTTAGCATTTTGATGGTAGTAGATTTTCCTGCTCCATTCGCTCCGACATATCCAATAATCTCTCCTTCATTGATATCCAAACTAATGTTATTAACTGCACGCCTTATCATGTATTCGGGTCTGAAGAGCGAATGAAGTAGCCCAAATTTACCCGCATTTGGCTTAAGTATACGAAACTCTTTTATCAGATTCTGAATGTGAATAATCGCCATGTACACCATTGCCTCCTTAATGGAGCAGTCGTTTGATAGGATTATATTGACTGGCAGGTGAATTTAAAGGTTTAACAAACTCATCTCCAGTCTGATAGAACTTTATCTTTCTTCCTTTTGTTCTGCAAAAGAAAAAAACTTTTTATCCTGCAACTGACAATATGCTAGATGATATCCTAATCCTGCATATTTAGCAATTGTCTCATAATATAATTCTCGAAATAAATCATACTCTACATATCCTTCCCATTCATTATGTAGAAAAGCGGGATTACGTTTGGCCGCTTCTTGAAAAAAATGTACTGCCAATCCATGATTCCCTTGAGCTTGTTCAAGTAACCCCTGGTTAATAAGAACATGTGCTAAAAACGGATCTATGCTTAATGTTTGGTGAAATGCTTCCTTTGCATCATCAAACCGATGACTGCTTAAATACATGACACCTAACATATTCCAAGCGGTACTATCGCTTGAATTTAATTGAATCGCTCTTTTGTATGCTTCAACTGCTTCCTGATATTTCCCCATCGACCGCAAAATATGACCAAAGAATGTTTGTATCCGTGCAGACTCAGGCTCTATATGCAAAGCACGTTGTATATGCTCCCAGGCTTCCTGAAAGTTCCCGCGAGATCGCAGAAGTAAAGCTACAAAGGCATACATCTTAGCATTGTTAGGATTCTTTTGGATTTCTCTTTCCATTAGTTCTCTGTATTTCCTCGCTTTTTCGATACGCTGCCAAGCTGGCCGACAATAACCGAAATGATTCAAAATAACAGGAATATTTGTCACTAGACCACCAGCATCAGTAATTGCCCCCAGAACTGTTTCTCCAACTAGATCGCGGTAACGTATAGAAGGAAGGTTGCGAAAAATCTTCGGGGCTCTACCAGAGTACCATCCCCCTGTGGAAAACAAGTTATAACGAAGAACTCGTAGCCCCCATATACTCCGGTCAAGACCAGGCAGCAATTGTCCTAATTTCTCTGCTTCAGCGTTTTCAAAGCGTTCATCCGCATCCAAGAATAGAACCCACTCGGTTTCAACATCTTCTAAAGCCGCATTACGAGCAGCGCTAAAATCTCCGTTAAACGGGTAGGACTTTATCTTTTGCGTGTATTTTCCGGCAATTTCAATTGTTTTGTCAGTAGAGCCAGTATCTACCACAATAATGTCTTTGCATACTTTGGCGCACGAACTAATACAAGTATCTATATACTCCTGTTCGTTTTTGACAATCAGACACAGAGTAATATTCGGTTTGTTCATTTTATCTCCTTATGAAGAATTTTATCTAATATAAAGATCATATGGACTTGTATAAATAAATCCGTTAGTTTCTTCATATTCCTTTATTTCATCCATAATGAGATTCAGCAAACCTAGCATTTCGGGGCTATTTTTTAATCTGACACGAAATTGCTGGAAGGTGGTTGCCGGGAATCCTGGATCAGCTAAACTCAAACCACAAGCATATTTCCAATCGATACGTCCCCGAATGGCATTAGCTGTCTGTGGATCAGTGAGCCTTTCGATCTGTTGCATTGCATTTATTATCACCAAACGCCAATCTGTTGCAGAAATCCACACATACCTATCCAAAGAATCCTGTTTCATCAGAACAGACGGCAATTTATCACGCATATGTATGTATGCATTCCCATCATGAAAAACCGAGCGAGCGACGTGTAACGTATCTTCAGGGATCATTTCAAAGAATTGAATTTTAATCATCTATTACCCCTTCTTCGGATTGCTCTTTATCCTCGATGATATCAGCTACTGCGAGGCGTTGGAATGGAGCTCGCTTTTGTGCTAATCGCTCTAAGTAAGCAGCAGCGTACATTGGGCTCCTGCCGACAATAATGACAAGATGCGCGATGAGAGGGTCAAAGCCAAGATCTAAAAGAATACTGCCCCCAGCAGCCTCGATATTCATCGATATGCCTTTTTGCTCATACAATATGGCTTCAACGCGCCTTGCCGTTCTAAGGTATTGACCGCTGAAATGTTCTTTCTCTGCGATCTCTAAAAGTGTTTGAGCTCTGGGATCTTGAGTATGAAACCTGTGCCCGAAACCGATGATTTTATCACGTTTTTTTAGTCTATTCAGAACATGTTTGGTAAGATCGTCTTCCGACATTTGAGCAAGCTGTTGAAGTTCAAGCATGGCAGCCTGAAGTCCTCCTTGATGATAGATGCCTGCACCAACAGAGAAGCCACCAATGACAGCATGTAAAAAACTAGAGCGACAATCCGCAGCTTGGATCACTGCCATTGTGCTTTGGCCTGTTATACCGTGGCTAATATGTGACACTATGACAGCTCTTAACATATTACTTTGTACCTTATCGGGTTTTTTACCCATAATCAAAAAATATATCATCTCTTCATAGGAAAAATCACGAATAATGTCCTGCTGATCGACATTATGGGTAAGGAGCTTATTCTGTCTTACTTCAGTGATTGTGGATGTCCAAGGAATAGACTTGGCTGTACGCTTGTTCATGTTTCTACATGTCTCCAGTTGGTTTAGATAGCAGAGCAATTTAACACTTTACCCTGTCCCGTACCTGGTAAAATAGACAGTGAAAGAAGCAAACCAGGAAGGGATCAAAGGCATGGCAGCAAAGCGCAAACAATACGACCCGGAATTCAAGTTCAAAGTGGTGATGGAAAGCTTCCAGCGAGAAACCACGTTGGAAGAGGTTTGCCGGAAATTTGGCGTATCCTCCTCCATGCTCAGCCGATGGAGGCAAGCATTCCAGCAACGAGGAGCGGAGGTGTTTGCTGACCAGCGTGACCTGCAGAGCCGACGCAAAGCGCAAGGATATGAGCCGGGTGAATCGCCAGAAGACCTCAAAAAGCTGATCGGCGAACTCACGGTCCAGAACGAGATCCTAAAAAAATCCCGAGGACTGTTGGGGAAATGAGCAAACAGCACAAAGTGGAGCTGGCCCGCACGCTGTGTGCTTCTGACAGTCCGATGAACAAGAGCCAGGTGGCCCGTGTCCTGGGCATTGCCCGCAGCAGTCTTTATGTGCAGACGAAGCGTCCAAAACTGGATAAAGCCCTGGCCGTGCGCATTGAAGAGGCCCAAGAGAAAGACGATACCATGGGGCATCGGAAAGTGGCGGCGTTGTTGGGAACAGGGAAGAACCGCGTCAAGCGAGTGATGCGCAAATATGGTCTGGCAGCTCGCCGCAAGAAACAGAAGTATGACTATCCTGGGAAAGCCAGCGAGATCGCCCCCAATAAGCTGCGCGAGGAAGGGATGGATCTTTCGGCTCATGAGGTAGTCTTCTCCGATATTTTGGAGATCAAGCTCTCCGATGGGACGCGAGTGCGTGGCTGTTTTGCGCTGCGTCATCGGACACGCGAGGTGCTGGGCATCGCCTTCGATTACCATATGTGTATTTTGCAAGGGAAAAGTATACCAGTTTTTACGCGAAAAGTGTGCCAGGAGATCAATAAACAAAAATCGTTTTCAACCGAAAAGTGTGCCACATGTTACTCGAAAAGTGTACCACCCCCCGTCG
>Ga0209061_1002312_pt1 | contig 24965 bp, 21 predicted proteins | sample Coa_R1_10_FD_187157 | JGI IMG/M metagenome (GOLD analysis project Ga0209061, IMG submission 187157) | Surface soil microbial communities from Centralia Pennsylvania, which are recovering from an underground coalmine fire - Coalmine... | ecosystem: Environmental > Terrestrial > Soil >...
AGTACTCGTCGATGAAGTTCGCCATGTTCTACCTCGCCGAGTACATCAACATGACCACGGTCGCCGCGCTGGCGACCACGCTGTTCCTCGGCGGCTGGCGGGCGCCGTGGCCGATCTCGCTGTGGCCGGGCGCCAACAGCAACTGGTGGCCGCTGCTGTGGTTCCTGATCAAGGTCTTCATCCTGCTGTTCGGCTACGTCTGGCTGCGCGGCACCCTGCCCAGGGTCCGCTACGACCAGCTCATGGCGATCGGGTGGAAGGTCCTCATCCCGCTGACGATCGTGTGGATCCTGTTCATCGCCGTCATCCGGGCGTGGAAGCTGAGCTTCAACAGCACCGCCGTCTACGCGGTGGCCGGCATCGTGTTCGTGCTGCTGGTCATCATGGTGATGGCGTGGGACGACGCCGCGCAGCGGCGGGCCGCGCGGAACGCGCCGACCGCGCCGACCGGGCAGCCCGGGCAGCCCGGGCAGCCCGGGCAGCCCGGGCAGCCCGGGCAGCCGGGTACCGTCGCCGGCCAGGTCACGGCCGCCGCGTTCCCGGTGCCGCCGCTGGACCTGCCGCACTATCACGGCGTCGGCATCGAGGCCGGCGATGGCGGCACCGCCACGAGGGAGGTCACAGGTGCCTAACTTCCTCAGCGACCTCCTCAACCCGGTCAAGGGGTTCGGGGTCACCTTCCACGAGATGTTCCGGAAGGCGGAGACCGTCCAGTACCCGGAGGACAGGCGGCCGACCGCGCCGCGGTTCCACGGCCACCACCAGCTCAACCGGTGGCCGGACGGGCTGGAGAAGTGCATCGGCTGCGAGCTGTGCGCGTGGGCCTGCCCCGCGGACGCCATCTACGTCGAGGGCCGGGACAACACCGAGGAGGAACGGTACTCGCCCGGCGAGCGGTACGGCGCGGTCTACCAGATCAACTACCTGCGCTGCATCCTGTGCGGCATGTGCATCGAGGCGTGCCCGACGCGGGCGCTGACCATGACCAACGAGTACGAGATCGCCGACGACAGCAGGGAAGAGCTGATCTGGACCAAGGAGCAGCTGCTGGTGCCGCTGCAGCCGGGCATGGAGGCGCCGCCGCACCCGATGCGGCTCGGCGACGACGAGCAGGACTACTACCGCCTCGGCGCCGCCGGGATGGTGGCCGGCCCCCGCGCGCCCGGGATGGCCGGGCCGGGCGGGCCGTCCGGCCCGCCGGTGTCCGCCGGCTCCCCGGACGCCTCGCTGTCGTGGGCGCCGCCGGAGGTCCGCGACGCGGGCCGGACCGGGGAGGACGAGGACCGATGACGCACGTGCTGGCCGCGGGCACCAACGCCGACTCGGTCGCGGTGGAGACCGTGTTCTGGATCCTCGCCGTCGTCTCGTGCGGCGCCGCGCTGGCCATGATCCTGGTCAGGCGGGCGGTGCACTGCGCCATGATGCTCGCCGTGGTGATGCTGTGCCTGGCCACCATGTACGCGATGCAGGGCGCGCCGTTCCTCGCGTTCGTGCAGATCATCGTGTACACCGGCGCGGTGCTCATGCTGTTCCTGTTCGTGCTCATGCTCATCGGCATCAGCTCGTCGGACTCCATCGTGGAGACGATCAAGGGCCAGCGGCTGGCCGCGGGGCTGGCCGCGATCGGCCTGCTGGTGCTGCTGGCCCTCGGCATCGGGCACGCGGCCATCGGCCCGGCGGCGCCGAACAGCGCGCAGTACGGCAGCGGCAACCTGACCGGGATCGCCGCGCTGATCTTCACCAGGTACGTGTTCCCGTTCGAGGTGACCGGCGCGCTGCTGATCACCGCCGCGGCCGGCGCGATGGTGCTCGCGCACCGCGAGCGCACCGCGCCGCGGCCGACGCAGCGCGACCTCGCCGCCCGGCGGCTTGCCAGCGGCCAGCTCGTCGGCGATCCGCCGCCGGGCGTGTACGCGCTGCACGACAGCGCGGACTCACCGGCGCTGCTGCCGGACGGCAGCCCGGCCGAAAGCTCGGTCAGCCCGGTGCTGTCGCAGCGTCCGGTGGCCGGGGAACCACCGGCCGTTCGGCCCGCGGAACGGCCGGAGCTGGAGACAGGGGAAAGCGGCGAGCGGGAGCCCGTGCAGTCGGGGAGGGCGGACCAGTGAGCCCGGTCCACTACGTGGCGCTTTCGGTGATCCTCTTCGTGATCGGCGGGGTCGGCGTGCTGGTGCGGCGCAACGCCATCGTCGTGTTCATGTGCATCGAGCTGATGCTGAACGCGTGCAACCTGGCGTTCGTCGCGTTCGCGCGCATGCACGGCAACCTGGACGGGCAGGTCATCGCCTTCTTCGTGATGGTGGTGGCCGCGGCGGAGGTCGTGGTCGGCCTCGCGATCCTGATGGCCATCTACCGGGCCCGCAGGTCCGCGTCGGTCGACGACGCCAGCCTGCTGAAGTACTGAGGCTGAGGGGATGACGACGTTGACAGGCACGGTCCTCGCGGACGCCGCTCGTGCCCAGGCGCTGACCGCCGTGCCGGCGACGGGCGCGCTGAAGCTGTCGTGGCTGCTGCTCGCCTTCCCGCTGTTCGGCGCCGCAGTGCTGCTGCTCGGCGGCCGGCGCACCGACCGGTGGGGGCACCTGCTCGGCTGCGCGGCGCCGGTCGCCGCGTTCGGCTACGGCGTGACCGCCTTCTTCACCCTGCTCGGGGACCGCGACCGCAGCCAGGACCAGCACCTGTACTCGTGGATCCCGGTGGCGCACTTCCAGGTGAGCGTGGGGCTGCTCGTCGATCCGCTGTCGATCTGCTTCGTGCTGCTGATCACCGGCGTCGGCTCGCTGATCATCATCTACTCCGTCGGCTACATGTGGCACGACAGCGACCGGCGGCGCTTCTTCGGCTACATGAACCTGTTCGTCGCCGCGATGCTGCTGCTGGTGCTGGCCGACAACTACCTGGTGCTGTACGTCGGCTGGGAGGGCGTCGGCCTGGCCTCCTACCTGCTGATCGGGTTCTGGCAGTTCCGGAGCTCGGCGGCGGTGGCGGCGAAGAAGGCGTTCGTGGTGAACCGGGTCGGCGACGCCGGCCTGACCATCGCCATCTTCCTCATGTTCGCCGAGTTCGGCACGACCTCGCTCACCGGGGTGTTCGGCGGGGTGCGCTCGGCGGGCAGCGGCGTGGCCACCGCGCTCGGGTTCCTGCTGCTGCTCGGCGCGTGCGGGAAGTCGGCCCAGGTGCCGCTGCAGTCGTGGCTGCTGGACGCGATGGAGGGCCCCACGCCGGTGTCGGCGCTGATCCACGCCGCCACCATGGTCACCGCCGGGGTGTACCTGCTGGTGCGGTCCAACCCCATCCTCGCGCTGGCGCCGGACGCCCGGATGGCGGTCGCCATCGTGGGCACGGTCACGCTGCTGTTCGGCGGCATCATCGCCTGCGCCAAGGACGACATCAAGAGGTCGCTGGCCGGCTCGACGATCAGCCAGATCGGCTACATGACCCTCGGCGCCGGGCTGGGGCCCGAGGGGTACGTGTTCGCGATCGCGCTGCTGCTGTCGCACGGGTTCTTCAAGGCCGGGCTGTTCCTCGGCGCCGGCTCGGTGATCCACGGCATGGACGACGAGCAGGACATGCGGCGCTACGGCGGGCTGGCCCGCTTCCTGCCGGTCACCTACGTCACGTTCGGCCTGGCCTACCTGGGCATCTCCGGGATCCCGCCGTTCTCGGAGTTCTTCACCAAGGACCCCATCATCGACGGCGACTTCACCGAGCACGGAACCGGCGGCTGGGTCCTCGGCATCTGCGCGCTGATCGGCGCCGGCCTCACCGCGTTCTACATGACCAGGATGCTGCTGATGACCTGGCACGGCAGGCGGCGCTGGGCCGAGGGCGCGCATCCGCACGAGTCGCCCCCGGTGATGACCGGGCCGATGATCCTGCTCGCGATCGGCTCGGTCGGCGCGGGCGCGTTCCTCATCATCAACGACCGGCTGCAGGGCTTCCTCGCCCCGGTGGTCGGGGTGCCGCCGGTGCCGCACGGCCTGTTCAGCACGGCGGGCATCGTGGCGCTGGTGCTGGCGCTGGCCGGCATCGGCCTCGGCTGGGTGATGTACGGCCGGGTCCCGGTCCCCGCGACGGCGCCGCGGGGCAGCTTTCCCGTCGTGGCCGCCAGGAAGGACCTCTACGGCGACGCGTTCAACGAGTCGGTGGTGATGCGGCCGGGCCAGTGGCTGACCAGGCTGTCGGTGTACTTCGACAACCGCGACATCGACGGGCTGGTGAACACGATCGCCGCCGCCGTGGGCGGGACGTCCGGGCGGCTGCGCCGGATACAGACCGGCTTCGTCCGCTCCTACGCGCTGTCCATGCTGTTCGGCGCGGCGGTGCTGGTCGCGCTGCTGCTGGCGGTGAGGCTGTAGATGAACGGCTTTCCCTGGCTGACCGTGGCCGGCGCGATCCCGCTGGCCGGCGCGATCGTGCTCGCGCTGATCCCCGGCTCGCCGGCCGATGCCGCCCCGGCCGACCGCCGGGCGCGGGACCTGCTGGCCAAGTGGCTGGCGCTGGCGTTCTCGCTGGCCACGCTGGTCGTGGTGATCGTGATCGCGGTCAAGTTCGACGTCGGCGGCCCGGCCTACCAGTTCACCGAGAACTACTCGTGGATCCCGCAGTTCGGCGCGCACTACGCGCTCGGCGTCGACGGCATCGCGCTGGTGCTGATCGCCATGTCCGCGGTGCTGATGCCGGCGGTGATCCTGGCCGCCTGGCACGAGGCCGACGGCGACGGCGGCCGGCCCGCCGGGGCGCTGCCGGCCCGGCACAGCGTGAAGACCTACTTCGCGCTGATGCTGGTGCTGGAGACGATGATGATCGGGGTGTTCGCGGCCACCGACGTCTTCCTGTTCTACGTGTTCTTCGAGGCCATGCTGGTGCCGATGTACTTCATGATCGGCAGCTATGGCACCGGCCGGCGGCAGTACGCGGCGGTCAAGTTCCTGCTCTACAGCCTGCTCGGCGGCCTGCTCATGCTGGTCGCGGTGATCGCGCTGTACGTGTATTCCGCCCGCAGCGCCGTCACCGGGCACCACGGCACGTTCCTGTTCAGCCAGCTCGTGCACGTGCCGCTGAGCCCCACCGTGAGCAAGTGGCTGTTCCTCGGGTTCTTCGTCGCGTTCGCGATCAAGGCGCCGCTGTGGCCGTTCCACACCTGGCTGCCCGACGCGGCGGACTCGGCTCAGCCCGGCGCGGCCGTGCTGATGCTCGGCATGATGGACAAGGTCGGGACGTTCGGCATGGTGCGGTACTGCTTCGAGCTGTTCCCGGCCGGGGCGAAGTGGTTCACGCCGCTGATCGTCACGCTGGCGGTGATCAGCATCTTGTACGGCGCGGTGGTGGCGATCGGCCAGGCCGGGCTCAAGCGGCTGATGGGCTACATCTCCATCTCTCACTTCGGCCTCATCGTGCTCGGCATCTTCGCGATGACCAGCCAGGGCGTGGCGGGCGCCACGCTGTACATGGTCAACCACGGGTTCGTCACCGGCGCGCTGTTCCTGCTCGTCGGGTTCCTGATCGTCAGGCGCGGGTCGGACCGGATCGCGGACTTCGGCGGCGTGCAGAAGGTCGCGCCGCTGCTGGCCGGGCTGTTCCTGGTGTCAGGCCTGGCCGGGCTGTCGCTGCCCGGGCTGTCCACGTTCGTCAGCGAGTTCCTCGTCCTGGTCGGCACGTTCACCCGGTACAAGGTGGCCGCGGTCTTCGCCACCGCGAACATCATCCTGGCCGCGATGTACATCCTGTGGATGTACCAGCGCACGATGAACGGGCCGACCCGCGCCGAGGTGACGGGCTTCGCCGACCTCAGGGTCAGGGAGACGCTGGCGGTCGCGCCGCTGCTCGCGCTCATCCTCTTCGTCGGCGTCTACCCCAGGCCGGTGCTCGACATCATCAACCCCGCCGTCCGCACCACGATGTCGCAGGTGCACGTGACCGATCCGGTGCCCGCGCATCCCGTGACCGCGCAGAATGGAGCCGCACCGTGACCGGAACCGTCGCGGCGGCAGCCGCCCCCGCGGCGCTGGCCGCCACGCTCGGCAGCGCCAGCAGCGCGGCCGGCGGGATCAGCGCGCCGAGCATCGAGTACAGCCAGACCGGGCCGATGCTGCTGGTGTTCGTCGTCGCGGTGGCCGGCGTGCTCGTCGAGGCGTTCGTGCCGCGCCCGGCCCGGCGCGCCGTGCAGCTTGTGCTCAGCCTCGGCGCCCTGGCCGCCGCGTTCGTCTGGACCATCGTCATCGCCGCGTCGCACACGCTGTTCGCCGGCGGCAGCCCGGGTCACGTCGCCCTGGTGGGCGCGGTCGGCGTCGACCGGCCCACGCTGTTCATCCAGGGCACCATCCTGGTGCTCGCCTTCGTCAGCGTGCTGCTGATCGGGGACGTCAGCAACAGCCCGTTCGCCGCGCAGGCCGCCGCGCCGCCCGGCAGCCAGGCGGAGCGCGAGGGCCTGGCCGCCGGCATCATGCACACCGAGGTCTTCCCGCTGACGCTGTTCGCCGTCGGCGGGATGATGCTGTTCCCCGCCGCGAACGACCTGCTGACCATGTTCGTCGCGCTCGAGGTGCTGTCGCTGCCGCTGTACCTGCTGTGCGGGCTGGCCAGGCGGCGGCGCCTGCTGTCGCACGAGGCGGCGATGAAGTACTTCCTGCTCGGCGCGTTCTCCTCGGCGTTCTTCCTGTTCGGCATCGCGATGCTGTACGGCTACTCCGGCTCGGTGTCGCTGTCGGCCATCGCGTCGGCGGCGGCCAGCAACACCTCGAACGCCACCCTGCTGTTCACCGGGATCGCGCTGCTCGGCCTCGGGCTGCTGTTCAAGATCGGCGCGGTGCCGTTCCACGGCTGGAAGCCCGACGTGTACCAGGGCGCGCCGACGCCGATCACCGCGCTGATGGCGTCCTGCACGGTGGTGTCGGCATTCGGCGCGCTGCTGCGCGTGTTCTACGTGGCGTTCGGCAACCTGACCTGGGACTGGCGGCCGGCGCTGTGGGTGATCGCCATCCTCACCATGGTGGTCGGCGCGATCATCGCCATCACCCAGACCGACGTCAAGCGGCTGCTGGCCTACTCGTCCATCGCGCACGCCGGGTTCGTGCTGACCGGGGTCATCGCGGTCAGCGCCGCGGGGCTGTCCGGCAGCCTGTTCTACCTGGCCGCCTACGGGTTCACCACGGTGGGCGCGTTCGCGGTGGTCACCCTGGTCCGCGACCCGGGCGGCGAGGCCGATCACCTGTCCCGGTGGGCCGGGCTCGGCCGGCGCTCGCCGATCGTGGCGGGCATGTTCGCGTTCTTCCTGCTGGCCTTCGCCGGCATCCCGCTGACCAGCGGGTTCACCGGGAAGTTCGCGGTGTTCCAGGCCGCGATCGCCTCGGGGGAGACCGCGCTGGTGATCGTCGGCGTGCTGGCCAGCGCGGTCGCGGCGTTCTTCTACGTGCGGATCATCGTGCTGATGTTCTTCAGCGACCCGGTGCCGGACGGGCCCGAGGTGGCGCTGCCCGGCGTGTTCACCGGGACCGCGGTGGGCGTCGGCGCCGCGGTGACGCTGGTGCTCGGCATCGTGCCCGGGCCGGTGCTCGGCCTGGCCAGCCATGCGGCGAACCAGCTGTTCGTCGGCTGACCGCGCGGCCCGCGGGGGGCGGCTCCGCCCCGGGCCGCGCGCCGCCATGGCGGGCGATCGGGGGGTCCTGGCGGGGCGTCCCGCTGGATTGCCCGGCCCGGGAACGGGCATACTCGGGAATCCGAGGCGTCCGACGACGGGGAGAGCACGTGATCACCGCAGTCCCAGTTGACTTTCCCGACTCCGCGCTCGAGGCGGAGATACTCGGCGACCTGGCGGCCGTCGAGGCGACGCTCGCCGAGACGGCGCACCCCGACGACGAACTGCTCACCGAGGCATCCAGGCACCTGATGGCGGCCGGCGGCAAGCGGTTCCGCGCCATGCTGGTGCTGCTGGCCGCGCGGTTCGGCGACCCGCGGGATCCGCGGATCATCCAGGCGGCGGTGGCGATCGAGCTCACCCACCTGGCCACCTTGTTCCACGACGACGTCATGGACGAGGCCGCGGTGCGCCGCGGCCATCCCTCGGTCAACTCCCGGTGGAACAACTCGGTGGCGATCCTCACCGGCGACTTCCTTTTCGCCGAGGCCTCCCGCATCCTCGCCGATCTCGGCCCGGAGGCGATCAGGATCCAGTCCGAGACGTTCATCCGGCTGGTGGCCGGCCAGATGGCGGAGACGATCGGGCCGCGCGCCGGCGAGGACCCGCTGGATCACTACATGAACGTGATCACGGAGAAGACCGGCTCGCTGATCGCCACGTCCGGGCGGTTCGGCGCGCTGTTCTCCGGCGCTCCCGCCGAGGTCGCCGGCCGGATCGCGGCGGCCTGCGAGCAGATCGGCGTGGCGTGGCAGCTTTCCGATGACGTCATCGACATCGCCAGCGACTCCGAGCAGTCAGGGAAGACACCGGGGACGGACCTGCGCCAGGGCGTGCGCACGCTGCCGGTCCTGTACGCGCTGCGCGCCGCCGCCCGGCACCCGGGCGGCCTTTCCCGGGCGGACCGGCGGCTGCGCTGGCTGCTCGACGAGGCCGACCTGGCCGATGACGCGCTGCTGACCGAGGCGCTGTCCCTGCTGCGCGGCCATCCCGCCATGGCGGAATCCCGCAGGGACGTGCTGCGCTGGGCGCACGGCGCCAGGAACGAGATCATGGCGCTGCCCGACGTGCCCGCCAGGGCCGCCTTCCTCGCGCTGTGCGACTTCGTGCAGAAGCGGACCGGCTGAACGGCCGTGAGGGGAGCCGGTGGCCCACCGGGCACCTTCTTGCGTGCCCGGGGGGCCACCGCGCACGCCGCCGGCGGAACAGGTTTCCCCCCCGGACGGTTACACCTCGCGGAGGTGGACGTGATGGCGATCTTCGGATCACGCAAGACGCAGCCGGTCGACCCGGCCGAGGCGCTGCCCGGGCGGCAGGAGAGGATGCCGGTGGCCGGGCGGCATGCGGTGCTCGGCTCCGCGCTGGCGCCGCCCTACCCGCCCGGCACCGAGGTGGCGGAGTTCGCCCTCGGCTGCTTCTGGGGCGCGGAGAAGACGTTCTGGCAGGTCCCCGGCGTGGTGTCCACCTCGGTCGGCTACGAGGGCGGGTACACGCCGAACCCGACTTACGAGGAGGTCTGCACCGGGCTCACCGGGCACGCCGAGACGGTGCGGGTGGTCTTCGGCCCCGGCAAGGTGTCCTACGCCGACCTGCTCAAGGTGTTCTGGGAGTCGCACGACCCGACGCAGGGCATGCGGCAGGGCAACGACGTCGGCACCCAGTACCGCTCGGCGGTCTTCTACCGCGGCGACGAGCAGCGCAAGGCCGCCGAGGAATCGGCCGAGGCCTACGGCAAGGCGCTGGCCGCGGCCGGCTACGGCCCGGTCACCACGCAGATCGTGCCCGCGGGCGAGTTCTACTTCGCCGAGGACTACCACCAGCAGTACCTGTCAAGCAGCAAGAACCCGCGCGGGTACTGCCCGGATCACGGCACCGGGGTTTCGTGCCCGGTCGGCGTGATCCGTGCGGACGGCTGAGCATCGCCGTCGGTGACGAGATCGCGGCGGGCGCGATCCTGGAAACGGCATCTCCGCGGGACTGGGCGTGCGCGCCGCGAGACTGAGCGTGCGCGGGTCAGTCCCGGCGTGCGACGGCCAGGTAGCCGACGAAGGCGGCGGTCAGCTCGGGCCAGCCAAGCGACTCCAGCCGCCGCCGCACCCGGGCGGGAAGTGCCAGGGACCGATCTGCGCGGGCGGCGCTCGTTCGGCCATGATCCGGCCGGCCTGGCTGCGGCGGGAGGGACGGCCGCGGCGGGGCGCTGGCTCAGCGGACTTCCCAGGTGTCGCCGCCGGCCAGCAGGGCGGCCAGGTCGCCGGGGCCGCTGTGGCCGCGGGCGGCGGCGATCTGGTCGGCCATGAGCTGGTCGTAGCTGGGCCTGGCCACCTGGCGGAACACGCCGATCGGGGTGTGCGCGAAGTCCGCGGTGTCCAGCCGGGACAGCGCGAACGCGTACGACGGGTCCTCGCGGTGCGCGTCGTGGCGGACCAGCGCGGCCTCCCCGGCCCCGTCCGCCTGGACCGGCTCGAGCTGGCCGAAGCCGCCGAAGCGCAGGCCCAGCGACCCGCCGGGCCCGAACCGCACCGGCTCGCCGTGCTCCAGCCTGATCAGCCGCTGCGCGCTGGCCGCGGGCTCCTTCAGCGGCTCGAACGCGTCGTCGTTGAAGATCGGGCAGTTCTGGTAGATCTCGATGAACGCGGCGCCGCGGTGGTCGGCGGCGGCGCGCAGCACCGACGTCAGGTGCCTGCGGTCGGAGTCGATCGTGCGGGCGACGAAGCTCGCGTCGGCGCCCAGCGCCAGCGACACCGGGTTGAACGGGTGGTCCAGCGAGCCGAACGGCGTGGACTTGGTCACCTTGCCCTGCTCCGACGTCGGCGAGTACTGCCCCTTGGTCAGCCCGTAGATCCTGTTGTTGAACAGCAGGATCTTGATGTTGACGTTGCGCCGCAGCGCGTGGATCAGGTGGTTGCCGCCGATGGACAGCGCGTCGCCGTCGCCGGTGATCACCCACACCGACAGGTCCGGCCTCGAGGCGGCGAGCCCGGTGGCGATGGCCGGCGCGCGGCCGTGGATGGAGTGCATGCCGTAGCTGTCCACGTAGTACGGCAGCCGGGACGAGCAGCCGATCCCGGAGATGACGACGACGTTCTCCCGCGGCACCTCGAGCTCGGGCAGGAACGACTGGAAGGCCGCCAGGATCGCGTAGTCCCCGCAGCCGGGGCACCAGCGCACCTCCTGGTCGGACTTGAAGTCTTTTGCAGCCAAACGGCCGGTGGCGTGCGGCACCGCAGTGAGCGAGCCCAGCCGGGGGCCGCCGTTCCCGTGGCTGTCTTGACCGTTCGGCTCAGGCATGAGCGATCACATCCTCGATGACGCCCGCCAGCTCGGAAGCCCGGAACGGCAGGCCGCGGACCCGGTTGTAGGAGATCACGTCGACGAGGAAGCGCCCGCGCAGCAGCAGGGCAAGCTGGCCGAGGTTGATCTCCGGCAGCAGCACCTTGTCGTAGCGGCGCAGCACCTCGCCGAGGTTCGGCGGGAACGGGTTGAGGTGGCGCAGGTGCGCCCGGGCCACCGGGTGCCCGGCGCCGCGCACCCGCCGCACCGCCGCGCCGATCGAGCCGTAGGTGGATCCCCAGCCGATGACCAGCACGCGCGCGTCGCCGTCCGGGTCGTCGACGGACAGCGGCGGGATGTCGGCCGCGATCCCGTCCACCTTGGCCTGGCGCAGCCGGACCATGCGGTCGTGGTTGTCCGGGTCGTAGGAGATGTCTCCGGTGACGTCGGCCTTCTCCAGGCCGCCGACCCGGTGCTCCAGGCCGGGCGTGCCCGGGATCGCCCACGGCCGGGCCAGCGTCTGCGGGTCCCGCAGGAACGGCCGGAACTGCTGGTCGCCGGGCTTGGCGAACGCGAACTGGCTGCGCAGGTCGGGCAGGCTGGCGATCTCCGGGATGAGCCACGGCTCCGAGCCGTTGGCGAGGTAGCCGTCGGACAGCAGGATCACCGGGGTGCGGTACTTCACCGCGATCCTGGCCGCCTCGATCGCCACGTGGAAGCAGTCCGCGGGGCTGGCGGCGGCGACCACCGGCACCGGTGACTCGCCGTTGCGGCCGAACATCGCCTGCAGCAGGTCGGCCTGCTCGGTCTTGGTCGGCATGCCGGTGGACGGCCCGGCCCGCTGGATGTCGCAGACGATCAGTGGCAGCTCGACCGACACGGCGAGGTTGATGGTCTCGGCCTTCAGCAGCATGCCGGGCCCCGACGTGCTGGTGACGCCGAGCGAGCCGCCGAAGGCGGCGCCGAGAGCCGCGCCCACGGCCGCGATCTCGTCTTCCGCCTGGAACGTGCGCACGCCGAAGCGCTTGTGCCTGGCCAGCTCGTGCAGGATGTCCGAGGCCGGCGTGATCGGGTAGGAGCCGAGGAACAGCGGCAGGCCCGACAGCTGCGACGCGGTGATCAGCCCGTAGGCCAGCGCCGTGTTGCCGTTGATGTTCCGGTAGGTGCCCGGGGGCAGCGTCGCGGGCGTGACCTCGTACCTGACCGAGAACGCCTCGGTGGTCTCGCCGAAGTTCCACCCGGCCTGGAAGGCGGCCAGGTTCGCCTGCATGATCTCCGGCCTGCTGGCGAACTTGGCCTTGAGGAAGGCCAGCGTGCCCTCGGCGGGCCGGTCGTACAGCCAGGACAGCATGCCGAGGGCGAACATGTTCTTGGCCCGTTCGGCGTCCTTCCTGGTGATGTCGAAGGACTCCAGCGCCTTGACGGTCATCGACGTGATCGGCAGCGCGTGCACGCGGTACTGCTCCAGCGAGCCGTCCTCGAGCGGGCTGGCCTGATAGCCGACCTTGGCCAGGTTGCGCTTGGTGAACTCGTCGGTGTTGACGATCAGGTCACCGCCGCGCGGCAGGTCCGCGATGTTGGCCTTCAGCGCGGCGGGGTTCATCGCGATGAGCACATCCGGCGCGTCACCGGGCGTGAGTATGTCGTGATCGGCGAAATGAAGCTGGAAACTGGACACGCCGGGCAGCGTGCCGGCCGGCGCCCTGATTTCCGCGGGGAAATTGGGCAGCGTGGACAGGTCATTGCCGAAGACCGCCGTCTCCTGGGTGAACCTGTCCCCCGCGAGCTGCATGCCGTCACCGGAGTCGCCGGCGAACCGGATAATGACGTGATCGAGCTTCTGGACCTGCTTGGTCACAGCGCAAAGACCTCCTCCGCACGCCGCGGCCCGGGCTCCCTGTGAGCCCCACCCCACGGCCGGGGGGCATGAGTTAGGACGCTTAAATCTTACGCTCGGGTAGGCGATGAGGCGTCATCTGTCTCAGTGATGTTCGCAGGCCGCGGTCCGGCCTGGCGCTACCAATGTAGTTTGTGACAGATTCCGGTAAGGACTGCGGTGGTGGTGAGGTGGGGATGGCCGTGCGCGGTTACCTGCTGCGGGCGGCCGGGCTGGCCGGCGCGTCCGCCGGGCTGGCCGCCGCGGTGGCGCTGCTGATCGCCGGCTGCGCCGCCATCGGCGCCGCGGTCGCGGGCGCTTACGGTGCCGTGGTCGCGGCCATGGCCGCGGCCGCCCTGGTCGCGGCCGCCTGCCTGTACTGCGACCGGCTGGCGCTGTCCGCGGTGCTGGCCCGGCCGGTGAGCGAGGTCGAGCAGCCCCGGCTGTACCGGCTGGTGCGCGAGCTGAGCAACGCGGGGCGGCTCCCGGTGCCGCGGCTGTACCTGTCGCCCGCCGCGCAGCCGAACTCGTTCGCGGTCGGCCGCGGCCCGCGCACCGCGACGGTGTGCTGCAGCGAAGGCCTGCTGCGGGCGCTGGACGAGGCCGAGCTGCGCGGCGTGCTCGGCCATGAGATCGCGCACGTGTCCGGCAGGAACATCTTCGCCTCCTCGGTGGCCGCGGGCCTGGCCACGCTCATCACGTTCCCGGCCTGGGCGACCAGGTCGCTGCTGCCCGGCCGCGCCGCGCCGGGGCCCCCGGGGGCCGCCGAGGCGCTGCTGCTGCTGGTGTTCGGGCCGATCGCCGCGCTAGTCATCCGGCTGTCGGCACCTCGGACGGGTGAATACGCCGCCGACGCGGCCGGCGCCCTGCTGGCCGGCGACCCGGTGGCGCTTGCGGGCGCGCTGCGCGTAATCGACGCCGGGGCAACCGAGTTCGCGCTCGCCCCCGACGGGCGGCTGATCTCGGTGGGTCACCTCATGATCGCCCGGCCGTTCCGCGCCGAGGGGTTCGCCAGGCTGTTCGGCGCTCACCCGCCCGCCGGCGAGCGGGTCCGCAGGCTGGAGGCCCTGGCCGGGTACCGCCGCTGAGCGGCGTCGGCTCCGGCGGCCGGTCCGCCGGCCTGGCGGCTCGTTCGGCTGGCGCAGCGGTCGTTGCCGGTTCAGCGGGGGGTTGCTGGCTCAGCTGCGTTTGGTTGGCTCAGCGGGGGTTGCTGGCTCAGCGGGGGTTGCTGGCTCAGCGGTAGTTGACGAACTGGAGGGCGAAGTCGAAGTCCCTGCCCTTGAGCAGCGCGATGACCGCCTGCAGGTCGTCCTTCTTCTTCGACGAGACGCGCACCTCGTCGCCCTGGACCTGGGCGCGGACGCCCTTCGGTCCCTCGTCCCTGATGATCTTCGTGATCTTCTTGGCGTTGTCGGCGGAGATGCCCTCCTTGAGGCCCACCGCCATCCGGTACTCCTTGCCCGACGGCCTGGGATCGGACGGATCCAGCGTCTTCAGCGACACGCCCCGCCTGACCAGCTTGTCTTTGAAGACGTCCAGCACGGCCTTGGCGCGCTCCTCGCTGTTGGCGCGGATGTCCACGGCGCGGTCGCCGGACCAGGCGATGGACGCCCCGACGCCACGGAAGTCGAACCGGGTGCCGATCTCCCTGGCCGCCTGGTTGAGCGCGTTGTCCACTTCCTGGCGGTCCAGCTTGGACACGATGTCGAAGGAAGACTCTTGCGCTGCCACGGGTCCAGGCTAGACGCGGCGGCCGCGCATCGTCACGCCGGGCGCCGGCCCGGCCGGCATCCGCTTACCGTCTGGTCGCCTTGTGGGCTATCCTTCTGGATGCCGCAAGCACCAGCGGCACACGGCAGGTTGCCCGAGTGGCCAAAGGGAGCGGTCTGTAAAACCGTCGGCTTCGCCTACCCAGGTTCGAACCCTGGACCTGCCACAGCAGCGGGAACGGCCCTTCACCAGCCAGGACGCGGTGGGGGGCTGCTGCTTTGGTGTCCGGCCGCGTCCGGCCGGGACCGGCCGTCTGCGGCTGGTCCCGGCGAATACGCGGCGAAGTCTCACCGGCCCTGCTGGCTCTCGTCGCCGTCGCGCAGCGCGTCCTCGATGAGCGTGCGGTTGATCGTGTCGCGGCCGTGGATGCACGTGGCGTAGACCCGCAGCAGCACCGCGACGCTGTTGCCGGCCCACTCGGCGACCTGGGCCGGGTCGACGCCGGCGTTCAGCCAGGCGGACAGGCAGGCGTGCCGCAGGTCGTAGGGCCGCCGGGCCAGCGGGGAGGCGGCCAGGGCGGGGGGGAACGCCAGCAGCCGGGCGCCGTGCCAGGCGCGGCCGTAGGTGCTCTCGGACAGGTCGCCGCCGCGCTGGCCGCGGAACAGGCGCCCGTCCGGGGCGGTGCCGAACTGGTCGATGTGGCTGCGCAGGTAGCGGGTGAGGGCGGGATGGCAGGGCACGGGGCGGACCTCGCCCTCGGCGCGGTGCTTGAGCTGGCGGGGGTCCCGCCGCCGTCCCGACCGTGTCCAGCCGGCTCCGGCGGCGGGCGCGCTGCGGTGCAGGTACAGGGTTCCCCAGCCGCCGCCTGCGGGCAGGTCCAGGTTCAGGTCGGCGCGTAGCTCGACGGCCTCCGACGGCCGGGTCCCGGCATAGTAGATGCAGGCGAAGAAGGCCACCAGCTTGGGCCCGGTCCGGGGCTGGTAGCTGACGGCGGTCAGCAGCTCCTCGGCCTGGCGGCGGCTGACGACTACCCGGGGGTCGATGACCCCTTCGGTGGTCTTCGGCGGCGTCCACGCCGTGGCGGCGGCCGGGAGCGGGTTGATGTCCAGGCCGCGGCCGACGCCGTAATCAAGCACGGTGCTGAGCACGGCCCGCTTGCGGGCGATGGTGTTCGCCGCCGCGGGCGTGCCGTCGGTCCTGGACGCGATCGCATCCAGCACGTCGAGCATGAGGTCGGGGTCGGCCAGGTCCGCCAGCGGCCGCGAGCGGCCCGCGACCCAGCGCAGCACCGCCGCGACATCCTCCGGCGGGCCGGGCCTGTCCCGGAACGCCCAGCAATACAGCGCGTGGCGGAGCTGGCCATCGCCGGGGCGCCCCGGGCCGGGCGCCAGCAGCACCGGGGTGACGGTGGCCAAGGTCTCCGCGATCGAGCGGACCGAGTTTGCTGACAGCCCCTTCCGCCGCCGCGCCAGGTAGTTCAGCGCGTGCTGGTACCAGCTCAGTTCCCCTGCCGTGGCGGCCTCGGCCCGGGCCTTCCTCACCTCGGGCACCGGCAGTCCGGTGGCAACGTCGAACGGCACGCCGCCGCGCGCGTAGGTGCGCAGCTGGGCCAGGCGGCTTTCCGCCAGCGCCCTTGTCGTGAACGTCTCCGGGTGCGTGGCACCCGGCCGAGGCAACTCGGCCAGCCGTTCGATGACACTTCGAGGCCACCTGGCATGGCCCGGATGGTAGCGCCGGGCACCGGCATTCTGGCCGGGTGATACAGCGGGTGCTTACACTTTCTACAGCCGTGCACCTATCTCGCTGACAAGGCACACGAAGTGTTCTTAGGCCGCCGGTGCCCGTGTCGGGCGTCTCGTCCCGGACTCACGCGCTACCAGCGCCGACCTGCTCGCGTTCGACGGCTTCGATCCCTTCACTACCGACGGCTTGGAACTGCGCAGCGCTTCTGGCTTTTGCGGCACGGAGCAGTATGACGATGGCAGTGTAGACAACGAAGCCGAGGATGACTCCGACGAACCACGCGTTGTTGTAGAGCCATCCGACGGGCGGGACGTACTCGCCGATGATGAGGACAGCGGTGACCGCGAGGAAGACGCCGATGGCGACGAGGTTGTATCCGCCGGAGGCCCGGTAGATTCCGTCAGGCTGGTAGAGATCGCGGACTGCGAGGCGGCGGCGCCGCACAATGAAGAAGTCCGCCATCACGATGCCCAGAATCGGCCCCAGAACAGCACCGATGTTGTCCAGCACGCTGTACAGGGTGTCGGGGTTCTTCATGATTTCCCAGGGCCCGTACACGAAGGAGATGATGATGGCTACAACGGCGGCCCGCTTGAAGGTAAAAAGCCGGGGAGCCAAGTTGTTGAGGTCATAGCTGGGCGAGACGATATTGGCCGGTATGTTTACGCTGATCGTGGCTAGCGCCAGGATGAGCGCGCCGATGACGCTGAGTGCCGGAATGTTGATGGCGGTGAGCACGTCGGCAGGATTCCACAGTGTCTTGTGGAAGAGGTCGATTCCGGCCGAGACGATGAGCGCTGCCATTGCATAGTAGACAATGCTGGCGGCTGGCAGGCCGATCATCGTCCCCCAGAACTGTTCCTTGTTGGAGCGTGCGAAGCGGGTCAGGTCCGGGATGTTGAGGGCCATGGTTGCCCAGCTTCCGGCGATGAAGAGGGCGACACCAGGGATGAATTTGGTCTCGAAGAAATCGGCCATCCCGATATGGGATGGCTGGGAGAAGAGCGGTCCCACGCCGTGGGCGGAGGTGAGTATCCAGCCGAGCATGATCGCCACAACGACAAAGATGGCCGGTCCGGCCCAGACTTCGAAGCGCCGGATCGTTTCCATACCGTGGCGCAGGACGAGGAAATTGAGCAGCCAGTAAACCACCATGGCGATCCACAGGTTGGCGCTGGCCCCGAGGAAAGAATAGTGGTCAAGGCTCCGCCAGGCGGGCATGGCGGTGCGGAACAGCAGGTTCACGGCCAGAGCGGCGAGGTAACTTTGCACACCGAACCAGCCCACGGCCACAGCGCCGCGGAGCAGGGCGGGGATGTTGGCGCCACGGACGCCGAATGAGGCTCGTGCCCAGACCGGGAATGGGATGCCGTACCGGGAGCCGACGCGGCCATTGTAGCCGATGACGAATGTCTGGATCAGTGTTCCAGCTGCGGCGATGATGAATGCTTGCCAGACGGAGAAGCCTATGACGATCAGGCCCCCCATCCACGTGAAGTTGAAAATGTTGTGGACCATGCCCATCCACAGCGTGGCGTAATGCCACCAGGTCCAGCGCCGGTCGGTGAGAGGCGTTGGCGCAAGATCAGGGTTGGTGAGGGAGGGGTGGCCTTGCTGGAGGATTGCTGCCCGTTCTTCGCCGGATGCCGGATTGGCCGACAGGTTCGAGGTCATGACAAAGTCTCCTAGGTCAGGTCAGAGGTACGGCATGGGCCCGGGCGGGAACCGGCCGAGCGTTCGCCTGAGGAAACGCCCCCGGCCAGGGGAATTGAGGACGGCACCATCACGGCAGACCTCCTCGCCGCGGCTGTAGACGATGGCTGGTGCGCCCTGGCACTCCCATGACTCGAACGGGCTGTAGTCCACCGCCATGTGGTGTGTGCGGGCGGACAGCGTGATGTGCCGGGCAGGGTCAAATACGATGATGTCGGCATCGGCGCCTGGTTTGAGCCTGCCCTTGCCCGGCATCCCGAATATCTCGGCCGGAGTGGTAGCGGTCAGGGCCACCAGGTCGTTTTCGGTGATGTGTCCGGCCCGCACACCGCGGTCGTACAGAAGTGGCAGGCGGTACTCGATGCTGGGCAGTCCGTTGGGAATCTTAGAGAAGTCATGCTGGCCGAGATGTTTCTGGCCGCAGAAGTTGAACGGGCAGTGATCGGTCGTGCAGATCTGCAGCGCACGTTGCCGCAGCGCGCTCCACAGCACGTCCTGGTCGGCCGGGCTGCGTAGTGGCGGGGAGCAAACGTATTTGGCACCATCGAAGCCTGGGCGTGCCAGTTCGTCCTCGGTGAGCATCAGGTAGTGCACGCAGGTCTCGGCGAAGACGGACTGCCCGCGGTCCCGGGCCTGTTGGATCTGGTGGACGGCGTCGGCGCAGGAGACGTGGACGAAGAAGACCGGCCGCTGCGCCCACTCGGCCAGGCGGATCGCGCGGGCCGTGGCCTCGGCTTCGACTCCGGGGGGGCGTGTTGCGGCGTGATATCTGGGCTCTGTGTGGCCAGCGGCGAGGGCCTCTTCGACGTTAACCTCGATTGCATCCCCGTTCTCGGCGTGCACCTGGACCAGCCCGCCGGTGGCTGCCGTACGCCGCAGCACGCGGAGCAGCTGCTCGTCGTCGGCCATCAGGCTGCCCTTAAACGCCATGAAAACCTTGAAGGAGGTCACCCCCGCGTCGACGAGGTCCTGCATCTCTTCGATGGCGCGTGGGCTGGCGTCGGTGACGGCCAGGTGGAACCCGTAGTCGATGTGTGCCTTGCCCGATGCCTTCTGCTGCCAGACGGAAAGTCCCTCGCAGAGGCTGCCGTTGGTTTGCAGCGCAAAATCTATGATGCTGGTTGTTCCGCCCGCAGCAGCTGCGGCCGTCCCGGTGTCGAAGTCGTCGGCGGTGACGGTACCCATGGTTGGCATCGCCAGGTGCGTATGGCTGTCGATCAGTCCGGGCAGCAGTAGACAGCCGCCGACGTCGACGACCGCGTCGGCGTCGGCGGCGAGGTCTCGGCCAATGCTGGCGATCTGTTCACCGTCGGTGAGGACATCGGCGCGGAAGCTTTCGCATGCGGTGACCACGGTCCCGCCCCGCAGCAGCCTGCGCATGTTCCTCATCTCCTACTGCTGGCCGTCTCGGCAGTAACGATGCGGGCGTACCCGGCCGGGTCGGTGGCGCCTTCGGTGGAAATGACCAGGATGCGGTCATGCCTGGTCAGGCCGAGTTCGCCAGAGAAGGCGAGCAGTCCGGCTAGTCCTGCCGCGCCGCTCTCGCCGGAGACAATGCCGTCCCGCGCGAGCAAGCGCATGGCTTCCTCGGCTTCGTAGTCCTCCACAGCCGTGAAGACGTCGAGGCCCGCACTCACTTCAGGCCATGCGACCAAGGACGGCGAGCCGCAGTTGAGCCCGGCCATGATCGAGTCCTGTCTGCCAGGGAGACGGACTGGGTAACCGGCCTCGACGCTGGCCAGCACGCAGTCGGCGCTGGCCGGTTCGACTCCGACGATACGGGCGGGCGTGTCCCGGAAACAGCGGGCGATCGAGGCGGCGAGGGCACCGACGCCGATCTGCACGACGACCACCGACGGCTCGGGGCGGTGCTCCTGCGTAAGCTGGGTGAGGATCTCACCGGTGAGCGTGCTATAGCCGTCGATGACCCAGCCGGGAACCTTGGTATAGCCTGGCCAGGAGGTGTCGGAGATAACCAGGTGCCTGTCGTCGGCCAGCTCGGCGCTGGCGGCGACGGCGGCGTCATAACCGCCATCGACGACGGTGACCTCGGCGCCTTCGGTGGTGAGGGCCTGGCGGCGCGCCGGGACCATGTCGGCGGGCACGAGAATGTGTGCGGCAAGGCCCAGCAGGCGGGCCATGCGCGCCACGGCCCGCCCATGGTTGCCGTCGGTCGCCGCGACCAATGTGAGGTCTGCCTTCCCGGTAACCTGGGCGGCGAGCCCATCCCAGGACGGCGTCACGGCGGGATCGACGCTAAGCCGCTGGCAAAGTACCCGGTACGTTGCCCACGACGCGCCGAGAATCTTGAACGAGGGCAGGCCCAGCCGCATCGACTCGTCTTTGACCAAGACGGAGGCGACTCCGAGACGGCGCGCCGCGGCGGGGGCCTCGCGCAGCGGGGTGGGCTGGTAGTCGGGCCAGGAGCGGTGGAACAGGAGCGGCCGTGGGTCAGGTGGTGTGACCGCGGCCCGGTTCAGCCGGGGGTTGGCGAGCAGGCGGGGCGTTCCCATCAACGGCCTGCCGGCTGGGTGGCGATTGCCGTGACGATCGCGGCGTATCCGAGGGCCCCGGCGTAGAGGTCGTCGGTGGCGATGGACTCGTCGACGCTGTGCGCCTGGTCTTCGTCGCCGGGCCCGAACCCGATCGTCGGGATACCGAGGTGTCCGGCGGTGCCCGAGCCGTTGGTGCAGAACGCGTAGTGGCCGCGCTGGGCGGGCATGCCCTGTGCGGCCAGCGCGGAGAGCACGGTGTCGACCAGCGGGCTGTCGCCCAGGTACCAGGCGGGCGCGAAGTTCGGGGCCTCGACCTGGACACCGGTGTAGGTGGTGTAACGGTCGACGGCGATCGACACCGAGGCGGTGGCGCCCCGCTCGGCGGCTACCCGGTTGACGATGCTGCGCACTGGCGCGAGAACGTCCTGGTCGGTCTCCCCGGGCAGGGTGCGCCGGTCGAAGGTCGCCAGGCACTGGTCGGGGATGACCGACAGCCCGGGATAGGGTCGGGAGACTACGTCGGTGAGCACGAGGATGCCCGGGCCGAGGACCGGGTGCTGCGGTGCCGGTGCGCGGCGCAGCGCGGTGATCACGTCGGCCATCACGTCAGCGGCGTTGACGCCGACCGCCGGATGCGCCGAGTGCGCGGACTTGCCGGTTACCTCCACGAGGATCTCCGCTCGGCCTCGCTGGCCGATGGCCACCCGCCGGGAGGTGGCCTCGCAGATCACCACGTAGTCGGGCTGGGCCTGCTCGGCCACCCGGACCAGGCTAGGGCCCTCTGCGAGTTCCTCGGCGACGGTGCCCGCGACGATGATCCGGCCCACGCGAAGCGAATCTCGCAGCGCCGCCACCCCGAACACGCAGGCCGCGAGCGGCCCCTTCATATCCACCGCGCCGCGACCGTAGATCCGGCCATCGGCCAGCTCGCCGGCAGGGTTATGGGCCCAGGCGGCCGGGTCGGTCACCACCACCGTGTCGAGGTGTGAGTCGAGCAGGATCGTCGGGCCTGGGCCCAGCTCGAGAGTTCCGGTCACGTTGCCCGCGTCGTCGACTTCGACGGTGAAGCCGAACCGTTCGAGCTGACTGCGCAGCACCTTGGCGATCTCGCCCTCCTCCAGGGAGTGACTGCGCACAGCGAGCAGCTGCAGCAAGAAGTCGTTGAGCGCCTCACGATCCACTGACAGGAGTGGCGTGCTCACAGTGTGCTCCTCTCCGCCGCGCGGCGCGCGCCGCGCGCTGTCCTTGTGACGGTTCCCGGGCGCCGCCCGGTGGTCCTGTTGTCGCTGTAGACCGTGCACCCGCCAACCAGCACCCGCTTTACCCCGGGCGGGGTCTGGCACGGGTCCTGATAAGTGGCGGTGTCGATATAGCGGCCGGTGTCGAGCAGGACCAGGTCGGCCCGCTGCCCGCTCCTGATGCGTCCGCGATCGGACAGGCCGAGCCGGTCGGCAGGGCGGCTTGCCAGCCGGGCGACGGCTTCCTCGACTGTGATCACACCCTCGCGCAGCGCGAGGCGTCCGAGTACCCGCGCGGCGGTGCCGAACAGGCGGGGGTGCGGATGGGCGTTGAAGATCCCGTCCGAGCCGACCAGCGCGCCGGGCAGCGTGAAAATGGCGCGGACTGCGTCCTCGCTGGCGTAGTGGTCGACCATGCCCGCGTCGAGATCGGTGTCGGCGAGCAGGTCAAGCACTGCCACGGCGGGATCGACGCCGCGCTCGCCAGCGATCTGCTCCAGGCTTTTGCCCACGTCACCACAGCGTGCGCCGGCAGCCTCGGTGATCGTGATCCCGGCAGGACCGCAGCACCCGTAGAGGTTCTCCCAGCCAGGCAGCCCGCGCTCCATGTCGCGCAGCATGCGCCGGCGTTCGTCGCCGTCGCGGAGCCGGCGCAGGATGACGGCCGGGCCGCCTGCCAGCGCCCACGGCGGCAGCAGTGCGGTGAGCAGTGTGCTCCCGGCACCGTAGGGGTACTGGTCGAATGTCAGGTCGACTCGCTGCGTGGCGTCTTCCACCAGGCGGGCAGGTTCTCAAGCAGGCTGGGTGACCCGACGAGCTTGAGGTGGGAGATGTGAAGGGATGCGCCGGTGCGCTCGGCCACCTGCACGAACTCGCCGATCGCGGCAAGCACCCCGGCAGCTTCATTGCGCACGTGCGGCATCAACGGAGTGTCGTACTGGGCGGCCACCTCGGCCAGGGCCTGCAACTCCGCAGTGTCGGCATACAGGCCGGGGGCGTAGATCAGCCCGAAGGAGAGCATCCGGGCGCCGGCGGCCAGGCCGGCGCTCACCTCCTGTTGCATCCGGGCCAGTTCCGCCGGCTCGGGGCCACGGCCGGACAGGCCAAGCACGACGTCGCGGACCGCGGAATGCGGCACGCTCGCGACGATGTTCGGCGCCGGCCGTGCCGCCTCGACGGCGGCCAGGTAGTCGGCCATGGATTCCCATGCCCACTGCTCCGGGCCAGGCCCCTCCAGGGCGGCGAGATAACGCCGCCGGTCCTCCCGTCCGGAGGGCCGCACCGGCGCGGGGCCCAGCCCATCCGGGCAGATCACCTCGGTCGTGAAGCCTTGCGCCAGCTTCGGCGTCAGCAACGGGTCGGTAAAGACCCGCAGCGCCGAGTGCGCATGCATGTCGATGAACCCCGGGCAGAGCAGCAGGCCGTCGGCCTCGATCAGCTCTCCGCAGCTGTCCAGCGGCAGCCGCTGTGCCACGGCCGCGATCCGTCCTCCGCTCACGGCCACGTCGGCCGGGTGCGGCGGCCGGTCACCGTCGGCGACCTGCGCGCCGCGGAACACGAGATCGGCTTGCATGAATCGCTGCTTCCCTGCGAGCCTGCCAGGATCGATTAACGGCCCGCGCCGCTGAGCTGCATTCGCGGAACGGCACAGCGAGGGGGCCGACCTCGGCGCCCGCCCATGCACAACTGCGTCATGATCTATCGCTCTCCCCATGGACTAGCTGGGACACCTGGGGCGAGTATAATGTCAGTTGTCATACGACTGTCAAGTGTTCATATGAAGTCTGAGGTATACTCGTACCGTGGCCAACGTTTTCCGTGCCCCGGACCGGCCGGATGGTACTGCGGCTCTGCTAGAACCCACCACGCTGCGGCCGCGGCGCCCGCTCAGCGACGAAATCCGGGACGCCATCGCGGCGGAACTCATCCTCAGCGGGGCGGTGCCCGCAGGTCGGCACTTGCCGACAGAGGCTGAATTGTGCAAGCGCTACCGCGCCTCCCGGGCTACCGTGCGGGCGGCACTGCGCAGCTTGCAGGAAGCCGGATACATCAGTACTCGGCACGGCCTCGGGTCGCTCGTGCTGCCACGTCCCAGCGTGATCCGCTCCGGAATCGATCAGCTATGCTCGTTCGAGACCTTCGCCGCGGAGCAGGGCCGCAAGGTCGAGACAACCGATCTCGAGATCGAGGAGGTGAGCCTGGATCCCCGGACCGCTGGGATCCTCGCGGTCCCGGCGGAGTCTCGTGCACTCGTGATCCGGCGGGCCAAGATCTACGACGGAGTCCGGGTGGGGTGGATCGTCGATTACGTCATCGACGGGGTTCTGCCGTTTGCGACGATCATCGACGAGTTCGATGGCTCAGTGCTCGACGTCCTGCTCAACCATGAGGAGACCGAGGTCGAGTACTCCGACTGCGACATCGTGCCCCTCACCCTCGATGCCGGGTTGGCGCGGCGGCTGGCTGCCCGGCGCGGATCCGCGGCGCTCTTCCTCAACGAGCTCACCCGCACCCGCTCAGGACGGATCGTCAACTGGAGCCAAGCCTGGCTCCTGCCCGAGCACTTCCGGTTCTTTGTCCGCCGACGCCGGCAGTTCAGCCCGCGGAGCTGAGAGCCAGGATGCCGGCGAGCTGGCAGGTCACAGCCACCGGCTCCACCACCGACACGGCGACGGCGGCCTCGAGCTGTTCGGCCAGCGGTGCCATCCCTGCGCAACCGAGCACCAGGGCACCCGCGCCGACTCTGGCCACCCGTTCGGCGGCTCGAAGGTAGGGCTCGAGATCGATGACCTCGGCGCAGGTGAGCGCTTCGGCAGGTCCTGTCGGCTCGACGGAGGCGCACCATGGGCCCAAGCCGTAGCCGCGGATCTGATCCCACTTGCGGCGCGCGGTCTGCTCGGTCAGCGTGAGCACACCGAAGCGCTCCTCGATCGCCGCCGCGATCCGCAGGGAGACCTCTCCGATTCCCAGGACCGCGCGGAGCGCATCCTCGGGTCACCGTGGCAGGCCACGACGAGCACCGGTTCGGTCATTCCTGCCGCGAAATCGATCACCAGCCTCCGCGCGTGCTCGATCTGCTGGTCAGTCTCGACTATCGGCGGACCGTCCTCGAGCTGACACATCCGTGGTGCGACGCCGGGAACTGTAGATACAACTTAGGGCTTGCGGGAAAATAACCCGTAGCTTCCTGGAATCCGGCACGCTGATGTGCTATGGGCGTGATCGAGGTTACCGGGGAGATGCTGGCGGCGAAGTTCGAGGTGATCTTCCCGCATCTGGATGAG
>Ga0209061_1002313_pt1 | contig 24949 bp, 23 predicted proteins | sample Coa_R1_10_FD_187157 | JGI IMG/M metagenome (GOLD analysis project Ga0209061, IMG submission 187157) | Surface soil microbial communities from Centralia Pennsylvania, which are recovering from an underground coalmine fire - Coalmine... | ecosystem: Environmental > Terrestrial > Soil >...
TCGCGGGCACACAGGTCGCCGAAGACCGTATGTTGGAACGGCTTGAGGGAGCCGACGCGGAACAGAGCCTGCACGAAGCCTTAGAGAGGGCTTTGCTCGCCTGGGCTGCCGGAATGCGAGAGGCCTTACGTGGCGGGCGCGGCATTACAGCTCGTGAGGAAGAAGAGGAAGACGCCGAACGGTTTCGCCTTATCGAAGAGGCCGACTCGGAAAGGGCCTTTCTGCGGGACGAGCTGAAAACCGGCGTGGTCGAGGCGGCTGTGCTGGAACGTGATGTGCGCCGAGAAAGCCGTTTTCGTTTGCTTTCTGAAAAGGAGTTCGAGCCTTTACTGCGTGAGTATCGCTAAAAATGGAAAAACGAATTTTTGGCATCGAAACCGAGTTCGGGTGCATGGTGCGCGATCCTTCGGTTGGAACACCCGAAGAGATCGTCGAACAGGTAAAGGACTATGCCTTCTACGATAAGCGCTATGGGCTGATTGACCTTCATGCGCGTGACTACGCCTTTGAACCGGCACGTGCCGGGGGCTTTCTGCGCAACGGGGGTCGCCTCTATATAGATGCCGTCGGTAGCCATGAGGAGTATGCCACCCCAGAATGCTGCGATCTGCTAGACCTCGTGCGCTACGACAGGGCCGGGCGTATCCTGCTCTCCCGCCTGTTAAAAGACCTACAGCTTAGCCCGGTGGTTAGCTTTCATAACAACAGCATAGACCACTTCGGTGGGCACACCTTCGGCTGCCATGAAAACTATCTGGTGCAGCTTGAAGACCGCTTCTTTACCGATGCCCTCTCAAGCCTCTTGCCGTTTCTGGTAACACGCCAAATTTTTGCCGGTGTGGGGCGTGTGGGCGGGCATCGGCTAACCCGCCCCTCCAGCAAAAACAACATCATGACCCTCAGCGAGCACGAAGTAGACTACGTTTGGGTCTCCAACTTCTATGGGGTAGAGATAGACCCTACGGTCAATTTTCAGCTCTCGCAGCGTGCCGATCACATTGTTAAGACCATTAGCTCGCGCGTCCGCTTCAACCGAGCGATCATCAATCCGAAATGGGATAGCTACTACTCCTACTCAAACCTGCATCGGCTGCATGTGCTCTTCGGTGAAAGCAACATGAGCGAATATGCCCTCATGTTAAAGGTGGGCACGACCTGTTTAGTGCTCGACCTCATTGAGGACGGAATCGCTCCGCCGGATGTGGAGGTGGCCGATCCGTTAGAGACGTTGCGTTCGGTCTCGCGCGATCCCACCATGAAATGGATGGTGCGTTTACGAAACGGACGCACTATTTCGGCCATTGACCTACAACGTCGCTATCTTGATGCGGCGAAACGCTATCTTTATCGGCGTGACCCTCAAACCGATCTCGTGCTCAGAGAGTGGGAAACTATTTTGGACGATCTGGAGCGGGACCCGCTTTCGACCGCCGACCGGCTCGACTGGGCTGCGAAGTTTGTGCTCTATCGGCAGTACATGGAGGAGACCGGGGCAAGCTGGCAAGATGATGTGATGCAGAGCCTCGACTTGGAGTATCATAATGCAACACCGGAAGAGGGGCTGTTCTACGGTTTGGAGCAGGCCGGTCTGATGCGGCGCCTTGTTACCGATGAGCAGGTGGAGGAGGCGCTGACCAATCCGCCCGAAAACACACGCGCCTATGGGCGTGGGCTTATTGTGGCGCAACTTTTAGCACATCCCGGGCTGCGCTACGTGATCGATTGGGATGCGATCTATATCGAGCGCAATCGGCAGCTCGACCTGAAGAATCCGTTCCATACCTACGAGAAAGAGGCCATGCGCTTCTTGCGCGGCGTGTAAGGTTTTCTTGTGCCTACACCTTTAGCCCTTAGGGCGGGCCTAAAACCCGCCCTATAATCATAGGGGGAACTTCAAGGAAGCCATCGAGTCGTACGAAAGTAAAAAGGAAAGAGGAATGGCGCTATGATTCCAATGCGTGCTCATTTTGAGGCCGAACTGAACAGCCTGCGCGAGACGATGCTGGAGATGGCTACCTGTGCCGATAACATGTTGGCGCAGGCAGTTGAGGCGCTGATAAGCGGCAATATAGAGCTTGTGCAGAAGGTGATTGCCCAAGACGATACGGTTGACCGCTACGACATTGAGATCGAGAGTAAGTGTCTGCGCCTCATCGCCACGCAGCAGCCTGTGGCCCGAGATTTACGCACGATTGGAACAGCTTTAAAGGTCATTACGGATGTGGAGCGCATCGGAGACTATGCGGTGGATATCGCGAAGATCGGGCGAAGGCTTGCTCGTGCCCAACAGATTTATCGGCCTCTTGTGGATGTTCCGCGCCTAGCCCATCTTAGCCGGGTGATGTTGCAGGACGCGCTCCAGGCTTTTATTCATCACGATCTCAATCTGGTTGAAAAGGTTATTCGCGATGACGATGAGGTCGATAGGCTCTATCATGCCATGCGAGAGCGCCTCACCCAAGAGATCGTGGAGCACCCTTCGAGCGCCCTTTTGGCGCTGAATATTATGTTCGCCGCCAAATATCTCGAAAGGGTGAGCGATCATGTGGTGAACATCGCCGAGCGCGTTTGGTTTGTGGAGACCGGCGAATTAAAGCCGGCGCGCGAGTTTCTTAACGAAGAGGATTCGCCTTAAACCTCCCCGTCTTGCAGACGGTCTTAGCAGACAGCAACGCAGCGGTCTTGCAGACAGCGATGCAGCGGCCAGTGAGATAGACGATGAAGGGAATAAACTGGCCGCTGAGGGGCAGGGGGCTGCAGAGGGCTGTCCATCTCATGGTTCTAGAGTCAATTCGTGGAGTAAGCCGGTCTTGTTCGCCCCCTATCCCGACCTTTCCCCCGATTCGGGAGGTGCTAGCGCACGGCGATGCAGCGGCCAGAGAGATAAGCGATCATGGAAACTGTGCTGGCCGCAAAGGTGCCTTCCGCGAGGACGCTCATCGCTGGGTACTCCGCTTTAAAAGGAGAGAGATGCACTTAGGGGAGGGGGCGAACAAGGCGCTTGAGGAGGAGGGCTAATTGTCGGCTTTTAGGGATGGCAGGGCGTTTGGACAGCACGTCATAGCCTTGCGATTCGATACGGCGTAAAACCTCCAACCCACCTTGTGTGAACATTGCGATGTCCAATCGAAGCCTTTTGTCTACTCGGTTACAGAGCGCTTGGCCTTCTAGAAACAGCGCTCGGGTGCGTTCGACTTCAAAGCGCATTAACTCGGCAAAAGCCGGTGTGAACTTGCGCGCATGAAGCTCCTCTTCTGAATAGCCAAAGCGAGCCATGTCCTCTAGGGGGATGTAGATTCGCCCTTTCGCGAGATCACGTGTTACATCCTGCCAGAAGTTGGCAAGTTGAAGCGCGGTGCAGGTTTTATCGGACAGGGCAAACCGCTCCGCATCTCGGTAGCCGGCGAGATAGAGTACAAGATGACCTACCGGATTAGCCGAGTAGCGACAATAGCCCAGCAGGTCGTCGTAGGTGGGATAGCGTGTGCAGATTTGGTCTTGGCGAAAGGCATGCAGCAGATGGCGGAAAGGCTCGGGCGGGATTTGGAACCGCCTAACGGTCTCTTCCAGCGCGACGAAGACGGGATGGTGCGGATTGCCATCGTACATGGCATCGAGTTCCGTTTCCCACCAATCGAGCAGCGCCAGCGATTTTTGAGGATCACCGATCTCGTCGCCGAGGTCGTCGCTAATACGGCAATAGGCATAAATGTTATAGAAGTGTTGACGGAGATGGCGAGGGCAAAAGATTGTGGCCACCAGAAAGTTTTCGTAGTGCGATTTGGCGAGACGGGCACAGTATCGCCGCGCCTCCTCTAAGGTCGGTTGGCCCTCATAGCGATAGGGATGCGTAAGAGAGAGTGAATCGCCTGTACTTGTGTTCATAATAAAATGATACCTCAGTCGCATCGCACGGCCGCAAAGTTTTTTAGCCGTTCAGCGGCAGCACCAGTTGAGGGGTTTGAATGGTGTGCTCTGCGGAAATAGAGGTAACGGCGGTGCCGACGGCAAAGAACTCGATGGTGTGGCTGCCCCAGCTATAGTTACTTTCGGTGACGCGGGTGCCCACGATCCCTTCCGCTTGCTCCGCCTCCGCTTCGGCCTGCATGCGCGATAGGGCCAGCTCGCGAGCGTCGTAGAGTGCCTGCGTGTAGTTTTGCAGTTCAACGTTGCGCCCCATTTGGTTAAGGGCTTGCAGAAAGCCTCGGTAGGCCACATGGTAAACGCAGACGCCCATGACTAAGGAGATAGGGCGGTAGCCGGCTTTCAGCAGCGTCCAAAACTCTTGGCCGCTGAGGTCGGAGGTAAACGGCCGATTGCGGTGCGTGCGATAGTGCTCTCCGGTACGGTGGCGAATGGCGGTGCCGATGGCGATGAATTCCGCGATTCCCTCACCCCAGGCGGATTGACTCACCTCAAGGCGCACGCCCACGATGCCGTCGGCTCCCAGAAGGTCGGCCTCCTCTTCCATACGCGTCATGGCCAGCTCGCGTGCCTGATACATGGCCTGTGTCAGCACCGTCATCTCCTGATTTTGGAAGACACGGGCGAACTGAAAGCCGATATGATAGATGGAACTGCCCATAACGAAGCCGACAGGGTCGAAGCCGGCCTCGCGAACAAGCAGAAACTCGTTGACGGAGAGGTCGCTGGTGAAAAAGGCACGCTTTTGCGCGGTGCCACGCATTTCCATGAGGCGCTGGCGAGCGGCCTCCGGCAGTCCGGCCTGAGAGCCGGGGGTATAGTCACTCATATATCAGCCTCCTTTGAGTTGTTGCGCTGTGTCGCTCATCATGAGTTGCAGTTCGATTTGGGGCGTTACATTAGGAGCCGGATAGGGGGCGATGGCGGTGCCAAGAGCAGTGAAGTAGTGGATAACCGCAGAGTAGCGGTTCTCATCTCCTTCAATAAAATCGTGATGCATCTCGATATCGCTGCCTATAATGCCGGTGGCCTGAACCGCCAGAGCTTCGTGCACCATGCGCTCCATGGCGCGCTCTCGCGCTTGATAGAGGGATTGGGTGAAATCGGTAAGCTCCTGGTTCATCCAACCGGTGCCGAAGGGGCTGCTCGCCATCTGGGTGCGCCAGGTGGCCACCTGGCAGAATACACAGCATCCAAAGGCGAAACCCACCGGTCGAAACCCCGCTTGGTGCAAAGTGTAGTAGTCGTGGCCGGAAAGGTCGCTCACAAAGGGCAGGCTGCCCGGCTGATGATAGGTGCGAATAGGCTCCTTAATCGCCGTGCCGAAGGCCAGGAATTCGAGCACGGAGTTTTCGAGGGTACGACGGATGATCTGCATTCCCACAATGCCGTGGGCGCCTAGCAGAGCGGCCTCCTGTTGCATACGGTTGAGGGCGAGATGACGGGCGGCATAGTAGGCCTGGCTAAGAGCGGTAAGCTCCATGGAGCTGCCCGACCAGGAGGGCAGATACTGAAACCCGATCTGGTAGATGGAGCTGCCCATAACCTGCCCAAGAACCTCCACGCCGATGTCACGCAGCAGAAGCTGCTCGTTGATGGATAGGGTGGAAGAGAAACCTCTGTGGGCATTTGCGATGGTGGCGGCCTGTTCACGCAATCGCTCCACGGCGTTGAGCGGCAGCCCACCACCTGCGAGACTCCTAAGGCTCTCTTGTTGACGCTGGGCTGCGTTCGGGTCGTCGGGTTGTCCAAGGCTAAAAAAGCGCATTGTTTTGGTTCCTGGCAGTTAGGATAGGCCAATAAATTTGGCAAGGGCGTTGCGCGCTGCCGCGCTCTTGCGGGCGCGCTCGCCGATCTCTTGATCGAGCGCCGTTACCCACTCTTCCACCGGAATCTCTTCGGTTTTTAAGGCGATGCCTCTTACGATACGGGTACGTGTGGCTCTAAGATTTCCTCGACCGGGGTCTTCCAGCGTGTAACTCCATTCGCTCAGTTGAACACGAATTTGGTGAACGCTTTTGTGTGCAGAAAACAACCCTCCCTTGTATTTCACCTCTGTCTCTTGCGGCAACACCTGGGTGAGCATGGAGGCGAGCAGGTCTAGAAAGGCGCGTTGGTCACGGGTGTACTGTTTGGATAGAGAGGCAGCAACCCCAAATTTCAGCCATTCTGGCTCGTCATCTAGTTGGTCGCTCAATCGAGGTTTCTCCTCCGGCTCATTTTGAAGTCTCTTTCTGCATGGACGTTAAAAACTCCTGCTTCGTTTCTGAATTTGATACAACCGGTGGACGTTTGAAGGGGTCACAGCAGCGAGTGTGGGAACGTTTCAGAAAAGAAAAAGCCCTGTGGGGTAGAATGCATTCACCATTCCAATTTTTTAAGCACGGTGTCGGAAAAGAGAAAAGGAAAATTCTATGCTGTGGAAACGCTGGGAAAGGCCTACCATTTGCTCGATTTGTTGGTTGCTTGGCTTGATGATATTGCTTTTAGGGGCTTCGCGCTGTGGGTGGGCGAAGGATGTTGTTGAGTCGCTTTTCCATCGGGAGATAGCTCACGCAGCCGAGGCGATGGAGTGGCATGGGGAGCCTTTATCTCGTGATACCCTCTATGCGCTTGCCGCAACGGGGATTTCTTGGGAGCCGGTTTGGGGCCGCGCGCATCTGTTTTGGATGGGGTGGGCCCGCTGCGATAAAAAGGATTTGCTCGACAAGAGGAACAAGCAGGTAGGCCAACGGTTAGCAGAGATACAAGCCAGCTATGCCGCCCAGGACTGGAGCCATGTGGTCGATCTGGCGACGAGGGATTTCTCTTTTCGCACTATCACCTGCAACCCCGACCTGAAGCTTGCCGTAGGGGAAAGCTTCTTGCAGTTAGGGCGCCCAGAGCGGGCTTTTCCTGTGTTGGCATCGGCCTATCAGGCGGAACGACTGGGGCGTGGAGGCGACACGATTTTAGAGGAGACGGACTGGAGGGTGCGTCGTGATGCCTTTGAGGCCGCACGCGCAGCGCACCTGACAAAGGAGGCCATTGTTTTCGGGCTTTCTTTGCTGTTTCAGCCCTCTTCCGAAAACCCTCGGGTAAACAACGAGGTATTGGCCTACTTAGAGCGGCAGGGTATCAGTATAGAGCGCGTGGCGTTGGGGATATTGCAGGCCCCGGCACGCCTAACCGGCTTGCCGGCCTACAGCTATGTGGCTGCCGATCTTTTAGCGATGAACCCAAATCCTGAACTTCTGCCGGTATTTATGGCGATGGAGCAGAGCGGAGATGTCTACTTGCGGGCGCGGGCGCTTATCGGTTTGGCGGCCCTTGCCTATCAACCGGACCCTAACACACAAGCAAACCCCTTTGGGGAGGCTCTGCCTTTTACGCCCACGGTAACCGGTTTATCGGCCGATCAACGCGCACAAATTGAGGATATGGCCATACGTGCAGTTCACGATGGGAACTATCGTTTACGCGCTGCCGGCGCCCTCGCGCTGGGGCTGATCGGAGGAGAAGAGAACCGTGCTTTATTGGTGAAGCTGGAGCACGACCCGGCCTGCTATGTTATCCCCACGGGTGTGCGAGGGCTAGAGCAGTTGCGATTCCCGGTAAGGGAGGCCGTGGCATTGGCCCTAAAGCGATGGGGGGGTACCTTCGACCCTGGGGATGGCACCTATTCGGGCAAGGCGCTTGCGCAGGCACGGCGTCACACCCGCGAGGTAACCCACGATTTTGGGGGCATCAACCGCTCGATGGTGAGTGCCCTGTTGGTTTTTCCATTTGACACGCCTTTACCGCTTAGCCCGGTGCGTTTTTGAAGCGGGGGGTGCCACATCGAAGAAGAGACCCGTAGCACGTCTTGTGCGATATCTGAGCTGAGCATAGCGAATTCTCTTGAGCCACGCGTGAAGAAAAAGAGGAGGCATCGGTTAGATGCCTCCTTTTAAGTTAAGGTTTGTGCTAGGTAGGAGAAGCTTTAGAGAGCGCCTTGACCGCTTTTTACGGTGATCTGTGGGGTTGTAGGTTGTGAGGCGCGGTAGCGCAGCACGAACGAGAGTGTTGTGCCCTGCGAAACGCCGCTGCTGGAGATCAGCAAGGTGGGCACGCCGAGTTCGAGCACGCTGTAGCCTGTCGCATTCTGAAGTTGAACGCCCTGAGGTAGCTTAACCAGTAGATGGACAGGCCCGTTGAGGGTCGTTAACGCCGTAAGCGTGCCGTTTTGGATGTAGAGCTTACGGTTGGCATCGAAGGTGGGCGCAGATAGCGAGAGAGTGTAGCCGGAAGAGGGCACCGTTTGGGCGAATTGGAATGTGTAGGTAACCGCGTTTTGAAGGGTAACGCTCGACGTACCGGGGTCGGGCACGTTATTGCCCGGCAGCGGCGGAAGGAACTGATTGGTTAAATAGGGAACCGGCGTAGGCCGACTGCCCAAAGTGCCCCGACGGGCATCGGTGGAGAGGAAGATGGTGCCCGATTCGCCGGTCGTTCGCAGGCACGCGACCATCCCGATGGTGGTTGTTGTTGTCATTCCTTTCGGAAAGAGCACGGTAAGTGGGATGGCGATTTCGAGGCCTGTTACAGGATTGGAGAAGGGGCCGGGACGCGGCTGCCATGCGATCTCGGACGACATAGGCACGAGCTGATTGGCGTGGAACACGTCAATATAGTAGAGGCCGGCTGCGGCGCCTACCGGTGTGGGGCGTGTGGGCTGACTGGCGAAAGGTGCCTCCGGCGAAGAGAAGAGGGTGTTGAGGCGTAACACTCCCACGCCAAAAGTCGCCTTGAAGCCGGGAGGCAGCGTTATGGGTGCGTTGGAGAGCAGACGACCGGCGGGACCGGTGTCGTCGTGAAGGGTGGAAAGATCGTTAACCCCTAGCCCGGAGTGGGTATCGAGATAGAGCGCCACCCCATTGGTGAAGTTTTCTGAGGGGTCTACGCTGCCGGCTAAGCCGATGTAGAGATTGTGATCGTCGTTCATGGCGAAGAGGCCATCAAGCCGGTTAGAGTTCGAGGAGGGCGTTTGGGTTTGATAAACCAGTGCCGGCGGATAGTTTGAGAGATTGCCGGTTGGCGGAGGGCCGAAGATAGGCCTGTTGAGCACGAAAAAGGCCGTAAACTGGTTGAAGACGCCCGGCCGATTTCCGGTGTTGGCGAAAACTCGAACTCGGATCACGTGCAGACCATTTGGCAGAAGGGTGAGATCGATCCCACGCAGCACGAACTGCCCATTTTGTAGTTTGGTCATGGGCACATAACCGTCTGCCAATCCCTCAGGCGTGTTGGAAAGTGGCTGCTGCCCGGCTACCGGCAGGCCGTTGTCTAGCTCGAGCACGGCAGAGTTGCCGTTTGCGTCGGTGGTAACCTGCACATCCATCAGGTCGGTGGTGACGGTGGCAAAGGAGTAGGTGAGATTCTGCCCTGGAGCATACTGCCCCGTAGGGTCGAGATGGGTTTGAAAGCCGATGGTCTGCTCGGGCGAGGTTTCGGCGTCCAACAGTTGGATGGGGGGGATGTTTGGCAGCGCCTGTGGGGCCTGTTGAACGTAGAGCACATAGCCGGTTCCGTTCGCGTAGCTTGTAGTGCCGTTCGCCGGAACGGTGATGGTGACGCTGCCGTTGGATTGAACGGTTACCGGTGGCTCTTGGCCGGTGAGATCGGTGAGGACGGCTCCGGAAGGAAATGCGGTCTGCACCGTTTGTGTGAGGGCGACGCCATCGTCACGGATGTTGATTCCCGCAAGCAGTAGCGATTGCCCGTTCACCTGGCGCTCGTAGATAAGAAGGTTGGAACTGCTGTAGCGTATCACCATGTTGCCACGGGCATAGCGGTTATGCGCATCGAGAAGGGTAAGAAGGAGGTTGTCGCCGGTTCCAACGGCATCGAATCGGCCGGCGCGAGGGAAGTCGGTGTAGTCGTTAGGCTTTTGGTTGTTGCCGTCATAGTAAACCACGGGGCGTTCCGGCCCGGTGAGCGTGAATGTATAGGCCTGATTGCTTGCTGCCGGAGGGCCTTGGTCGGCGCTTTGCACGAAGCTTACCCCAAGGCTCGGCTCCAATCCCCCGAAAGAGAAAGCGAGGCCGGTAGCGCCGTCGGTGCCGAGCGTGTTGCCTAAGGTGGCACCTATGTTTCCTAAACCGCTGGAGTTAAACACGCTATCGAGATTATCTTTAAGCGGAAAGTCCAGCAGGTTCATTCCCACCTTGCCATACTCCCGTAGCTCGTAGTTGGGGTTGACATTTGGGAAATCCTCGCCGAAGACGTAGAGATTGGGGTTAAGCCCATACAGATAGGAAAGCCAGCCTTGGCCGGAGACGATGGGGCCGGGCTGGTAGTTAGAGATGGGTTGGAAGAAGGCCGGTGGAATGTAGCGAACGGCATCGAGACGAAAGCCGTCGAAACCGAAGAAGGTTGTGAGCCACCAACCCCATCGCTTCAGATACTGTCGCACATCTTCTGCTACCGGTTGCCGATTGGGGTAAAGGAAGGCATCAAGCGGTTGACGGATGAAGGTTGGTTTGCCATAGGCGTTGAAGCTGGCGTAGGAGGGCAGGTTAAAGGGACCGGTTTCCGCATCGTTGCCATCCTCTTGTGCGATGTCGGCCATGCCGAGAAGGTCGAAATCGAGGGTTTGATGGGCGAACGGCGGCGTGTTGTTGAAATCCACCCCGTTGTTGTTGGTGTTCGAGGAGGAGAAAATATGGAAGTCCTCGGGGATCATATCGGGGTACTGGTTAATGGGGGTAGAGGCACGATTATCGTTGTGGTTGAGCACGGTATCTTCGTAGACACTCAATCCAAGGCGATGGGCTAACCGAATAAGTTGAAAAAGGTCTTGCGCGGTTCCGTAGTTCGTATCGAGCGAGCCAGACTGGAAGCGATCGCCAAAGTCGAAACGGTCGAAGGGGTTATAACCGACCGAAAGTCCGCCGCCACCGGCCTTTTCACCGGGCGGCAGCCACAGGGCGCCATAGCCGGCGTTAACGACCTCCGGAAGGCGCTGCAAGATGGTGTTATAGGGTGTATCGAACCACTCCAAAATGGGAGAGGACAGTGGAGGCGGCATGTGGCGCACATAGAAGCCGAAGTTTTGAAAGTTGTTGTTGTCGTAGGCCACAGAGCCATCGGTTCCCACGGCCTTAATATAGAACTGCACATTGGTGTTGGGTAGAAATTGAGGCAGCACGAGGAACCAGTGGGTATTGCTGCTGTCGTTGTAGTCAAAGGAGAATGGATAGGCCGTAACGTGGGCGAAGTTATCGGTTGTAACCTCCGCATAGACGCTTTGACCGAAGGCAATGGGATAGGTTTGCGTAACGACGGTCACGGTTTGTGTAGGCTCCACGAAGGCGCCTTGTGTGGGAAGACCGCCGGGAACCCCGGTAAGATAGAGGGCGGTGTTGCCCACCCACTGAACGATGGCGGCGTTGGTGGTGCAGACAGCGAAGAGCAGGAGGGCCAGCGCTGCGCTGAGGACGAGAAGGCCTCGCATTCTAGGTTGTTGAGATTTAGGCATCGTTGCATCTCCCGAGTGAGAATTCGTATTCACAACTCCGATTCCATTGTATCAAAGTTGTCCCCCGATGTCAATAAGTAATTTTACGGGAAACGGTTGCCCTTTATCCTAAAAGACAGACCGATAGTACGGCCGCCAAAGACTCCCTCTCCCTTGCAGAGGGCGGTTTCGGTGGAAGAAAGATTTTGGGCGACCATGGAGAGACCAGGCTTTTTTGGAATTGGGGTGCCGCCGTTCCCGGTTGCATTAAACTGCAACTGCAAACATAGCGATACACCGCGTAAGCGGCATCGTTAGGGGCCTTCTGAAGAATCCCTTTTCGGAAGTCGCCTTGTTGACGTACCCAAATGTTAAAAGGTGAGGTTGGGATGATGCCTTCGACCTCTGAGTCGGAAACGGCGAAAATTTTGGAGTACTGGGTTATCAGCATTCCAAAGGCGTTATAGTAGGCAATGTAAACGCCAACACTGTCTTGAAAACGTAGGCGACTCTTTTCCGTTCCGATGAAGAGCGCGTGTAGGCAAATGGTGTCGGAGCCATTCGAGTTCGGCTTGGCGAAGTCAACATGAAGATGAATGTCCTTGGTAACTTCAGCACTGGCCTTTTCATGGAGGCTGATGGCACCCATAATGCAGCAGAGCAGAACGAGGCGACAAGTGAGTTTAGAGAAAATTCGTGTATATGCCTTCATAGCACTTCCCTCCCTATTCGGTACGATAAATAGTAGCACGATACATGGCTTGTAAACAACCCTTGCCTAAAAGTTCGGTGGTTTTACCTTAGCGCTAGGAATAGGTTTTCAAATCCGACGCTATCCTCTTAGAAACCGGGGTGTTCAAATCGTTGTACCGCATATTGCGATTGAAGCGGTATAAGGATGAGGCCACAAAAGTAGGCAATTGGGAAGGAATTTCGGGCTAGGTTGTACCGGCAATTGTTTGGAAAGGCTCAGCTCTCTTCTGTTGCCCACTCCGACGGGTAATGGGGATGTCCGGCGCGGCGTTCGGCTTCGCGCTCTATGCGATTAAGGGCGCGCTCCAATTGGGCGGCGTAGGCGAGACGACCGTTTTCATCGAGGTTGGGCGGTACGTAGATCGGCTCACCAACAAGAAAAAAGGCGCGGGCGAACGGGAGAGGGATCATGTAGGAGTCCCAACTGCGAATGAGGATGCGTTTAGAAGCGCTAATGCCCACCGGTACAATAGGCGCGCCGGATTTTTCCGCCATGAGGATAACGCCCGGCTGCACCTTGTGGGTAGGGCCGCGCGGGCCGTCGGGCGTGAAGGCCAGCACCTCCCCTTTTTGCACTTTGCGCGCCATTTCGAGGGCGCCGCGCACGCCTCCTCGCCCGGTAGAACCGCGCACCGTTTGGAACCCGAATCGGCGGAATATCCGGTTTTGCAGTTCGCCATCACGGGATAGGGAGATGAGCGCCCAATAGCCGCGGTTGCGAAGGATATTGGCCGCGATGAAGGTGCGACCGTGCCAGGTTACCAAAATAGCCCCTTTGTTCGGCGAGGGGATGAGGCTTTCCATGTTTTCCGTTTGCATACGCAGGGTCTTGTAGATGACACGGGCGAGCAGCCAAATCAGCCACGATAGAATGCGGCATTTAAACTCCTGCATTTTCTCGCGTCGAGCCGACTGTTGGGGGGAGGCCTCTGAGCTTGGTTGCGTAAGGGTTTCCATGAGAGCTACTTAACGAGCTATTCAAAGCCTTTAAGTTGGGTTTCGTAGAGGCGTGCGTAGTAGCCTCCGGCGTTCATAAGCTCCTGATGCGAACCCATCTCCACGATGCAGCCATCTTGCATGGCGAGAATGCGGTCGGCATTAATGATGGTTGAGAGGCGATGGGCGATGACGAGGGTGGTGCGCCCCTGCATGAGATGTTCTAGAGCCTCTTGGACTAAGGCTTCGGAGGAGGCATCGAGCGATGAGGTGGCCTCATCGAGGATGAGAATGCGTGGATTCATAAGGATGGCGCGGGCAATAGCAATCCGCTGCTTTTCGCCACCCGAAAGGCGAATACCGCGATCGCCCACAATCGTATCGAGGCCGTGTTCCATACCTTCGATAAAGGAGGCATTGGCCGCGCGTGCCGCCTCCATGATCTCCTCATCCGTGGCATCACGGCGTCCGTAGGCGATGTTGTCGCGCAGGGTTCCGGCAAAGAGCCACGTCTCCTGGGGAACCACCCCGATCTGTCGGCGCAACGATTGAAGCTTCACGGTACGTACATCAATGCCATCAATGAGCACGCGGCCGGATGTGGGATCGTAGAAACGGGGGATAAGGTCTACGAGGGTAGATTTGCCGGCGCCGCTGCGCCCTACAATGGCGACCACCTCGCCGGGGCGCACCTCGAAGTCAATGTTGCGCAGCACCAAAGGCGAATCGGGGCTATAACGGAAAGAGACGTTTTCAAACCGAATATGGCCCTCAATGGGGGGCAGTTCAACGGCGTTCGGCAGCTCTTTCACTTCCGGCTCGACATCGAGAACCTCATCGAAGATGCGGGAGGCAGCAGCGAGCGCCTGAGAGCGCATAGAGACGAAACTGCCGAGGCTGCCTACCGCACGGGCCACGTTGTCAAGCAGGAACAGAAAGGCAATTAAGGCTCCGGCTGTAAGTCCACCTGGCTCTACATAGTTGCGCACGGCATCCGGCACCGGCATTCCCGGATGGAGGCGGTTAAACTGCTCCACCATAACGTGCTGTGTATGCACGGTGTGGGCTACCATGTTGCCGCCCACATACATCACGAGGGCAATACCGAAGGCCCCGATGAACTCGATGAGAGGGCGTAGTTGAGCGCTACGGCGTACTCCGCGCATAACCGCCTTGAGCGTCTGCTGGTTCTCCGTGCGGAAACGCGAAATTTCATGATGCTCGGCGGCAAATGTTTTGACCACTCTTACGCCGGCGACCGTCTCCTCGATGATGCTGGTGACTTCGGCTAACATGCTCTGCACGGTGTGGGAGATTTTGCGAATGCGCTTGCCGATGCGCGAAATGGTGAGAGCCATGAAGGGGAGGAAGAAGATGGCGATGAGGCTAAGCCGCCAATTCATATAGAAGAGCAGTGCCAGGCTTACCAGAATGGTGAGTGGGTCGGAGATCATTTGGCGCAAGCTCATGGCCGCATTTTGGATGGCCTGCACATCGTTGGTAAGCACCGACATGATGGCTCCGGTGCGGCGACGATTGAAAAACGAAAGGGATAGGGTGTGCAGATGGGCAAATATCTCCTCTCTTAAGCGAGAGACCACGCTATTGGCCGTGAGCGAGAGGAAGTAGTTTTGCCCGAAGGAGAAGATGCCCTTGATGATGAAAACCACAACGACGGCGGCGCACATGAAATTGAGGTGCCCTACGCGACCATCGAGCATGGAGTCGACCACGCTTTTGATGAACTTGGCCAGACTGGCATCAATGGCGGAGGTGAGGGCAGCGCAGAAGAGGCCGACGGCCAAAATCCAACGGTGAGGCTTCAGGTAGGCAAGAAGGCGACGCTGCGTATCTTCTTTACGCATGGGGGCCTTCCTCCGTTGTCTCGTTGGGGAGGGCATCGTTTTTGCCGCAAGCGAGGGCCAAGGCGATTCGCGCCGTTCTAGCGCTTGCTCCAGGCTCACCTAAAAGATTTCGAACTTCCAAAAGGGCTTGTCGCATCTGCTTTCGTGCACAAAGATCGGTTAATAGGTGCACGGCACGCTCCGCAATGGCTTGGGGTGTTGCCTGCCACTGTATCAGTTCAGGGACGATAGGCCGATCTGCCAGTATGTTCGGCAGAGCGATGTGTTTTATTTCCTGCACCTTTTTATCCATACGTCGTAGGCGATACTCTAGCTCCATCCACTTCGAAACTTTGTAGAGCACGATCATGGGTGTTTGTAAAACAGCGGCCTCCAAGGTAGCCGTGCCGGAGCACACCAGCAGCAGATCGGAGTGCGCCATGAGGTCATAGGTAGAACCCTGAGTCAGCACAAGGGGAGGTGAGGATGGCATGGCAACTTGGGGGCGCCACTCTTTTTGAGATAGTTTCGGTGAACCGAGCAGCGCTCCGCCTTGAGTGGCGAGAGCCGGTTGCGGCAGTGTTTTGGGCAAACTCTTCGAGCGATGCGCCCATTCTTGAACGTTATCGGGCCTTCGTGCTGCGAGGCGGTCATGCGCTATGGGATGCCTAGCGATAAGGGTCTGGACAGATTCCAGCGCGAGGGTGGGGGCCACGGCCACGGCGAACTGCGCTTTTGGCACCTCGCGAGCGATGTGTGGGATGCTTTCGATGAGGGTAGGCAAGAGGTTGTTTACCTCATGCAGGCGGCTACCCGGCAGCAGACCGATGAGAGGAGCATGAGGGTCTAGACCAAGAGATTTGGCAAACACATCGCGTGTGGTGCGGGGGGCTACACGGTCGAGCAGGGGATGGCCCACGTAGAAAACACGCGCTGTTCCGTGACGGTAGCGTTCCTGCCCCCAGGGAAAGGGCAGAGCGATGCCGTGCACGATATGGGCTAGGTCTTCGCGTAGGGTGGTGGTGCGTCGCCAGCATCCAGGGGGAATGTAGTAGAGGGTTTTGAGGCCGATCTGCCGGCAATAACGCGCAATGCGCACGTTGAAGGCCCCGAAGTCAATGAAGACAACCAGGTCGGGGCGACGATGGGCAAGGGTTTTGCGAAGGTGCGGGGCGATTTTAAGCGCCAGCAGCGGAATTTTGGGCAGGGCAGCCACTATTCCAATAGCGCTCCACGAGGCGCTATCGCCTAAAAGCTCTACGCCGGCCTCTGCCATGGCGCGAGAGCCAAGCCCCCAAAGTTTTACTTCGGGTTCTAACTCTCGAAGGGCGCGTGCCAGGCTTGCGCCGGCCAGATCACCGGATGGCTCCCCGGTTAAGATGGCGATCTCCATAGAATGCAATTCCCGCTCGATCAAAGCCGCTTAAGCTAAAGCGGAGGGGGGTTATTGGCACGTCCGTTGAACCCTTCACGGGTTCTTTGAATGAAAGCGATAAGATGGTTCAGTTCGGGGCTAGGGTCAATCTCCTCCTCAATCGCTTCCAAAGCCTGTGAGACGTTGAGGTTAGAGCGATAGAGTAGTTTATAGGCCTGCCGCAGGTCGCTGCGAATCTTCGCGGGCACGTTGGCACGTCGTAGCCCGCGAATGTTGATGTCGTAGACGCGCGCAGGCCGCCCGGTAGCCAGCATATAGGGGGGAATATCTTGGGTAACGCCGGACATACCGCCGATCATGACAAGAGTGCCGATGGTACAGTTTTGGTGAACGCCGCAGATGCCGCCGAAATTGGCATAGTCTTCTACCGTGACGTGGCCGCTGATGCCCACATAGGACGAGATGGTAACGTGGTTGCCGATGATGCAGTTATGGCCTATGTGGGCATAGGCCATGATCATGTTGTTGTTGCCGATGCGGGTGTACTCGCCTTCTCCGGTGGCGCGATGAATGGTGACGTACTCGCGCACGATGTTGTTATCACCGATTTCGAGGTAGCTTACCTCCCCTTTGAACTTGTAGTCTTGCGGAGGACCGCCCAGCATGGCGCCACTGTAGATTTGGCAGTTGCGGCCAATGCGGGTGTTTTCAAATATCTGCACGTGGCCATGCAGCACCGTTCCGGCACCGATGAAGCAGTTCTTACCGATGATGCAGTAAGGCCCGATCTCCACATCGGGTTCTATTTCGGCCCGGGGGTCAATGATGGCTGTAGGATGCCACCGTTTAGACACTGTTGTTATCTCCTGCCTCCACTGTGACCGGGGTGGATTTATTTTCCACGAGCTTAAAGAGCATTTCACAGCTAGCCACTTCCTGCCCGTCCACGCGGGCGATCATCTGCACTTTGCCCGCGTCCCCATGTACTCTTAATAACGTTGCCTCGATAATCAACGTATCACCCGGAACGACGGGGCGCCGAAGTCTGCAGCGGTCAATGCCGCCGAGATAGGGCAACTTATGGCGATGTTCGGGGGCAAGCAGCATAATGAGACAGGCCACTTGCGCCATCGATTCGAGGATGAGAACCCCAGGCATCACTGCCTTTTCGGGGAAGTGCCCATTAAAGAAGGACTCGTTGATAGTGACGTTCTTTAACCCCACAACCCGTTCGCCGGGTTGCCATTCGATGATTTTGTCCACCAGAAGCATAGGGTATCTGTGCGGGAGCAACTGACGTATCGCTTCTATGTCCAGCACATGATTCATGCAGTTATATCTCCTTTGTAAGGCGCGTGAATGGTTCGATAGATCGCCTGCGCCAATTTTGTGTTGATGGTATGCCCTGGGCGGCGCACCGCTACATGCGCATGGAACCGGGCGCCGACAAGGGCGAGATCACCAATAAGATCGAGCAGTTTATGAGCGACCCACTCATACTCTACCCGCAAGGGGGAAGAGAAGCAATGGGGTGGGTCAATTAGGAGGGCATTTTCAAGGGTACCCCCTCGCGCAAGCCCCGCTGCCAACAGCGCCTCGACCTCCTTGCGAAAGGCGAAAGTGCGAGCCGGGGCGACGCGGTCTTTATAGAGGGCGACATGCTGAGCTCCCAACTGCAGTTCAGCAGTGGCCGTGCCCTCCGGCCAATCCTCCGAAACAAACTCCACGTATAGGCGAAGATTTGGAGCCGGGGCGCACTCGGCTACACTTTTCCCTATGGTTACCGACATCGGCGCCTGGAGATTAAAGATTGGCGCCGGCTCGGCTTGGGATACGATACCGGCCTCCATAATCGCCTCTACCCACGGCTGTGCGCTGCCATCGAGGATGGGCAGTTCAGGGCCTTCGACCTCGATCACGACGTTGTCTACTTCTAATGCGAACAGGGCAGAGAGCAGATGCTCCACCGTGCTGATACGCACGTGAGCGTTGCCAAGCGTGGTACAGCGTTGGGTATCTACCACATGCTCGGCCGTTGCAGGAACGCTTTGCCCTTTTATCCAAAAGATGCGCCCGAAGTTCGTGGGAGCAGGCCGCAGACGCACCGTGGCGGTGGCGCCCGTGTGAATGCCTGTTCCACGCACGGCGAGGGCACCGGCTAAGGTATGTTGGGAAAGCGTATCAACTGTCATTCAGTTTCGCTTCTAGCTCGGCGATTTTTTGTTCTAAACTGCGGAGGCGCTTTAGGGTGTTAGGCAGTTCGGAGATGGCGGCATACTCGCGCATTTTTGTCCAATGGGAACGCGCCGGATAGCCCGACACGGTCTCCCCTTCGGCCACATCTCCGATGACGCCGGCCTGCGCACCCACTCGGGCTTTCGAGCCAATGGCAAGATGGTCGGCAATGCCAGCCTGCCCTGCGAGAATAACGCCATCGCCTATCTTTACACTGCCGGCGATGCCCACCTGGGCTGCGATAAGGCAAGCGCGCCCTATCTGAACATTATGCCCTACATGTACAAGATTGTCAATTTTTGTGCCGTCCCCAATGCGTGTGGCCGTTGTTCGCGCTCGATCGATGCAGGTGTTTGCTCCGATCTCCACGTCGTTGCCCACCTCCACGATGCCCAGATGGGGCATTTTGCTGAGGCCTGTTGGTGTAGGCACATAGCCAAAGCCATCGGAGCCGAGCACGCAGCCGGCATGCAGAATGCACCGATGCCCAATTTTAACATTGGGATAGAGCACCACGTTGGGATAGATAAGGCAGTCGTCTCCGATGAAGCAGTCAGCCCCTATTCTAACCCCGGCCCCAATGCGCACTCGTTCTCCAATGTGCGTTCGCGGCCCGATCGTAGTGTAGGGGCCGATGGAGACCTCTTTCCCAAGAACCACTCCTTCGCCTAGAATGGCGGTGGGGTGGATGCCGGTTTCAAACGGTGGAGGGGTGGCAAAGGATTCAAGGATTTTGAGAAACCCAAGCCGTGGATTTTCGACCAGAATAAGGGGTTTGGAATCGGCAATTTGTGCCGCCAGTGCAGGGGTTGTGAGCACGGCCGTGGCCGGAGAACGAAGGGCCTTGCGAAGGAATGTGGCATTTTCGGCGAAGACCAGGTCTCCAGGTTCGGCATCTTCGATGTCGGCAACGCCGGTAATGAGAACATCCTCCGGGGCATTGTGTAGGGAGCCGTTTAATAGCTCGGCAATTTGACGCAGTGAAAGCGATAGAACACAGCTCATGGTAGGCTAGGCCCTCTTTCCTGTTGGAGTTGCGTTTTTACAAAATCGGTAGCATCGAAAGCGCCGGGGGTGCCTTGGGGCACAAGGTGCCAACCCCGTTGTTGCAAAATGGCGAGCACCTCTTGGCGAAGCGCTTGGAGGCGCATTCGGGCAAACTCGGCCCCCATCTGAGAGGTCTGCACGGCGGCATCGGTCGTTGCCTTCTGGGCGGCTTGTTTTGCCGTTGGAAAGGCTGTGCGAGACGGTGAGGGCAGCATCAGCGGCAGCGAGACGTTTGGAGGAGGGATTGAAGGGCCGGGGGGAAGCGCGAGGTTGACCTCTTGAAGGAGGGCCTGTTGATTTTCTACCGCCTGAGCAGCCTGACGTGCTATTTCTGCATCTTGCTGTTTACGATAGGCCTGCAGACGGTTTTGCAGAGCGGCCTCGATCTGTTGACGAGTTTGGGAAATGGCTTGGGCAATCTGTTGATCGGCTTGTGTAGAAAGCTGTTTACGAGCCGCTTCTACTTGGGCGATCTGTTGGGCAATAAGCCGTTGTTGTGAGAGGGCATCGAGGTGGGCTTGACTGTTGGCAAAGACGCCGGAGGTGGCACGCACCTGGGTCTGTGCGGCTATTTCGCGAAACTGAAGAAGCGTCTCCTGCCGGTTCAGTTGGGCGAGTTGGCTTTGCAGCGAGTTCATGACCTGAGCACGAATGCTATCGGAGGCCTTTTGGAGTTGCTGTTGGGCAGCGGTTTGTTGTTCCTTTTTATAGCGATTCAAGTCGAGCTGTGCGGCATCTTGAAGAGACTCGGTAAAGCGCTGCAGATAGCGCGCTGCATCGGCATTAAGCTGCTGGCGCCGCGCGGCCGCCAGCGTGGCCCCTATAGGAGGGGGGAAGACGAAAGGGGGTGGAGGGGCAGAAAAGACCACCGGCGCAACGGCAGGCATCCCTGCAGCCGATGGGGGTGTGGGTAATGCAGTTACAAAAAGCGGGAGGCCATATGGGAGAAGGGCTTGCATCCTCACGAAACAGAGTTTCGCCGAGGGGGGTTTTGGAGCGCAGCCTTCTCCCAAACAGCAAAGAAACAAGCAAGCTGTAGCGAGAGCCAGCTTCTTTTTAGTCAGAACCACCTACAGCAACACCTCCACGTCGCCCATTGTGTGAGAAGAGGCGTTACTTATTCAGAATTTTCAGCACGTCGTCGGTGCAGTCGGCCTGTGCATAGGGCGCCACGGAGTTATCGAGCACGAGCGCATAGCCCTTATCTTTGGCGACGGTCGCGATGGCATCTCGGATGTTCTTGGTGAGTTGGGCCATAGCGGCATCGAGCTTATTCTGCATATCCTGCTGGAACTGCTGCTTCAACAGATTAATTCGCGCTTCGGTCGCCTTTTCAAGGTTAAGATAGTTATCGAGAGTCTGTTTATCTTGGGGGCTTAAATTTTGGGCTTGCGATAGGCGCTGGTAGTCATCGTTGGCCTTTTTGCTCTGATCCAGCAGCTGTTGTTCCTGCTGCTTTTCGGCGGGGGTAAGCCCTGCCGGCGTGTTGGCTTTTTGCAGGAGCGTGGCTAGGGTTTTTTGGTCTTGTTCGGAGAGGAAGGGGTTGTCTGTCATAACCTGCAGCAGTTGTTGTTGCTGATTGGTTTCCGCCTGCATCTGTTCACGGTACTGCTGTACCAACTTATACTCCGTTTGAATGCGGTTCATATCAACGGAGGCGAAGCGTATATCGCCGGGGGCACTTTTGGCATCGGCGAAGGCATGGGAAAGGGAGGCCACGATGCCCCAGACAATCGCGGCCAGTACAATCCAGTACAACATGGGTCGGCTATCATTTGATCGCATAGTTTTTTCTCCTCATCAGAAAAGGATAGATTTTTCTGCTAAAACACGTTCATACGTGCAACAGATGTTCTTTCTTGCTTCAAATTCCAGGCAAGTAGGAATATCTTATCGTTATAGCTGAAGCCGGAAGGTTCTTCGTACTCGTTGGTTTTTAGTGCATCAGTTACTATTACGGAATCGCCGGCGATATGCTCCTCTGTTCGGTTTAGAAGGTAGAACCGAAACTGAAGTGGATACGGCCACCCTCACTGCCTATGCCGTAGTCGAGCCGGATAAGCCCTAACGGTGTCACAATACGCAACCCCGGGCCTACCCCGATGTAGGGATGGAAACCACGCTGTAAAAAACCATTGATGTTTACGTTGCTGTAGGGGCCGCCCCAGGCATCGCCGATATCCACAAAGAGAACACCGGTGAACTTCGGGGCGAGAGGCTGCCTCAGTTCGATGGAGGTAAGGAACTCGTACTTGCCCCAAAACCGGTCGTCACGATAGCCGCGCAGGGTGTCGGCCCCGCCCATGAAGAACTGCTCGAAGAAGGGGAGTGTGCCGGTAGAGGCTCCGACGAGCGCGCGCAGAGCCAGCACGGTTTCCGGTTTCGTGGGGTCGTTGAGCGGTCGTTGGCCGCTAAGGCTAAAGTATTGGCGTGCCTCTAAGCTGGTACGAAGAAAGTTGACGCTGCCGGTGATGGTACTGGTAACGGGGATGCCGTAGATGGTGCGAGGCGTGTTGAGGTTGGCATGGCCGATCTCGACCCCAATCTGTTGCACACCGCCTTTAGAGGGGTCGAGATAGAGGTCGCGTGTATCATGGCTGATGAAGCCGGTGACGGACACGATGGGACCGTTTTGGATGATGCTGAGGTCTTGGGGGGGGAGATTAAGCAGGTCGGTGGTTACGTTTTCGGCTCGAAGGGATAGGGAGGCGCTGTAGAAACGCCCGAAGGGGCGGGTAGCGGTGACGATGCCTCCGGCGCGTTGTTCGGTGTAGTAGTTATTTGTGATGGAGGCCGTTGTGCCAGGAATGGGTGCAATGGGGCTTGCAGCGCTTAGGGCACTGGAGAACCGATAGACCGTTTTGTCGTAAAGTTGTACATCGAGGCTGGTGTTGCGGCCACCGAGGTAGGGTTCATTGAAGTCAAGCTCAACGCTACTGCGATTGGCAATACCTCCCACCTCCCCTCGCACGGCAAGGTGTTCACCTAACCCACGAAAGTTATTATCGGATAGTTCAATAAACCCAATAAAGCGCGCCGTGTCGCTGTATCCGGCTCCGGCATGGATTTCTCCGGAGCGCTTTTCCGTGAAGTTGAGGGTGATGGCGATCTGCCCCGTTCCCACCACGGTAACGGAGGGCCGCACGTCGTCGAAAAGCCCGGTGTTGAGGAGGGCTACACGGTCTTGGGCCAGCGTATCCGTATTAAAGTAACTGCCGACGCGCGTTTTGATGACGTGCATAATATAGGACTTGCGGGTTTTGTGCAGCCCAACAAAATCGAGGCTGGCCACTTTGGCGACAATAATGTTGATGTGAAGCACGCCTGAGGCATCAATCGGCACATCTTGACTAAACGAGGCGATGTAGTGCTGCTTTTGGTAGAGGTCTATAATGGCGTTGGCATCGTTAAGAAACTGTTTGCTGTTGAACACATTGCCCGGCTTCAGACCCTGCAGTTGGGCCTCCACGACTTCCGGTTTGATGGGGCCGGTTCCGGTGATGCTGATGTTGGTGATCATGGGGTTTTCGTCCACCGAGATGATCACCTTGCAGGTGCCGTTAGGGGGAGTTGGCTCTTCGGCGTAGACGTTCACGCCGTTGCGCGGGTCTGGGTCGAGAACACCAAAGTAGCCGGTATCGAGGAGGTTCTGTTCCATCTGGGCCTGGAGTTGTGGGGTAAAGAGGTCGCCCACCTTAGCACCACTGGCGCCGATAATGAAAACGCTATTGAGGTTGTGGTTTCCGCGCACCTCGATATCGGAGATGCGTGGGGCTTGTTGGGCAGCCGGTGGCGGAGCCGTTGACGAATCGGGGGTTTGAGCAAGCGGAGCGCTTTTCGCCTGAGGCGATGCCAAAATCAGCATCATGCTGAGAAGAAGCGACACAAGAGAGGCAGATTGTTTCCCGATGGGCCGAAGGCTCATTTGCTGTCGAACACTCCTTTGTGCACGCGCTAAGAGGCGCGTACGAGTAGAGAATTAATAAGTCGCAACAAAGTTTACCCTGTTTGGGCCTCAAATTAGACTATGAACGGTAGTATGGCTCTAACTTACGTCGCAGCATGGCGCGCGCCCGTGAGAGGCGGGTTTTCACGTTTTCGAGGCTGAGGCCGGTTGCCTCTACGATTTCGTTGTAGGAGAGTTGTTGGAATTCGCGCAGAATAATGACCTCTCGATACTCAATGGGCAAGGAGTCGATGGCAGCAAGGATTTTCTGATGCAGCTCTTTTTGTTCGAGCACTTGCTGCGGAGAATGAGTCCAATCCGCAATATCGCGTGTGGTTAAGGAGTCGTCGTCAGGATCGCTCATCTGTTCAAGCGACTCGATTCGGATATGGCGTTGGCGTTCACGGCGTCGCAGGCGATTGATGCAGAGGTTACGTGCTATCTGGTACAGCCAGGTAAACACCTTTGAGTCGCCACGGAAGTTAGCATAGTTTTTATAGGCGCTGATGAAGGTCTCTTGCGTGACATCGGCGGCCTCTTCGTAGTCTCCCAAGAAGCGATAGACAACATTAAATATCCGCTTTTCGTATCGGGCGACAAGCTCGTCAAATTCGAGGCGACTTTCCGCCTCGTCCGATGAATGGGCGTTCATGCTGACCACATAGTCTCCGGCCGATGCGCTTGCGGCAGCGGCCCCAGAGGGTGACAACGTGCACCCTCTATTTTCGACGTTTGCTGCAGAAGAACCTCTTAGGCAGGCCTGGTAGAACATGGTAACCTATCTCAGAAGGTGTAAAGAGAAGCGACGGACACCTGCTCGATGTTTGCGTTTGACCGCCGTATCACGGCTTTCTTTGAAGTAGGACGTTAAGAAACGCGCAATGTTACAGGTAAAGTCAATTCGACAGACCTTGCAGTTCCTCCTGCCGAACGGTGGTAGGCTCCTCGTTAGGAATTTGCAACTATTTCGTTCGCAAAGCGTCCTATCCTAAAAATAAAAAAATGCGTTATTAGGATAGAGTCAGATACCCCTGTCTAAAGCACAGGGGCTTGCGCCTGGTTGGAAGCGTGTGCCTCCGACCGACACAATAGGGCGTCTGAACTTTCGCCCCGTGCTTTGAGGTTTACCGCCGCATTGAAATCAGCATTCGCCTCAAAGCCACACTCTTGACATCGAAAGCTGCTCTGGCTCTTACGGTTGGCTTTGGCGCAGTAGCCGCACACACAACAGGTGCGAGAGGTATTGCGCGGGTCTACTAGAACCACAGGCACTCCTGCCGTCTCTGCTTTATAGGCGATAAATTGACGCAGTTGCAGGAACGCCCAGTTACCGAGGAGCCATCGCATCTCGCGAGAAACCGTTTCTGCTCAAGACAACGGAGGTCTTCCAGAGCGAGTGCCTTTCGCGATTG